>Ga0302314_10006435_pt1 | contig 21250 bp, 20 predicted proteins | sample III_Palsa_N2_3_FD_200533 | JGI IMG/M metagenome (GOLD analysis project Ga0302314, IMG submission 200533) | Peat permafrost microbial communities from Stordalen Mire near Abisko, Sweden - III_Palsa_N2_3 | ecosystem: Environmental > Terrestrial > Soil > Palsa > Peat permafrost | place: Sweden...
GCGGCTAGCATCGCCCGGCGGATGAGCTCGCAGGCGCGCCCACAACTGACTGCCGAGGAGCTGCGCGCCGAGGTCGCCAAGCTCGACTGGTACCACACGCTTGAGCTCGCTCCCGGCGTCGTCACGCCGGGATGGTTTGATCATCGCTCGATCCTCCACGAGGTGCCGCTGCCCGAGTCGCTTGAGGGGATGCGCTGCCTCGATGTCGGCACCTTCAACGGCCATTGGGCGTTCCAGCTCGAGCGCCGGGGCGCGGCCGAGGTGGTGGCGGTCGACGTACTCGATCCGGCGCGCTGGGACTGGCCGGTCGGGTCTGACCCAGCGGCGATCGCCGAGATCTCCAAGCGAATGGAGGACGGCAACGGGTTTGAGCTGGCCAAGGCCGCGCTCCGCTCCTCGGTCACCCGTCACGACTGCAGCGTCTATGACCTCAACCCAGAGCAGTTCGGCAGATTCGACCTCGTGTACGTCGGAAGCCTGTTGGTCCATCTGCGGGACCCGGTGCGGGCGCTTGAGGCTGTGCGGTCAGTTTGCGGCGGGTCGTTGGTGCTTGTCGATGGGATCGACCTGCCGCTGACGCTAAAGGCGCCGCGGACGCCGGTGTTCCGATTCGACGGCGCCGGTAGGCCGTGGTGGTTCACGGCGAACCTCGCCGGGCTGGCCCAAATCGTCGAGTCGGCTGGGTTCGAGTTGATATCGAAGCCGCGACGGCTGTACGTACCGCCGGGGGCCGGTTGGAACCCGTCGCGACGTGCTGTCCGTGGCCTGTTCAGCCGAACCGGGCGCGAGGCTTTACTTGGGGCGTGGAAAGGTGACCCGCACGGGGTGATCACCGCACGCCCGCGGCCTTGACCGCTGGCCCGCGCCGGGCAGTCGGTCGCTGCCACTACCCTGCAACCCGATGACTGCGAGCCCCTGCTGCGCATGGTGCGGAACACCGGCGCGCCCGGCGGGCGTGCGACTCGTGGAGTGCGAGGCGTGCGGCACCGCCACCACTTTCCCGGTCCCTGATGACGCTGAGCTGGCGCAGGCGTATGAGGGCTTCTACCGCCCTGAATCAGGACGGTTCTCCGGCAGCGGCGATCGGCTGCTCGCTTGGACGCGCGGTTTGCTCGCGCGGCGGATCGATCGCCACGCGCCTCACGGGCCGGTGCTCGATGTTGGCAGCGGGCCAGGAGCGTTGCTTGACGCACTGCACGCTGTTGGCCGCGAAGCTGTTGGCCTCGAGCGGATCGCCGACCGGCCTGACGTGCGTGCCTGCGAGCTTGCGGAGTTTGAGGAGCGCAAGGGGGAATGGGCCGCCGTCGTGATGTGGCACACGCTCGAGCATCTGCGTGAAGCCTCGATCGCGCTTGATCACGCGGTCGAGCTGCTCGCGCCCGGCGGACTGCTGATTATCAGCGTGCCGAACCGGGCGAGTTGGCAGGCCCGCTATCTCGGCGACCGCTGGCTGGCGCTCGATCTGCCGCGCCACCTGATCCACCTGACAACCGCGGCGCTGCTGTCGCGGCTCGGGGAGCGGGGGATGACGGTTGAGCGGGTCAGCCACTGGCGTGGCGGCCAGGTCGTGTTCGGCTGGCTTGACGGCCTAGTTGGCTCGCTGCCCTCATCGCCCGACCTGTATGACGCGATCCGTCAGCCTGCCGCGCGGAGCAAGCCGGTGAGCGGCGGGCGGCGCCTTCTGACCTTGGCCGCAGCGGTTGCCTTGCTGCCAGCCGCTGCCGCGTTCGCCGGCGCGGAGATCGTCGCCGGCGCGGGTGGCACCGTGTTTATCGAGGCACGCCGATGAGTCAGTTGACGGGTGAGCGGGTGATGACCGCCGCCGGTGGCTTCAACCCGACCTACCAGCGCCATGTGGCGGCCTACCGGCTGGTGGCCGCGCTGCTCGGTCCAGGACGCGTGCTTGATCTTGGCTGTGGCGTGGGGCACTCATATCGAGAGCTGGCACCGCGTGAGACGGTCGGGGTTGATCTTGAGCCGTCGATCCTGGCTGGCCAGGACCGGGAAACGGTCGCCGCCGACATGCGCTCGCTGCCATTCGCCGACGGCTCGTTTGACTCGGTGCTGTCGGTTCACTCGATTGAGCACGTTCCCGATCCCGGGCAGGTACTGACGGAGGTGATCCGCGTTTTGGCGCCGGGTGGCCGCGCGATCTTCGTCACGCCGAATCGGCTGACGTTCGGACGGCCTGACGAGATCATCGACCCCTACCACTACGTCGAGTACGACGATGTTCAGCTGGCGGAGCTGTGCGCACCGTTCGCGACCGTTGAGGTCCAGGGATTGTTCGGTTCACCGCGCTACCTGGAGCTGGTGGCGACCGAGCATCGCGAGCTTGATCGCCTGCTGGCGCTCGACCCGCTGCGCCTGCGGCAGCTGGTCCCGCGCCGAGTGCTGCAGCATCTCTACGATCGCCGACTGTCTTCGAGCCGCGCCGAGGCACTGCCGGGAGCTGCGGAGATCGAGCCCTCCGACTTCTCGTTGTCCTCCTCGCCACTTGCGCATGCGCTTGACCTGATCGCGGTGTGTGACCGAAGCTGATGTCCGCAACGACCCGCGCCGAAACCACTGGGCAGCCCCCTGAGCATCCGAAGGTGATCGTCGTGATGCCGGCGATGAACGCCGCGCGGACGCTCGCCCAGACATTTGAGGCGATCCCGACCGACATCGTCTCGGAGGTGATCCTGGTTGATGACAAGTCGACCGACGCGACTACTGACGTCGCCCGCGGTCTGCCGCTGACGCTGATCTGGCATCCGCACAACGTCGGCTACGGCGGCAATCAGAAGACCTGTTATCTCGAGGCGCTGCAGCGCGGAGCGGACGTGGTGGTGATGCTTCACCCCGACGGTCAGTACGAGCCCGAGCTGATCCCCGACCTGATCGCCCCGATCCTGCGCGGCGAGGCCGACATGGTGCTCGGCTCGCGGTTGGCTGAGCCCGGCGCTGCGCGAGCCGGCGGGATGCCGCTCCACAAGTACCTCGCCAACCGCTTCCTGACGACGATCGAGAACGTCGTGTTGGGGACCAAGGCGACCGAGCTGCACACCGGCTACCGGGCCTACTCGCGGGACTTCCTAATGACGATCCCGTTCCTGCGCAACTCGCTCGACTTCTCGTTCGACTCCGAGGTGCTGATGCAGGCGGCGTGCTTCAAGATGCGGATCACCGAGGTACCGGCGAAGTCTCGCTACTTCGATGATGCGTCGTCGATTGCCTTGTGGCCCTCGACCGTCTACGGGGTGAAGACGTTGTGGATCGCTGCTCGCCTCGTTCTGCACCGGGCTCATATCTGGCGCTCGCGTAAGTTCCTCCCGTAGTGGGCTGTACGGCTGTTTGAATACATGTCTGGGCGCGTCTGAACGCGCCTGACGGGAGGCCGCTACGCCGCCGTACAACCAGTACGTCTTGCGTCACGGCCCCCCGTCAGCCACGCCCAGCCATCACCCATCCATGCACCCAACCAACCGAACAACCCACTAAACATGGGCTCACAGCTGCCTGACAGCGTGCTGGTCGTCGTATCGGTCGTGGCGCTTGGATGGGCGGCGTTCCGGCTCGCTTCGGTTGTCGTGCCGGCCGGCCTTGAGCGTGTGATTACGACGGTCGTGTTCGCTGCCGCCGCGGCGGTGATCGAGGCGCTGGGGCTTGGCTTGTTTGGCCTCGGTGGGTCGGCTGCGGCGCTGACGATCGCTGCTTGTGCGACGGCGCTGGCGACGTGGCGGCTCGTGCCCGCCCCGGGTCAGGCGGCTGGTACGGAGCTTGCGGCGTGGTGGGGGAGCCGTCCGATCGCCGCGGTGGTCGGTGTGGGCGGCGTGCTCGGCGGCATCGCGGCGGTGGCGGCGACACAGCTGCGGCGCCCGTTGCTCGGTACCGACGCGGTCACCTACCACGTGCCGGAGGTGATCGGATTTGTCCAGTCCGGCCATCCCGGACGTGTGTTCCAGAACTTCTACGGGCTGCCGGTCGGCAACTACCCGCTGACCGAGGAGGTGCTGCTCGGCTGGATCACCGGGATCGCCCACGGTTACGCGCCGATGCTGCTGGCGACGATCTTCGCGACGCCGGTGTTGATCGCGGCCGGCTGGCTCGGGTTGCGTGAGCTGAAGGTCGATCCGCGGGTGGCTGCGCTGGCGATCGCTGCGGTCGTGCTGACGCCGTTGATCAGCCGCTCATGGATCCAGCCCGGCACCGATTTGCCGGCACTGAGCTGGCTCTGCTGTGGTGCCGTGCTGTGTTTGGCCGCGCGGCGCACGCCGCTGCTGATCGCACCGGCGATCGTCGCCTTTGCCCTGGCCGTCGGCACGAAGACGACCGTGCTCACGTGGAGCCTGGTGATCCTTCTCGCAACGCTTTGGTTCTCACGGGCGCGCGTGCGGGCGGTGGCCGTGCCGCTGGTGGCATCGGCGGTGATTGGGGCGCTTGCCGGTCTCGTCTGGTACGCCCGTAACTGGATTGACCACAGCTCGCCGCTGTGGCCGTTCTATGCGACACCGGGCGGGCAGCCCGTGCCGGCAATGATCAGAGCGCTCTCAACCACGATGGTCGAGAGCATCCATCGCACGCTGATCGCCCACCTGTCGATTTACGTGCAGACGGTGTCAGGTGCGGTAGCCCTGCTCGTTCTTGGCGTCGCGATCCCATTGTTGGCAGGCAGTCGCCGGACGCTGATTGCGGGCCTGGTCGTGGCGCTGGGCGTGCTTGAGTACGCCAGCGGTCCGGTCACCGGTCTGCCGGCGCACGGCACTCTGCTGGTCGGCGCCGTTGGCAGCACGCTGCGCTATCTGATGCCTGCGTTGACCGCCGGTGCGGTTGCCCTCGCCCTTGCCGCGACCGATGGCAAGTTGATCGTCCGAGCGCTGGCGCTGATCGCTCTGTTCGGGACATTCGTCTGGGACCTGATCAGCAATTTGAACGCGGCGACCCTGGCCAACTCCACCTTCTACCTGCCGTTCGCCCATTGGCTGGCGCCTGGGGTGATCATCGGAATTTCGCTGGCGCTCGTCAGCCGCACCGGATTTGTCTCGGCCACGCTGCAGTGGCTCGCGGCACGGCGAGTGAGCGCAGTCGGCGCAGCGGTTATAGCCGCGCTCGTGGTGACGTTCGTGCTGGCGGACGGGTCAAAGGATTTTCTCTACCGGAACGCGGCCGTGCGGGACCTTGACAGCCCGGTCGCTGCGTTTCTCGCCGCTCAGCCGGGCTTCCTGACGGGCCATGCGCCGGTGGCCAGCACCCAGACCGGGCTTGGCGGACTCGCCGGTGACCGCCTCAACCATCGACTCTCGATGATCACGGTCAACGAGCCGTGCTCGCGGATTTACTCAGCTGTTGAAGGTGGCTGGGTCGTGCTGCGGGTGTATCCGGCGCTGTCGCTGCCTGCTCACGTCTACCTGCCACCCGGAACCGCCACGGTCTGCCTGCGCCCGCTGCGCCCGCTGTTCGACGACGGCACATTCAAGGTCTACGACCGCGCATCGCTGCCCGGCTGAGCCAGCGCCGGACTACTCTCTCGCCGCTTCGCGGGCGCCGCCGGTGCTAGCGGAGTCAGCCTCTACCGTCGGTCGAGCGGTCCCCTGCGCGTACGCTTCCGCGGATGCGCGCACTCGTCGCCTCCGCAGCCTTCCCGCATGCCGAAATGGCGGATGTGCCCGATCCACGCCCTGACCGTAACCAGGCGCTCGTTGAGGTCAAAGCGTTCAGCCTCAACCGGGGTGAGACGAAGCGGCTCGCTTCAATGGAGCCAGGGTCTGTGACCGGTTGGGATGTGGCGGGCGTTGTCCGCGAGCCAGCCGCTGACGGCAGCGGGCCGGCGCTGGGCGCTCGTGTCGTGGGGCTCGTGAACCCCGGCGCGTGGGCAGAGTTGGCAGCGGTCAGCACCGAGGTGCTGGCCCAGCTACCGGACGAGGTCACCTTTGAGCAGGCCGCGACGCTCCCGGTCGCGGGCCTGACAGCGCTCCGTGCCCTCGAGGTCGGAGGGTTCGTGCTCGGCAAGCGCGTGCTCGTGACCGGCGCCAGCGGCGGGGTCGGGCGCTTCGCGATTCAGCTGGCCAAGCTGGCCGGCGCCCACGTGACCGGCCTCGCGCAGCGAACTGCTGGGCTGTCGGAACTGGGGGCCGACGAGGTCATCCAGGCACTTGAGCAGACCGGCCCGACCTACGACGTGATCATCGATGCCGTCGGCGGCGCGACGCTCGGTGCGGCGATCGGGCGGGTCGCGCCATCGGGCACGGTCATCAGCTTCGCGTCGACGAGCGATGAGCCCGTGTCCTACCCGACACGGGCGCTGTTTGCGCGTGCTCCCGGCGCCCGCCTCTACGGCCTGTTCGTGTTTCCCGAGCTCGCCAAGCACGCCAGCGGCACTAGCGATCTGCGGCGGCTCGCCGAGCTGGTCGCGGCCGGCAAGCTCGACCCACAGATTGATCTCGTCGCGTCCTGGACGCAGGCCGGAGGGGCGATCGAGGCGCTGCTCGACCGGCGCGTGAACGGCAAGGCCGTCCTGACGGTCGACTAGGGACTGCCGTCCACTACAGCTGACCCAGGCGAGCGATTTATGCTGACGGCAACGTCGCTTGTGAGCGTCTGGTAGACGACGCAATAGCGCTCGGTCAGCGCTAGCAGCTTCTCAAGCTGCTCCTCGCTGGCGTCGCTGTGCAGGTCGAAGGTGAGCCGGATGGCGCGGAAACCGACCGGCACTTCACCAGTCTTGTCGACGCCCAGTGTCCCGCGAAAGTCGAGATCACCCTCGGCCGTGACCGTCCCCGACACTGGAATCTCCAGCGACGTGGCGACCGACCTCAGCGTCACCCCAGCACACGCGACGAGCGCCTGAAGCAGCATGTCACCGGAGCAGGCCAGCGTGCCGGATCCGCCCGTCGCCGGGTGGAGCCCTGCCTCCACGAGCGCCCTGCCGGTCGCAACGGAGCATGAGATCGCCTGCTCGTCAAGCTCCCCGGTTGCGGTCAGGGTGACGACTGCGGACGCTGGCTCGCTGCGGTAGCGATCCTTGAGCGGGCGCTGAATCGTTTGAAGCTCCGCGCGGTCCATCTTGCGACGATACCGCGAGATGCCCACACTGCGTGACGGACAGCAAACCCGGACGTAGTGTCAGCGATGCTCCTGCGGCTGATCATCTGTGCGGCGCTCACGACCTGCATGTGCGCCGGTTGCGGCACGACCGCACCAACTCCGACGGGTGTGCTGACGATCCGCATCTACTTGGTGGGCGGACCGTACGATCCGCAACTTCACGGATCCGCCTGCCAGCGAACGCGCTGCCCTGGCGCAGGTGAAGTGACGGTCGTCGACGGGGCTGGCAAAGTCGTCGCGCGTAAGCGGGTACGTCTGCGTTATCCCGCGCGGTTGGAACTTGCTCCAGGCACCTATGACGTCTCTGCTGGGAGCGCATGCTCGACGCAACCAGCCGTCGTTCAGGTGGATCGAACGTCAAGCGCAGAACTTCAGTGCAGCATCTCCTAGCGGCCACGTAGTGCACGTAAACTCGACCTGTGGACACGAGCACGTCGAGGTGGTCACTGTGGTCGGAGAACTCCGTGCTGTCGATCGCATCACGTGAGTCAGCGCTCTCGATCGCGTCGGTCCGTTCATTTCTGTCGATCGGCTCAATCGGCTGCGCCGCCTCGATCCTAAGTGTCGGCTCGGCGCTGTCGGTAGCGTCGATCCTGTCCTTCCGCACCAAACGTGCGGTGATGCGCGCCGGTCCGCGGTAGCGGAGCCGTGCCTCAACGGGCGATGTTCACCAGCTAAAACACGTGCCGCGTATGACTGAAGGAGCCCTTGGCAAACGCCAGGATCTTCTTCGGTTTGACGGAAAAGACATACGCAGGTGCTCCGCCTTCGTCTTGGAATGCTCCGTCCTGGACTGACCATTGCCAGCGCCCGTCCCACTTCTGAGCCCACGCTTGGGGGAGACGACTCAGCAGATGCTCGTCGGTGACCGGGACAGCCTTGCCCTCAACTGACACGTCCAGACCATGATCCCAGTCATTGCAACCAGTCACGAGCAGGACTTGCGGATTAGCAAGCATGTTGAGGTATTTCTGTTCGGTAGCGCCGGTCGTGAAGTACAGCGCCTCGTCCAACCACACGGCGACCAGCGGCGTCAGGTGCGGGCGGCCGTCGGCGCGCACGGTGCATAGCCAGAAGAGCTCAGCCGCCTCCAACACGCGGCGGGTCTCGTTCCAGTCAGTGGCGGTCGCGTCGGGCTCGCTGAAGCGGGAGTCGAGCTCTGTCCGTGGTGCTTTCATCGAGACCGATCACGTTGCCGACGGCGTGAGGACGATGACCGGGATGATCCTGCCGGCCTTCTCTTGGTACTCGGCGAAGGTCGGCATGTCATGAACCTGCTCGGCGTACAGGCGCTCTCGCCGCTCACCTTGAGCCTCGCTCGCAATCACAGGCAGGGTGTCGCTCCCGGCCTCGATCGTCACCTCGGGATGGGCTTTGAGGTTGTGATACCAGTCGGGATTGGTGGGGGCGCCGGCCTTGGAGGCGAAGATGACGTAATCCTCGCCGTCCTTTCGACAGACCAGCGGGGTGACGTAGGCCTTGCCGCTCTTGGCGCCCGTGTGATGCAACAGGAGTATCTGTGCTCCAGCGAACATCCCGCCAACGACACCGTTGTTAGCCCGGAATTCTGCAATTACCTGCGAGTTGAAATCGTTGGCTGAAGTGGACATAGGCGAAGTCTAAGTCTGCGAGGCGTGGGTCCGGTACCAGTCGATCGTCCGCGTCAGGCCTTCCTCGAGATCGACCGTCGGCTCCCAGCCCGTCAAAGCGGTCAGCTTCGAGTGATCGACCCACTGACGGTCGATCTCGCCGGAAGGGGTACCGGTGCCACGGATCTCGGGCTTGACGTCGGTGCCGGCGATCCGGCAGATCAGATCGACGACGTCGCCGACGCGGTGCGGTGAGCCGCCGCCGGCGTTGAACGCCTCGCCCGCGGCGCCGACGGACGGCAACGCTTCGGCGATCGCCAGGTAGGCCTTCACGGCATCCTCGACGTAGAGGAAGTCACGCTCAGGGCTGCCATCGGAGCGGATGATCGGAGCGCGCCCCAAAAGAACAGCACTGACCGCCTCGGGAATCAACCGCGAGGGGTTGAAGTCGCCGCCGCCGTAAAGGTTCGCGAACCGCGTCACCGCAACCGGTAGCCCCCAGGTGTGCCAGTACGAGCGTGCCAGCAGGTCGGTCGCGGCCTTTGACACGTCGTAGGGGAAAACCGGTTGCAGAGCATGTGTCTCGCGGTAGGGGAGATCGGTATGCGGCCCGTATGCCTTGTCGCTTGAAGCGACAATCACACGCTGAACTCCGAGTGTGCGACAGGCCTCGAGCAACAGCCAGGTTCCCTTGATGTTCGTCTCGAAGGTCGAGACCGGGGCGTGGTTGGCCGTCGGCACCAGTGTCTGCGCCGCGAGATGAAAGACCGTGTCGACCTCGTACTCGCCGATCGCACGCGCAACAACACCCTCGTGGGCGATGTCGCCATGGACGATCGAGCAGCGGCTGCCAAGTCCCATCAGCGCGAACGCCGAGCGTGGGCGATCGTCACGGTGGACGACCGTCACCTCGGCGCCGCTGTCAAGCAGTGCGACGGTCAGCCAGCTACCGAGCAGCCCGTAGGCGCCCGTTACCAGTACAGATGAGCCCTTCAGTTCCATAGCTTCCAGGGGGCGTCCCCCGCCTCCCATAGGTCGTCAAGCATCACTGCGTCCTTATAAGTGTCCATGCACTCCCAGAAGCCCTCGTGGCGAAACGCTTGCAGCTGCTCGGTCTGTGCCAATAGCTGGAGTGGCTCACGCTCGAGTGTCGAGTCATCTGCCAGCACGTCAAACAGCCCCGGCTCAAAGCAGAAAAAGCCCCCGTTGATCCAGTGCTCGCTGCGAGGCTTCTCAAGGAAGCCGCGCACCAGCCCGTCGCCGTTGACATCGGCGACGCCGAACTGCAGTTCCGGCTGAACGACGGTCATCGTCGCGGTCGTGTTGCCGGCCTGATGCGCGGCGAGCAGCGCCGCCAGGTCGACATCGGCGACGCCATCGGCGTAGGTCAGGCAGAAGCGCTCACCGCCGAGCAGCTCACGTGCGCGGTGGATCCGCCCGCCGGTTGGCGTGTCAAGGCCGGTGTCGAGGCAATCGACGACGGCGCCCGCGGGCCACTGCTCGCTCGCCACAAACTCAGCCACCATCTCCGCCTTGTAGCCGGTCAGCAGCAGGAACCGTGAAAACCCCTGCGCCAGGTAGATCCGGATCACGTGCCAGACGATCGGGCGCCCGCCGATCTCGACAAGCGGCTTGGGGATTGACTGGGTGTGCTCCTGTAGCCGCGTTCCACGGCCACCACAGAGAATTGCTACGGGGGGCAGCACGCGGGGATTATCAGCGATCTGCCCGCCAAGCGACCGCCGCGACGTACCCGGGCGCCGGTGCATCTAGGTCCTGCACCATCCATTCGCCGCGCACGATGGGATCGAGCACGTCGAGCTCGCCGAGCGCCATCAGCAACCCGCCGCCGTCGGCTTTCGCGACTGCCTCCTTGCGTACCCACAGGCGCAGCAGCCCGGCCTGATCCTCGCCGCCGCGGACGTGCTCAAGTTCGCGCGCACTGCACAGCCGCTGCGCCAGGCCGAGCGGATTGCGAAACACCCGCGGCCGTTCGATGTCGACCCCCACAGGCGAGTCCTCGCAGACGGCGATCAAGGCCCACTCGCCGGAGTGCGAGAGGTTGAAGTGCAACTCCGGACCACCGGCAACAGCGACCACCTGCGGCTTGCCGTGAGCATCGCGCGCAACCGCCCGCCCACCAAGCAGGCGAGCGAGCTCGGCCTCAACCTCAGCCCGCGGCACCGCCGATACAGAGACCGGGCTCACATGTACCCGAGTAGCTTCATCTGCTGCTCGAGCGCCGCGATCGTCTCGGCATCGGCATCGGCATCACCCGCAGCGGCCGGCGACGCGACCCACGCCCGATCGGCGCGGACAACGCCGGCGACCGCCTCACGCAACCGCTCAGCCCCCGCGCCCACGACCGAGGACGGCGAGTGCTCGGTCGGATCGCTCGCCAAGTGATACAGCGACTCGCGCCCGTCATCGGAGACAACCAGTTTTGTCGCGCCGTCGGTCGCGGCAGTGAAGCCGCTGGTGATCCGCGTGACCTCCGCCGCGCTCAGATGCCAGCGCGCAGCGAAGTCGACGATGCGCTGATCGTCGGGCTCGCACATCGGCTTCGAGCGCGCCACGGCGATCCCATCACCGGCGCTGTAGGGATGCTCAACCCCGGCCGCCTCGGCGACAACGAACGGAATCGAGGCCAAAGAGAACGCTCCGGCGGTATTACTGGCCAGCAAGCCAGTAATACCGGGGCCAGCCGCGATCAACGGGACGTGCAGCAGCTGCTCCCCGAGCGAGAACCCGTGCGCCATCAGGCCGTTCTCGCCGAAGCTCTCGCCGTGGTCGGCGGTCACGATCACCAGCGTGTTGTTGAGCATCGCGCGCGCCGACAGCGCGGCGAGCACGTCCGCCAGCCAGGCGTCCATGTAGCTGATCGCTCGGTCGTAGAGATGCCGCATGCGGGCGAGCGCTGCACCCCTGACCGAGGTGCGTCCCGCGGCGGCCAGACAGATCGACTCGAACCCGAGGTGGCGCCGGGAGTCCAGCGCGGCTTGTACACGGCCCCACGGGCCCAGGTCGTTCCACGGCTTCGGTGGCAGATACGGCGAATGACACTCGACCAGGTTTACGAACCAGAACGAAGGTCGGCTTGGATCGGCCGCGGCGATTGAACTCCGCAGCGCCGCGCCAATCGCGGCGGCGCCGGCGTCACGGTGCGCGCGGAGCCCCTCCGCCGCCCACTTCAGCGTTGCGCGCCGTCCAGGCTCCACCGGCAGCACCCGCTCGGAAGCGAAGTAGCGGTACTCGTCAAAGCCGGCGTCGAAGCCGGTATCTGGGGAGAGCCAGAGGTTCGCGCTGAACCCCTCGCAGCGGTAGCCGGCACGCCCCAACACCGACGGCAGCAGCTCGTCGCTAACCGACGCGAGCGCCTCAATCACCATCCGCGGGTTACCGTCTTGGATCTGGTCGAGCCCGAGCTCGCTGGCAATCCTGCCGGTGAATAGCGAGGTGTGCGCGGGCACCGTCCACGGCGCGGTCGTGTAGGCCTGCGCAACTGCCGTCCCGCGCGCCGCCAGTGCGGCAAGCGTCGGCGTCGCCTCGGCCGGCGCCCCGTACGGCGTCAACGCGTCGCGGCGCGCCGCGTCGAGCACGACCAGCAGGACGTTCGGCGGGTCCGACACGGTTACTCCGCGGCGGGCGCCAGCGCCTCGAGCCCGTAGTACCAGCAGCGCATCGCCGGATTCGCGGGCGGGCGCAGCAGGCCGCCCAGGCGACTGCTTGAACGGAAGCCAGCAGCCCACAGGTAGTGGTGCAGGGTGCGGACGTTGGGTAGCCACCAGTTCATCGAGTTGGCCATCGTGTCGAAGCGTGCCAGCGGCGTGCGCGGATGCAGGATCGTCTCCGGCAGCGAGATCGCCTCGACGAGGATCAGCCGTCCGCCGGGCTCGAGCACCCCAAGGATCTTCTCCAGCGCGCGGACCGGGTCGCGCAGGTGCAGTAGCAGCGCGCCCAGGAACACCAGATCGAAGCGTCCACCGACCGCCGAGGTCGTCAGCTCGAGCACGTCGCACTCGACCCGCTGAACCGAGGATCCCCGGAGCTGATGCGCGATCCGGAACCCACGCCCCAGCTCCAACCCAAACGCCTGCGCGTCAGCTGCCAGCTTCGTCCGATTGACCGGTGGCCAGGCCGCATGATCAAGCGCGGCGACATCGATCGCGGTAACCGTTGCCCCCCGCGACTCCATCTCAAACGCCCAGAACCCGTCGTAGGTGCCGACATCAAGTGCGCGCAGCCCGTTCAGCGAGTCCGGCAGCACCCGCCGGGCGTGACGACGCCAGTCGACGTAGCCAGGCGTGAAACGCCCGTCAGGGAGGTCGATCGTGTGGTACCAGGCCGGGTTGTCGGCGATATCCACAGCGGCTGGGGCTTGTAGGTCGCTCACCATCTGACGCACACCAGTCAAGCAGGGTCGCACGCGGTATCGCAGATCCCCCGGGATCGACCGTTTACGATCGCCACGGCGCCGATGACCAGCACCTCCGAACCGGTTCAGGCCCGCGGCGTCGACACCCGCGGTCTGACGTTACGGCAGTTCGCTGCCCACGGCGTGATCGTCAACTCCGCGTTCGACGTGGGCATCGGCGGGCTCAGCCTGATCCGCGGCATCGCGCTGGCGGCGCTTTTGAGCCCCCACGACTACGGCGTCTGGGGGATCCTGGTCGCGACGCTCGGCGTGCTGGCGCGGCTGAAGCTGATCGGGATCAACGACAAGTACGTCCAGCAGGAGGAGGCCGACCAGGAGCTCGCCTTCCAGAAGGCGTTCACGCTGGAGCTCGCGATGTCGCTGGCGGCGATGGTCGTGGTCGCCGCCGCGGTCCCAGTCGTCGCAGTGGTCTACGGCCACTGGTTCCTGCTGGCCCCGGGGCTGGTGCTGGTGACGATGCTCTTGGCCGACGCCCTGCAGAGCCCGATGTGGATCTACTACCGGCGGATGGAGTTCGTCCGCCAGCGCTGGCAGACGGTTGTTGAGCCAAGTGTCGGGTTGGTCGTCGCGGTCGTGCTGGCAGTGCTCGGCTTCGGTTACTGGGCGCTGGCGATCGGCGTCGTTGCCGGCGCCTTCAGCGGTGCGCTGGTGGCGATCCGGATGTCACCGTATCCGCTGCGCTGGCGCTATGACCGCGGTGCGCTGAAGATCTACGGCAGCTTCGGTTGGCCGATCCTTGTCGCCACGGGCTCCTCGATCGTGCTCGCCAACGGGACCGTGTTCGCGACCAACTTCCATCTCGGACTGCCCGGGGTCGGCGCCCTCGCGGTCTGCGCCAACATCACCGCCTTCACCACGCGCGTCGACGACCTCGTCGCCTCGACGATCTTCCCCGCGATCTGCGCCATCCAGGATCGCCTCGACCTGTTACGCGAATCGTTCGTCAAGACGAACCGGCTGGCGCTGCTGTGGGCGATGCCGTTCGGGATCGGGGTGGCGCTGTTCGCCCCGGACCTGATCCACTTCGTGATCGGTGATAAGTGGAAGCCGGCGACGACGTTGCTCGAGATCACCGGCGTGGTCGCGGCGCTGAACCACATCGGCTTCAACTGGGACGACTACTACCGCGCGCGCGGCACGACCAAGCCGGTGCTGGTGGCGACGGTGGTCCCGGCGTTGATCTCGCTGATCGTCGGGGTGCCGCTGCTGTTCGCGATCGGCCTGAAGGGAATCGGCGTCGGACTGGCGGTTGGCGCGCTCGCCAACGTCGCCGTCCGTGCGGTCTACGTGCGGCGGCTGTTCGACGAGTTCGCGTTTGCGGCCCACGCGCTGCGGGCGCTGCTCCCCACGATGCCCGCCGCGATCATCGTGCTGGCAATCAGCACCGCGCTCGGCGCGCACAAGACCGCGCTTGAAGCGGCCGGAATGCTGGTGGTCTACGGGGTTGCCGTGCTCGCCGGCAGCTGGCTATTTGAAGGCGAACTGCTGCGCGAACTAATCGCCTACGCACGGCGGCGGCCGGCGTGAGCGTTGAGATCTCCGTGCTGGTCCCATCGCACTTCCGGGCGCTGCGGTTGCGCTGGCTGCTGAACGCGCTTGAGTGCCAGACCCTCGAGCGCTCGCGCTGGGAGGTGATCGTCGGCCACGACGCCGGCGAGGAGACAGCCGCGCTGCTGCGTGCGCATCCACTCGCCGCGGCCGGCGTGCTGCACGCCGCGCAGGGCGAAACCGGCGCCGGCACCCCCGGCTCGAACCGCAACCGCGCCTTCCGCCTGGCACAGGCACCGGTCGTTGTCTTCACCGACGACGACTGCTTCCCGCCGCCCGATTGGCTTGAGCGGGTGCTCGCGTCGGTTTCACGTCACCCGGGTGCGGTGATCCAGGGTCCGGTCTTCTCAGACCCCGCTGAGGCTGTGATGCTGCGCTCGCGCTACCCCCGCACGCAGCAGTTCTCAGACGTCCCGCGGGTCTGGGCCGAGTGCGCGAACATCGTCTACCCGCGCGCTGCCATCGAGGCCGTCGGCGGCCTGCGCGAGGGTGTGCTGTGCGGGGAGGACACCGACCTCTGTTTGCGCGTCCGTGCGCTCGGCGTGCCGTATCTCGGCGACGAGTCGATCTGGACCCACCACGCGGTCGACGAGGGCGGCCTGCGTGACGCGCTGCGCGGCACCCTGCGCTGGCGCTACCTGGTGGGGCTGATCCACCGCCATCCGGAGCTCCGCGTCCAGCTGTTCCTCGGGGTCTTCTGGCGGACCGCGCACTTCTGGCTATTAGTGGCGCTTGCCGCCACCCCCGTCTTGCTGGACGGGGGGTGGCGCACAGCCGCTGCGCTGGTTCCGTGGCTGGCGTGGGCCTGTTGCCGACCGCTGCGCGGCGGTGGCGTGCGCGGCGCCTTACGGCATCTGTCTGAGTTGCCCGGTTACGCGCTCGTGGATTTCGTCGAGGTGCTGGTGTTGTTGCGCGCGTCGCTGATCGAACGGTCGCTGCTGCTGTGAAGCTGACCGTTGTGATCCCTTCGGCCGGGCGCTGGGATGTGCTTGCGCAGACGCTTGACGCGCTGGCCGGGGTTGAGGTCGTGGTCGTTGTCGACGGGCACGACCATGTCGTGCCGACAGATCTCACCGCTCGTGCGGGGGTCACCTTGATCGCCGTCGAGCACGGTGGGCCGGCGGCGGCGCGCAATGCCGGCGCGGCTGTTGCCGGTGGCGAGCTGTTGCTGTTTCTCGGCGACGACACGATCCCCTCGCCGGGGCTGGTCGAGCGGCACTTGGCGCGGCATTTGGCCGAGCCCTCCGATCGGGTCGCGGTACTGGGCCGCGTGCTGTGGCATCCGAAGGTGGCGCGGCGGCCGGTCAACCGCTGGCTCGAGTGGTCCGGGTCGCAGTTCGACTACGCGTCGCTGGCCGGGCTTGAACGCGATGCGGACATCGGTTGGGGCCGCTTCTATACCGCCAACGTCTCGCTGAAACGGTCCCTGTTTGAAGAGGTTGGTGGCTTCGACACCGACTTCAAGGCGGCCGCGTATGAGGACATCGACTTCGGTTGGAAGGCCGCTGAGGTAGGGATGGCGCTGCGGTTCGAACCTGACGCGGTGGCGCTGCACCTGCACCCGTATTCGCTCGCAGCCGCGCGGCGTAGGTTCCGGGCGGTGGGGGAGGCCGAGCGGCTGATGGTCGCCAAGCACCCGTGGTTTGAGCCCTGGTTCTATGAGCGCTTTGTGCGCCACGCCGGCGAGGCGCGTGCCTCGGGGCTGTGGGCGCGGATCGTCGGCTACGTGCCCGAGCGGTTTGAGCGGTTGTGGTGGCCCGCCCGTGCCTGGGCGGACCGCTGGTACCACCAGCAGCTGTTCGACGACTTCATGGTCGGCTGGGAGCGCGGCTCGGATCTGGTTGAACTCCGCGAGTACCTCGGCGACGACTTCTCACTTGATGCGCTGTGGCGCCACACCGAGGGTGTTGAGCGCGAGGCTGCGGCGATCGACGACGAGGATCGTTTCTACCGCGAGAGCCGTTCGTATCTCTACGACCTGACCGTATTCGCGATGTCCGGCACCAAGCAGCCCTACCTGTCTGAGCTGCGACGGCTTGTTGCCCCCGGCGCGCGGCTGCTCGACTACGGCGCGGGGATCGGCGCCGACGGGCTGCGGTTGCTGGGGCGCGGTTATCGCGTTGAGTTCGCCGACTTCGCCAACCCGAGTGCCGAGTACCTGCGCTGGCGCCTTGCGCACCGCGGGCTTGAAGCGCCCGTGCACGACATCGATCAGGGCGTGCCGAGTGGCTTTGATGCCGCCTACGCGTTCGACGTGATCGAGCACGTGGCGGATCCGTTCGCGTTCCTTGCTGAGCTTGAATCGCGCGCCGCGCTCGTCGTGGTCAATCTGCTCGAGTCGGCGCCAGACGACGTCTCGATCCACCACGAGCTGCCGATCGACGCGATCGTCGCCCACGCTAAGAAGCGCGGTCTGCGCTTCTCGCACCGTTACTACGGCCGCTCGCTGTTGATCGCCTACCGCGGCGATTGGGCGGGCTGACCGTCGGGCGGGCCGAAGAACTCGATCGGTTTCGCCGGCGCGCCGACTGCGATGCAGTACGGCGGCAGGTCGCTCGTCACCACCGAGTTGGCGCCGAGGAACGTGCGGGTACCGATGCTGGCCATGATCGAGCACTTGGTGGTGGTTGTGACGTGATCCTCGAGATGGATCTCACGGAGGTCATAACCCTGCTGCAGCATCGGCGTGTCGAGGTCACGGAAGCGGTGGTTGCCGTCGACCACCAGCGTCGCCTGTCCGAACATGCAGTGAGCGCCGATGTCAATCAGCGAAGAGCACTGGATCAGCACGTCGTAGGTGAAGACGCTCATCGTGCCGATCCTGATCACGGCCTCAGGTCCGGCCAGCTCGGCGCGGAAGTTCCGGCGGAACTCGACACCCGGCCCAACGGTGAAGGTGCCGCCACGTGGTGAGTCGAGGCTGAAGCCCGGCCCGAGGTAGACCGGCCCTTCGAACGTGATCTTCGTGCGCGGGTTGCGCCAGATCACCCAACGCTTGCGCAGCCAGGACATCAGCATCGGTCCGGGGCCGGGCAGGTAGAACACCCAAACGCGCAAGCTGCCGGCGTCTCGGAGCCATTGTCGCCACAGCCTTAGGCGCGTCATCGGCGCTCAAGCTACCACCCGGGGCGCGCAATACTCCCGGAGTGTCGGCGACCAGCGCACCCTCACGCCGCCGCCGCGGTCGTGAACGCAATCCAGACCGTGAGCCGCTGCCCCGCTCGGCGTGGACCCGCCTAGCCGCCTGCACTGCCGCCGCAGCCCTGCTCCAGCTCGACGGCACCGTGATCACCGTCGCCTTGCCAAACGTCTCCCGCTCACTGCACGTCTCGAGCTCCTCGACCGCGGTGATCCTCAGCGCCTACTTCCTTGCCTACGCACTGCTGCTGTTCCCTGGCGGCCATCTGGTCGACAAGCTCGGCGCCCGGCGGGTGGCGTTGATCGGCTTGATGATCTTTGCGGTCGGCGCTGCCGCCGGCGCGCTTGTCGACAACCTGCCGTTGCTGGTGTTCACCCGGGTGATCCAGGGCATCGGTGCCGGTCTTGTCAGCCCGGCGGCGCTGGCCGGCGCCGTCTCAGGCTTCCCGCCCGAGCGACGCGGTACCGCGCTGGGTATCTGGGGCGCCAGCGCCGGTATGGCGAACCTGGTCGGGCCGCTGCTTGGCGGCGTCCTGACCGTTGTGTTTGGTTGGCGGGCTGCGTGGTGGGCGCTGGTGCCGCTTGCGCTTGTCGCTGCCTACGCGGTTGTCCGCCTCGTGCCCTCGATCGTCCACGACAACCCCGAAGGTGGCCGCGACAAGGTTCTCAACGCGACCGTCGTCGCCGCGGCGTTCGTTGCCGCACTGACCTTTGCGGTGATGATCGGCACGTTCTATCTGGCCGAGCAGTACCTGCAGCGGACCGTCGGCTACTCGGCGCTTGGCGCCAGCGCGGTGTTGGTGGTCGTGGCGTTTCTGGTCGGCGCCGGTGCCCCGTTCGCGGGACGGCTGGTCGATGCGCGAGGTGAAGCGATTCCAGCTGTGCTCGGCTTCCTGCTGGCCGGTATCGGGCTGGCGATCCTGGCGATCCCGGGCGTATCGCTACACGGACTGGCAACAGGGTTGGCGTTGGTGCCAGTCGGGCTGGGGTTGGGGATGCTGTTCGTGCCCGTATCGCGGTCGGCGCTGAACGTCACCCCGTTACGTTCGCACGGGCGCGCCTCGGCGATCCTGTCGTTTGCTCGTTTGTTCGGCGCCGGCATCGGCGCTGGACTCGCTGGGTTGGCGGTATCCGCAGGTCCGAGCGCGTCGACCGTGCACACGGCGCTGGCGGTTGCTGCCGGCGTCTGCCTGCTTGCCGGGCTTCCGATCTCCACCCGGCTCGGTCACGGTACGGGCTTGCCTGCGCCGAGGCGGGCTTGAAAGGTAACCTTCCGGTCCCGAGCGGGACCACGGCGAATCAAGGGGTAAGGATGAAGACTGAGCCATTAGCGCGGAGCGCCGATCTGATCGTCGACAGCATCGGCGATGAGCTGCTCGTCTACGACACGTCGAGCAGCCGCGCACACTCGTTGAACGCGGTCGTGGCAGCGGTCTGGAAGGCATGTGACGGCACGCGTAGCCCTGAGCAGATTGCGGCACACACGGGTCTTGATCCGGCGGCGGTGGAGCTGGCACTGGACAACCTCGCCGAGATTGAGCTGATCAGCGGTCACAAGCGCACCGGGATCAGCCGGCGCTCGGCGCTACGTCGGATCACGGTCGGTGCCGCCGGCCTCACTGTCGGCGCCGCCGCCGCCGGCGGCGTCGCCGCCGCGCTGCCTGTGATCCGCTCGATCACCGCGCCAACCGCAGCGAAGGCGGTATCCAACTGCACCGCCGTATTCAATAAATGCACTTTGACCACTGATTGCTGCTCCGGCCATTGCAGCGGTGACGGCTTCTGCCGTTCGAGTCCGGCAGTGGGTTCGGGCCAACCTTGCGACGGCGTGAATCAGTGTGAGATCGGCTCGCAGTGCGTGTGCCCTCACGATTCGTGTGCATCGACGAGCTACTACTGCTCGCCGACGGGCTAGCCGCGGATCCTGCGGTTGCTGTCGCTTCCAGTCGGCTAACGCGGTTTGGCGAGCACGGCGGCGTGCGGCACGCCGTCCTGACCGCGCATCGACGCGCGGCGGGCGAGCTGCACGGCTAGCGCGCGTGATGACTTGCGCTGCGCGTGGAACGGATGGGCTGGGCCGAATGGCACGGCGAACACCCCGCTCGCGTTGATCACCTCAAACCCGCCCGCTTCAAGCATTCGCCGGTGACCGGCGGCGTTGGCGGACCACCACTGGCAGATTTCGTCCCGATCACCCAGCTCGGCCATCGGGCGGTTGGGAAACAGCCTGCTGAGGCGCAGCGAGACCGACTCGACCGACATGAAGGTCCCGCCGCAGACCGAGCGGATCGCTTCGATCGCTCGTACCGGATCCCGCAGGTGGACGAATAGGCTGCCGCAGATCACCACGTCGAAGGTGCCGACCCGCTCGGGGGTGAGGTCGTAAACGTTGCACTCGATCTTCTCTACGGACGAGCCGAGGAGCGAATGGGCGTGCTCAAAGCCGGCGCCCTTCTCGCCAACCATCCGGCCTAGTTCCTCGCCGCCGAGTTGTTGCATCCCGATTGGCCAGTCCCATTCGTTGTGATCGCTGATGTCGGTGGCGACGACGGAGGCTGCGCCACGACGCTCAAGTTCAAAGGCGTAGAAGCCGTCGTAGGTAGCGATGTCAAGGCACCGCAGGCCTTTGACCTCGGGCCACGGCAGCTGTCCGGCGATTTCCCGCAGGTCGAACCAGCCATTGGTCGGCGGCCGTCCCGGCAGGTCAAGCGTGTGGTACCAGAGCTGGACGTCGTCGGTGGCGGTGGTGCTCACGGGCCGCGACGTTAGCGTAGAGTCGCGCCGATGCTGGCGGCCAGCCGCGCCCAGATTCTTGAGCGCCTTCGCAACGCCGACCTCGTACTCGATGTCGGCGGCGGGGCCAACCCGTTGGCCCGTGCCGACTGGGTGATCGACCTGATGGCATACGGCGACCGTGGCCTCTACGGTGAGATTGACGAGGACCCCGCCAGCGAGCGGTTCAGTGCGGCGACATGGGTGCAACGCGATATCTGCGACCGTGCGCCATGGCCGTTTGAGGACCGCCAGTTCGACTTCGTCGTCTGCTCGCACACGCTCGAGGATGTCCGTGACCCGATTTGGGTTTGCGGCGAGCTGACCCGGGTCGCCCGTGCGGGATACATCGAGGTGCCGTCAAGGCTCGAGGAGCAAAGTTACGGCTTTCAAGGTCCCTGGGCGGGGTGGGGACACCACCGCTGGCTGATCGACCTCGAAGGCGATGAGTTGACGTTCGTGTTCAAGCACCACGTGCTGCACAACCGTCCGTCTGATCACTTCACCACCGAGTTCCATGCACAGCTGTCGGCCGAGCAACGCGTCCATCAACTGTGGTGGCAGGGCGGCTTCCGCTATCGCGAGCGAGTATTCATGGATGCCCCGTCACTGGACGCGTACCTGGCGAACTTCGTCACGGTGAACGCTTCGAAGCCGGCCGCTACGACGGTGTCTGGGGGCC
>Ga0302314_10006436_pt1 | contig 21250 bp, 16 predicted proteins | sample III_Palsa_N2_3_FD_200533 | JGI IMG/M metagenome (GOLD analysis project Ga0302314, IMG submission 200533) | Peat permafrost microbial communities from Stordalen Mire near Abisko, Sweden - III_Palsa_N2_3 | ecosystem: Environmental > Terrestrial > Soil > Palsa > Peat permafrost | place: Sweden...
TGAACGGCTGGCGCAACAGCAGAGTTCGTTTGCGCTGGATGCGGAGGCTTCGATTGGACGCATTGTGGCTACGGTGGAAGGACGCCGTGAGGCTGAGCTGGAGGAAAAACTTGCGGCTGCTGAGGCTCAGATTATCGAGCTGAAGGCTGCGGCTGGTTTTGTTCCTTATTCGGTTACATATAAAAGGAAGACCCTGCCGGTGGCGATGACGAATCTGCTGGCGAAACAAGGGGTGAGTGTGGATTCGCTTGAGGCCGGGGCTCTGGATGCTGCTTTGGGAAGTCTGAGCATTGAGCAGAGGATCGCGGTGAAGGCGCAGTTGATGCGGCAGGGGATGCTGAGTTAGTTCGCTGAAGTTGTGAGCTGCTTCGAAGCAGAGGCAAGAGCGAAGGCAAGTATACGGGTGGGTATTGAGCGCGGCGGTTGAGTGCGGCGATAACGATGGTGAGATGGGCGCGGCTGAGGCTGCGCCTTTGGTTTTGAAAGGGAGAAAGATGAACGCGAAGTTTACTAATATTCATGGCGCGGCAGACTACATCGGACCTGGCGCGATTGAAGTTCCGTTGTATCAGACGGAGATTCTGGACCTGGTGCGTCGGCGCGGTATTTTTGGGCAGAGAATTAAACAGGTTCCTGCAACGGGCCATCCTTCACGGTACTTTGAGGAGACTGCGATTCCGTCGCCTGCGGCGGCTACGGGCTTTGTCGATCCACGCAATATCGTTGCTCCGCTGGTCAGTCCGACACGTATTGAGAACAGCGTTCCGTTGAAGGCGCTGGTCGCGCAGATCAACTACAACCTGTTCGATATGGAGCTGGGCAGACAGCAGAGCCAGTTTGCTTATCTGCAGGCGAAGGATCTCGCCGACACAGTCGATGGTGTGCTTCGCACGCACGATGTCGCTTTGTGGAACGGCAATGACACCAGTCTGAGCTCGCCGACCACGACACAGTATTTCGGTGCGGCTGCTCAGATCGCAGGCGCCGGCAATACGGTTTCGATTCCCACGACCGAGAGCATCGTCGATGGGTTCAAGTCGACCATTGCACAGATGGTTTCGAACAGCTCGTTCGGCGTGCGGCCTACGGCTATCTATGCGAACCCGGTGCTGCTCGATCTGATCGATCGTGAGATGAAGACCGAGTTCAACGTGGTGCTGAGCACGAAGGAGATCGCCGCCGGCCTTACGGTGAAGACGCTCTCGACACAGGCAGGCGATATTCCGCTGATTCCGGAGTGGACGCTGAGCTATACGGGTGTTCCTGGCTCGGGCACCGCTGTGCTGCCGGCTTATATCGTGACCGAGGACCTGATCGAGTATCACTGGCTGAGCGATCCGAATCCGAGGATCTTCCAGCTTGGAGTTCAGGGTGCGCTGGCTTCGCAGTATGTCGTGGTGAAGTTTGGCGCGGTTGTGGTGAAGGGCGCGAGCTATGCCCATTATCAGGTGCTCGTGGATCGCTAGGACGCAGCTGAGAGCTTTGGGCTGTGAGCTTTGAACAAAGAAACGGGGATCGGTGAATTTATGCCGGTCCCTGTTGCTTTTTTGATTTTTTGTTTTGAGAGAGGTTAGTGCGATGGGCTATTTGTTGCCGACGGAGTACGTGCAGTATGGGCTGACGGCGGAGACTACGGATGACTGGGTGACGATGGCTTCGTCACTGATGGAGGCTTATTGCCGACGGCCCAGTCTGCTGGTGACCCAGTACGTGGAGCGGATGCGGCTTACGGCAGGAGCACAGACGGTACGGCTGAGCTATCGTCCGCTGGCGGCGGCGGCGGGTGCGGCTTCGGCGCTGGTGAGCGTGCAGGTGAGGTATGGGCGGCCACGAAGGGGTGAGCTGCCGGATCACTTTCGCGAGCAGATTGCGTGGGCGTTCAGCATACCGGGAAGCTGGAGTGCGCTGGATGTAACGACCGTGGATGTGAATCAGACGACGGCAGAGCTGACGTTTCCGGTGAGCTTTCTGGGGCTGGATTACAACGAGGTTGAGGTGACGTATACGTCGGGGCTGGCGGTGATTCCCGACGCGGTGAAGGTTGCGTGCGCGCAGATTGTGAAGAACGCGCAGGCTACGCCGGCGATGAATGTGAAGTCGAACAAGATGGACACGGTGCAGGTGCAGTACTTCAGCGGGTCGCTGATCGATCCGCAGGTGCAGATGCTGCTGAAGCCGTACATCGCAGAGAGACTGGGGTGAGGCGATGGCGGATTTGCTGAGTGCGGCGGGAGCGGTGCGAGCAGCGGATGTGTTGCTGCGATGCGCCGGAGGGCGGGCGGTGGTATTGCGGATGCCGGCGCAGGCCAGTGCAGGCGATGTGACGGAGGAGCTGGGGCTGGCGGTGCCGGAGTTTCAGGATATGGTGCTGGCGCCGGTGGTGTTTCGGAAGGCGCGGCAGGCAGCTTCGGCTTTGTCGCTAACAGCGGACAAGGGGGCGCGGTGGGAGCTGATGGTTTCGGCAACGGCGGTGCAGACGCTGGTCGGATCGTTGGGGTATGCGGCGGCGAGCGTATTGTTCGCTACGGCGTTTGGGGTGCTGATCGATGGCGTGCTGATGGAGGTGGTGTCGGCTACGGAGTCTGAGGTGGCCGGGGTGCCTTATGTTTATCGGCTGGTGTTGCAGGCTCCGGTGGCTTTGGTTGTGTAGCAACAGCAAAGACGAAATACGGGGGTCTTCCTCTTTAGGAAACACAGAGTGAGAATGGCGAACTTTTTTGTCACTCATTTTCGCTCTGCCGCAGCATTTGCGAAAGCTGCTCCGGTCCGGGTCAGAGTTTGTTGAAATTATTGTTACTTGAAAGGTTACATATATATGCAGAATGCCAGGGATACGTTTTATGTCACGCTGCGGGACAGGCTGGCGGCGATCAATCCGGCGCGGACGATGGTGCTGCGAGGTGTGACGCGGCCTGGAGTGCTGGTGGAGGAGAACGAACTGGCTTCTGCTGTTGAGCCGGTGAATGTTTTTTGTCTGCACTGGACCGGGCTTAGCGTGGATGCGCAGGGGGCGATGCCGCTGGCGACGATGAGTTGCGAGATTGCGTATGCGACGGATGGGGACGCGGGCAATGGCGGAATGGATCGCGGGCGGCTGCTCGCAGGAATGGATGCGGAGCTGGTGGCGGCAGTGAGTGGTTCGCCTCAGAATGCCTTGAAGATGAACTATGTTGGTGCAGCGGGTGAGTCGGGGCTGGCACCGGTGGCGATGGGGACGAATGTGTTCTGGGGCGATGCGACGTTTGCCGCGGTGGTGGTGAATGCAGAGCGGCTGGAGCGGGTGGCGACGGTGCAGGTGTTTTCGTATCAGGAAGCGGGTGAACTGTGAGTACGGCGGCGGCAGGGGCGGGGTTGGTGGCGGCGATGGCTCCGGTGACCCGGAGGGTGAGGGCTTATTTTGCGCCGGTGGATCGAGTAGCCGGGGTGCCTACGTTGTTCGATGCGGCGCAGAATGGGGCGTTTGCGCTGGATGCGCCGCCGGCTCCGTGGGTGGATCTGGGATGGTGCTCGGGGTTTGCACGGAAGTGTGCGACGAAGGTGGGGGCGTTGATGACGGGCGCTCCGGCGGTGGCGCAGAGCCAGGTGCGGACTGAAGTTGAAGCTACGGTGCAGCTCGAGTTTGAAAGCTGGGGGAAGCTGCAGATGGCGCTGGCTTCGGGATCGCAGCAGATGAATCTGCTGCAGACAGCGGCCGGGGCGGCGTTGAATGGGAGTGGTGGAGTTGCGGCGACGGCGGTTCCGTTGGCGGCAGGGTCGACGGCGACGGCGTTGAGTGTGGGGGCTACGGCGGCGGCACAGTTTCAGGTGGGGGAGCTGGTCGCCGTCGATGAGGATTATGTGGCGCAGGTGGGGTTTGTGGGGAGCGGGGTGAGCGCTGCTTATGTGAGCTCGCCGGCTTCGGTGGGGAACGACATCAACTACGTTCGGCGAGTGTCGCTGAATGTGGGGCGGGTGGTGGGGATCTCGGGTGGAGTGCTGCAGCTGGGCGAGACACTGCTGGCGGGTGTGCCGCCCTCGGGGATGCAGGTGAGTCCGCTGGTGGGGTTTGTCGATCGCGAGGGTGGTGGATTTTTTCAGGAGTGGTCGGGGTTGTTTGTGATGGATGGAGAACAGGGCGATCGGGTGATCTATCACTATCCGCGGCTGCAGGCAATGCAGGGTTCGGCCGAGATGGTGAAGGCTCTGGCGGGGCCGTTGGAGGAAGTGACGCTGGCAGGGGCGTTTCGTGCGCTGCCGGTGAAGGATGCGAATGATGGGGCGACTGTGTTGTGTTTCCGGAGTTATCTGCCGGGGGCGATGCGGGCGGTTTAAGGCGGGCATAGAGGTCATTGAGGCTTGGCGTGGGTAAGAGGGCGCATTGCTGCGGTGGTGGGTTGGTGAGGTGGATGAAAGTTATGAGGAGAAAAATTATGCATTGGAAGCCCAGGGGATTGGCGCTGATCGGGATGCTGCTGCTTGCGTGTTCGGGAGCGATGCGGATGATGACGACGCCCGTCAGCGCGCAGGTGTCGCAGATTGCAACTACTACGGTTACAGATACGGTTTATCTGGCGGATGGGACGACAGCGACGGGATCGGTGCTTGTCAGCTGGCAGGCTTTTACTACTGCGATTGGGCAGTCGGTGCCGGCGGGGACGACTTCGGCAACGATTGCAACAGGAGGAGTGCTGAGTCTGCAGCTGGTTCCGAATGCGGGCTCGACGCCGATGGGGAGCTACTACACGGTGGTGTATCACCTGAGCGACGGGACGTTGAGCCGGGAGTTCTGGGTGGTGCCGGTGAGCCAGAATCCGGTGCAGGTGAGCGCGATCAAGAGCACGGTACTGCCTGCTTCGGTGGCGATGCAGACAGTGAGCAAGAGCTATGTGGATACAGCGATTGCGACGGCGATCTCGGGACATCCGCTGGATGGGAGTTCGCCCTATGTGCTGGTGACTGGAGACACGATGACAGGGCCGCTGGTGTTGCCGGGTGATCCGACGACGGCGAACCAGGCGGCAGACAAGAACTACGTCGATGAGAATATAACGGCGCTGGGAACGGGGCTTGGGCAGAAGGTTTCGACGATTCCTGCCGCGGGGCAGGTGGTCGCGCAGCCGGTAGGGACGCAGCTGCAGGTGAACAATCTGAATGGCGATGAGTATGCGAGCCAGTATGTGAGTGGGCTGGGCAACAACGGAATTGCGAATGCAGTGACGGGGCCGGGTTGCGCGAGCGGTTGCGATGTGAAAGCGGAGTACAGCTATAGCGAGAATGAGGTCTACCATGCGAGTACCTGGAACAGCGGCACGGGTGGAACCCATGTCGAGGACAACAGGAGCGGGCAGAGGCGAGACAACTATCTGAATCCGACCTCCGCGATTACGGCCGGCGACGACGCGGGCCAGGTGATCGACGTGGTTTCGACGCGGAGCTCACAGGCTGAGTTTGCGAGTGGACTGGGATCACAGGAGCCGAGCTCGTTCGGCCTGGAGGTTTCGCATGAGGGACTGACAGGCGGGTCGAACCTGTTTCCGGCGAGCATCGAGAATGTGCCTTACTTCAAGAGCAACTACAGCGCGCTTTCGATTGTTGGAACGTACAACACGCCGGGGCAGCATGTGCTGCAACCCAACCACATCTACTGCTATGGAGTGGGAGACTGCCTGATCGGCGCTCATTATCTGACGGCCTCGGGCGGGTTTCGCGATGAGGCCGATGAGGGAACGCATCCGCAGGATCTGCAGGTGCAGGAAGATACGGTTGTGTTTGAGGGTACTTGCAGCGCTGGGTGTACGACAGGCTCGACGGCAGTGACTATAGCGCCGACCGCAGCAGCCGGGACGCAGGGTGAGGGACGGTTTCTGATCGACAGGAATCCGGCGAATGTGATTACGAGCGGTTCAGTGACTGGAGGAAGCGGGCAGACGAGCACTTTGCCTGGGCCGGAAGCGACCTTCAGCGGAACGAACTTTCCGTTGAGCGTGTTTCTTGCCACGGCGCAGCTGGTTCCGTCGCAGGCGAACAATATTGCGCCTGGAACTCTAACGGTGGCCATCGCGACGAGTGGAGTGACTGCGGGCTTTGCCACGAACACGGCAGCCATTCCAAATCAAAGCGGAGTGGCGTGCGTAACGGAGCCGAATGGCGTGACTCCGCATAACTACGAGATGGTGACTTACAGCGTAGTGGACGGCACGCACATGCAGATGACCTTCAACAAGGTGCATCAGGCAGGGGCGACGATTGCGATCGGTGGATTGTGCGGATACGGGCTGGAGCAGACGGTCGATACGGTGCAGGGAATTCGACAGGTGTTTCCGGTGATCGGGTCGTACTCGCCGACGGGCCTGTACTACGCGGGAGGATTGACGGCAATTGTGGGCGTGAATGGGCAGACGGGTGGATATCTTAACGTCAATCTGCAGGTTGCGGCGATTGCCCGGAACAATAACGTCGTGACGGTGACGACGGCGGGAAATCTGCCGGTGGATGTGAACGGATTGACGATGAACGTCGCCGGAGTTGCCGATTCGAGCTATAACGGAAGTTTTTCTGTAACAACTACAGGTACAAATACGTTGACGTATGCCGAGCCCGGACCCAACAGCACAAGCACTGGCGGGACGGTGGAGATGGTGACGGGAGGGTATGCGCTGTATCCGATGGCCGAGGTGCTGGGAGTGTTCGATGCAGCGACGAAAGAGGTCGATGGGCAGATGACGCTGGCTCCGAATTCGGTAAAGTGGGCGGCGAACGATGCTGTGGAAGAGCCGCATTACTATCAGGAGAGCATCTCGGCAGATACGACGTTTCTGGGTCAGACGACGCCAAGGCCGACGAATCTGCAGAGCTCGGGCGTTACCTTTCAGCTGAGCGCCGGGCCGGGCCTGGTTGGGTGGACGATCAATAATTCGGTGCCTGCATCGAACTATCTGGGCAATGGCGGAACCCATACGGTGCCACAGGCGGCGTACGAGTCGGTCGGCATCTGGCAGAAGACGATGGATGCCCAGGCGGGCGAACAGAGCGTGTTTGCGATTCACTGCAACTCGCATGGGTGCGGGAAGTGGAACTCGGGTTACGACCTGTTTGAGCTGGACAACAATACGGGAGGCTTCGACACGGTTTCGTTTCAGCCGACGACGAGTGCTTTGACGATGAGTCTGCGCGGGACGCAGTATGGATTCAGTCCTCAGGCGTTTACAGCAGGGACGGTGAATGCGGGGACCGTGAATGCGACGACGCTGAATGGAGCAATCAGCGCGGCGAACATTACGAGCGGGACGATAGCGCCGGCGCAGCTTCCGGTGTTTGCGGCTTCAGGCAGCGGACATGCTGCAGGTGCTGTGCCTGATCCTGGAGCAACGGCGGGAACGACGCGGTATCTGCGGGAGGATGGGACGTGGGCGGCGCCTTCGGGCAGTGGATCTGAGGGCGTGGGAGTTGGTACGAGTAGTTCTACTCTGCCGGCAGGTGCGACTGCGGACTATGACTTTTTGCAGGGCTCGGGTGCTGTTTTGACTGACAGCAGCGGCAACGGCAATAACGGAACGCTGGGTTCGGGCGCGCTGGCTCCGACATGGACGGGTACGGGACTCGCGTTTTCGGGACAGGAACAGGTTGCACTACCTGCTGCACTGAACGGGACGCAGACGTTCTTCATGGCGGTTTATATCAATCCGATTACGGCGGGGACACAGGCTGCGAATCAGTATCCGATTCTGGTGGGGAGCAGTCTGGGAGGAGCTGCGCTGAACCTGATGTATCTGCAGACCATGAATGGCAACTTTATGAGCGTGGGAGTGGCCGGCAATGCTCCGGGCATTTATGTGAATGGGGTAACGAGCGGTGGTTCGATTCCGATTGCCGGATTCCATGTTCTGACCTGGGTGCTGGGCACGAGCGGCACGAGTGTGGATCATCTCTACATTGACGGGGTGGAGACGGCGTATGACACGCAAGGCGCTTCTGCAGGGAACCAGATGTCGGGCAATCTGTTTCTTGGCTCGAGCAATGTCTCGCCTTTCACCAGCTCGGGATTCAATGGAACGATGTACCGGGTGCGCACTTATGCGGTGAATACGCTGACGGCAGCGCAGATTCAGCAGATCAGTGGATCGATCCAGACGGAGGTGCAGTCAAGGGGAGTTGCCGTGGCACCGCAGCCTGTACCGCAGGCCACACCGACGCTGCAGTTTATCGGGGACTCGATCACGCTGGGTTATACCGCACCGGCTCCGTTTTCTTCGATGCTGACGCTGACGAATCAACCGGCGTATGCGATCACGAACTGGGGCATTGTTGGTGAAGGTATCAATGCAATGGCGGGCTCGGAGGCGAATCGAGTGGCTCCGCTTTGTACTTCGTCTGCGGGACCGGCGAATGCACTGGTGTTCGGAGGCACAAATGATCTTTCACAATTTATGCCCTTCACCGTAGAGCAGGTCTTTGCAAGGCTGGTGAGTGAGATTCAGACGCTGAAGAAGGCAGGATGCAGGGTGTTCGTCGGGACGATGCTTTCGCGGACAGGAACGGCCGGGAGCACGATCGGCACGATGGACCAGGCAAAGGATGCGTATGATGCGTTGATTCTGACTCGGGCGAAGACCGCGGGTGCGGATGGCGTGGTGGATTTTGCCGCGAATCCTCTGCTGGGTGCGGACAATGCTTACTCCAACTCGACCTACTTCAACCCGGCAGATCAGATACATCCGACGAACGCGGGGCAGGAGCTGCTGGCTGCGGCTTACAGCAACGTGCTGAATTACTTTTATGGATTCAATACATCGAACCCGAACGTGATTACAGCGGCGACGTATCAGATGCTGGCGGGGGATGGCGCGATTACGGCAGCACCTACGGCGAATGCGGCTTATACAGCGCCGAACTGTGTGGGGCCGAGCGGCGTGGATTATGTGATCAGCAATCCGCAGTCGGCGTTCACGGTGAGCGTTGTGGGACAGAGCGGGCAGCCGATCAATGGGCTGACGACTCCGATTGTGATTCCATCGAACAGCTCGGTGACGCTGCATGATGTGGCGAATCCGAAGACGGTTTCGGGATGTCACTGGGTGATGTAAGGCGATGACCGGTGCGCGGCTCCATGGGGTGTGGGGCCGCGCAAAAGGTCTGGTGAGCAGGAAGTGGGGCTGGGGCGATGGAGAAGGTTCGGTGGCGTGGAAAGGATCTGCTGGATCTTGGCAGGCAGATGGAGGCAGAGCCGAAGCATTTGAGGAAGGTCGCCGGAACGTTTTTGATGGTGCGGGACCGCGAGGGGATGGAGAGGCCGTTGTGGGCGAATGCGGCGCAGAAGGAGTTTGAACGCAGACGCGGGCAGACGAATATTGTGCTGAAGGCTCGTCAGATGGGAATGACGACGTGGGTGGCGGGGAGATTTTTTTTGAAGACCATTACCGCTCGCGGTGTGCTGACGGTGCAAGTGGCGCATACGCGGGAGGCTGCGGAGGGAATCTTTCGGATGGTGCAGCGGTTCTGGGAGTGTCTGCCGGAGGATATGCGCGAGGGTCCGCTGAAACGGAGCAGAGCGAATGTGGGGCAGATGTGTTTTCCGGAGCTGGATAGCGAGTTTCGCGTGGTGAGCGCGGGGGATGAGAATGCAGGGCGGGGTTTGACGGTGCAGTATCTGCACTGCAGCGAGGTGAGCCGATGGCCGGGCGATGCGGGGGCGACGCTGGCAGGGCTGCGGGCGGCGCTGGCTCCAGGGGGCGAGATGGTGATGGAGTCGACGCCGAATGGAGCGTATGGGTGCTTCTATGAGGAGTGGGGGCTGGCGGCCGGGAATGGAACGGTGCAGCACTTTTTTCCGTGGTGGATGGAGAGAGCTTATGTGGCCGCTCCAGTGGTGGGGGCGTTGCGGGAGGACGAGACGCGGCTCGTGGAGGAATGTGGGCTGACGATTGAGCAGATTGGGTTTCGTCGCGGGCTGGAGGCGAGTTATCGGGGGCTGCGGTCGCAGGAGTTTGCCGAGGATGCGGAGAGCTGCTTCAAAGCTACGGGCGAGTGCTGCTTCGAGGTTGCGGCGGTGGAGTCGCGGCTGGCTGAGGTGGGAGAGCCGGTGGAGGTGCGTCGGGCTGGAGCGCTGCAGATCTGGCTGCCTCCGGTGATGGGGAAGGAATACCTGGTTGCGGTGGATACGGCTGGCGGTGGGGCCGATGGGGACTTCGCCGCGGTGCAGGTGATCGAGATGAGTTCGGGGCTGCAGTGCGCGGAGCTGCAGCAGAGGCTGGGGACGCTGGAGCTGGCGAAGGTGGCGGCGAAGCTGGCGAGAGAGTATCGGGGGGCCATGATTGTGGTGGAAAGAAATAATCATGGAGCAGGAGTGCTGGCTTATCTGGATAGCGTGGAACGGTACGCGCGGGTGTATGAACAGGCCGGAGTTGCGGGGTGGCTGACGACGGCGGGGTCGAAGCCAGGGATGGTGAGCAGGATGGGAGCACTGCTGGTGGAGTCGCCGGAGATGTTTTATAGCAGGAGACTGCTGGGGGAGTGCAGAACTTTTGTGACGATGGCAGGAGGCAGAACGGGGGCGGTGAGTGGAGCGCATGACGATTGCCTGATGGCGATGGCAATCGGACAGGCGGTGAGGGCGGAGATCGTGGGGAAGAGGCGGGTCCTGCCGGACGGGCCCACTACGCGTGGGGCGGTCACTTCGTGACGTGTGTACCGGTCTTGCGCGGGTGATCTTTGGGGGCCTCGCGTTGCTCGGCGGATGATGGTGCCGACCAACGGGAGGACCGACGCTGTCTGGTTCGCCTCGACAAGTTAAAAAGGCGTGCGAACGCCCGCCCTCCGCGCAGGAGGCCCGTCCGGCAGGACATCGCTTGTATTCTGTTGCTGAGGTGTTCGGCTTGGCAGTGTTGGCAGTGCAGGCAATTCGGAAGATGCGGGGTGGAGCGCAGAGCCAGTTGATGCTGGGGGCGGATGGGAAGCTTTGGGTGGTGAAGTTTCAGAATAATCCGCAGGATCTGCGGGTGCTGGCGAATGAGCTGATCGCGACGCGGCTGGCAGCAGCAGTGGGACTGACGGTGCCGGCGTCGGATGTCGTCGAGGTGACGGAGTGGCTGGTGGCGAACACGATGAATATGTTCGTCGAACTGAGGCGTGGGGAAAGACAGCTGTATACGGCAGGGCTGCAGTTTGGGTCGCAGTTTGTGGGTGGGCTGATGCCGGGGCAGGTGGTGGACTATCTGCCGGAGCAACAGCTGGATGAGGTGAGGAACCTGGCGGAGTTTGCCGGGATGCTTTGTATCGATAAGTGGGCGGGCAACTGCAATGGGCGCCAGGCAGTGTTCGAGCGGAAGCCGAGAGAGCGGAAGTATCGGGCGACGTTTATCGATCAGGGATTTTGCTTCAATGCGGGGGAGTGGACGTTTCCGGATTCGCCGCTGCGAGGGGTTTATCAGCGCAACCGGGTGTATGCGCGGGTGACAGGCTGGGAGAGCTTTGAGCCATGGCTGAGCCGCGTGGAAGCGATGGAGGCGGGAACGCTGTGGGAGATCGCAGAGGCAGTGCCGCCGGAGTGGTATGGAGGAGATACCGCGGTGATCGAAGGGTTGATGGAGCAGATGCTGAGGCGGCGGTCGCGGGTGCGGGAGCTGATTGGTGAGTTTCGGGATTCGAATCGGGAGCCGTTCCCGATGTGGGCGGCGGGGAAGAAGATTGTGGTGCCGAGGCAGTTTGCGGAGGTGAGCGGAGTGGGAAAATTTGTAATGTAGGGAACAGCGATGAGCTGTGGGCGTTGAGGTTGGGAGATTGAAGATGTGTGAACTTTATCTCAGGGCTGAGAGTTCAAAGCTCCTGGCTGATTGCGAGGTTGATGGTGCGTGAGCGGTTGCCGTGCGAGTTCTTCCTGATCCGGTATGTGCCGGATGTGGTGAAGGGCGAGTTTGTAAATATCGGGGTTCTGTTGCGGGAGGCGGTGGGGATCGCGTCCGGAGCGGAGAGTTCCGGTCGCGCGGTGGTGCGCTTTACGCGGGACTGGAGCAGGGTGCGGTGCATGGACGCGGACGCCGATATTGGTCTGCTGGAGGCGCTGGAGGGGGAGATCGGAGACCGGCTGAGGATGCGGGCGCAGGACGCTCAGGGGATTAAGCCGGTGATGGAGCTGCTGCAGGATACGCTTTCGAACTCGGTGCAGGTGACGGAGGTGCGGGCTTGCCTGGCTGAGAGTCTGCCGGCAGAGATGGAACAGCTGATGCGGATGTATGTGGAGCCCATGAAGGTGAAGGTGGAACGAAAGAGGACCGGACGGGCTGCGATTGCGGGGGCGATGCGGACGGAGTTTGAGAGGGCTGGTGTGTGGGGGTTGATGCGGAAGAGGATTGCGGCTTCGCTTTATACAAGGCCGGGTGATCCGATGAAGATCGATTGCGGGTATCGACCGAATGGCGTGATTCGGATGTTTCAGGCGGTGTCGCTGGAGGGGGATGTGGAGGCGGCGAAGGGGTTGGCCTATTCGGCTCCCCAGTTGATGGAGGGAGTGCAGCGGGTGGAGAGTGCGCGGCTGGAGCTGACGGCGATTGTGGAGCCGCTGCGGACGGTGTCGGATATGGAGGATGAGGCGATGGAGCGGTACCGGTTTGGCGTGGAGGCGATGGAGAGGCAGCAGATTCGGGTGGTAACGCTGAGTGATCTGGCGAGGGTGGCGGAGACGGCGAGGGTCGAGTTGCGGGTTTGAAGGCTCGATGTCCTGCCGGACAGGCCCACTACGCGTGGGGCGGTCACTTCGTGACTTGTATACCGGTCGGGGGTGGGGTAGACGGCATAGGTCCGAGCGTTGCTCGGAGGATCAATGATCCCGGCCATCGGCAGGACATGATTTGCTAAACAGATTCTGGATTCAGAGGCATAGCCCAGCGGCTGTGCCTTTTCTTTTTGCAGTGGAGACGGAAAGAGAGAGGTGAGGGATGGGAGTTCGGATGATGGTGAAGGATATCTGGCAGCGGCTGGCGGGCGTGGATGCCGCAGCGGGAGATGCAACGAAAGGTGAGAGGAAGACGGCGATGCTGCCATCGATTCTGAGCCCGTACAGCCCGATGGTGCGGCCAGGACAGAACGCTTTGCCGAAGCCTACTGCGGCCAATCTGCGGAAGTTTGCCGAGACGCCGGTGGTGCGGCGGGCGATCAATATTGTGAAGGACAGGATCGCCAGCATGGACTGGCAGGTGAAGGTGCGGCGTGGCTACTCGGGCGTGATGGTGGAGGATGCGGAGGCGCGGATGAAGGTGCTGCGCCAATGCCTGGAAGAGCCGAATGTGGCGGACAGCTTTCGCGTGCTGTGGGAACAGGTGCTGGAAGATCTGCTGGTGGGCGGGTTCGGCGCAGTGGAGATGGAGGCTACCGGTGATCCGGACAGGCCGTTTCATCTTTGGCCTGTGGATGGCGCGACGATCCAGATCGATGTGAAGTGGGACGGTGATCCGAATAAACCACGTTATGCGCAGGCTACAGGACAGATGGGGAAGGATGCGCTGGTTCCGCTGCTCGATGACGAGCTGATGTATCTAAGGCTGAATCCGCGCAGCTATACACCGTTCGGGCTGGGCAGGCTGGAGGTCGCGTTTGAGACGGTGAATCAGTTTCTGAGCGCGAGCCGGTATGCAGGGAAGCTTGCGAGTAACTCGGTGGCGCAGTATGCCATCTGGCTGAATGAGGCTACTCCTGAGGAACATGATCGGTTGATTCGCTGGTGGCAGGACGAGATTGAAGGAACGGGACGGGTGCCGTTTCTGAGCTGCGAACAGAAGCCGGAGGTGCTGCAGTTTGCCGGTGGGACGGATGCCGATCTGCGGCTGCAGTGGCAGGAGGCGCTGATTCGCATGATCGCGAATGCGTTCGATCTGCCGCCGATGATGCTTGGGCTGGAGAGCGATGTGAACCAGTCGACGGCGAGCGAGCAGGCGGATGAAGCGTTTCAGAATGCGATCGTTCCGGTGGCAAAGCTGCTGGCGGAGCATATTACGCGTGATCTGTTTGCGAAGAAGCTGGGATGGCGCGAGTTTGAGTTCTGCTTCAACGACCTGGGGAGCAGGGATGAGATGGAGGAGCTGCAGATACAGACGACACTGCTGAACGCCGGAGTGCTGACAGTGAATGAGGTTCGTGCGATGCGGGGGTTAGGTCCGATAGAACCGGCGGTGACGCAGTGACGGTGACGATCGATAATCTGGATGGCAACGGGGCGGTGGACTACAGTGCCGCCCTGTGCACGGATGGGCCGGTGAAGATTGAGCGCGTGTTGAATGCTCCTTCGATCTGCAGCGGCCTGCTGGATGTGAGCGATGCTGCTCTGATTGTGCCCGTGCGGCGTGGGCGTGTGGTGGTGACGGCGGCGAGTGGAACGGTTCTTTTTACCGGTTATATTGCGACCGACCCTGAGGCCGTTTATGCAGGCACGGGGTTGCAGGGCTCTGTGTATCGGTATGTGTTCAGTGCGGTGAGCGACGAGTGGCTGCTGGATAAGCAGGCGGTTCCGCTGAGCGGAGTGGGGCTGGCGCAGAGCGGTGGGGAGCTGCTGACGACGCTGACCGACCGCGTGGATGATGGATTGTTCACCATGACGGAGGTAGTGAATGGTCTGGCGGTTGGGGTCTTTCAGCCAGTGCAGACGCAGAGCTGGTCTAAGAATGCGGGTGTGATCGCAGGCACGACGTATGCAGCGTATCGCGTGCTGGATGGCGCGGTAAGCATGCAGCCGGTGGGTACGGTGACCCATGCGCTGAGCGACGGAGATGGGACGCTGCAGGTGGCAGCGTTGAAGACGACGCAGGTGAAGGAGCTGGCGAATGATGTGACCGTGAGCGGCGACGAGGAGCCGTCGGTATATGTGACGGAGACCTTTGCCGGGGACGGGACGACGACGGTATTTCAATTGTCGGAGGACCCGTTCAAACCGAAGACAACAGCAAACTCCTCTTTGCTGCTAACCGATAGTTTTAATGAGTCTGTGCTGGATACGCAGATCTGGCAGATTGCCGATCCGGGGTCGCATCTGGGGCTGAGTTCGAACGGGTTGACGATGACAGGCGGGAACGGACTCGACGGGCAGACGACGCTGACGGCGATCGATCCGGTGGAGATGGGTGGGACGCTGGTGATAGAGGCCGGGAGTCTGCAGCTTGGAGGCGCGAGCGCCGGTGTGGTGTGCGGGCTGTACTCGGGGACGACGGAGAGTGCGAACTGCTTTGTGGGGTATAACGTTCGACAGAGCGGCGGGAACACGGTGGCCGTGCCGTTTGTGAATGGCGCTGAGGTTGGGACCGTCTTCACGCTGGTGGAAGGACACATTTATACGCTGCGGATTCGGCTGCATTGCGTGGAGGTACAGCGGGTGCTGCAGGCCTACTACGCGATGGTAGATGGAGCGGTGCAGTCGTTTGGCGGCGGCCTGGTGGCGGCTCCGATGTCTGTGGTGTTTGACCTGCAGGACCTGGGAGATGCTTCGGATACGCCGGCGACGGTGCTGTATGACGGTGCCGTGACGAGTTCACCGGCGAGCTGCAGCTTTGTGGCGGTGAACAGCGTTCAGTTGATCGGGTCGATGGGGTACTGCAGGATAACGCAGACCGGGTCGGGCTGGGTGGTGAGCACGCTGCCGAGCGGAGTGCAGGCGACCCAGCTGATTGGCGTCGCGGGAGAAGGTGTCGACTGCAAAATATCGAGTGCGGGTAAGGTCACCTTCTTCACGGGACAGGTTCCGATTGCCGGTGAACTTATTACTGTGACGTATCGCGTGCAGCAGAGAGCCGTGGCGCGGCTGGAGAATGCAGCGAGTATCGCGGCTGAGGCAGCGGGTGGTATGCCCGGAACCGCGCAGTGGCTGGGTAAGGTGATGAAGCCGGAGGCCAGGAGTTCGATGGATTGCGAGAGTGCGGCTCTGGCGGTGCTGAGCTTCGCGACGAGTCGGGCGGCGGCTGTATCGGGGACGTATGTCGCGGTGAATCCGGCGGATGTCTGGCCGGGAGATGTGTTGGCTATTACGAGCAACGGACAGACGATGAGTGTGGTGGTACGGAGCGTGAAGATCGTGGATGGCATGGCCTGTCCGGAGGTGCTGACGTACAGCATGGCGTTTGCGAACGACTGGGCCGAGGGACTGGGGCTGACGCTGTCGGAGACGATCGCCGCAAATGCGCTGCTGCCACAAACGGCGTTGACGGCACCAGGTAATGTGCTTGCGAACCTGCAGCAGTTACAGGTGGTGAGCGCAACGGGGACCGCACTGCAGGTGGATGCCGGAATGGCTCCGCCTGCGGGCGGTGGGTTTGAGGTGAGGCGACGGGATGGAGACTTTGGACCGGGGGTGGACCAGGACCTGGTGCTGCGAAGCCCGGTGCGGAGCTTTTCGATTCCGCGCGAGGGACAGATCGAGCACTACTACGTGCGGATGTACGACGGCTCGACACCGCCGCTGTATTCGCGATTTTCGAGTGGAGTGTTTACAGACCTGCCAGTGAGTGATTGATGGCGGAGGAAGGAGGAGAGATGACGGAGTTTGAAGGACAGGTCCTGGCGGATCTGAGTGTGCTGAAGAGTCAGATGAAGCAGTTGATGGGAATTGGGCAGCCGGGGCGGTTGACGCAGCTTGAGGAGCGCGTGGAACGGCATGAACGGAGTGTGCAGCGGGTGAAGGGTCTGGTGGGAGCTTTGGGTGGATTGCTGACGGTCTTCCACTTGGCAATTGATTATTTTCGACGATAACGAATTCAGGTACGGGAGATTGAGATGAATTTTTTGAAGCTGTTTTTTCGGACGATTACGTTGCTGCCGGGCGTGATTCAGGGCACAGAGGCTCTGTTTGGCAAGGAGAACGGGGAGCAGAAGAAGAAGGCTGCACTGGAGATTGTCGGTGCGGCGATCAACATTACGGATGCTGTGACGAGTAAGCAGATCGCCGATTCGGACAGGTTTACCGCAGGGTTGGGCTCGATCATCGACGGCGTGGTGATGTGTCTGAATGCGAGTGTCTGGGCCAGGGAATAGGTGAGCGAACTACTGGAACAATGGCGCGGTGTTCATGGGGGAAACGTATAATCGGGCCATGGACGCCGAGCCGTTGGGCAGTGTTTTGGTTGGAGTGGTGATGGGGAGCCGCAATGATTTTGCGGTGATGCGAGGCGCCGTCGAGGTGCTGGAGGAGTTCGGAGTGGCGCATGAGGTGCGGGTGGTTTCGGCGCACCGGACGCCGGATCTGCTGTTTGAGTATGCCGATGCGGCGGTTGAGCGCGGGCTGCGGGTGATCATCGCTGGAGCGGGTGGCGCGGCGCATCTGCCGGGGATGATCGCGGCCAAGACGGTGGTGCCGGTGCTCGGCGTGCCGATACCGGCGACGGCGCTGCAGGGGATGGACTCGCTGCTGAGCATTGTGCAGATGCCGAAAGGGATTCCCGTGGGTACGCTGGCGATTGGAGCGGCGGGTGCGATGAATGCCGGGCTGCTGGCGGTCGCGATGCTGGCGACGACGGACGCCGCGTTGCGGGAGAAACTGGTGGCGTGGCGCGCGGGGCGGCGGGATGAGGTTTTGGCGCAGGTCGTCGGGGAAGATGAGGTTGGCGCGTGAGATCTGGTTCTTCAACAGCAAAGCCGATTCTGCCGGGCGCAACGATTGGAATCTTTGGCGGTGGCCAGCTCGGCCGCATGACGGCGATGGCGGCGCGGGGCATGGGGTATCGCATTCTGGTGCTCGATCCTGACCCGGCGTGTCCGGCGCGGTTTGTGGTGGATGGGTGCATCGAGGCGGGATGGGATGATTCGCGTGAGGCAGCGAATCTGGCTCGGGGCTGCGATGTGGTGACACTTGAGATTGAACAGATCGCGCCGAAGAGCATGGAGGCCGCGGCGAGCTATGCGCCGGTGAGGCCGGGCGGGGCGATGCTGGCGGTGATTCAGGACAGGATCGAACAGAAGGACTGGCTGCGGCGGAATGGGTTTCCAGTGGGCGAGTACAGAGCGGTGCGGTCGCTGGATGATCTGCGCGAGGCCGTGGCTGCACTGGGCGGAAGGTGTTTCTGCAAGAGCGCCACGGGTGGATATGACGGACGCGGCCAGGGCAAGGTTGGGTTTGCGCCGGGCGCTGTGGTGGAGGACGAGATACGAGGCGCGTGGGAGGCGCTGGGTGGAGGTGCGGGCGTGGCGGAGAAGGCCGTGGATCTGGAGCGTGAGATCTCCGTGCTGGTGGCTCGTGCTCCCAATGGCGAGGTGAAGGTTTTTCCGACGGCCCTGAATCACCATGAGGAACAGATTCTGGCATGGAGCGTGATTCCGGCCCCAATCCCAATGGAGATGGAGATGGAGGCACGAGAGATCGCGCAGTCCATTGCCGATACCTTTCAGCTGGAGGGTGTGCTGGCGGTGGAGATGTTCTGCACCACCGATGGCAGGCTGCTGGTGAATGAGCTTGCTCCCCGGCCCCACAACAGCTACCACGCAAGCGTGAGGGCCTGCGTGACGGGGCAGTTCGAGCAGCTGGTGCGGGCGGTCTGCGATCTGCCGTTAGGCAATGTGGACGTCATTCAACCGGCAGCCATCGCGAATCTGTTGGGCGATCTGTGGCTAAAGCATGGGCAGGCAGTCGAACCGAGGTTTGATAAGGCGCTGTCGGTACCTGGCGTCAGGCTGCACCTGTATGAAAAACATAAGCCGCGCAAAGGACGGAAGATGGGACACCTCTCCGCCATCGGGACAACGCCGGAAGAAGCGGTGGAGCTGGTTCTGAGAGCGAAGGCGCTGTTGTAGACACTTCACCGCAGATGAAAATAAAAACGCAGCAGACCTAAGAGCAGGTCTGCCGCGTTTTCGTTGCTCCAGTGCGCCGAAACTACCCGATGTCTTCGGCCCAGTTTTCGAGGTAGGCCTTGAAGTCGGACATGAATTTGCCAGCGTCCGCGCCGTCGACGATGCGGTGATCAAAGCCGAGGGTGAAGCGCTGGATGGAGCGGATCGCGATAGAGTCGTTGCCGTCCTTGTCGGTGAGGACTTCGGCTTCTTTGTTCAGGCCGCCGATGCCAAGGATCGCGCTCTGAGGCTGGTTGATGATCGGCGTTCCAAACTGCTCGCCGAAGATGCCGGAGTTGGTGAGCGTGAAGGTGCCGCCGGAGATCTCATCGGGAGCCAGCTTCTTGTTGCGGGCACGGTCCGCTACATCGACGATGCCGCGCGCGATGCCGAGGAAGTTCTTCTCTTCGGTCTGCTTGAGGACAGGAACGATGAGGCCCCAGTCGAGCGCAACCGCGATGCCGATGTTGATGTTCTTGTTGTAACGGATCGCTTCGCCTTCAATCGAGCCATTGACGATGGGGTGCTTGCGCAACGCATGGATGGCAGCGCGGGTGATGAAAGGCATGTACGTCAGCTTGACGCCGTTGCGCTGCTCGTACTTCGTCTTCTCCTTCTCACGGAGTTTGACGATGCGCGTCATATCTACCTTGAAGACGGTGTGGACATGCGGGCTGGTGCGCTTGGACTCGACCATGCGTTGCGCGATGATGGAGCGCATCTTCGACATGGGGACGAGCTCCCCAGGCTGCGGCTGAGGCGCAGCGGGTTTTGCGGCGGCGGGTGCCGGAGCAGAGGGTGCAACCGGGACGGCGGCTGTCGGTTTAGGTCCCTGTTCGAGGTGGCCGAGAATGTCGGTCTTGGTGATGCGGCCGGAGGCTCCGCTGCCGGGAACCTGCGAAAGATCGACGTTGTTGTCCTTCGCGATCTTGCGGACCAGAGGCGACGAACGGAGGCGATCGCCTTCTGATGCGGACGCCGCGGCTGCCGGGGCCGGTGCAGCTGCAGCAGGTGCTGACGCTGCCGGAGTGGCCGCAGCAGGGGCCGCCGGAGTGGCAGATTTGCCAGCGCCTCCGCCAATGACGGCGACGACAGTGTTGATCGTGACGGTCGAGCCTTCGGGAACTTTGATCTCCGTAAGAACGCCGGCGACGGGCGAAGGAATCTCGGCATCGACCTTGTCGGTGGAGATCTCGAAGATGGGTTCGTCTCGCTGGACGGTGTCGCCGATCTTCTTGAGCCACTTGGTAATCGTGCCTTCGGTGATGGATTCGCCCATCTGCGGCATCAGGACTTCTGTGCCTGGACCGCCGGTGGTGGGAGCGTTGCTCTGCGCGGCGGCAGGTGTATCGACGGCGGCTGGAGTAGAGCTGTCAGCGGCAGGAGCAGCGGCGGTCTCAGCCTTTGCAGGCGCAGGTGTTGCGGACGAACCGGATTCTTCGAGCGTGCAGACGATGGTGTTGATCTGAACGGTGGTCCCTTCGGCGACCTTAATCTCCTTCAACGTGCCGGCAGAGGGTGAAGGAATCTCGGCATCGACCTTGTCGGTCGAGATCTCGAAGAGCGGCTCGTCGCGCTGGACGGTGTCGCCGGGCTTCTTGAGCCACTTGGTGATGGTGCCTTCGGTGATGGATTCGCCCATCTGGGGCATGACTACGTCAGTCGGCATGAACTTTTCTTCTCCCTCGATACAGGTACGCACGGCTAAAACCCGGCTCGTTCCAGCCGGAGCGCAATGATACACACTATTTTCGGATTATACGGCGGCAGCGTAATTGCTGGCCCAATAGTGCGGTAAGCGAACAGACGCCGCTTCAAAATGGTCCTCCTGTGGACACGGCGAGGAGTTCGTCCAGGGAGTTGCAGCGAAGCATCTGCCGCTCGAAGATGCGGCCAAAATTCCTGGCTGTAGCGTTGAGCGCGGTCTCCATGGTGGGCTGACGGTCGGCGTCGGCTTCCAGCTCGAGACTGGTTACCTGACGGTCCGCGATGCCGCACGGAATAATCCAGTCAAAGTCGCGCAGATCGGTTGTCACGTTCAGCGCGAAGCCGTGCGAAGTGACGCCCTGCGAGACGTGAACGCCGATGGCAGCAACTTTCTTCTCGCGAATGCTGCCGCCGGCAAGCGTCCATACGCCGGTGAGCTTACAGATGCGCTGAGTCATCACGCCGAAGTCGCCGCAGGTGCGGATGAGCATCTCTTCCAGCATGCGGACGTAGTCAACCGGGCCGAGATGTGGGCCCTTTTTGCCTGGGAGATCGCCACGCAGATCGATGATCGGGTACCCGATCAACTGGCCTGGACCGTGGTAGGTGACATCTCCACCGCGATTGATCTCGTGCAACTCGACCCCGCGTTGCGCGAGCAGCTCGTCGCTGGCAAGGACGTTGGAACGGTGCGCGTTGCGCCCAAGGGTGAGCACAGGCGGGTGTTCGAGCAGGAGCAACGTATCGCCGATCAGGTTCTGCTTGCGCG
>Ga0302314_10006437_pt1 | contig 21249 bp, 20 predicted proteins | sample III_Palsa_N2_3_FD_200533 | JGI IMG/M metagenome (GOLD analysis project Ga0302314, IMG submission 200533) | Peat permafrost microbial communities from Stordalen Mire near Abisko, Sweden - III_Palsa_N2_3 | ecosystem: Environmental > Terrestrial > Soil > Palsa > Peat permafrost | place: Sweden...
GGCGGAGCGGGTGCTGGCCGGCGGGACGGCGCCGAGGATTTAGGGGGTAAAGCCAGGATCCTAGACGGCGCCCGCGACGTTGCGCCACGGCATGCCGGCTGCCGGAGTGCTACTGTGGGCGCCGCGACGCCCCATCCGCCCTGATCCGGAATCCCTCCGCCATGACCCAGGTCCGTGCCACCAAGCCCGCCCCCGGCATCGGCGAAATCCTCGTCGGCGCCCATTTCGTCGACGCCTATCGCGTGGTCGTCGCCGATGACGGTTTGGACGCCCTGCACGCCACCCGGGTGGCGATGGGGCACCAGCCTGGCTGGATCGACGCGCTCTTGGCGCTGCGCAATGGCATCGTGGCACCCTTCGGCCTGAAAACCTCTGGCCGCGATGCGGAGCCGGCGCTCGAGGCCATCGGCATCATGCCGATTCAGTCGGTCACGCCGAGCCGCGTGATCCTGGGCTTTGCGGACCGGCATCTGGATTTCCGCGTCGTGATGGATGTGGTCCGGGCCGATGGCGGCAGTGCGGTGACCGCCACGACCCTGGTGCGCCTGAACAACCTGTTCGGCCGCCTCTATCTGACGGCGATCACGCCATTTCACCGGGTGATCGTCCGGACCATGCTCAAACGGATGGCGACCCGACTGGGCCCGCTTCACGGCGCCACGCGGTGAACAGGGCGATATCGGCCACGGGCTCGACTACGTCCCCTGCTTTGCGCGCAGCACCCAGAGACGGGCCAGATCGGCGGCGGCGCCAGTGCCCGACACGGTGTTGAACGTCGCGACCGATTTTTCAGTCTGCCCGGTCTGGAAATAGGCGATGCCGAGTTGCAGCTGGGCCTCGTCCGGATGCTTCAGCCCGCCCTTGGCGATGCCCTGCTCCAGTGCAGCGATGCCCTTCTGGTATTCGCCGAAGCCGATATAGGTATAGCCGATACTGATCTGCAGATTGCCGTCCTTCATCCCGGCAGCGTCTTTTTCGTCGCGATCCAGCTTCTTGCGGTCAGCGGCTGCGGCCGCAATCGCCTTGTTCTGCAAGGGTTTGGCCACGAGCCCCTTGGCGGCCCCCTCATCGGCGATCGCCTTGGCCTCGCTCGAAATGCCTTCCTGCAGATCCAGCTCGACCATGCCGGTATATTGATTGTTGGTGTTGAGCGCGCCGGTCGCGTGCTGCAGCCGGTTGACGTCGAGCATCAACCGGTCGGGAAAGCCGGGCTTACGGGCGATATGCGCGATCAGATCGGCCCAGTATTGCGGGCTGGGATAAGCGGCCACGAGCTTTTCCAGCACACCGGCATAGCCGGCATCGTCATTTTGCTTCAGATAGCAGTTCCCCAATAGCTTCAGCTGCTCCTCGGTCGGCTTCTGATGAGCCTGTTCGGCGGTGTTGATCGCAGCCTGTGCATCGCGCGCGGCACTGGCATAGTCGCCCGAAAGATATTCCGCCTGGATCACGACGGAACTGACGGCGGGATCCTGACCGCCGGCCTTCGTGTAGCGTTGCGCCCAGGTGACCGTATCGGGATAATCCTTGGCCTGGGCGTAGAGATTGATGATCTTGGCCAGGATGGCGAGCGCCTCCGCGGGCTTGGGTTTGCCGGTGTCGAGGGCGACAGCCAGGGACTTCGCAGCACCGCTCAGGTCGCCAAGCCCCTCGGCCGCGATCGCGCGCGTCATATCGATGTAAAAGACCTCGGTCGGGGTCTTGTCCTTGATGGCATCGGCTTCGGCGAGCTTTGCCAGTGCCGCACTCCAGTTCTGCTGCTGGTTGGCGTCCTGGGCTTCCTTCAGCGGCTTGCCGACCTCGGCGCGGACATTGTCGCCACCGGCTTTTGGCAAGAGCGTGCCCGGCGGCAATGCCCCGGAGGTCTTGTCATAGCCATTTAGTGCCGTGGCCCAAGCGGCCGGTACCGAGCCCGCAAAAGCCAGAATCATCCCGAGGCCGGTCCCGGCCAGAGCCAGGCGAAGCGTCGAAGGGCTAATCGTCATGCGGAGATCCATTCGAAAGGGGATCGACGAAGAGGCGAAGCCGCTTAAAGCGGTTCAGTCTGGGTTGAATCCGATGCCGGCAACAACCCCGATCTTGGCAGCTCCGACGTGTTTGTCGGTTTCGTCCGGTCGAAGCGGCGCGTCTGATCAGAAAATTCCAGAGGCACCACTGGACTGCACCCCATCGGTGAGACACGGAAATCAGGGGCAGGTCTCAGTGATCGCGATGGCGGCCGGGGCACGCAACTGCCCCAGGGTTACGCTGCGGGGATGAAGCCGTGAAAAGGGTCCGATAATTCAATCCCGGCCAGCGCCTGCTCGACCTCGCAGCGACTTTTCATAGCGCTTGACCAGCCGATCCCGTTTCAGGCGGGACAGACGCTGGATCCAGAAGATCCCGTCGAGCTGATCGATCTCGTGCTGGAGGCACACGGCGAGCAGTCCGTCCGCTTCTTCGATCCGGTCGGCGCCGTTCAGATCCTGGTAGCCGACCCGGACCCGGTCGGGGCGTTCAATGTCCTCCACCGCACCGGGCATGGAAACGCTGCCTTCCGGGTACCGGATCATGGTGCCCGAAGCCCAAAGGATCTTTGGGTTGACATAGGTCCGCACCCCGTCCACGGGCGAGAGTTCGATCACCACCAGCCGCTGTGCGACACCGATATGGGGTGCCGTGATGCCGATGCCCGGGGCGGCGCGCATGATTTCCAGGAGCTCGGCTGCCAGCGCGCGGAGCGCGGCATCGAACAGGGTCACCTGTGCGGCAGGCTGGCGCAGGCGCGGGTCGGGATATTTCAGGATGGCATGCAGCGTCATCGGCTCTCAGCGACGGACGACCACGGTCCCGGCGACCCTGTCGCCGAGCCTTTGGCGGTTCTTCCAAGTGCAGATCAAAACGAAGCCGACCAGATAGAAGGCAAAGCCGTCGACGATCCGCAAGAGATTGCGCACGATCGCGGCTTGCCAGCCGATGGCCGAGCCATCCGCCGCCATCACGACGCGGAGATTGAGCATGAGCTTGCCGATGGTGGCGCCGAGCGTTGCCTCCATGACGACGAAATAGACGAGCGCCACGACGAAGCCGGCAAAGGCCGGCGCGCCCGAGACCGAGAAACTATCTGCCGTCGTCTCCCCGAAGAATTTGGCATCGATCCAGAAGATGACGAAGGTGACTGCGATATCGATGATGCCTTCGAATGCGCGCAGTCCCGGGTTTGCATATCTCATGGCAGCTGCTTCCTGGGGCGGGGGCTTCAGCTGTGCTGTTTCACATACTCTCGGAGTGCTGCATTGATACGGGACTGGTAGCCTTCGCCACTCTGTCGAAACCAATCGATGATGTCGGCATCGAGCCGGAGCGAGAGCGGCTTCTTGATCGGCCGGAAGAATGCACCGCGTAAGCCTTCGGAGAAATCGGTCATGGGCGGCATGTCGCTGGTGTCGATCGTGCTGTCGGGCATCGCGGCCAGGGCATCGAGTTCGGCCTTCTGTGCGTCGGTCAGGGGATCGGGGTTACCCTTCTTCATACCGTCTCCTTTCATGCGGTTCAGCCCGGCGGGCACTGATGATCCGGCCCACGGGATCGGGATCATCGTCATCGGGCCAGGTGTGGACGACATACAGGGTGACAAGGTTCTCGCTGCTGGGTCTCCCGATCGTCCGCCACCGCTCTTCATCAAGATTGGGGTCGGGAAAGGTCAGGGAGAACGGATCTTCGAACACACGCTGAGCCGTATCGAATGACACCCCATGCTTGACCAGATTAGCTGCCGCCTTCTCAGGATCCCATGTCCAGCGCAAATCGGCCTCCTGTAGATACGATAATGTATATACGCCCGAGCTGCGGGTCAATGCCCGACCCTCGGCATCGGGCGCGTGTGGCCTAAAGAGGACGAAATTCTGCTCCCAATGGCGAACGCCGCGGACGGCGTGGCCGCCACCCCCTCGCGCATTCGACCATATCCTGCCGTCGCGCCCTCCTATAAAACCGAGCCCACGACCATCCTCGTGCCAGGCGATCATGACCGAACCATTCCCCACGCTTCGCCTCCTCGACCATCCGTTGATCCAGCACAAGCTCAGCAAGATGCGCGACAAGACCTGCCCGACCATGCAGTTCCGGCGGTTGCTGAAGGAGATTGCGCTGCTCATGGGGTATGAGGTGACGCGCGACCTGCCGCTGGCCGCCGAGCGGATCGAGACGCCGATGATGGAAATGGACGCGCCGGTCATCCACGGCAAGAAGCTCGCCATCGTCTCGATCCTGCGCGCCGGGTTGATCATGGCCGAGGGGCTGCACGAGCTGGTGCCCTCGGCGCGCACCGGGCATATCGGGCTCTATCGCGACCACGCCACGCATCTGCCGGTCGAATATCTGATCAAGCTGCCCGAGCCCGAAGGGCGGCTCTTCATCGTCGTCGACCCGATGCTGGCGACCGGCAATTCCGCCTGTCATGCGGTTGAGGCGTTGAACCGCCACGGTGTCGAGGATGCGCGCATCCGCTTCGTGGCGCTGGTCATAGCACCCGAGGGCATGGCGCATTTCTCTGTCCGCCACCCCGGAGTCGCGGTCTATGGCGCCGCCCTCGACGAGCGGCTTAACGAGCATGCCTATATCCTGCCCGGGCTCGGCGATGCCGGCGATCGGCTGTTCGGCACCAAGTGAGATTGGCGGGCAGACGCAACTGGTGCCGCCTCGCCGCGCTGGCATTGGCGTTCGCGGGCTTAGCCGCCGTCCCGGTGGCGCGGGCCCAGATTGCCTATGAGACAACAATCACCGGGGCGCCCGATGCGCTGGAGGACCAGTTGCACGACGCCTCGCAGCTGGTGGCGCTCGAAGACAAGCAGCCGGCCAGCGCCACCACCCTGCGCCGGCGCATCGAGGCCGATCTCGAGCGGCTGGGGACGGTGATGCGCTCCGAGGGCTATTACGATGCGGTGCTGCATTACGACCTCGATGCGGCGAAATCGCCCGAGGCGGTGACGGTCACGATCGAGCCGGGGCCGCGCTCCAGCTTGGCCGCGGTCAAGCTGGAGCTTCCCGATGGTGGGGCAGTGCCCGATATCGGCGGCTTCGATCCGGCCGCTTATGGGCTGGCGACCGGGGCGCCGGCGCTGGCCGCCCCGGTGGTCGCGGCCGAGCCGCGCATCGTCGCCGCCTATAAGCACCACGGCTTCCCCTTCGCGCGCATCGCCGACCGCCATGTCGCGATCGACACGGCGACGCACAGCATGGAGGTTGCCTATGTCCTCGATGCCGGCGCCCGCGCGCGCTTCGGTGATACCAGGATCGAGGGGCTGACCTGGCTCGACCGCTCCTATGTCGAGCCGCGCATCGGCTGGATCGTGGGCGCACCCTATGACCAGAATCTGGTCGATGCGACACGTCGCAGCCTGGTCAGCAGCGGTTTGTTCGGCGTCGTCAGCATCGAGCCGGCCGGGCCGGTCGCCGCCGACGGCACGGTGCCGATGCAGATCAAGCTCACCGAACGGTTGCTGCATTCGGTCGGTATCGGCGCCAGCTACAGCACCAGCGACGGGTTGTCCGGCAATCTCTCCTGGGAGGATCGCAACATCTTCGGCCATGCCGAGGATCTCATCGTCTCCGGCCGCGGCGGCACGCTGACCGATGGGCTTTCGGCCAAGTTCCGCATTCCCGACGCGCTGGGATACAATCTCGATTTCGTGTCCAATGTCACGGTCGAGAAATTGCAGGATCCGGCCTTCGACAGCATCCATGAACTGGGCCTGATCGGGCTCGAAGAGCATTTCGCGCCCAAGCTGATCGGCGATTTCTCACTCGAGGCCGAGCATGGAAGGGTCAACGAGAAGACCGATTATCGCGTCTATACCCTGGTCGGACTGCCGGTATCGCTGCGCTGGGACGGCACCGACGATCTGCTGAACCCGATCGGCGGCGAGCGCGCCGGCTTCCAGATGACGCCCTATTTGCGCGCGCTCGGCTCGAACGACAATTTCATCCAGAGCAAACTCGATGGCAGCCTCTACCGGCGCCTGGGCGACAGCGACAGCTATATTCTGGCGCTCGAGGGCACGCTCGGCGGCACCGAGGGCATCGCCCTCGACGAGATTCCCAAGGATCACCGCTTCTATGCCGGCGGCGGCGGCTCGGTGCGCGGCTTCGGCTTTCAGAAGGCCGGGCCCCTCGACGAGTTCTTCAATCCGATCGGCGGGCGGTCGCTGGCCGAAACCAGCCTGGAGCTGCGCACGAAACTTACCGATACGATCGGGCTGGTGCCCTTCCTCGATGCCGGTTCGGATTATTCGACCGTGCTGCCCAAATTCGACAGCCGGCCCTATCTGGGTGCCGGTATCGGCTTGCGCTATTTCACCGCGATCGGGCCGGTCCGGCTCGATGTCGCGACCCCGCTCGATCCACATGCCAAGGGCGATTCGCCGATCCAGATCTATGTCAGCCTGGGGCAGTCGTTTTGACCCGGCTCTGGCGCATCGCCCGGCGGCTGCTGATCGGGTTCGGCCTGATTGTTCTGCTGATCCTGGCCGGTGGCTTCCTCGTATTGCGGACTGATACCGGGCAAGGCTGGCTGACATCTGAGGCCAATGTCTTGCTCGCCGATCCGGACCAGCGCGTCACCCTCAGCGGTCTCACCGGCGCCCTGCCCTTCGATGCCCATATCGGCCATATCGAAATCGCCGACCGCGACGGCGCCTGGCTGACCCTGGACGGGGTGGCGGTCGAGCTCGATCCCTGGGCGTTGTTCCGTGGCGTGGCGCGGATCGAGTCGCTGAGCGTCATGCACAGCGCCGTGCTGCGCCAACCTTCGGCGCCGGCGGCGCCACCGCCGAAACCCGCCACGCCCGTCGGCGACAAACTGGCACTGCCGCGACTGCCGCTCGGCATCGAACTCGACCGAATTGCCCTGGCCCGCATCGATCTCGCGCCGACCCTATTCGGCGAGACCGTCGATCTCGCGGTTGCCGGCACGGCCACCCTCGAAAAGGGCAATGCCGCGGCCCAGATCACCATCGACCGGATCGACGGCGCCGCCGGCCATGTGGCCCTGCGCCTCGATTATGCCGGGCCGGAGCGGCTCGGGCTGGAGCTGCATTTCGCCGAACCCTCGGGCGCCTTGCTGGCGCGCTTCCTGCCCGCGGGCGGGAAGCGGCCCTTCACCCTCGACCTCGGCGGCCAGGGCGCGCTCGCTGCCTGGCGCGGCAAGCTCGACTTCCACGCCGGCGCCGATACCTGGCTCACCACCGAACTGGCACTCGGCCGGTCGGCGGCCGATTTGACGGTCGCCCTCAAGGGTAACGCTGCGCTCGCGGCGCTGCTGCCGGTGCAATTCCGCGAGGCCGTCGGCACTGCCGCCGCTTTCGATCTCGCCGCCAGCGTCGCCGATGCCGGGCCGGTCGGGCTCGACCATTTCGACCTCGTGCTCGGCGCCGGCACAACCCATGCCGCCGGCCGCTATGATCCGCATGGCGGCGCGCTGGCCGGGCGGGTCGAGGCCATGGGCGATCTGGCGCCGCTCCAGGCGCTGGCCGGCACCGCCCTCGGCGGCCGCGCCCATCTGCTCGCGACCGCCGAGGGCACGATCGCCGCACCCAATGCCAATCTGGTCATCGAGGGCCAGGATCTGGCGGCCGCGGAGTTCGGAATCAAATCGCTGACGGCCCAGATCAATGCCGTGAAGCTGGCGGATCGCCGTTTCCATGTCACTGGCGCCGGCCGGGTCGCGGGGCTGACCAGCGGCGGCTCGGCAGCACCGGCCGGCCTTGGCGACAGCGTCGATTGGTCGACCGATCTCACGGCCGCGCCCGATGGCAGCCATATCGACATCACCCAGGCCAAGCTCTCGGGTGGCGGTCTCGACCTCGATGCGACCGGCAGCCTCGAGGACGGCAAGCTGCTCGGCCACGCCCATCTCGCCGCCGCGGATCTGGCGCGGTTTGCCAAGCTGGCCGGGACCGCACTTGCCGGCGGGCTGCAACTCGATGCCGAGGCGACCAGCCCCGACGGCAAATCGCTCGAGGCCCGGCTGACCGGCCGCCTCGACGGCTTCCGCAGCGGCGTGCCGGCCGCCGACGCCGTGCTCGGCCGTCGCGTGACGCTCGCCGCCAGCGCCCGCCGCGGCGCCGATGGCCGGCTCGATGTGCCCGATCTCAAACTGACCGGCGAGGGGGGCACGCTGGCGGCGACGGCAAGGCTCGATCCGGCCGGCAAGGCAATGCAGGGCCATGCCGTGCTCGATCTGCCGGCGCTGGACCCCCTCGGTCCCAGCCTCGGCACGGCGCTGGCCGGGCGGCTCGGCATCACCCTCGATGCTGGTGGGCCGCCGGCCGATCCCGCGATCACGGTCAAGCTGGCCGGCACTGATCTCGTCGCCGGCTCGGCCCGGTTTGATCGGCTCGACGCCACCATCTCGGCGCCGTCGCTGGCGCGCAAATCCGCAAGTGTGACGGTCCAGTTCGGCACCGGCAAGGCGACCGGGACGCTGTCCGCCGTACTTGCGCAGACCAGCGCCAATACCGTCGAAATCAAAGAGTTGAAACTCGACGGACCGGCTACTGCCGCACACGGCGCATTGGCGCTCGATTTGCGCTCGAAGCTCGTGTCGGGGACGCTCGATGGCGAGATCGGCGATCTGGCCGCCTGGTCGCCGATCACCGGCGCGGATCTGGCCGGCCATGTCACGCTGGCGTCGAAGCTGACCGACCAGGCCGGGCAGGGGGTCGATGCGACGCTGCAGGCCGAGCGCTTGGCGCTCGGTGGTGGCACTGCGCTGCTGCATCTGCACCTGGCCGCCCACCTCGCCGACCTGCTCGGCAGCCCGCGCGGTACCGTCGATCTCGACGCCGCCAAGCTGGCCCTATCCGGGGCCACGGTCGATACGCTGCGGCTGCAGGCCGAGGCGAAGAGCGCCGGCGCATTCGGCTTCACCGTCAAATCCGCCGGCAACGTCCAGGGCAAGGCGTTCACGGTCGCGACCGCCGGGCACGCCGCCCTGAGCGGGGCCGGGCAGGACCTGACCTTGACGGCGCTCGACGGCAAATTCGCCGATCTGCCGTTTCGGCTCGAGAAGCCGCTCTCGGCGAGCCGCAAGGGGGCGGCGCTGGCGCTGACCGGGCTCTCGCTCGATCTCGGCGGCGGCAATCTCAGCGGCCGGGCCGGCAGCGACGGCAAGAGCCTCGACCTGGCGCTGCTCGGCAAGAAACTGCCGCTGACCGCCCTGGCCCGGCTCGGCGGGCAGCCGGCCATCGCCGGCACCCTGGGGCTCGATCTGGCGCTGGCCGGACCTTTGGCCGGGCCGCGCGGGCGTCTGGTCGTCACCGCGCCGGATCTTAAGATTTCCGCCGAAAGCCATCCCGAGCTGCCGGCGCTGGCCTTCGTCGCCTCGGCCGAGATTTCGCCGGAAACCATCGATTTCAAGGGCAAGATCGATGGCGCCAAGGACTCTGCCGCGCTCGGGTTCCTGGGCTCGGTGCCGATCGCCTTCGGGCCGGACGGGCTGGTGACGCTGCGCCAGGACGGGCCGCTTCAGGCCAAGCTCGAAGGTGCCGGCCGGCTCGATGCGCTCAGCGAGCTGCTGCCGCTCGGCGAGGATAAGGCGGGCGGGCGGATCGCCATCGATCTGACAATCGCCGGTTCACCCGCGACGCCGCAGGCCGGCGGAAGGCTGACCCTGCATGAGGGCACCTATGATAATGACGCCACCGGCCTGACCCTGCGCGGGCTGGAGATCGAGCTCGACGGCGATCAGCAGGCCTTCGTCCTGCATCGTTTCGATGCCAATGATGGCGGCACCGGCAAGCTCGCGGCTCAGGGCAAGGTCGACCTGGCGCCCGCCGCCGGGCCGGCGCTCGACATCACGGCCAGCCTGTCGCACTTTACCGCGGCGCGCGGCGACGATCTGACCGCGGTACTCGATGGCAAGCTGCAGGTGACCGGGGCGCTGTCGGCGCCACGGGTCAGGGCCGATTTGACCATGCCGCGGGCCGATATCAATATCCCGGATCAGCTGCCGTCGAGCGTGCCGCAGCTGGATGTCGTCCGGATCGATTCGAGCAAGCCGGCAGCGTCCCGCAAAGCCACAGCACCCCCGGCGCCGCCGGTTACAGCCACGCTGGACATCCATTTCCACGACCCGGGCCAGACTTTCGTCCGCGGCCGCGGGTTGACCAGCGAATGGAGCGGCGATCTCGCCATCACCGGCACGTCGGCCGAGCCGGTGATCATCGGCGAGTTCGACGTGGTCAACGGCACTTTCGATGCGCTCGGCAAGAGCTTCGTCCTGCAGCGCGGCGTGCTGCGCTTCGACGGCTCGACCCTGCCCAATCTGGACATGCTGGCGCAGGTCCAGGCGGCAGATGTCACCGCCCAGATCGTGATCCAGGGCTCGCCGAATCGGCCCGAGATCAAGCTGACCTCGACACCAGAGTTGCCGCAGGACGAGGTGCTGTCGCGCGTCATGTTCGGCTCCGGCGTCGGCCAGATCACGCCGGCCCAGGGGCTGCAGCTGGCCCAGGCGGCGGCGACCTTCGCCGGGGGCGGCCCCAGCGTGCTCGACCGGATGCGCAATTATACTGGACTCGACCGGCTCTCGGTCGGCGACAGCACCAATGCCACGGGCACGGCGGCCGCGGGCACCACCGTCAGCGGCGGCAAATATGTGGCACCCGGCATCTTCGTCGGCGTCGACCAGGGCCTCTCCGGCGCTTCGACCCGGGCCAAGGTCGAGATTGAGCTGACCCCGAATATTACCCTCAACGCCACGGCTGGTGCCGCTTCCGACGCCAGCAGCATCGGGGCGCAGTACAAGCTGGATTATTGACGGCTAGATTCGTCGCCGGCCTGCTTGCCGTGAGAGAGTCATGCCGCCTCTTCCTTGACGCGTCCCATCGCATAGGATGGCACATAGCCGGCCAGCTCATTGGCCATCGGCCGGATTTGCCGGAACAGCGCCTGGCGGGCCTTGGGGGCGAAGGATGCTCCGGTCTTGCGGTAGGCAAACAGATAGGGCCGTGTCTCGGCGGGAAGCGTGCCGAGCGTCAAACCAAGATCCTTGTCGGAGAGATGGGCGAGGCTGGCGGCGGCCGCGGCAATTCGGGCAACCAGCGCGTCGTAGCCACCCTGCAGGATCGCGGTAATATCGTCGAAATCCGACCAGAATTCCTCGGGCAAATCCTGCCGGATCGCCGCCATGTCATCGCCGGCGGCCATCGCCTCCCACATGGCCAGCGGCGTGCACCGCGAGATGAGCGCATGGACGCGGCGATACTCCGCACCCTTGGCCTTGAAGCGGGTACCGTCCGAATACCGGAGGACAAAACCCTCGGCGGTCTTCGGCAGAATCGCCGTCTCTGCGATCAGGGCGGCATATGAGCTATAACTCTTGCGTTCGGCGACGGGCCAACGGAGCGCAGCGGCAATCGCCAGGACCTCGTCATAGCTCGCCTCCGTCCCGTCTCCGGCATAGGCAGCCAGCAGGACCAGATTCGGCTCGTCATACCGGATGACGATGCGATTTTCGGGGTAGGTTGCCTCCGCCAGGTAGGTTGTACCCTGATCGAGCACGGACAGATCATGGGTATCGAGCCAAGCCTCGGCCCAGCGCGCCTGATCGGAGTCGAATGCGCCCTTGGTTGCGGCCCGCCAGCGGCCGCCATGGTGGTGGATGATCGCCAAGGAGCCGTCCAGCTTTTCGAAACTCTCGAACGGCAGATCTGGAACCGGCCGGCCGCCCTCTCCGACATTGAAGAATTTCGGAAATGGCGTAGCGACGATGCGGCGCTCGGCCGGATCCAGGATCAGGCCGCGAGCCAGGACCGTGATATCGGTCCATACTTCGTCATAGACGCATTTGCTGGTGTAGCAATAGAGCGCGCGGCCGGTTTCCGCGTCGAAACGGCGGTAAATATAGCCTGCCGCCCGCGCGGCCTCGAGCCCTTCGACCAGATCGGTGAAATCCATGGCCCTGGCTGGATGGCGAATCATGCGGACACCTTGAAAAGCGCGAACTCTTTCGGCTTGGTCGGGCGGCCTTCATGGCACAATCCGCGGGGCGCGTCCAAGCGCTCGATCGAGGGCGGTTGCCGCCTTCGGGGGCCGAACGCCCCGCTCGCGCAGGATTGATCACTCAAGTCCCGCTCTTCGCCCTTATGCTGCGCCTCGATTTGTCGTCAGCCATGAAGGAGCGGTTGAGATGCGGAACGAAGATGGGGATGTCGCGGGCCTGTTTCCGCGCATGGATCTGAGCCGGCGCGGTTTCGTCGTCACCTCGCTCGCCACCGGCTTTGCGCTCAGCGTGACGCCGGCCAAGGCCACCATTACCACCGATGCCGACGGGCTGACCGCGGGCGAGGTCAAGATCCCGGTCGCCGATGGCGAGATCCCGGCCTATCGCGCCCAGCCGGCCAAGCCCGGGCCCTATCCGGTCGTGGTCGTGGTCGAGGAGATCTTCGGCGTGCACGAGCACATCAAGGATCTGTGCCGGCGCCTGGCCAAGCTGGGCTATCTCGCGGTCGCACCAGAGCTCTATGCGCGGCTGGGCGACGTCGTGCATATGGAAAAGATCGACGACGTCATTGCGACCGTGAACAAGCTCGAGGATAAGCAGGCCTTTTCCGATCTCGACGCCACCATTGCCTGGATCGGCAAGAATGGCGGCGAACTCGATCACCTCGGCATCACCGGCTTCTGCCGCGGCGGGCGCATGGTGTGGATGTATGCCGCCCATAATCCCAAGATCAAGGCGGGCGTTGCCTGGTACGGCCCGCTCGCCGGCAAGGTCACCGACGCCTTTCCGCAGCATCCGATCGATATCGTCGAGACGCTCAAGGTGCCGGTGCTCGGCCTCTATGGCGGGCTCGACAAGGGCATCACCCAGGACCAGATCGACGCGATGAAGGCCAAGATCGCCAAAGCCGGCATCAAGGATGAGTTCGTCGTCTATCCCAATGCCGAGCACGGCTTCAACGCCGATTATCGCCCGAGCTACAACGCCGAGGCCGCGACCGATGGCTGGAAGCGCATGCTCGCCTGGTTCAAGGCGAACGGGGTGGCGTGAGGATCTGACGCTGATACCTCCCTCTCTCCTTGCCGTCGGCCGCATTCATAGATGTCGCGCCGGGTGTCCGCGGTCTCCTCCTCCCCTTGCGGGAGGAGGTCGGGGAGGAGGAGTCTATCGGGAACAGCTCTCAATAGATTTACGAAACCGACAAGACCGGTCAGATTTGCCAGCTCGCGCGCCCCCGTGAGCTTGCCGGAGGCGGCCCCGCCATAGACGAAGACCAGTTTCATGGAAGCCTCCCGCTCGACGCGCCGGCATCAGCATCGGCGGCCGAAATCCGGCCGTCAACCGCCGGCGGCATCGTCCGGATCGGTGCTCGAAGTGCTGCTGGTCTTCCTCCGCCTGGGCTGCACCAGCTTCGGCGGCCCGGTAGCACATCTGGGATATTTCCGGACCGAGTTGGTCGAGCGCCGCCGCTGGCTCGATGAGGCCGGTTACGTCGATATCGTCGCCCTCTGCCAATTCCTGCCCGGCCCGGCCAGCAGCCAGGTCGCCGCCACGCTCGGTGCACTGCGCGCCGGTCTGATGGGTGCGCTGGCGGCCTGGCTTGGGTTCACGCTACCGTCGGCGCTGGCGATGATTGCGTTCGGCTATGGCGTCGCCGGGTTCGGCGGCTTCCATCAGCCCTGGCTGCATGGTCTCAAGATCGTCGCCGTTGCCGTCGTGGCACAAGCGGTCTGGGCCATGGCGCGCAAGCTCTGCCCGGATCGCGAACGGGCGAGTGTCGCCGTCGGGGCAGCACTGCTGGCGCTGTTCCTGCCCTCGGCCGCCGGACAGATCGGCGCGATCGTGGCGGCGGCCGTAATCGGCTGGTGCTTCTTCCCGGCGCCGGCGGCGCAACGCGCAGTGCCGCTCGCCATCCGCATTCCGCGCCGCGTTGCGGTGCTCTCGCTCGGCCTCTTCTTCGGGCTGCTGTTCGGGCTGCCGCTGCTCGCAACCGCCAGCGACAGCCATGCAATTGCCCTGGTCAACGGCTTCTATCGCTCCGGCGCCCTGGTCTTCGGCGGCGGCCATGTCATGCTGCCGCTGCTGCAGGAGACGGTGGTGCCGCCGGGCTGGGTCGGCAACGACGCCTTCCTCGCCGGCTACGGCGCCGCCCAGGCCCTGCCCGGGCCGCTCTCGACCTTCGCCGCCTATCTTGGCACGGTGATGGGGCCGGCCCCGAATGGCTGGCCGGGCGGGCTGCTGTGCCTGGCGGCGATCTACCTGCCGTCCTTCCTGCTGCTGCTCGGGGTCTTGCCCTTCTGGGATGCGCTGAGGGTGCGCGCTGGTGTGCGTTCGGCCCTGACCGGGGTCAATGCCGCTGTGGTCGGGTTGCTGCTGGCAGCGCTCTATACCCCGGTCTGGACCAGCGCGATCGCTGCCCCGGCGGATTTCGCGATTGCGATCGGGGCCTTCCTGATGCTCGCGCTGTGGCAGGTGCCGCCTTGGGCCGTGGTCATCTGCGGGGCGCTGGCGGCGACGGGGCTCGCCGCGATCGGGTGACCGCTCCGCGCGCCGCTTCTTTCAGCGTGCGTGCCGTTGCCTGGAGGAACTGCGCCGGCCCTTCCTGGTGGAGCGCGCGTCCGCTGCTGAGCGCCCCGTCGATGACGACGGCCATCTGCAAGGCGAAGCGGTCGGGCTCGGCGAGCATCATGGCCCGGGCAAGTGCACCCAGCCGCCGCCGCAATTCCGCCTTGTGTGCAACGGCGACCTTGCGGGCCGGATGGTTCTCGTCGGAGTATTCCGCCGCGACATTGATCTGCGGGCAGCCCCGATAATTTTCACGGGCAACGCGATCGCCGAGCCATTTGAGCTGAGCGTCGAGCTCGTCTTCCGGCCGGCCGGCATGGGCGGCAGAGACGCTGTCCCAGTGCTGCCAGAAATCCGCGTCCTCGCCCTGGAGAAAAGCCTCGATCAACTCGTCCTTGGTCCGAAAATATCGGTAGAGGGTCGTCTTGGCGACAGCGGCGCGCGCCACGATCAGATCGACACCGATTGCCCGTGTGCCCTCCTGGTAGAACAGCGCGCTGGCCGTCTTCAGGATACGCTCCCGCACGCCACCAGCCTCGTCGGGCGCCTTGCCTGGATCTTGTGCCAACCGGAAATCTCCTGCGGGTTTGGCTCGGTGTAACTGCATTACACAAAAAGCGTTGACAGCGCTACAGATCTGTATCATTCCTCGCTACAGACAGGTCTGTAGCGAGGAATGATATGGCGCAGCTCAGGGCACAGGACAAGATGATCGCCGTTATCGGCGCGTCCGGACATACGGGACGCCTGGTCGTCGACGAACTCAGGCGGCGTGGACAGTGCGCCATTCTGGTCGGGCGCGATGCGCGCAAGCTGGCGGGTCGCGATGGCGATATCGTTCGGCTGGTCCGGATGGACGATGCTGCGTCGCTCGATGCCGCGCTGTCCGGGGCGGCTGCGGTCATAAACTGCGCCGGACCGTTCTTCGATACTGCATTTCCGGTGATCGACGCGGCCTTGCGGGCGGGGATTCCCTATCTGGACGTCACCGCCGAGCAGGCGACGGTGCAGGCCATCATCGCAACCCGTCACGAGGCCGCTGAGCGCGCCGGTATCGTGCTGTTGCCCGCGGCGGCCTTCTATGGCGGCCTGGCCGATTTGCTCGCTTCTGCGGTGGCCGACGAATCAGAAACGGTGGACGAAATCGCCGTGGCCGTGGCACTCGACAGCTGGCACCCGACCGAGGGCACGCGCATCACGGGCGAGCGCAACACGGCCAGGCGGCTGGTGCAGAGAAATGGCGGGCTGGAGCCGCTCGCGGATCCGGCCCCACAGGGGTATTGGACCTTTCCGGCGCCCTTCGGGCGGCAGGAAATAATCATGCTGCCGTTCAGCGAAACCATCACCCTCGCCCGGCATTTCGGGGCTGAAACCATCCTGTCGTGGCTCAACCTGACACCGTTGCGCGATATCGGCGACCCGTCGACGCCGCCACCGATTCCGATCGATGACAAGGGGCGGTCGTCGCAGCAATTCCTGATGGATGTGATCGTCCGCACCGGCACTCGCCACCGGCGTGCCACCGCCAGCGGACGGGATATTTATGCGGTGAGCGCGCCGATCATCGTCGAAGCGGCGCAGAGGCTGCTCGGCGATGGGGCTGCGGACGGGGCGGGCGTCCGGTCGCTCGGCGAGATCTTCGACGCGCGCGACTTTCTTGCGGCACTCGGCCCGGATGCGATCTCCGTCAGCTATGGCGACGGTGCCCAGCCCTTGCTCGAAATGGCGACAGACGCTGCATAGGGTCGATACGAAGTAAAAAGTGGAGCGGGCAGGACGCCCGCTCCACTGGAGCAGTTTCATCCAGGGTGGGGAGCTAGCCGAAGGTTCGGCCGGTCGCAGTGGCGCACTTACGCCACCCGCCGCCGGCCGCCGCGACCCGATGCGGGTTTCTCGTCGAAGAGCGCGGCCAGCTGCTCCATGACCGTGCCGCCGAGCTGTTCGGCATCGACGATGGTGACGGCGCGGCGGTAATAGCGCGTCACGTCATGGCCGATGCCAATCGCGACCAGCTCGACCGGCGAGCGCGTCTCGATCATCTCGATGGTCTGGCGCAAATGCTTTTCCAGGTAATTGCCGGGATTGACCGAGAGCGTCGAATCATCGACCGGGGCGCCGTCGGAGATCACCATCAGGATACGCCGCTGCTCGGTGCGCGCCATCAGCCGGGCATGCGCCCAAAGCAGCGCCTCGCCGTCGATATTCTCCTTGAGGATGCCTTCGCGCAGCATCAGTCCCAGCGAACGGCGCGCCCGGCGCCAGGGCGCATCGGCCGGCTTATAGAGAATATGGCGCAGATCGTTGAGCCGGCCCGGATTGGGCGGCTTGCCGGCCGCGATCCATTTCTCGCGCGACTGGCCGCCCTTCCAGGCGCGGGTGGTGAAGCCCAAGATCTCGACCTTGACGTTGCAGCGTTCGAGCGTGCGCGCCAGGATATCGGCACTCATCGCCGCGACACTGATCGGCCGACCGCGCATCGAGCCGGAATTGTCGATCAGCAGCGAGACCACCGTGTCGCGGAAATCCGTATCCTTCTCGCGCTTGTAGCTCAAGGGAAAGGATGGGTTGGTGACGATGCGCGAGAGGCGTGCGGCGTCGAGCATGCCCTCTTCGAGATCGAATTCCCAGGACCGGGTCTGCTTGGCCATCAGCCGGCGCTGCAGCCGGTTGGCCAGGCGCGAGATCACGCTCTGCAGATGCGAGAGCTGCTGGTCGAGCATGTGCCGGAGCCGGGTCAGCTCGTCCGGATCGCACAGATCCTCAGCACTCACCATCTCGTCGAAGCTCGAGGTGAAGGCGCGATAGCCGGGCTGCTCGCCGTCGAGGCCGTGGCGCTGCAGCAATCCGGGGCGGCCGGGTTTGGTGGCGTCGTCGTCATCGGCGGCACCGGGCATCATCTCGCCCGAGATTTCCTCGGTGGCGCCGTCCTGGCCGTCCTCGGCGGAATCCGAGGGGATGCTCTCCGGCTCGCCGCGCATGCCTTCCGCACCGGCTTCCTCGGATTGCTGCTCGCTTTCGCTCTGGTTCTGCTCGTCGCCTTCGCCCTGCTCGTCGCTGTCGCTGGCATCGCCATCGGCGTCGCCCAGATCGAGCTCCAGATCCTTGATCAGCCGGCGTGCCGCCTTGGCATAGGCGTCCTGGTCATGCACCACCTTGTTGAGCGCATCGAAATCGCGGCCGAGCTTGGCTTCCAGGGTCGGGCGCCACAGATCGACGGCTTTGCGCGCGGCCGGCGGCGGCTTGGCACCGGTCAGCACTTCGCGCACCAGCAGCCGCACCACTTCGGGCAGCGATTGCTCGGTCTGCTCGGCGATCCGGTCGAAGCCCTGCCGGCGATAGCGCTCCTGCAGTGCGGCCGACAGGTTCTCGGCGACGCCGACCATCAGGCGTGCCCCGATCGCCTCGACCCGCGCCACCTCGACCGCCTCGAACACGGCGCGCGCCTGCTCGCCGATCGGCGCGCGCTTGGCATGCAGCGCCGGATCATGGTGCCGCAGCCTGAGCCCGATCGCGTCGGCGGCACCGCGCACCTGGGCCGCGACATCGGCCGGCAGGTCGCGCGGCGGCAGCGGCAGCCGCGCTTTGGTGCCACTCAACCCGGGCGGCTCGGCGGCATAGGTGACGGTGACGTCCTCGCGCTCGGCAATGGCGCGCAAGGTCGCCGCGGTCGAGCGCTTGAACTGGTCGATCGGGCTGTCGGCCGTGGTCATCTCAGGCCCGGCCGGCCCGGACGCCTGTTTCCTTGAGCTCGGTGCCGAAGCAGCGCTGGTAATATTCCGCCACCGTCGAGCGCTCGACCTCGTCGCATTTGTTGAGGAAGGTGACGCGGAAGGCGAAGGCCAGGTCATTGCCGAAGATCCGGGCATTCTCGGCCCAGGTGATGACCGTGCGCGGCGACATGACGGTCGAGATATCGCCGTTGATGAAGCCGGCGCGGGTGAGATCGGCCAGCGCCACCATGGCCGAGATGGTCTTGCGGCCGTCATCGGTGTCGAAGCTCGGCACCTTGGCCAGCACGATCGCGGTTTCGGCGTCATGCGCCAGGTAGTTGAGTGTCGCGACGATGTTCCAGCGATCCATCTGGCCCTGATTGATCTGCTGGGTGCCGTGATAGAGGCCGGTCGTGTCGCCCAGACCGACCGTATTGGTGGTCGAGAACAGCCGGAACGCCGGATGCGGGCGGATGACGCGGTTCTGGTCGAGCAGGGTCAGCTTGCCCTCGACTTCGAGCACGCGCTGGATCACGAACATGACGTCGGGGCGGCCGGCATCATATTCGTCGAACACCAGGGCGGTCGGCGATTGCAGCGCCCAGGGCAGGATGCCCTCCTTGTATTCGGTCACCTGCATGCCGTCGCGCAGCACGATGGCGTCCTTTCCGATCAAATCGATGCGGCTGATATGGCTGTCGAGATTGATGCGCAGGCAGGGCCAGTTGAGCCGGGCCGCGATCTGCTCGATATGGGTCGACTTGCCGGTGCCGTGATAGCCCTGCACCATGACCCGCCGGTTGAAGGCAAATCCGGCAAGGATAGCCAGTGTCGTATCGTGATCGAAACGATAGGCGTCATCGACGTCGGGCACATGCTCGGTGATGGTCGAGAAGGCCGGGACCTGCATGTCGCTGTCGATGCCGAAGGTCTGCCGGACCGAGACGGTGATATCCGGCAGGGACACGGCCCGGGGCGTCTCGGCACTGTGGGTCTGTTGCGGGGGCATCGGGATCGGGTTCCGTCGCAGTTGCGGGATCAGGGTTCGGCGGGCACGAAGAAGCGTGCCTTCAGCACGGCATAGGCAAGAGTGACTACTTTCAGACGTTCCTCGGCGGTCTTGTCGCCGCCATTGGCGTCGGGGTGATGCAGCTTGACCAGGGTCTTATAGCGGCGCTTCAGCTCGACGAGCGTGAAGGGAATGGCGAGGTCGAAGACCTGCAGCGCCTTTTCCTCGTCGCTGAGCTTGCGCTTGCGCTTGCGTGGGTGTCGGTCGGCGCCCGGACCGGGCTGGCCGTCCTCGTGGCTGAAGATATGCAGCGGGTCGCGGTAGAGTCCGCTCGCCAGGCGCCAGCCGAGCGGCCAGGTCGGGCGCTGCCAGACCGTGTCCTTCCTGAGATCGGCCTCGATCTCGTGCTCGCTCATGCCGGCATAATAGTTCCAGGCGGCGTTATAGGCGCGGACATGGTCGAGGCAGAGCCACAGGTAGTTCTCGCTCGTCCCTAGCCGATCGCGCGAGCGCGGGGCCCGGAACTCGCCGACATTCTGGCAGCCGGGCTCGTCGCAGCCGCGCGCTTGCGCTTGCGGGCGCCGATAATCCTCGCTGAAGCTGAAGCGTGGTCGAGCCATGATAGGGCCGAGTATGTGGGGCTCGGGACGGCAACACAAGCACACGCGGCTGCGCGCCCGCCATGCCGATTCGGCGGGCGCGGTTGACAGTGGGGCGCCGGCGGGACCATGTCTGGGCCCGTTGCCGCCCCGCACCCATCGAGGACACCATGCGCGTCGCCCAGATCATCGAAGCCAAACTCATGGCGGCACTCAGCCCGGTCACCCTCACCGTGACCGACGAATCCGCCCGCCATGCCGGTCACGCCGGCGCGCGCGATGGCGGCGAATCGCATTTCCAGGTCGAGATCGTCTCGGCCGAATTCGCCGGAAAATCGCGGGTCGCACGCCAGCGCCTGGTCTATCAACTGCTGGCCGAAGAGCTGAAGGGGCCGATCCACGCCCTGTCGCTGATCACAAGGACGCCGGAGGAGGCCGCCGGCTGATTTAAATCGCACAACCCGCAAGGGAAAATCAGGGAGGGCCTTCCATATTCCTTTGCGAGTGCTTGGATCTGCGGTAGAGTGACGCAAGTCCTATGCTCTTTATCGAGGCAAGGGGAGAGTCGAATGGAACTGCATGCCTCCCGTACCCTGGCGCCGTCGACCCTGGTCAACCGCAACGTCACCGTCCTCGGACGGCGCACCAGCGTCCGGCTCGAACAGCCGATGTGGGATGCGCTCGAAGAGATGTGCCGGCGCGAGCGCAAGGTCCTGAACCAACTGGTCACCGAGATCGAGCATAGCCGCCGGGAATCGAGCCTGACTGCGGCGATCCGGGTCACCATCATGCTGTATTTCAAGACCGCGGCGACCGAACGCGGCCATTTGCGCGCCGGCCATGGCGGGTTGCGCAAGCCGGCCGTGGCCAAAGCCTATCCGCGCGCGGCTCCGGCACGGCGGCAGAGTGCCGCCTGACCGCGCTCAGCCCGCCGGGGTTTCGCCCGTATAGAATTCGGGAAATTCGATGCGCACGACTTCGCCGTCGCTGGCGAAGGCGTGGCAGGTGTCGATCATCGGCGGGCGACGGCGCGGTTTGTTGGGATCGCGCGGCTTGTCGCTGCTGCGGCGCTGGCCGGCCATGGTCTGGAAGGCGGTGGTCGCGATCGGCCCCATCAGCTCGACGATATGGGTGCAGCCCTCGGTGCCGCCGACCAGCTCCTTGACCTTGCCATTGAAGCCGGCGCCGATGCGCAGCCCCTTGAGTCGCTGGAAATTCGGCGTGATGTCGGGGCAGACGCGGAACGGCGCATGGTCAGTGACGGCCTCGATCTCGAGGATGGTCAGCGTGCGGTCGACGGTAATGCGCACCCACATCTGGTGCAGCGGCGTGCCGGGCAGGATCTCGCCGCGCCAATGATTGGTGAAGGCATAGCTCTTCACA
>Ga0302314_10006438_pt1 | contig 21243 bp, 26 predicted proteins | sample III_Palsa_N2_3_FD_200533 | JGI IMG/M metagenome (GOLD analysis project Ga0302314, IMG submission 200533) | Peat permafrost microbial communities from Stordalen Mire near Abisko, Sweden - III_Palsa_N2_3 | ecosystem: Environmental > Terrestrial > Soil > Palsa > Peat permafrost | place: Sweden...
CGATGTCTCCACGGTACGAGGGGAAACCCAGTTCCTCATCGTGTTCTGCTTTGTAAAGATCGACGGAGATCTGGCCGTTGAGCCAGAACTCTGGCGTGGTGCCGAGAGCCTTGCCAAGTCGAAGCGCGGTGGCAGGCGTGACGCCGCGGCGGCCGTTGACGATCTCGTTGACTGCCACGCGAGACATTCCAAGCTTGTCGGCGAGTGCACCCTGGGTGAGACCGAGCGGCTTGATGAACTCCTCGAGAAGCATCTCGCCGGGAGAAGTTGGCATTCGGTCGGTAGGGATCATCCTCATCGGGCTTCCTCCTCTCAGTGATAGTCAGCTATCTCGACATTGGTTGCGCCCGCGTCCGTCCAGGCGAAGCAGACCCTGTACTGATCATTGATCCTGATCGAGTACTGGCCCTCACGGTCACCCTTCAGCTTCTCCAGCTGATTGGCGGGCGGAGCGCGAAGATCATTTAGTTGGACGGCCTGGCTTATCTGGTCCAGCTTGCTGCCGACGGGCGCCCATGCGTCCAAAGACACGCGGCCACAGGCCCACGCCGGATGGGTCATCATCGGCGCCCTGGACGGCGGCCTCATCCAGCACAGCCGCTACAGGCCATACGGCGGCAGGCTGTCCCGGTCAGCCGCCCGGGCCCACGCCACCGGCACGCCCCTCGCAGCGGCCGACGCGGCGGCCTCCTCCGCCAGCCGGGTCTTCCCGATCCCCGCCTCACCCGTGCACAGCACCAGACGGCCGCCACCCGCCAGGGCATCATCCAGCAGCAGCATGACCCGGGCCAGCTCGCGGTCACGGCCCACCATCGGCCCAGAGGCCCCGCCCCGCGCACCTTCCATCACGCAACCATAAGCCGCAGCCATCGGCACCCTAGTGGTGAACAGCACCCAGCTACCGATGCCGCTTACCCGGCGTGACAGCCATGCCAGGTTCCGGCGCCCGGAGTAAGCCGATGTGGCAGAACGCCAGCCAACTGCGGCGCCTCCAAGAGACTCGTCAGGGAAATCTACGCGGCCTGCCGACCGTAAGAGCGCCGCGCGGTCTCCGGCACCGGCTTGGCCAGCTGCGTTAGCAGCCCGCCTGGCGCGGTCAGCGACAGCCCCGCCTCCCGGTGCTGACGCATCATGTCCTTCTTCGCCTGGTGCTTAGCCGTGCTGATCGCATGATTCGGAGAGGAGTACCTGTACGGTTCCTGGACCAAGATCTTGAGGTGGCGTCCCAGCAGCACTGCCGAGTTCACCAAGAGGAAGAAGAGGAGGCAGGGACTCATGCCCTCCCTGAACGACAGCGTGGTGCTCCTGACCGGCGGGGCCACAGGTATCGGGCGGGCCATCGCCCTCGACATGGCGGCCGCCGGCGCGACCGTCGCCATCGGCGACACAAACATCGATGACGGGCAGCGAACAGTTGAGGAGATCCTGAGCGCAGGCGGCAAGGCGTCCTTCAGGTCATGCGACGTGGCCGAATCCGAGCAGGTGACCGCCCTGGTCAACGGCGCCGTCGCCGACTTCGGGCAACTCGACGTGCTGGTCAACGACGCCGGCATCTCCGGCGGGTCGCGTCGCCTCCATGAGCTCGGCATCGACGCCTGGGACCGGACGATCGCCGTCAACCTGCGCGGGACCTTCCTCTGCGCCAGGGCGGCGATCCCCCACCTCCTGCGGCGCCCGCGGAGCGCGATGGTCAACATTGCCTCCACCTACGGCATCATCGGCGCGCCGATGGCACCGTCGTACTGTGCATCCAAGGGCGGCATCGTCAACCTCACCCGGCAGCTGGCCGTCGACTACAGTCCCGACGGTCTTCGCGTCAACGCCATCTGCCCCGGGTACATCGACACGGACATGGGCGGCGGAAGGGCATCCCTGCCGCCGACCGAGCGCGCCGCCGCCCAGGCGCGGCGGGAAGCGAACGCCGCCTTGCAACCCATCGGCCGCCAGGCGCAGGCATTGGAAGTGGCCCGTGTCGCGACGTTCCTCGCATCTGACGAGGCGTCATTCATGACCGGTTCAATCGTGACCGTCGATGGCGGATGCACGGCCACCTACCGCCACGGATCCTGACGGTCCCGCGAACTCCCGCGCGAGCCGATAGCCATCACTTACCATCAGCCCAGCCATGCCCGGCGTGGCTACCGTCACAGCCGGAAGGGCGGCTGCGGTGACCTCCCGGGTGATCGACACGGGAGGACAGGCACTGGCCCGCCGGCGTCCCCCCAGAATGGAGGGAACGCACACGTATAGCCCAGCGACCTACATGGTGATCCGGAGAGAAAATCGCCCGCTCGTAGCCGATGTGCGGACACCCTCGCAGGCGAGCACGATGGTGCCGTGGCCCGGCCGACAGACAATGGAGATCGAAGTGACAGCAACCCTGAAGATGACGCATAAAGCAATCGGAGTCGAGGTCCGACGTGGCCCGTACGACATCGTGGTGGACGGTCAGCGTGCCGGATCGCTCGAAATGAACGACACGATCGAGATACCAGTCGAATCTGGACGTCACACTCTGCAAATTCGCAGTGGCCGAAACTCCAGCCGAACTCAGACCTTCGAGGCCGCCGAGAGCCAGACCGTCGCCTTCCGATGCACCGGAAAGAGCTTTCTGCCGATCTTCCTCGCGTCCTTCGTCGTCCCAAGCCTGGCGCTCCAGCTCCGCCGTGAAGCCGATGATCGGTCTCTGTGACGACAGAGTCGCAGGCCGAGATCAACCCGGAAACAAACGCCGTACTGATGCAGCTAAACCTGAGTATCAGCGGCAGGACGACTGTGGCCTTGGGTATACCGTGACGCACGGTCATCCGCGAGTACGCGCTGGTGGTTACCAGCGCGTCCTGCGGCGCCAGCCGGCGGTGATTCGGCTGAGCAGCTGCGCTGGCGATGCGTCAGGCGATGACCCAGAACTCCCTGAAGAGCACGTGCATCTCACCCCCGACCTACGGGTCTGGCCCCCAGGCCCCGGCGGACAGATTAGAAACGAACACGCCTGGATACAGTTCCATTCGCGCACAGTAGTCCAGCAGGCGCATCGAACCGTCCGCATCTGCGCGTCATCAGCTCGACCGTCGAATTCAGTGCCTCTAGGCTCCGCGACTCAGCCGCCCGCCCAGACGAGCTCAGCTATCCAGGCCACCCTGCCCGTGCGCTGAACGAACTCTAGCCGCGAAGTGCGTGGCCCGCGGGTTCAGCGATTGAGGCGGCCCGACAGCGCCGGGCTCGTACGCTCCTGAACGTGAAGCGAGTTCTCCTGACCGGGATGTCGGGGACCGGGAAGTCGAGCGTTGTCCGTGAGCTTGCCGCCCGCGGGTTCAAGGCTGTCGACACCGACGACGGGTGGTCCGAGCCCACCCTGGACGGCCGGCAGATGTGGCGGGAAGACGCCATGAGGGCACTGCTGGCCACCGAAGACACGGACGTGCTGTTCGTCGCCGGCTGCGAAGAGAACCAGGCGCAGTTCCATGCCCACTTCGATCACATCGTTCTGCTGAGCGCGCCGCTGGGCACTTTGCTGGAGCGGCTGGCGGCCAGAACCAGCAATACCTACGGCAAGGCGCCCGAAGAACTCGACCGAGTGCGCGGTGACGTCGAAACCGCTGAGCCTTTGCTGCGGCGAGTGGCCGATCACGAGCTCCAGACAACGATCCCGCTGAACGAGGTGGTAACGGCCATCCTGCGTCTCGTCAACGAATGACAAGACGCATGCGCGTCCACCAGGATGCTCGAATACGCCCGACCCGAGACATCCTCACATCCTTTCTATGCCGCATGGCGAGCGCTCGTGAGCTGGCCACGGAGCGTGGCGGAGCCGCCTCTGGGGTGAGCGCACAGCACCGCCGTTCGGCGCGTACTGGCGACCGCCTCTGAAAGTGACCCACCCAATGCGCGCGACAACGAATGTTCTGTCGCGTTTGCGTTGGATGCAGGTTCAGGGGCTGGTCGGCTGCTTGTGTACCGACGCCTGGTAGATCTGCTTGATCGACGACTCGAGCTGGGTGTTGAACTGCTTGTCGGTCTGGTTTTCGGTCAGCCCTTCCAGAAGCGCGCGCGAGAAGCTGGCGATGAGGGTGGGATCGCGTGCGAGCCGCGCGCAGGCCTCGTCACGGCTGTAGCCACCCGACAAGGCGACGACCCGCAGGACGCGTGGGTCAGAGGCCAGGTCGCCGTACAGGCCAGGCCGGGTCGGGATGGTGATCTTCAGCATCACGGTCGCGCCCTCCGGCAGCGCCTGGACGTGCTTGGTGATTGCGTCGCGCAGCAGCGTCTCAGCCTGCTCCTTGTGCGGGCTGGAGATGCTGACTTCGGGCTCGATGATCGGCACGAGGCCGGCGGCCAGGATCCGGCTCGCGTAGGAGAACTGCTGGCCCACGATCGCCGAGATCCCGGCCTCGTCGGCGTCGTTGATCACCGACCGCATCTTGGTACCGAAGATCTGGTGCCGCTGCGCGCGCTCGAGCAGATCATCGAGGGTGTCAATGGGCTTCATGAGCTGCACGCCGTCCTGCTCGGGGGCAAGCCCCTCATCGACTTTCAGGAACGGCACCACGTTCTTCTCATCCCACAGATACCGCGCCGCGGGGACGCCACTGACGTCTCGTTCCATGGTCTGCTCGAACAAGATCGCCGCGAGAACGCGCGAGCCATCAAACGCCGGGCTGGTCAGCACGCGGGTCCGCATGGCGTGGACCAGGTCGAACATCTCGGCGTCAGAGCTGTAGCGGTCGCGCTCGACGCCGTACTCAGCCAGCGCCTTGGGCGTGCTGCCGCCGCTCTGGTCAAGGGCAGCGAAGAAGCCGCGGCCGGTCCTGACCTTCTCGGACTGGGTAACGTTCACTTTTCCTTATTCTGGCACCAGCCGTACGGGCTGGCCCCGAGGGGATGACGGGAGCGATGAATCCGGGCGGTCACGGCCGCCCCCGGGGCTGGGCGGCAGCAGGTCGCCCGGCGCCGAACGGCCCGGCCTGCGCGGCGCGGCGACAGCCTGGCCGACGGTCGATCGGCCTACCACATCCCACGAGGCTGCCGCGGCTCGCCCGGCCGCAGCTCGCATCGGCCTGGTCTCAGCGGCGATCCATTGCTCGCATAGCCGCCAGACTGGCCTGTCGAGGGCCACCCAACCAGACATCATCGGCCTACCCTACGCCGCTACCCGACCCTCAGGCCGCCGATCCACACCCCACGGACCTGGCGCACGGCGGTGATGTCGACAGTCGGATCGCCGGGCAGCAGCACGCCGCCGCGCGCATTGACGGTCGCGGCGCCTGGCTGGTCGGTGTCGTCGGTGATCAGTCCGTCCCGGACGGCGACGGTGCGCGGCGGCTTAACCGCGGCGTCGTCGAACAGCTCCAGCTGCACCCGCAGCGTGTCCCGGCAGGTCGGCCAGATCCTGCCCCGCAGCACCTGGCCAGTGCCGGTATCCGGCGCGGCCATCGGCAGCCCCCGGTCGCCAGCAGCCGGCCAATTCCGCGAAAAAATGAATATCTCAGATTAGAGCGGTGTACATCTGGTCATTGGCATCCGAGGATTCCCGTCAGCGCGGAGGTAGCCATGAAGGTCCCCGGCAGAGCCCGCTTTCCGGGGCGGCCAGCACGCCCGCCCGCGGCCGTGTTCATGGTGACGGCATTGGCGCTCGCCATGCCCGCGCTCGCGATCGGCGCCGCCAGCGCAGCACCCGCGGCCCCGGCGGCCCCCGCGGCCCCCGCTGCGGCGCCATATAGCTGCGCGCCTAACGGCCCTGCGGGCAGCCAGATGATCTACGGAACCTTCGGCGACGCCAGCGTCATCGGCTGGGCCGGGAACAGCCAGGGCACGGTGGCGTGCCTGGGCGGCAGTTTCTTCGTCGACACCAGCCCCGCCAACGCCGGGCCGGGCAGCGCCAGCACCGCCGCGGTGACCGGCACGACGTACGGCTACGGCGTGTACGACGACACCGCGACCACCTGGAAGAACGCCGACGGCTACCTGCCCGCTCTGATCACCGCGTTCCACCGCGGCGGCGCCCGCATCTCGATCACCAACTTCGGCGACAAGGTGACGATCGGCGGCCACGCCTTCGTGGTGATCTACAGCCGGGTTCAGGTGGCCAACCCGACCGGCAGCACGGTGCGGATCAACCCCGAGCCGTCGGCCGGCCTGGTGCCGCTGAACTCCGCTCCGGACGCGGTGCCCGCGCACAGCACCGTCAGCCACGACTACGCGGTGGCCGCCAACCGCTTCGGCGGCAGCTACGCCTGGCCGCCGGCGAGCGCGCTGGCCGCCGCCGGCGGGTTCGGCCAGCACTTCACGCACATGAAGGCGTACTGGGATAGCCGGCTCGCCAGCATCGCGCAGATCGTCCGGCTGCCCGATCAGAGCCTGGCCGATGCCTACCGGACCGGTTTCATCTACACCCAGATCATCCGGTCGGGCGATGAGCTGAAGACCGGCGCCAATGGCTACGACAAGGAATTCAGCCACGACGTCATCGGCATCCTGGCCAATCTGTTCACCCAGGGCTACACCACGGACGCGCACGGGCTGCTGGACCGGGCCCGGTATGTCATCGGCACCCAGACCCAGTACGACGACGGGGTGTGGACCTATCCGTGGATCTGGGCCATCTACCTGCTCAAGACCGGCGACCTGTCGTTCGTGAAGGCCAACTTCGCGACCGAGGGGCCGACCGGCAAGTCCGAGCCGAGCATCGAGGACACCGCGCACCTGATCGCCGCCGACCGGACCGGGCCCGGCGGGATCATGGAGAAGACCAACGACATTGACGCCAACGGTTACTGGACGATCGACAACTACGAGGCGTTGACAGGCCTGGCCACCTACGAATGGCTGGCGCAGAAGGTCGGCAACACCGCCCAGGCCAAGTGGGCGGCGGCGCAGTACGCCAGCCTGCTGAAGGCGACCAGCAAGACCCTGGACGCGACGATCTCGGCGAGCCACCTGCACTACCTGCCGTGCTCGATGACCGAGCCGAACACCGACAACCGGTGCGCCAACGCCGAGGACGCCAACTGGGCGGCGCCGTTCCTGTTCGGCCGCTGGGCCTGGGACGGCTACCTGTTCGGCGCGCCGCGCAGCGGCCCCGGGATCAGCCTGATCGACGCCACGTACCACTACGGCTTCGCCCGCCTGGCCGGCAAGCTGCCGCCGGACACCTTCGGCGGCTACCCGACCCAGTACTACAGCACCGCTTATAACGCCGGCTACGGGGAATGGGGCCTGGCCAGCGCCGACCACCGGGATCAGGGCATCCTCAGCTACGAGTTCATGATCGCCAACGGGCAGAACGGCCCCTACTCGTGGTGGGAGAGCCAGCAGTTCCCGAACCCTGGCTCACCGTGGACCGGCACGCATCCGGAGAACGGCAATGGCTCGTCCCCGCATGCGTGGGGCATGGCCAACGCCAACATGGTGCTGCTCGACTCCCTGGCGGCGCAGCGGGCAGATGGCAGCCTCATCGTCGGGCGGGGCGTTCCGAACGCGTGGGTGCGCACTGGCAAGGTCATCAGCCTGGCGAATTTCCCCACGGTGGATGGACGGCACGCCGGGCTGACGATCCGCACCAGCGGCAGCACGGTCACGCTGACGCTCACCGGCCAGCGCCCGTTCGGCCCGGTACTGTTCCAGCTGCCCGCGTTCGTCGGCAACATCGCCCACGCCAGCGCCGGCGTGATCAACGAGACCACCGGCACTGTCACGCTGGCGCCCACTGTCCGCACCGTCGCCGTGCAGCTGAAGCGCCCCGAGTCCGCGAGCTGACGTAGGCGCAACGGCGGCAGGTGGTGGAGCTGAGGGCGACGATTTCGCGCGTCCCATGCGCGCCCCGTGCATGAAGCACAACCCGCGATCAGCTCCGGGTGAGCGAGGCGGGGCTGGCGAGCGCAGACTGAATGGGCCTCCGGCAGGCCCGGGCGCTCCGGCCCGGGGCACTTCCCGCGCGTGCCTCGTGCAGGGCCTTGACATCAGCCACTCCGTTAGGCGATGCTAACCGTTAGTGAATCCTAACCGAGAAGGTGACGGCTGGAGCGCGCTAGCCGACGGCACCCGGCGCGCCATCGTCAGCCGCCTGGCAGACGGGCCGCAGGCGGTGGGACAACTAGCCGCGGGGCTGCCGGTCAGCCGGTCGGCGGTCTCCCAGCACCTCAAGGTCCTCAAGGACGCCGGGCTGGTCAGTGAACGAGCGGCCGGCACCAGGCGTGTCTACCGGCTTAATCCAACGGCAGTGGCCGCGCTGCGCGATCAGCTCGACACCTTCTGGCAGCGGGCTCTGGCCAGCTACGTGGAAGTTGCCGGACAAGCGACGGAGGAGAGTCCATGACCCGAACCGAGGTCCCCGTTGTCCGCAAGCAGGTGGTGGTTAACGCGCCGGTCGAGCAGGCCTTCACAGCGTTCACCGAGAGGTTCGGCGCCTTCAAGCCGCCGGAGCACAATCTGCTCGCGGCCGCGATCGCCGAGACAGTCTTCGAGCCCCGCGTCGGCGGGCACATCTACGACCGCGCCGTCGACGGCAGCGAATGCCGGTGGGCGCGGATCCTGGCCTACGAGCCACCAGCCCGCGTGGTATTCAGCTGGGACATTAGCCCGCAATGGCAGGTCGAGACCGACCCGGAGCTGACCAGCGAGGTCGAGGTCCGGTTCGTGGCCGAGGGACCGGACCGCACTCGGGTCGAACTGGAGCACCGGCACCTGGACCGGCATGGTCCCGGCTGGCAGTCGGTCAGCGACGGCGTTGACGGCGACCAGGGATGGCCGCTCTACCTGGCCCGGTACGCCGCCCTGCTCGAGGGCCGCTGACATGGCGCCGACCATCGCCAGCACCGTGGTGGACCGGCCCGCAGCACAGGTGTTCGCCTACGCCACCGACCCCGCGCACTTCCGTGAATGGCAGCAGGGCCTCATCGACGGTGACCTGGACCCGCCCGGCCCCGCGCTGAGCGGACGCGCTCATCTGGTTATGCCGGTGATCCGGATCTAGCCGATGAGCGGACGTCAAGACGATGCCGGGCACTACCCGCCGGGTCATCGTACTAACTGCGTGGGCTGTATGCGTAAAGCCAGATCTCTCGACCCTCGTCGTCGATCTCGGGCTCGCTGGACTCCCGAATTTAGTGGGCATCGACACCGTCAGGATCGTCATCCCACGGCTCAAGGTCCCACTCATCTTCAAGAGTCGGCCGCATGCGCCATAACCTGGCCAGGGGCGGGCCCGCGGAGACGACGAAAGACCCCGCCTCTATGGTGGACCGATGACGTCGGTCAGGCAGATCCAGGTCACCTTCGACTGCGCGGAACCTGAGCGCGTCGCCCGTTTCTGGTGCGAGGTGCTGGGGTACGTCGTACCGCCGCCACCGGAGGGGTTTGCTACCTGGGACGATTCCGGTCGCGCGCTGCCGCCTGAGCATCAGGGTTCAGCGTCCGCATGCACTGATCCCTCAGGTGCGGGCCCGCGGCTGTTCTTCCAGCGCGTTCCCGAAGGCAAGGTCGTCAAGAACCGGCTGCACCTGGACGTGCGGGCCGGCACCGGGCTCGCGGGTGAAGAGCGCCTGGCCGCGCTTGAGGCCGAATGCGCACGGCTGGCCGCGCTCGGCGCGGTACGCGTGCGGCTACTGCCTGCCGATGGCGGCAACGAGTCGTGCCTGGTGATGCAGGACATCGAGGGCAACGAGTTCTGTCTGGACTGAGTGGCCGCGAACGTGGCACCTTCGCGAGCCGGCTGGTGGAGTTCACCATCACGAGGGTCGCCGTCCCGCGGCGCGCCAGCGGTCCTGATCCAGAACCACCCCTCGGTGTCCACGAGCACGAATCCGGGGGCGATCGGCGCGAACATCCGCTCATAGCCGCCGGTAGCGCAGGCGGGTCGGTGTCAGAGGCTCCATGCATGCTGGCGACGACACATGCAAGCCCCGAGGAGAGACCGATGGCCGTCAGCTTCCAACTGGTGATCGACTGCGCTGACCCTGAGCCGCTCGCGCGCTTCTGGGCGGCCGCACTGGGATACGAGCTTGAACCGCCTCCAGACGGCTTCGCCAGCTGGGATGCGTACTGGCGAGACGTCGGAGTGCCAGAGGATGAGCTGGGCACCGGCGCGGACTGCATCGTCGATCCCGGCGGTCGCGGGCCCCGGATCTGGTTCCAGGTGGTACCGGAGCGCAAGGCGGTCAAGAACCGGCTGCACCTCGATATCGGCGTCAGTGGCGGCCGCGCGGTTCCGATCGAGGCGCGCAGGCAGCGCGTCGACGCGGAGGCGAGCCGTCTGGCCGATCTCGGTGCCGTGCTCATCGGTGTCCTGAACACTGAAGGGCTCGACCACTACGCAGTCGCGATGGAAGACCCTGAGGGCAACGAGTTCGACATCAACTGACGGCCTCCGCTGCCCCGGCCGCACGCCTATCTGTCAGCGATCTCCCACCGACGGTTCCCCCAGGAACGTCCGCTCCGGCCGCATGGCGCGGTAGGTGTTCGCCCGGGGTCAGCGCGCCGGGCGGTTGCGGGATGATTCTGACCGAGAGCCGCGTTGACAATACAGGACACGACATATCGTGTTGTCTGGGTAGGCCCGTGCACTTAACGGGCTCCGGGCCTTGAGAGGTGAGCGTGATGACCGGCTGGCATGCGGAGCGGACGCCGGGCAGGCCGGCCAGGGCCATGATCGCCGTGACGCTGCTCGCGCTGCTGCTGGTGGCGGCCGTGCCGGTGGCCCTGCTGGCCGCAGTGGTCATGATGATGCTGGGTTACGTCATCGGCGGGCTCGCGCTGTTCGGCGGCTCGGTCCTCGCCGCCGCCATAGCTGTCGCGCTCGCGGGCATGAGCGGGATGCGGCACCTGCGCAAGCTGCTCTCCGGGGGCGGCTTCGGTGTCGTGCGGCTGAACGGCAGCCAGTACACCGACGCCGCAGACCCACAGGGCAGCGACCACACCAGCCTCGTGCAGCTGGACCGCAACGAGTACACCGAAGTTCGCTGACCTGGCCCTCCCGCCTATTGCGTGTATTTCGGGCCGGATATCCGGCGGGAGATCCGGCTGGTGGCCGCAACGGTGAACTGACCCGGGTTTCGGTGGCCACTGGTGCGGGCCGCTGGCGTGCCGTCGGCGGAGTTCACCGGTAATGTGGTACGGCGCCAGGGAAAGACCGGCCGTCAGGCTGCTCATCCAGCGGCTCGGCCACGGTCCGGGCCGGGTGCACCTGGACATCCACACCGACGACCTGGCCGCCGAAATCGCCAGGCTCGAAGAACTTGGCGCCGAACGAGTACAGGCGGTGCACACCTGGTGGATCCTCCGCGACCCCGCCGGACTCCAGTTTTGCGTCGTCCCAGAACCCGCCGGCACCCTCAACGACGGCAACGCGCAACGCTGGGACTAATGCCGCCCGGCAGCGCTCACACACATCCACTATTGCCGCGAACCGTTGGCCTTCGGCTAGCCACGTCCGTTAGCTGGTTACGAGACAGCTGGATGCCGACTGCGTCGTTGCAGACGCGCCTATCTATCTGAGCAAAGCGGCGAGGCGCTCCGCCGCCTTCTGGCCCGCCCGCTGCTTGATCAGGCCCTCCTTCGCGGCACCCCGGATTTGTACCGATGTGCCGCTATCACCAGCAGGCACCATCGTCACGGTGACCACAGCGGGATTGAGATCCATGATCCCCGCCCCGAGGACGCCGCGCACGATCGCCCTGCCGTCTGATGGGCCGGCCTGCGCCACTACCCGGCCCATCGACCCGACGAGGCTGACGACCTGAACGAAGACCTCATCTAACGGTGCAGCAAGGGTCATCTCAATCTCGTGAACGTTCTTCCGGAGCCGCCGCCCGGCAAAGGCCGCCCCCCCTGCACCGCCGCGCTTGCTGGCCACACCCACCGCTCCGCCGACGGCAACCCCCAGGCCTGCCCCTTTGGCACCGATTTTCCCGAGTTCCGCCGCCAGGATCTCGTCTTCGTCATCCGCCACCGCAGAACCCCCCAGGCACTAGCTGCCGACGCAAGTCTGACCGCTCCCCGTTGCAGCGTCAATGCATTCCTGACCCGCCCGGCGGCCGCGGCCAGAACATCGTCATTCAGTCCCGCCCCCAGTGATGCGCCAAACCATATGCACTCTCATGTCGCTCTGGTAGCGCTTCTGACTTGCGACGACCGCTCGGCCGCCTGGTATGGGTGGGATGATTCTAGCCAGGCAGCGAGCGGACGGTGGGCTGATGCGTGCGGTAGGGGTTGACGCCTGCCGGAGCGGCTGGGTCGCGATAGTGCTGGATGACGGGCAGTTTACTGCCGCGCACATCGCGGCCAGTCTGGAGCAGATCGTGGCTGCGTGCCCGGCTGCAGCAGTAATCGGTGCGGATATGCCGCTAGGGCTGCTGCAGCGCGGCTGGCGGCAGGCGGACGAGTTGGCTGCGGCCAGGCTCGGCGCATACCGCAGCCGGGTGTTCCGGATGCCGCCGCGAGCGGTGTGGGATGCCACGTCTCACCGGGAGGCTGCCGGCTTGTGCCGTCAGCTGACTGACCCGCCCGCTGGCTTCAGCGTGCAGGCCTGGGGATTGAAGGCAAAGCTCCGGCAGGCGGCCGAACTGCGCGCTCGCCTGCCCCATCAGCTGTTCGAGGTACATCCCGAGCTCTCCTTCGCCGCGGTGAACGGCGGGATGCCCATCGCGGCGAGTAAGAAGACCTGGAACGGCCAGATGACCCGGCGCACGCTACTCGCCGACATGGGCATTCACTTGCCTGGCGACCTCGCCGAGGCCGGGACAGTGCAGGCCGACGACATCCTCGACGCCGCCGCTGCCGCCTGGAGCGCCAGCCGCATCGCCAGCGGGCACGCAGTGAGCCTCCCGGACCCGCCCCAGCTAGATGAGGCCGGCTACCCGATCGCCATCTGGCACTGAAAGCGGGCAATGCACGACGCCAGGAGATAGTGAGGTGTTTCAGGCGACATCCGGTCGTAGCCGCTGACCGGAGCGGACGCCGTCAGCATGCTGAAATGCTGACGGTGGCCTGGGATTGGTCACTGTGAGAGACACGGCTGGGTCAGTCGCTTGCGTGCAGGGCTTCCTGGACTGCTGACAATAGCGCTCCGCCGGCTAGGCCGAGTAGTGCCCCGGCGATGAAGGTCTTGGTGTCGTCGTTTGCCTGGGCAGTGTGGTTGATGCCGGACGCCACCCGCCCAGCCGTGTCGCCGGAGTTATAAATGCTGCCGGGGAGGACAGCCTCCGTCCATGCGGCGCCGGAATTGCTGAGCGTGGAGGGCGGGTCGGAGGACCAGTCGTAATTGTCAGCTGACGGGATGTGATACGTGGCAATCAGGTTGGCCCCCTTGGATCCAGTGAAGGCGATTTCCGGGATCGCAGCCGCCACGGTGACGCCGTTGGAGGCCACGCCGAAGTTCGGAGCCTTCACAAAAACGTGAGCGGTCGCTACCCCGTGAGATGTGAAGGACAGCCTCGCGCCCCAAGTTTTTCCGTTGCAGTGCAGGCGGGAGCAATCCAGGAGGGTGGTTCCTGCAGGCGGAGTTACTGCCAGCAGTGCTTTCACGCTGCCGTACGGCCCACGGATATCCACCGCAAGGCTGATTGTCAGCCTGGCTACATCCGGGTGGACCTGGTCAACCTTGTAGGAGATGGCCGCTATGTGAGAGGACACATAGTTGGAGGGCGAGGTAATGTCCAGACGAGTAGAAGCAGGGGCCGAGGGTTCGGCCGTCCGGGGATACAGCATGAAGGCGGCGACGAGCAATGCCAGGCCGAGAACGGCTAGGACAAGCGGCGTCAGCACTTTCTTTCGCCTTGACCGCTTGTGCCCGGTCAGCAGAGGCTGGGGGCTATCTTGCGGCCGGGGATCTGGGTGATCGCCCGTGCTGTCCTGACCGGCGGGAGTACTTGACATCCGGACGCCTCCTCCGGCCGGCCCAGCCGCTTGAGTAGATGACTGCTCCGCGCCAGGCGCGATAACCAGAGTTAATCGTCCTCCTGTCTGTGCGGAATGACCAGCACGTGCAACGGCCCAGATCACCCTGGGGGGCGCGGCCTAGCCGCCGCAGGCAGGCTGCGCCTATCGGGCCGGGACGCCGCGAACCCGGGGTGCCGACGCGGATGTCAGCCCCATCCCCTCAGGCAAGGGCGTCCCGAGCCTATTTACGCACTACGTCGTTGGTAAGGGACAGGCGTGGCGGTGTGGTGGCAGACGTCGTCGAAGCGGTGGGCGACGCGGCCGACGCGGTGGGTGAGGCGGCGGGCGACGTGGGCGACGGGGTGGGCGACGTGGCCGACGGGGTGGGCGATGTGGCCGACGGGGTCGGTGACGGTGTCGCCGTGGTGGGAGACGGTGTCGGCTTGGTGGTGGTGGGACCCGGTCCGGGGGTTGGCGTCACGCCGGGGGAGGTCGGCGGGCCGCTGGCGGGGCTGCTCCCGCCGGTTGCCGACGGGCTGCTCCCCGGCGTGAGGCCCGGTGAGCTGGTGACGACCACGGTCGCCGACGCGCGCGCCGTTCCGATCTGCGCGGTCACGCGGGTGGTGCCGGGGCTGATTCCGGTTACCTGGCCGGAGGAGTCGACAGTGGCGATGGCCGGGTTCCCGGTTGTCCAGGCGGCCCCGGCGAGGATCTGCCGTGGCGCGCTCTTGCCGCTGGCGAGCTGGCCGGTCAAGGGTGGCTGGGTACTCCTGGCGGTGCCGATCCGCAGTGTGCGCGGTTCGATGGACAGCGAGTGGATCTGGATGGTGACGCCTCTCGGCGTGTGCAGGGTTGCCTGGAGTGAGGTGAAGCCCTTGGCCCAGCTGGCGAGCCGGGCCATGGTGGCCCCTGCCGGGCTGACGACCGCGCGGTAGCCGACGGTGACGGTGCCCTGAGCCGGCAGCCGTAGCCGCCATTGCACGACAGGATCCGCTTGCACGATCTTGGTGGGCAACGGGGTGAAGTGCACCGTCTGCGTGGTGGGCGCGATCGCGGTTGGTATGGCATCCCGGAACGGCACCCGCAGGGCCTTGCCGGTAGCACTGCTAGCGGTGATTGTCTCGGTCAGTTGCGAGCCGTCCTTGCCGCTGAGGGTCCAGCGCCGCACGATCAGCAGGCCGTCCGGGTACTGCTGGGGGGCGAACGCGTAAGACGCGGTCCGGGACGGCGTGCTCCCCGCGGCTGGGTGCCCCTTGCGCGTCAGTAGCACTCCAGCCGCTACGGCCAGCACAACGAGGGCGGCCGCGGCCAGGGCAACTGGCCGGGAGCGCAGCACGGACCGCTTCGGCCGGGACTGCGGCAGCGGCGGGCTGCCAGGCAGATCCGGGGCCGTGGCACCCGCCGGGTCCCGGTGGCGCAGCACCGTCTCGTACTGGTCCAGTCCGGGCGGGACGGTGACCCGGCCGGGCGGGCGGGACTGGCGGCCCAGGTTCGTGACCGTACGCGACGGAGTCACGGTTACGTTCGCGGGCGCCGCCATCGGCGGCAGCGCCGGGAGCCCGGCCAGCGACGACTCCAGCGCCGCGAGCGCGGCGGCACTGGCCGCCGCGGATTCCGGCCGTGCCAGCGGGTCCTTGGCCAGCAGCGCTTCGATCTGGGCCCACAGCTCCGGCGGGACGCCGGGGATCGGGGGAGGAGCCTGGTCCACGTGGCGGCGCAGGACCGCCAGCGGATGCCCGCCAGCAAACGGCGTCCGGCCGCAGAGCATCTCATACAGGACAATCCCGGCGGAATACAGATCCGTGGCCGGAGCAGCGGTGTCGTGGTCCGCCACCTCCGGCGCCATGTACTCGGGCGTGCCGATGAGGCTGCTCAGCTTCGTCAGCGAAGCTCCGTACGACAGCCGGGCGACCCCGAAGTCGGTGACCTTGAGGCGCATCTGATCGCCGGCCGCATCGGCCAGCACATTCTCCGGCTTGATGTCCCGGTGGATGATGCCCGCGGCATGAACGGCCGTCAGGCCCTCCAGAAGCTGGCAGGTCAGGCCTACCGCCTGTCCCGGCGGCAGCGTGCCGCCCAGCAGAACACGGCGCAGGTCCTGCCCCTCGACCAGTTCCATGACGATCCCGATGGTCTCCCCCTCGACCACCAGGTCGATGACCCGGACCACGTGCGGGTCACTGATCGCCGTCAGGATCGAGCGCTCCTGAAAGAAACGGGCGACCACGTCAGGATCAGACACTAGCTCCGGCTTGAGAATCTTGACGGCGACCGGGACGCCGCTGTCCCGCACGCTCGCGCGGTAGACGTGGCCCATCGCCCCGCGCCCCAGCAGATCGTGCAGCAGGTACCTGCTACCTAGCGGCTGATCCACCCTTCCCCTCCACTCCCGTACCCGGTCAGTCAGAGCCCGCTCGCATAGGCCCCCCCACTAATGGCGCCGTATTCGACTGCCGGTGCTAGAAATGGCATGCACCGCTCGAAGCTTACCTACCCGGTAGCCTTCCAGGAAGTAGTCAAAATTGTTAATGTTACTATACTATTTCATCATAAAAGCACCGATATACTCCTAATACGGGAATCTCGGGCAGGGGTACCGCGAGCGGACTAGCTACGGGCCGCCGATCCAGCGCGGCCCCTGCCGCAGTGGGTCAGACAGCAGCTCTGGGCGGCCAGCACCGGCTGCTGCGCGGTGCGCTGACCGGGACGGCGGTCGCGGTGGCCGCGGTCGGGATCCAGCCGCTGCATGGCAACGTGTTCCCCACCCTGCTCGACGGCACGCCCCCGGCCAGCCGCAGCCAGATCGTCCTGGGAGCCCGGGCCTTTCGGCAGCTCGGCAAGCAGGTGGGAACTTTGTGTCAGTGCAGGCAGCACCCGGCCCGCGGCCTGCGCGCATGAAGATCGCCGGGGAGGCAATCTTCCCTCCTTTGGCGTCGGCGGCCTCACGCCGACCGGCCTGGGGGACGGCGCGGCCGTGTTCGCTCCCCCGCTCCCGTCCAGCCCGGTGGGCTGCCCCAGGGGTGTCACATGCTATGGCTTCTCCTCCTCCGCTTCCGGCCGGGAACACCCGGGCAGGATGTATCCGCCCTGGGCAGACGTTTCGTGTCGGCGCTGACCGCATCCGGGTGCTCCGCCGGGACATGCCAGGCGCTCACCGCCGCACAGCCGGCCGCGATCAGCAACTACTCCCGGGGTCCGGGCCACGCCGCTGGCGCCCGGCGCAGACAGGCGACCTGCTGAGGCTGGGCATTCACGGCCGAACTCGATAGCACTCTCATAGCCGCCAATCGCGTGGTCCGCGCTGACGGGAGCGCTCGGCTTGCGGTACCGGTTCGGCTCAGCCGATCTCTGCCTGCGTGCTGGCAGGGCGCAGGCCGATCAGGCCATGACCGCGGCGAGGCATATCCCAGCGGCGACTACTGGCGTCTCTGCCGTATCCCAGCCGGGGGGTGCGAGCCGCTGCCGTACCAGCCGCTCAGCCAGGTACCCGGCCACCATCGTGGCGCCCAGGCCGCCCAGCGCGCGTTCCGCTGCAGTGTCCGGCCGCCGGAACAGGGCCACGATTGCCCATGCCTGGGCGGCCAGCATCACCACGGGCGCGGACAGAGCGGTTCCCATCAGCACGGGAATCACGGCCGACAGCGGATTGCCGTCCTTGCCAGAACGGGATATCGAACGCGTGATGGCGGCGTATTCCCAGCGCCATTCCGCCGAGCCCGGATGCGAGCTGGGCGGCGGACACCACGGCGAGAACCCGGTTACCCTTCATCGCGCGTTAGCCTAACCGGCCGGCTGATCGCCATCCAAGGGCCTTTCACAGCCACCCCCCAGCAGCGCGAACGCTATGCCGCCGAGAGCGCGATCTTGCCGGCCGGCGGAAGCGGCCGGGCCGCATGGGCCGGCGGGCTAGGGGGCGTCAAGGATGAAGGCGATCTTGGTGGTGTGCCGCGCCGCGACGGTGACCGGCCGGGCGCCGAGGCATCGGCCTTGCGCTCCGGGCGAGCGCCAGCAGACCGCGTAGGTCCCGGGCGCCAGCCGGACCGAGAAGGTACCTGAGCTGCCCACCCGGACCGTGACCCGCTGGTGGCGCGTGCCGGTGAACTGCACGGTACCCGACATCGGCCGCTTGCCCGGCTGCTGTCCGCCCGGGCCGATCGGGCCGCCCTCGATTTGCAGCCTGCCGGTGACCGTGCCCCCGGCAGGAGTAACCGCGGGGGCGGTCGCGCAGGCGGACAGCAGCAGAATGGCGGAAACGCCGGCGATGGCCCGCGGTCGCCTCATAGCATTCCTCCCTCTGCTGCCGCTTGGACGCTGCTGCTGCTTGGACGCGCCGGCCCTGATCCTGGTTCCGAGGACCGCGGGCAGCCGGAGACCTGGCTCAGGCCAGTCCATCGCGGGCCACCGCGTCCGCAGCTGTCTCGGCGGCCTCCGCGCGGTCAGCGGAGTGGGATGATCGCCACATGCCGGTAGCGTATGGGCGTGTCGCCTTGGTGACGGGCAGCTCGCGCGGTCTGGGTTCGGTGATCGCGCGGCGCCTGGCCGGCGACGGCCTGGCCGTGGCGGTCAACGGCCGGCGCGGCGACGGCCTGGCCCGGGAGGTCGCCGGCAGCATTTGTGACGACGGCGGCGTCGCTGAGGCCTTCGGCGCCGACGTCACCGATGAGGCGCAGGTCGCCGAGCTGGTGTCCGCGATCACCAGCAGGTTCGGCCCGGTCGATGTGCTGGTGCTCAACGCCACTGGCCCGCAGCCCGAAGCCCCGGTGACCGAGGTGACATGGGCTGGCCACCTCGCCCAGCTGAACTTCTTCGTCAAGAGCCCCGTGCTGCTCGGCCGCGCGGTGCTGCCCGGGATGGCGGCACGGCGGTATGGCCGGATCGTGCACATCGACTCCGAGACCGCCGACCGGCCGCCCCCCGGCAGCTCTGCCTATGCCACCGCCAAGAGCGCGCAGATAGGCCTGGCCCGCAGCTGGGCCCGCGAACTCGCCCCGTCCGGCATCACCGTGAACACGGTCGCGCCCGGCTTCGTCCCCGTTGAGCGCCACGCCGACGTCCCCGACAACATCAGGAATGCCTATCTCGCCTCGGTGCCTGCCGGGCGGATGGGAACCCCGGCCGACATCGCCCACGCCGTGAGCTTCCTCGCCTCCGAAGGCGCGGGTTTCATCACCGGCCAGCGCGTCATCGTCGACGGCGGCCGCAGCCTCGGCAGCTGACAACCGGCCCGGCGCTGAAAGCGCAGGCGGCATCTCGGGCGGCGACAGCGCCGCAGCGCCCCGTTGCCGGGGACTGCGGAGAGTGCACGCTGGAAGTGCTCCGGGCGGTCCTGCTGGGGCAGGCGCCGCAGTCGAGGCTGGCGTAGGTTGAACCATGGACTATCGCTCTTTGGGGCATAGCGGCTGCGCGGTGTCGGCCCTTGGCCTGGGGACCATGACCTTCGGGGTGGAGACGGACGAGCCGGGCGCGCATGAGCAACTTGACCATTTCGTCGAGGCGGGCGGCACATTGGTCGACACGGCCGATGTGTACGGCGACGGGATGTCGGAGGAGATCATCGGCCGCTGGCTGGCCAGTCGGCCGGCCGGGGCCACGGAGCCGGTGGTGCTGGCCACCAAGGGCCGCTTCCCGCTGGATGATTCTCCCAACGGCGCCGGGTTGTCCGCGCGGCATCTGACCCGGGCGCTGGACGCGTCGCTGCGCCGGCTGGGCGTCGAGGCGGTTGACCTGTATCAGGTTCATGCGTTTGATCCGTGGACGCCGCTGGAGGAAACGGTGCGTACCCTCGACGGGTTTGCCCGCGCTGGCAAGATCCGCTACTGGGGGCTGTCGAACTTTACCGGCTGGCAGTTAACGAAGGCGGTGCACCTGGCCCGCGCGCTGAATGCTGCCGGGCCGGTGACGCTTCAGCCGCAGTACAGCCTGCTGGTGCGGGAGATCGAGTGGGAGATCGTGCCTGCGGCGATGGACGCGGGCCTTGGGCTGCTGACCTGGAGTCCGCTTGGCGGCGGCTGGCTGTCGGGCAAGTACCGGCGCGGCCAGCGGCCGTCCGGCGCCACCCGCCTGGGCGAGGATCCGAACCGCGGCATGGAGGCTTACGACCGGCGGGGCACTCGGCGCACCTGGGACGTCATCGAAGCGGTGCAGAAGATCGCCGGGCAGCGCGGCGTGTCGATGGCCGAGATCGCGCTGGCGTGGGTGAGCGATCGGCCAGCGGTGACCTCGATCATCCTCGGCGCCCGCACGGCCGGGCAGCTGGCGACCAACCTTCGCGCCGCTGACCTGCATCTCAGCCCAGCCGAAACCGCCGTGCTCAACGCCGCGAGCGACCCGCAGCCCACCGACTATCCATACGGCGAGCTGGGTATGCAGCAGCGCGACCGCCGCCTCGCCGACGGTGACTAGCCCGCCGCGGATGACAGCCCAGTCAGGATGGCGAGGTTCCGCATGCCCGCTCCATGGCCACATAGACTCCGTCCCCGTCCTGCGCCACGAACCCGGCACGCTCCCAGAAGCGACGGGCGTCGTTGCCCTGCAGGACGCGGCATCTGACGGGAAGCCGGCCGGCATCGGCCTCAGCCAGCAGGCACCGGACCAGCGCGCCCCCGGTACCAGCGCCCCGGAATTCCGGGAGGAGGGCGATGTCGACGATGAGGATCTCGTCGTCGGAGCGCCTGACGATCATGCGCCCGGCCCGCTCGCCGCCCACGCAAATGACCGAATACCGGGCGTCTGGGAAGCACCCGCGGTAGTGGCGGGTCTGGGCGTCGAACTGCATGCGGATGAAAGCATCCTGCTGCGCTGCAGACCAGCCCAGCCCGGTCAGTTCCGGTCTCCGCGTGGACGCGTAGAGGGACAGCAGAAAGTCGCCGTCTTCGGGGAGACGCTCGGGCCGGACGCTGACTTCGCCGCACATGATGCCCGGGATTTTAATGGCTGTAGCGTGTCAGCCGACAGGCGGCGACCAGCCCGGTGATCGATGGCTGACGATGCTGGCGCATGGGCTGTCCCCCGGACCCCGGGCTATTTAAGCTGAGGGGCAGAACACGCGAGAGGCGGGCGCCGACACCATCAATAGTCTGTGACCACGCCACCCTTCAAGGAGACGACGGTGTCTGAGCCATATCTCGGCGAGATCAGGATCTTCGGCTTCAACTTCCCGCCGCAAGGCTGGGCCTCCTGTAACGGCCAGACCTTGCCGATCAGCCAGAACACCGCGCTCTTCAGCCTTCTCGGCACGACCTACGGGGGCGATGGGGTCACCACCTTCGCCCTGCCTGACCTGCAGTCACGCGTGGCGATCCACCAAGGCCAGGGCGCGGGGCTATCTGCCTACAGCGCAGGCCAGGCCGGCGGTGCCGAGAGCGTGACGCT
>Ga0302314_10006439_pt1 | contig 21241 bp, 19 predicted proteins | sample III_Palsa_N2_3_FD_200533 | JGI IMG/M metagenome (GOLD analysis project Ga0302314, IMG submission 200533) | Peat permafrost microbial communities from Stordalen Mire near Abisko, Sweden - III_Palsa_N2_3 | ecosystem: Environmental > Terrestrial > Soil > Palsa > Peat permafrost | place: Sweden...
CCTACTTCGAGTGCCTGCACGAGCTCAAGCTCATCGTGGACCTGATCTACGAGGGCGGCCTGACGAAGATGAACTGGTCGGTCTCCGAGACCGCCGAGTGGGGCGGCTACAAGTCGGGACCGCGCATCATCACCCCCGAGACCAAGGCGGAGATGAAGAAGATCCTCTCCGAGATCCAGTCCGGCCAGTTCGTCCGCGAGTGGATCGCCGAGTACGACGGCGGCCTGGTGGAGTACAAGAAGCTGTACGACGCCACGACCAACCACCCGATCGAGAAGGTCGGCAAGCAGCTGCGTGGGCTGATGTCGTGGGTGGATTCCGAGGCCTGATTCTCGGGTCCTTGGTTTGAGAGAGGGTCCGGTTCCCGCGTACGCGCGGGAGTCGGGCCCTCGCGGCTCGCTGTGGCGGGGGCGGTCTTGACGGGTGTAGTGGTCGTCGGGCGATCATTGGGCGTGACTCGCGATCTGACGATGGACGACATGACATGCATCTGCACGCCCGCATCCGAGATGTCTGACCCTTTCGCGTCTCGCAGAGTGGTGTTCACCTGCCGCCGGGGGTGTGAGCTGCTAGTTTCCGCGGCATGGTGGACCACAGCGAGATCATGGCTCTCCGGACGCGGTTGACCGATGCCGAGAGCGGTGTCCTGCTGTTCGGTGTCACGCCGCCCCGGCTGAGCGCCACCCCTGAGCGGATCCAGTGGCTCGGAGTCGAGGTCCCGCGCTGGCTCGAGAACTCCCTGCTCCACGCGGATGACACGCTGGCTGAATCGTATGAGCACTGCTTGGCGAACGCCCGGGATCTGATCGCCTTCTGCCGCGGACTCGGCATGCCGTTCGGTTTCCTCGTGGAGAGCGTGTCGATCCGCAAGGTCGAGATCGAGGCCTCAGTAGCTCTCGCCGGCGAACTGAACGGGCTGCTCGGACGCCGTAGATCCAGGTGAGGCCAGGCGGCGACGGCGCGCCGCCGGGCGACTCCCCGGGCTTGCGCGCCGCTCAGTCCGCGGTATCGACCGTACTCGTGACCTCCGTGCAGTTAAGGGGACGGGCGCCGAATCGCGCGGGGTCGCGCCAGCCGGGCATGAGGTTGGTGACCTTGGGCCAGTTGTGATCGTCGATGGCGCGGAACACCTTCAGCTTGTAGTCATAGAAGGCGCTCAGGCCCGCCGCGGTGGTGCAGCCGTCATAAAGGTCCCTCTTGTAATTCAGGGTCACTGCCTTGAGCGTCTTGGCGAAGCTCGTCATGGAGTCGCAGGTATCCTTGCGCGTCTCGTCGGTCAGGCGCGGCTCGCCGAAGAGGAGGTAGCGGGCCTCGGCGCTCGGGGACGTCGGCTTACTGAACTTGTAGGGCAGGATGGCCTGCCACGAATCGACGGCGGCGTACCACTCGGGCGTATGCAGGATATTGTCCGGGTCCTCCGCACAGAACGAGTCGTAGACCACCTTCGCCATGTCCTGTGCGTCCGCGCCCGGGTTGTAGTCCGTAGTCGGCGCGCTCATTTGCCGAGCCGTCTGCGTGGTGCCGCCGTCCGATGCTGCTGCGGCGGCGCCGACCGCCCCGGAGACCGCTGACAGGAGCGTTCCCGCGATCACTACCGCCCAGGCGGCCTGTCCGCGCCCACGATCTGTTCCTCGACTCATGCCGGATTCTCACAATCGGTTGCTAATAGCTGACTCTATGTGATCACAGTAGTGCATGAGGAGCTGAGCAGGCAGATTGGCCGAAGCGCTTGACCCTCACGTGACGTCATGCCGCATAGTCGGTGGCGTGGAGGAGCACCTGACCGTAGGACGCGTCGCCGAACTGGCCGACGTGACCGTTCGCACGCTGCATCACTATGACGAGATCGGCCTTGTGCAGCCGTCCGCGCGGACCGCGGCCGGGTACCGGGCCTACTCGGCGGGCGACGTGGAGCGGTTGCGGGAGGTGCTCGTCTACCGGCGGCTGGGCTTCGGATTGCGGGAGATCGCGGATCTGGTTGACGACCCGGCCGCCGACGCGGTCACGCACCTGCGCCGACTGCGCGGCCTGCTGCTGGAGCAGCGTGACCGCGCCGGGGCGATGGTGGCGGCCATCGACAGGGAACTGGAGGCACGGGCAATGGGGATCAGGACGACGCCGGAGGAACAACTGAAGGTGTTCGGCGTGCAGTTGTACGACGCCATCGGGGGTGCTTACACCGCGACGCGGCGCACCGAGCCGCGTATCGCCGAACAGGTCTGGAACGCGCTGGGCGACGCGCGGACGGTATTGAACGTCGGGGCCGGCACTGGTTCCTACGAACCCCCGGACCGCGACGTCACGGCGGTGGAACCGTCGGCGGTCATGCGGGCGCAGCGTCCCGCGGGCTCGGCGTTGTGCGTGGCCGCCGCTGCGGAGAGCCTGCCGTTCGAGGACCAGTCCTTTGATGCCGCGATGGCGGTCAGCACCATTCATCACTGGCCGGACCCGGCCGCCGGGCTGAGTGAGATGCGCCGCGTGGCGCGGCGCGTGGTCGTGTTGACGTACGACGCCAGCTGCATCGGCTGGCGGGAGCGGTTCTGGCTCAGCCGCGACTACCTTTCCTCAGGCCGGTGGGCTGAGCGCAACCGCGACCTCATCGCCCCTGACGCGGCAGAGTTCGGCCTGCGCTTGCTCGTGGCCTGAGTCGCCGCGGGAGAACGCCGCGGAGTAGCGGGAGCCGACGGCACGTCACCCGTCCGCCCGACACCCCGTCACCCATCCGCGCCCCTCCATCATCCATTTGACCCCTTCGCCGCGCGCCCTCCACCCGCTTCACCCTAGTTTGTCACTAGTTATATGGATGACTAGTGGCACGGATGCCAGGGTGCCTAAGGAGCGCGCATGTCCGGGACTGAGAGGCGACCGCGCGGTAAGCGCCGGCTCGCCGTGCTGATGGCGGGGGCGACCGGCCTCGCGCTACTGGCCGGGTGCAGCACATCGACCAGCAGCGGTAGCAGCGGGAGTTCGAGCACGTCCATCTCGGGCACCTCGGCGGCGGACACGTACAACAGCGGCACGCCGAAGCAGGGCGGCTCGGTGACGTGGACCATCGAGAAGACGATGCAGAACTGGAACCTGCTGTCCGCCGAGGGCGACACCTTCGACTACGGGCAGATCATCAACGCCCTCACCCCCTCGACGTACCTCTTCAACCCGTCCTACACGGTGTCGATGAACTCGGACCTGCTGGTCAGCGCCACGGAGACGAGCACCAGCCCGCAGACGGTCGTCTACAAGATCCAGCCGTCCGCCGTCTGGTCCGACGGCACCGAGATCAACGCGGACGACTTCGTCTACAACTGGGAGGTGCAGAACGGCACGGACGCCAACATCCCGGCCGCCTCCACCACCGGTTACCAGAACATCGAGTCCGTCACCGGCTCGGACAACGGCAAGACGGTCACCACCGTCTACAAGACGCCGTTCGCCGACTGGAAGTCGCTGTTCACGACGATGTACCCGGCGCACATCGCCAAGGAGCACGGCAGCAACGAGGCTTCTTTCTCCTGGTTCCAGTCGAACCAGTTGCCGGTCTCCGGCGGCCCCTTCGTCGTGTCCAGCGTCTCCTCGGACAAGACCTCGGTCATCCTCAAGGCCAATGCCAAGTACTACGGCAAGAAGCCCTACCTGGACCAGATCACCTTCCGGGCCATCACCGACGCCTCGCAGGAGCCGACCGCGCTGCAGAACCACGAGGTCGACGGGATCTACCCGCAGCCGCAGACCGACCTCGTCACCCAGCTCAAGAGCATGGGCAGCCAGATCCGCTACCAGATCGACTCGGGACTGTCCTTCGAGCACATCGACTTCAACCTGAAGAACACCGCTCTCGGCAATGCGACCTGGGGTAAGACGCTGCGCACTGCGATGTTCACGGCGGTGGACCGCAACGCGATCCTGGCCAAGACCATCAAGCAGTTCCAGTCCTCGGCGGTGCCGCTCAACAGCCGGATGCTCGTACCCGGCCAGACCGGCTACCAGGACAACGTCACCCAGTACGGCCTCGGCACCGGCAACTCCTCGAGCGCCGAGTCGATCCTGACGAAGGCCGGGTTCAAGGACGTCGGTGCAGGCAAGGGCGGGCTCGAGGCCCCGGACGGCACCAAGATCCCGACGTTCCAGATGAAGTACACCGTCGGCAACCAGATCCGCCAGGACACCTGCACGCTGTTCGCCGCGGAGATGGCGAATCTCGGCATCACGGTGGCCGTCTCGCCGACCGACAACCTCGGCGCGACGCTCAGCCAGTCCGGCAACGGCTACAGCTACGACATCGTCGACTTCGCCTGGGTCCAGACCCCGTTCCCGACCTCGGCGAACCAGCCGCTCTACACCACGGGCGGCGGCGGCAACTACGGCGACTACGCGAACAAGAACGTCGACGCCTGGCTGAACTCGGCCGCCGAGTCCGCTGACAGCAGCACCCAGATCGCCGACATCAACAAGGCCGACCAGCAGATCAGCCAGGACGCCTACACCCTGCCGCTCTACCAGAAGCCGACGCTGATCGCCTTCTACCCGAGCGTGCTGAACGTCCGCGACAACGCGACCTCGATGGGCCCGACGTACAACATCGGGCAGTGGGGTCTGAAGTCCTGACGCGGAGACGGTCAACGCGCGCCCGGTGTTACAGCAGTCCTGCGGGGCGCGTGCGCGGTCGCAAGCCACCGCGCCCCGCAGGACCACCAACGCTGCAGCCCCTGCGCGCGGAGGCGGCCGTGGTCACGCAGCAACAGGACCACCAACGCGGCGTCCCCCTCATCCAGGGACGCCGCGGTACGCACGGCAGAACCCAGCCGCCGCCTTCCGCGCGGCGGCCGAACCGAGGGCCCGAGGCCACCATGCTCGCTTTCGCCGTCCGACGCCTGCTGGTGTCGATCCCGGTCTTCATCGTCTCCACGTTCCTGGTCTTCCTGCTGGTGACCTGGGGCGCGGACCCGCTGGCGCAGCTCAAGGCGAAGAACCCGCCGCCCTCGCAGGCGGTGATCAACGCGCTGGCGAACCAGCTCTACATCAACCACTCGCTCCCCGCGCGGTACGGGCACTGGTTCAGCCAGCTGTTCTTCCACGGCAACTGGGGTCCCTCGGTCCAGTCGGGCACGGACATCGGGCAGCTCCTCAGCACCAGCCTCGTGCTGACCGCGCGCCTCGTCATCCTGGCGATGCTGCTGGCCGTCGTGCTGGCGATCGTCTCGGGCGTGATCAGCGCTACCCGGCAGTACTCGAAGACCGACTACACGATCACGCTGATCGGCTTCCTGTTCCTCTCGCTGCCGGTGTTCTGGTTCGCGATCCTGCTCAAGCAGCTGGTCGTGAACATGAACAACAGCCTGAACTGGTACTGGATCTCGACCTACGGCGCCAACACGCCCGGCCTGACCGGCTGGTCAGCGTTCAGCGATGCGCTCGGGCACCTGATCCTGCCGACGATCGTCCTGGCGATGTCGTCGTACGCGTCCTGGTCGCGCTTCCAGCGGTCCTCGATGCTCGACGTGCTCGGCAGCGACTACATGCGGCTCGCCCGAGCCAAGGGTCTGAGTCGGATGAGGGTGATGGTCCGGCATGGCCTGCGCACCGCGCTCATCCCGCTGACCACGCAGGTCGCCCTCGACACCGCTGCGGTCCTCGGCGGCGCGGTGCTGACGGAGAACGTCTTCGGCTGGCAGGGCATGGGCACCATGCTCGTCAACGGGATCAATGCGGGCGACTTCAACACGATCCTCGCCTGGCTGACCGTCTCGGCGATCATCGTCATCCTCTTCAACCTGATCGCCGACCTGCTCTACGGGGTCTTGGACCCGAGGATTCGCAATGCCTAGTCGCAGCTCACTCGCCGACATGTGTGGAGTCCTAGACGCTGTGCCCCGGGAAGTGATTCGCAATGCATGATCTCCCCGCCGAAGACCTCCAGACCTCCGGCCTCCCGCCGTCCCCGGGTCCCGTCGAGCGCGAGTTCACCGTCCAGGCGCGCACCCAGTTCCAGCTGATCCTGCGCCGGTTCCTGCAGCACAAGCTCGCCGTGATCAGCCTGTTCGTGCTGATCGCGGTCGTGCTGCTGGCCTTCGTCGGCGGCGCGCTCTGGCACTACAAGTACACGGACATCACGCCGGACAACTCGGTGCCGCCGTCGGCCGAGCATCCCTTCGGCACCGACAACCTCGGCTACGACGAGTTCGCCCGGGTGCTGCGCGGCACCCAGCGTTCGCTCGAGATCGCGTTCACCGTCGCGATCCTGGCAACGGTCCTCGGCACGGTCTGGGGCGCCATCGCGGGCTACTACCGCGGCTTCGCCGACTCGGTGATGATGCGCATCGTCGACCTCGTACTCACCATTCCGATCCTGGCCGCCGGCGCGCTGCTCTCGCACCACTTCCAGACCGCGGGCTGGTGGGCTCTGGCCCTGGTCATCGCGGGACTTTCCTGGCCGGGCGTCTCCCGCATCGTGCGCGGGCAGACGCTCTCGCTGCGCGAGAAGGAGTACGTGGAGGCGGCCCGCGCGCTCGGCGCGAAGGACAGCCGGATCATCTTCCGGCACATCCTGCCGAACATCATGGGCCAGATCGTCGTCGTGGTCACGATCCTGGTGGCCGCCGCGATCCTGATCGAGTCCTCGCTGTCCTACCTGGGCTTCGGCGTGCAGGCGCCGGACACCTCGCTCGGCACGCTGATCGCCGCCGCGCAGACCTCGCTGCAGGGCGGCCAGTGGTGGCTGTTCTACTTCCCGGGCATCTTCATCATCCTGATCTGCCTGACCGTCAACTTCATCGGCGACGGCCTGCGCGACGCCTTCGATCCTTCCCAGCAGAGGGTGCGTGCCTAATGGCGATGGCGATGACCAGTACCGATTCCGTCCTGTCGGTAGAGGACCTGACGGTGGACTTCCCCTCGGGCGACGGGGCGGTGCACGCGGTGCGCGGCGTGTCCTACGAGCTGCATCCCGGCGAGGTGCTCGGCATCGTCGGCGAGTCCGGCTCCGGCAAGTCGGTCACCTCGCTGGCCGTGATGGGCCTGCTGCCGAAGACCGCGCGGATCTCCGGTTCGGTCAGATTCCGCGGCGAGGAGCTGCTCGGTCTCACGGACAAGGAGCTCACCCGGGTCCGCGGCAAGAACATCGCGATGATCTTCCAGGACCCGATGACGTCGCTGAACCCGGTCTACAAGATCGGCTACCAGCTCGCCGAGGCCGTCCGGGCGCACAACGACGTGACCGCGGGAGTGGCGCGCAAGCGGGCGATCGAGCTGCTCGAGATGGTCAACATCCCGCAGCCGGACAAGCGGGTGGATCAGTACCCGCACGAGTTCTCCGGCGGCATGCGCCAGCGCGTCGTGATCGCGATCGCCATGGCGAACAACCCGGACGTGATCATCGCGGACGAGCCGACCACCGCGCTCGACGTGACCGTGCAGGCACAGGTGCTCGAGTCGCTGCGCTCGGCCCAGCGGGAGACCGGCGCGGCGATGGTCCTGATCACGCACGACCTCGGCGTGGTCGCCGGGCAGGCGGACCGGGTTCTGGTGATGTACGCGGGCAAGCCGGTGGAGATCGGCACGGTCGAGGACATCTACTACAACCCGCGGATGCCCTACACGCTCGGCCTGCTCGGCTCGCTGCCCCGGCTCGACAAGCGGGATCAGTCCCGGCTCACCCCGATCCAGGGCTCGCCGCCCTCGCTGGTCAACCTGCCGCCGGGCTGTCCGTTCACGCCGCGCTGCCCGATCGCCGCGGACATCTGCCAGACCCGCGAGCCGGACCTTGAGCCGGTGGACTCGGTCTCGTTCAGCGCGGCCGGACTGCGCGGCCACCGCAGCGCCTGCCACCTGAAGGACCAGGTCGCCCAGCGGGATCCGGCCGACCTGTTCAGCGTCACCGCGACGGACGACGCGTTGCCGGACTTGGACTCGGGTGTGGGTGCGGTCACCGAGCCGAGCAGCAGCCCGGAGGAAGAGGAATTATGACGACGCGAACCGAGGACCGTTCCACCGCGAGGCCCGTCGACAGCGGGCCGATTCTCTCCGTGCGCAACCTGGTGAAGGAGTTCCCGATCCGCTCGCGCGGGCTGCTCCCGAAGACCGTGGGCGCGGTGCACGCGGTGAGCGACGTGTCCTTCGACCTCCACGCCGGCGAGACCCTAGGCCTGGTCGGCGAGTCCGGCTGCGGCAAGTCGACCACCGCGCGGGCCGTGCTGCACCTGCAGCCCGCCACGACCGGCCAAGTGCTGTTCGAGGGCGAAGACCTGACGACGCTCAGCAAGGCGCGGATGCGTGCCGTGCGACGGGACATGCAACTCGTCTTCCAGGACCCGTTCGCCAGCCTGAACCCGCGGATCACCGTCGACGAGATCATCGCCGAGCCGTTGCGGATCCACCGCCTCTACGCGACGGACGGCCGACGGGTTGTCAGTGACCTGATGCAGCGGGTGGGCCTGAACCCGGAGCACGGCAATCGTTTCCCGCACGAGTTCTCCGGCGGCCAGCGCCAGCGCATCGGCATCGCGCGGGCGCTCGCGCTCAGGCCGAAGGTGCTGGTGCTCGACGAGCCGGTCTCGGCGCTCGACGTCTCGATCCAGGCCGGCGTGATCAACCTGCTGGAAGACCTGCAGGACGAACTCGGCCTGGCCTACCTCTTCGTGGCGCACGACCTGTCCGTGGTCCGGCACATCGCCGACCGGGTCGCGGTCATGTACCTCGGCAAGATCGTCGAGATCGCCCCCTCGGACGAACTGTTCGAGCGTCCGCTGCACCCTTATACGCAGGCGCTCATCTCGGCGATCCCGATTCCGGACCCGCGCCGGGAGCGCGAGCGTGAGCGGATCCTGGTTCAGGGCGACGTCCCGTCCCCGGCCAACCCGCCCTCCGGCTGCCGCTTCCGCACCCGCTGCCCGAAGCTGCTCACTCTCTCGGAGGTCGACGCGTCACGCTGCTCCCGTGAAGAACCGCCGCTGATCAGCCACGGCCTCGGCGACGCGCATCCCGCCGCGTGCCACTACGCCGAGGTGCAGGCGGTTCTGTAGTAGGGCGGCGGCAGGAGTGAAACACTCGCGAGTCGAAGGGATTTCCTTCGGTGTATCAATACAGCCAAGTACACTGCTCCCGAGGAGGGCTGGGGCGCGATGGCTGACAAGAAGACGACTGCGCTGTACTCGACGCGTGAAGCGGCGAGCTACCTCCGCATGCCCGCGAAGACGCTCAACACGTGGCTCGCACCGGCTGGGCGTCCAACTGTGCTCGTCCACTCCGTCGCGAACGTGAGGCACGGCGCACCGCGCATTCCCTTCGTCGGACTTGTGGAAGCGTACGTTCTGCGTAGCCTTCGCGACCTCAAGCTGAGCACGGGAACGATCGAGCAGGCCGCGTCAGCCGTACGCCGTGAGTTCGGCAACGACTACGGCCTTGCCACCAGGAAGATCGCCACCGACGGCATCGATATCTTCATCGAGTACGCCGACTCCGGTGACATCGCCCGCGCTCACGATGGTCAGCGGCCGATCCGGGAGACGATCCAAGACTACCTTCGCTATATCGAGTGGGATGAGTACGACGGTGTGGCGGCGCGACTGCGTTTGCCGCAGTTTCCGGAATCGACTCCCGTCGTTCTCGATCCCGACTACGCTTGGGGGCAGCCGGTCCTCGCAGCGAGCAAGACGCCGCTCGAAGCCATCGTCAATCTGTGGAAGGCGGGCGAGACCATGGAGGTCGTCGCCGAAGAGTACGGGCTAGACGTTGACACTGTCGAAGACCTCTGCCGAGCTGCTGTCAGCTGAGCCCGAGTTCTTCATCGACCGGTGCCTCGGTCATCGGACGGCGATCGAACTCGCGGCAGCGGGGTGGCGTGTTCACCGGATTGCCGATCACTTCCCCGATGACGGCCAGAAGACCAGCGACCCGGAATGGATTGCGTACGGTGTCGAGCTGGGTTGGGCGCTGCTGACGCAGGACCTGCGCATTCGGTATCGCGCCGATGAGCTGGCATCGTTGCAGGCCAGCGCCGGGGTAATGTTCGTTCTGGCGAACGGCAACCTCATGATCCGCGAGAAGATCGATCACTTCATTCTGAACCAGGCGGCAATCCACGCCGCGGCAGCGGGACCGGGTCCGGCGCTCCACAAGATCTACGCGGATCGCATCGCCAAGATCTGGCCCTGACACACCGGCCCGCACGCCAGGCGGGTTGTTAGCGTCCTCCCGTCGCGAACCGCGCCGGCGTGGTCGCCAGGAAGCGTTTGAAATGCCGCGTCAAATGTGACTGGTCGTAGAAACCGGCCGCCGTGGCGACCTCGGCGGTCGGCATTCCGGCCAGCAGCAGATGACGGGCCAGGTCCACCCGGCGGCCCGTCAGATACTGATGCGGGCCCATGCCGAACTGGCGGCTGAATACGCGCACCAGATACGCCGGGTGCGCACGCAGGATCCGCGCGGCTTCGTCCAGGGACACGCCCTCGGGCAGCCGGGCGTCGATCAGGTCGCGCAGTTCCCAGGCCAGGCGCGGGTCGCGGGCGCGGGGGAGCAGGTCCGGCGTTCCGGCCAGATGACCGGCCAGCCGGTCCGCGATCAGCGTCAGCCGGCTCTCCGCCTCGAACTCCCGGCCCGGCGTCACCAGCGTCTCATGCAGCCTACTGATTCGGTCGCGCAGCAGTCCGTCCACGAACACGGGATGGTCCACGTTCCGGCCGATCAGCGCGTCGCTCAGATAGGACTCGTCCAGGTAGAGCACGCGCTTGCGGAAGCCCTCGGGGCGGATCGAGCTTCCGCTGTGCGGTACGTGCGGCGGCAGCAGTGTCACGGTCTGGCCTAGTGAACCGTGCTCGTGCACGTCGAGGTCGTACTTGATGCCGCCGGAATCGAGGATCAGCAGTGTCCACGTGTCGTGCGTGTGCATCGGGTAGACGTGCTCGACGAACCGCGCGTGCAGGGCCTCGACCAGTCCGGGCACGCGCGGGCGCCATGCCCGGACCTCCTGCGTTTCCCGCATGCCTTCGACAATAACGCCGCTCTTGCGGCAACGTCGCCGCCCATTGGGCGCGTGAGCGGACACTGTATCGACGGTGAGCTCGCAAGCTCGCTCACTGGTGCATCGCGGCGCCCTTCATCACCTTGTCCACGGCGTTCCGCCTGCCGTGGACCGCGATCCCGACCAGATCGAGGCTCTCGCGCGGCACCGCGCGCACCGCCGCCCGGTTGTCCCGGTCGTTTCCGGTCAGGAAAAGGTTTTCCGTGTAAAGGGCCATCGGCAATTGCCGATCAAGGGCCCGGCCGTGCGCGGCGAGCAGCAATTCCTTGTTCCCTTCGAGCACGACCACCGGCTGCCGGAACATCGACAGATATAGATTGCCGTCGGCGTCCTCGTACGGTTCGCCGATCGTTTCCGGATTGCCCGCCGCGATTCCGCTCATCAGGAAGGCACATACGTTCAGGGCCTGCCAAGGCTGGAGGTCCTCGCGCAGCAGAACGGCGATCTTCGTCTCGAAACGGATCGGCGGCGCGGCGTCCGCGGCCACGGTTTGTTCACTCATGTGATTCATCCTGGCCGCATGCGGAGGTGTGACTCTTGTACGTTCTTGACCCGCCTTGGCGCGAGTTGGGCGGCCGTCCACCTGTTGAAAGAGGTCCTGGCGTATGGCCGACGAATCTGTACCATGGCACCTGTACGGCAGGAAGACACGCGACGTTAACATTCGCCGACAGCCCGTGTGATCGTCGTATGCCAGGACCACAGCGTCGTGGACCCGGGCGCTCATCCGTTGCTTAAAGCCCCCACTCCACCGACGGACGACCGGAGACCGCTGTGTCAGGCAAACCCGTTGTGCTCATCGCCGAAGAGCTCAGCCCCGCGACCGTGGCTGCGCTTGGCCCCGACTTCGAAGTGCGTTACTGCGACGGTGCCGATCGCGAGCAGCTGCTGCCCGCGATCGTGGACGCCGACGCCATCCTCGTACGCTCGGCCACCCAGGTCGACGCCGAGGCCATCGAGGCCGCCAAGAACCTCAAGGTGATCGCCCGGGCGGGGGTCGGCCTGGACAACGTGGACATCCCCGCCGCCACCCGCGCCGGGGTCATGGTGGTCAACGCGCCGACCTCGAATATCACCTCGGCCGCCGAGCTCACCGTGGCGCTGATCCTGGCCAGCGCCCGGAACGTGGCGAGCGCCAACGCCGCGCTCAAGGGCGGCAAGTGGGCCCGCAGCAAGTACACCGGCGTGGAGCTCGACGAGAAGACCATCGGCATCATCGGCCTCGGCAAGATCGGCGCCCTCGTCGCGGCCCGGCTGCTGCCCTTCGGCGTGAAGCTGCTGGCCTACGACCCCTATGTGCAGGCGGGCAAGGCCGCGCAGATCGGCGCCCAGCTGGTCTCGCTGGACGAGCTGCTGGCCGAGTCCGACTTCGTCACCGTGCACATGCCGAAGACCCCGGAGACCCTGGGGCTGATCGGCGCCGACGCGCTGCGCAAGGTCAAGCCGACGGTCCGGATCATCAACGTGGCCCGCGGCGGCCTGGTGGACGAGGCGGCACTGGCCGAGGCGATCAAGGAGGGCCGGGTCGCCGGCGCGGGCATCGACGTCTACGCGAAGGAGCCGTGCACCGACTCCCCGCTGTTCGAGCTCGACCAGGTCGTCGTCACCCCGCACCTCGGCGCGTCCACCGACGAGGCGCAGGAGAAGGCCGGCGTCTCGGTGGCCCGCTCGGTGCGCCAGGCGCTCGGCGGCGAGCTCGTTCCGGACGCGGTCAACATCCAGGGCGGCCTGATCGCCGAGGACGTGCGCCCCGGCCTGCCGCTCGCCGAGAAGCTCGGCCGGCTCTTCACCGCGCTGGCCGGCGGCGGCGCGCAGCAGCTCGACGTGGTCGTGGCGGGCGAGATCACCCAGCACGACGTGAAGGTGCTCGAGCTCTCCGCGCTCAAGGGCGTCTTCGCGGACATCACGGAGAGCCCGGTCTCCTTCGTCAACGCCCCGTACCTCGCCCAGGAACGCGGCCTCGAAGTGCGGCTGACCACCACGTCCGAGTCGCCCGACTACCGCAACCTGGTCACCGTGCGCGGCACGCTGGCCAGCGGCGAGGTCGTCTCCGTCTCCGGCACGGTCTCCGGCAAGAACCAGGTGCACCGGATCGTCGACGTCAACGGCTTCACCGTGGACCTCGGCCTGGACGAGCACACCGTCTTCTTCCGCTACACCGACCGGCCCGGCGTGGTCGGCACCCTCGGCCGGATCCTCGGCGAGGCGGGCGTGAACATCGCCGGGATGCAGGTCTCCCGCAACGCCCGCGGCGGCGAGGCGCTGGTCGCGCTGACCGTGGACTCCGCGCTGCCGGGCGAGACGCTGGCCGAGATCACCGACGCCATCGGCGCCACCTGGTCCCGCGCCGCCGACCTCGGCGACAAGGTCCTGACCTCGTAGTTTCCCGGCGTGAACGTCCCGTGAATGTCCCCCAGCCGGTCCGGCTGGGGGACATTCGCGTCTCAGATAGTAGGAAGTCCGAAGAAAAACAAGACAAGTCGGCCGGTACCGGGGTACGTTCGGTACTAGGACTTCCGAGTATCGGCGCCATCCCGGCCGCTCCGGAATTCGCTCGCAGGCCACAAGCCCGCGTGTCCGTACCCAGACCGATGCGTTCAGCGAGGGACGGAACACGACGATGCACCACCGTCGAAGCACCCAGGATTCCGAGGCGAGGGCCGCCGCGCGCTTCGCCCTGCAGCAGGCCTATGACTGGCGCGACGAGCACGCGCCGGAGTCTCGCGATGCGGACGAGACGCTGCGCGGATTTGAGACGGCGGTACCCTACCGGGCATGCCCAGTGACACCGAAGTCAGCAGCCGCGACAGTAGTCAGCTGATCAACCTCGCCGTCATCGGCGGCGACGGGATCGGCCCCGAGGTCACCGCCGAGGCCCTCAAGGTCCTCGCCGTGGCTCTTCCCGCTGACGTCAAGCTCGAGACCACCGACTACCGGCTCGGTGCCGAGCACTGGCTGGAGACAGGCGAGGCGCTGTCCGAGGAGACCCTCGAGCAGCTCAAGGCGCACGACGCGATCCTGTTCGGCGCGGTCGGCGCGGCCCCCGGCGACAAGCGCATCCCCTCGGGCCTGATCGAGCGCGGGATGCTGCTCAAGCTGCGCTTCGCCTTCGACCACTACGTGAACCTGCGGCCCTCGAAGCTGTGGCCCGGCACGACCGGACCGCTGCGATCCGAGGCGCCCATCGACTTCGTCGTAGTGCGCGAGGGCACCGAGGGTCCGTACGCGGGCAACGGCGGCACGCTGCGCACCGGCACCGACCAGGAGATCGCCACCGAGGTCTCCGTCAACACCGCCTACGGCATCGAGCGTGTCGTGCGCGACGCCTTCGAGCGGGCGATGGCGCGGCCCCGCCGCAAGCTCACGCTGGTGCACAAGAACAACGTGCTGGTGTACGCCGGCCACCTGTGGACGCGCATCTTCAACGCGGTCGCGACCGAGTACCCCGAGGTCACGACCGACTACATGCACGTGGACGCTGCCACCATCTTCCTGAGCACGCAGCCCGAGCGCTTCGACGTGATCGTCACCGACAACCTGTTCGGCGACATCCTGACCGACCTGGCCGCGGCCGTCACCGGCGGCATCGGCCTGGCCGCCTCAGGGAACGTCAACCCGGCCCGCACCTTCCCGTCGATGTTCGAGCCCGTACACGGCTCCGCCCCGGACATCGCGGGCACCGGCAAGGCCGACCCCACCGCGGCGATCCTGTCCGCGGCGCTGCTGCTCGGCCACCTCGGCCACCCCGAGGCCGCCGCCCGGATCGAGGCCGCCGTCGGAGCGGACCTGATCGAGCGCGCAGAGCTCGGCGTACGCAGCACCTCGGAGATCGGTGACGCGATCCGAGTACGAGTAGCAGGGTGAGACGGTAGGAGAATCTGGGTTACCGTCTCACTAGGCGAGAAAAACTAGTGTGACGGTCCCGGAGGACTCGTACCCCCCATCGATCCCCGGTCGGGCCGTCACGAAGCATTGCCTCTCGTTACGGCCCGACTTTTAGAGGGATTACCGCGATGACCGTGAACATCGAGCTCAAGCCGACCGCCGACCCGCTCAGCAACGCCGAGCGGGCCGCCATTCTCGCCGACCCGAAGTTCGGCCAGTACTTCACCGACCACATGGTCGCGATCGAGTACACCGAGGGACGCGGCTGGCACTCGGCGGAGCTTCGGCCCTACGGCCCGATCCAGCTCGACCCGGCCACCTCCGTGCTGCACTACGGGCAGGAGGTCTTCGAGGGACTGAAGGCGTACCGCCAGTCCGACGGCTCGATCGCCTGCTTCCGCCCCGAGGCCAATGCCCAGCGGATGGCCCGCTCCGCCCGCCGGATGGCGATGGCCGAGCTGCCCGAGGACCTGTTCGTCGGCGCCATCGACGCGCTGGTGACCCAGGACGCGGCGTGGGTGCCGGACGACCCGGAGAAGTCGCTCTACCTGCGCCCGTTCCTGTTCTCCACCGAGATCGGCCTCGGCGTGAACCGGCCCGCGTCCGAGTACCTGTTCCTGCTGATCGCCTCGCCCGCGGGCGCCTACTTCAGCGGCGTCGGCAAGCCGGTCACCGCGTGGCTGAGCACCGACTACGTGCGCGCGGCCCCCGGCGGCACCGGCGAGGCCAAGTGCGGCGGCAACTACGCGGCGTCGTTCCTGGCCCAGGCCCAGGCCGTGGCCAAGGGCTGCGACCAGGTGTGCTGGCTGGACGCGATCGAGCGCAAGTACATCGAGGAGATGGGCTCGAACAACGTCTTCTTCGTCTACGGGACCGGGGACGACGCCAGGCTCTTCACCCCCGAGCTGTCCGGCTCCCTGCTCCCCGGCATCACCCGCGACTCGCTGCTCCAGGCCGCGACGGACCTCGGCATCAAGGCCGAGGAGGGCCGGATCTCGGTCGACCAGCTCCGCGCCGACGCCGCCTCCGGCGCGATCACCGAGGCCTTCGGCTCCGGCACCGCGGCCGTCGTCACCCCCATCGGCGGCTTCGACTCCGCCGAGGGCGCCGTCGTCATCGGCGACGGTCAGCCCGGCCCGCTCACCCAGCGCGTCCGCGCCCACTTGCTCGGAGTCCAGCACGGCGACATCCCCGACCAGCACGGCTGGCTGCACACGATCGTTCCGGCGCGGGCTGGGGCCGAGGCGGCGCGGTAGGTCTGGATCAGGTCTGAGTGGAGAGTCCCCGCGGAAGGCTGCGTGGGGACTCTCCACTTGAGAGCTGCTACATCCGGTCGATCTCGCTGAAGTCGATCTCGATCGGGTAGGGCACGTCGAGCCGGACACGGTCTTGGTGAATCCCTGTCGGGACGTAGGACTCGAGGTCCCGGTCCAGAACGAATGTGTGGAGCACGGGCTTATCCTGCTCGTTCTCGACCAGCCAGAAGTGCTCGATGCCGGCCTCGGCGTAGAGCAGCGGCTTGCGCTTGCGGTCGCGCACCCGGGACTCCGGCGAGACGACTTCGATGGCGAGCACCACGTCGTCCGGCTGGAAGGTGGTCTGCCGCCGGTCCCTCGCCGCCTCCGCATGGATCACGATCACGTCCGGCTCTGGTCGCTGCCGACGCCCGAGTGTGACGGTCATTTCTCGCCTCACGCGCAGCTCCGGGGGCGCGGTGCCGCGCAGTGCCGCTTCGAGGACAGAGTTGACGAGCGAGTGGAAATCGGCCTGTGGGCTCACGAGAATAAGGCTTCCGTCGATCAGTTCCGTGTGCGGAGGCAGATCGGGGAGGTGATCAAGATCGGCTGCTTCGAATCCGCGTTCCGGCGGAATCAGCCAATCGGGGATCGGAGCAAGGCTCATGAGGGTCATGGTAACTCCGTGGATAGATCCTGTCTGCCGGACGTCAGCCTGACCCCACCTGACCAGCCCTGACCAGCCGTCAGAGGATAATCACCTGATCGGACGATCAGAACATCGCTCGTATGGGTGTCCAACGGCGCCGCCCCGACGCCTTGGGCTACCCCACGTGGCTCTGCTCTCAGCCGATTGGACTGGATCGCGCGCGCCCGATCCGATATTCAGGAGGCGTGACCCAGACGTCTGAGAGTGCCGAAAGCGGCAGCGGATCCCCGAAGTCCCCGCCCGCCGCCCGATCCCTCTGGCGGCACGGGGATTTTCTGCTGCTCTGGGGCGGTCAGACCGTCAGCGACACGGGGAGCGCGATCACCAGCCTCGCGCTGCCGCTGCTCGCCGTCACCCTGCTGCGGGCGAGCACCTTCGAGGTCTCGCTCATCACGTTTCTGACGTATCTCGCGTACCTGCTCATCACCCTCCCCGCCGGGGTGATCATCGATCAGCTGCGCAAGCACGGCTTGATGATGTGGTGCGACGTGGCACGCATGGTGCTGGTCGGCTCGATCCCGATCGTGGCCGCGCTGGGACATGTGGCGCTGTGGCAGGTCTACGTCGTGGCCCTGCTTGGCGGCACCCTGAGCGTCTTCTTCGACGTCGCGTACCAGAGCTACGTTCCCGCGCTAGTCCAGGGCGAGCAGTTGGTGGACGCGAACGGCAAACTCGGCACGACGAACGCTTTCGCGGGGCTGATCGGACCTTCCCTCGGCGGAGCGTTGGTGGGACTGGTCGGCGCGGCCACGGCGGTGCTGATCGACGCGGTGTCCTTCGCGGCGAGCGCGCTGTCCCTGGCGCTGATTCGCACGCCCGAGCCCAAACCGGAGCGTCGAGCCGAGCACGTCACGTTCCGCGCGGCGATGAACGAGGGGCTCGGCTTCGTCGTCAGGCACCCGATCCTGCGCAGGATCATCGCGTGCACTGCGACCGGGAACCTCTTCTCCGCCTGCTACCAGGCGGTCGAGATCGTCTACCTGGTGCGGACGCTGCATGCCTCGCCCACCGTCGTCGGCCTGCTCTTCTCCCTCGGCGCGATCGGCGGCCTGGTCGGCGGGCTGACGGCCGACTGGTTCGCGAAGACCATCGGCTCGGCGAGGATCATCTGGGCCTCGATGCTCGTGCCACTCCCGTTGTACCTGCTCATCCCGTTGGCGCGGCCAGGCTGGGGAACACTGCTGTTCGCCGCCGGCAACTGCGCCCTTTCCTTCGCGGTGCTGCTCTACAACACCGCGCAGCTGTCCTATCGCCAGCGCATCTGCCCGCCCGAGCTGCTGGGCCGGATGAACGCCTCCGTCCGCTGGATCGTCTGGGGCACCCTTCCGCTGGGAGCCCTGCTCGGCGGTGCGCTCGGCACGTGGATCGGCGTGCGCCCCACGGTGTGGATCGGCGTGCTCGGCGGCGGCCTGGCCGGCCTGTTCGTACTCTTCTCGCCGCTGCGCGGGATGCGGGACGTGCCGGACGAGTGAGGACTACAGCTGCTCGATCTCGCTTTACCGAACGGTTACCTCCCCCTCACCCCCGTCTCACTCAACGAGACGGAGTGTCCGCACAGGGTGAAGCGTGGCAGACTGCCGGGCATGCAGTCTCGGCGGTTCATTATTACCGACGGCGCATCGGCATAGGGCTCGCTGCAGCTCGCCGCCGATGTGCAGACCTCTCGCGTTCCGCGAGGGGTCTTCTTGTTTTCCGCCGCTCATACCGACCCTGACCAGCCAGCAGAACGAGGTGCCGCGTGATGAACGACAGCTTCCACGTCTACGACACGACGCTGCGCGACGGAGCCCAGCAAGAGGGCCTCGCGCTGTCCGTCGCGGACAAGCTCGTCATCGCGAAGCAGCTCGACGGCCTCGGAGTCGGATTCATCGAGGGAGGGTGGCCAGGGGCGATCCCCAAGGACACCGAGTTCTTCCGCCGGGCTCGGACCGAGCTCGACCTGAAGCACGCGCAGTTGGCCGCGTTCGGCATGACCCGCCGAGCCGACCTGAAAGCCGCCGACGACCCCCAGGTGGCCGCCCTGCGCGATTCCCTCGCCCCCGTCGTCACGCTCGTGGCCAAGGCGCACGACCGGCACGTGGACCTCGCGCTGCGAACCACGCTGGACGAGTGCCTGGCCATGGTGCGTGACACGGTGGCGCACCTCGTCGCCGAAGGCCGTCGGGTCTTCGTCGACGCGGAGCATTTCTTCAACGGGTACCAGGACAATCCGGCGTACGCGCTGGAGTTCGTCCGCACCGCGGCCGAGGCGGGCGCCGACCTCGTCGCGCTCTGCGACACGAACGGCGGGATGCTGCCGAGTGAGCTGGGTGAGGTGGTCCAGCATGTGATCGAGCAGACCGGCGCGCGCGTGGGCATCCACTGCCACGACGACTCCGGCTGCGCGGTGGCGAACTCGCTGATCGCGATCGAGGCCGGGGCCACGCACGTGCAGGGCGCGGCCAACGGGTACGGCGAGCGCACCGGCAACGCCAACCTCTTCACCATCGTCGCGAACCTCCAGCTCAAGAAGAACCTGCACGTCGTGCCGGACGAGTCGCTCGCCGAGATGACCCGCATCGCGCACGCGATCTCCGAGGTCACCAACATCGCGCCGCACACCAAGCAGCCGTACGTCGGCTTCTCCGCGTTCGCGCACAAGGCCGGCATCCACGCTTCCGCGGTGAAGGCCGACCCGATGCTCTACCAGCACATCGATCCCGCGGTCGTCGGCAACGACATGCGGATGCTGGTCTCCGAGATGGCCGGACGCGCGTCCATCGAGCTCAAGGGCCGCGAGCTGGGCTTCGACCTGTCCGGCGACCGGGACGCGCTGTCCCGGATCACGGACCGGGTCAAGAACCTCGAGGCGCAGGGCCACTCCTTCGAGGCGGCCGACGCGTCCTTCGAGCTGCTGATCCGCGACGAGCTCGGCGGCGCGCACAGCCCCCGGTTCTTCACCGTCGAGTCCTGGCGGGTGATCGTCGAGCAGTTGCAGGACGGCACCCACATCAGCGAGGCGACCGTCAAGCTGCACGCCAAGGGCGAACGGATCATCTCCGTCGGTGAGGGCAACGGGCCGGTCAACGCGCTCGACACGGCCCTGCGCAACGCGATCGGCCAGATCTACCCGGAGCTCGCCGAGCTGGAACTGACGGACTACAAGGTCCGCATCCTCGAAGGCGATCACGGCAGCAGTTCGCGTACGCGCGTCCTGATCACGACGACGGACGGCCGCGAGGAGTGGGCGACCGTGGGCGTGCAGGAGAACATCGTCGGGGCGAGCTGGAACGCGCTGGTCGAGGCGGTCACCTACGGGCTGCTGCGGCTCGAAGGCTGACCTCGGACCACGTGGTCGGCGGCCTGGATCCGGACTGGCGGATATCCAGGCTGCCGACCGCGCGCCAGCACCTAGACTTGACCCCGTGCGTATCGCGAGATTCTCCCTACCTGACAGCGCCGCCGACGCCGGGGCTGTCCGCTTCGGCCTGGTCGAGGGCGAGGTGGAACAGCCCGAGGCTATGGTGATCGCCGAGCTCGAGGCCCACCCGTTCACCCCGGAACCGCGCACGACCGGCCGGGCCTGGCCGCTCACGGACGTGCGGCTGCTCGCCCCGGTGCTGCCCAGCAAGATCGTCGCGGTGGGCCGCAACTACGCCGATCACGCCAAGGAGCTCGGCAATGAGGTCCCGGCCGTGCCGCTGACCTTCCTCAAGCCCTCCACCAGCGTGATCGGGCCGAACGAGACGATCGCCTACCCGTCCTTCTCCCAGGACGTGCAGCACGAGGCGGAACTCGCGATCGTGATCGGCCGGCTGTGCAGCCAGGTGCCGCGCGAGCGGGTCAAGGAGTGCATCCTCGGCTACACCTGCGCCAACGACGTCACCGCAAGGGACGCGCAGAGGCTCGAGGGCCAGTGGGCCAGGGCCAAGGGCTTCGACACCTCCTGCCCGCTCGGGCCGTGGATCGAGACCGAGATCGACCCGGCCGACCTGGCCATCACCTGCACCCTGAACGACGAGCTCAAGCAGGCCGGGCGCACCAGCCAGATGCTGCGGCGGGTGGAGGAGCTCGTCGCGTTCATCTCCGAGGCGATGACGCTGCTGCCCGGCGACGTCATCCTGACCGGCACCCCCGCGGGCGTGGGCCCGATGAGCGTGGGCGACCTGGTCTCGGTGAGCATCGAGGGCATCGGCACCCTGACGAACCGCGTTGTGAAGCGCTAATTCAAAAGCAGTGGTAAACGGTAGAAGGCAGCAATCATCGTGAGCATCGACACTTCAAAGCTGGACAACAGCGTCCGGGTGCGGTTCCCGCCGTCCCCGACCGGCGACCCGCACATCGGGCTCGTCCGCTCGGCGCTGTTCAACTACGCCTTCGCCCGGCACTACGGCGGCAAGCTGGTGCTGCGCATCGAGGACA
>Ga0302314_10006441_pt1 | contig 21239 bp, 24 predicted proteins | sample III_Palsa_N2_3_FD_200533 | JGI IMG/M metagenome (GOLD analysis project Ga0302314, IMG submission 200533) | Peat permafrost microbial communities from Stordalen Mire near Abisko, Sweden - III_Palsa_N2_3 | ecosystem: Environmental > Terrestrial > Soil > Palsa > Peat permafrost | place: Sweden...
ACCGAGGTGGTCTTGCCCGCGCCGGACGGGCCGACCAGCGCGGTCGTCGTCCCTGGCGGGGTTCGGAAGCTGACGTCGGAGAGGCCGATCGAGCGGGCGTTGTGGCGATAGGTGACATTGTCGAACATCAGATCCGCGCCCTGCCCCGAGGCGGGCGGCAGATCGCGGGCGTCGGCCGCGTCGCGGATCTCCGGCAGCACCGACCGCAGCTCGACCATCTGCTCCATGTCGATGAAGGCTTGGCGGACCATCCGGTAATTGACGCCAAGGTTGCCGAGCGGCGCGTAGACCGTCTGGATGATGAGAATGCAGGCGGTGATCGCGCCGGCGGTCATGGCGTGGTGGATCACCTGCCAACCGGCCAGGAACACGACGAGGCAGAGCCCGAGGCTGAGCACCAGCGACTGCACCGCGTTCAGCAGTTGCAGCGAGGTGTTCGATTTCACCGCGGCGCGAGCGTAGTCGCCCATCGCCCCGGCGTAGCGCTCCACCACGCGCTCCTCGGAGCCGAAGGCCTTGATGGTCTCGTAGTTCATCAGCGCATCGACCGCGAGCCCGGCAGCCTTGCTGTCGGCCTCGTTCATCTCCCGGCGATGACCGATCCGCCAGTTGGAGATGCTGACGGTGATGAAGATGTAGAGCACGATGGTGGCGATCACGACCAGCGACAGCGGGCCGTAGTAGCGGGTGGTCATCACGTAGGACGCCATCGCCAGCTCGAACAGCGTCGGGCCGAGGTTGAACACCACGCTCTGCAGCAGGGTGTCGGTGGACTGCGCGCCGCGGTCGATAACCCGCGCCACCGTGCCACTCTGCTTGCCTTGGTGGAAGTTGAGCGACAGGGTCAGGGCGTGGCCGAAGGTCTCCTCGGCAGATCTCGCCAAGGCTCGTTGCGACACCGGGGTGAAAATGGCGTCGCGCATTAGCGGCGTGGCGTTGGAGATGAAGCGCAGCACAACCCAGCCAACCGCCAGACCCATGAACACCGCGAACAGCGTCTGCGCCGGGCCGGCGCCCTTGGCCGCGTCGATGGCCTGGCCGATCAAGACCGGGGCGTAGACGCCGGTCGCCTTGCCGATCAGCACCAGGATCAGCGCCACCGCGAGCCGGGTCCGCAAGCCCGGCGCGCGAGAGCGCAGCACGAGGCGAACGAGTTCGGCCATCGAGCTCCAGAAGCTGAACTTCGAGGGCGCGGGCGGGATCGCGCCAGCCGCCGGCGCCCCTTCGTGCACCGCTGCGTGCACGGCGGTCACGACGCGGCGCCTGGCGGTCCGAGGATCAGCGTCGTCTGTTCGCCGCCGCCCAGCGTGAGCCAGTCGATCCGCCAGCCCTGCCCTGCCCGCGCGGCGGCGAAGCGCGCCTTGCCGAGCGGCGCCGGCGCATTGACGGAGACCGTGAAGCGCGCCTCCTGCGCGGCGCCGGCAAGGTCGAAATCGTGCGCGCCGGCGGCGAGCTGCTGGCTGAGCGGCAGCACGAAGCGACCGCCGGAGTCGGCGCTGGCCTGGCCCCGCTCCACGCCATCGACCCTAAGGGTCACGGCCTCATTCGGACCAGCGACGCCCGACAACGTCGCCGCGCGCTGGTTGTCGTAGTCGAGCGCCAGGGCGGCGAGACCTGGCTTGGCCGGCGAAGCGGCCCGGGTGCCGCCGCCGGCGCGAAGCCGCACCACCGATCCGTCCGGCACGACGAACAGAAAATCCACCGCCTGCACCACCCGCCCGTCATCCGACATCGACAGGCCCAGCAGCCGCGGCTCGGCCGATGGCGCGAGCGTTACGCGCCAGACGCCATCAGCGTCGGCGGTCGCGAACTGGTTCGCGCCGCTGGGGCTGGAAAGCCGGACCACCGCGCCGGGCGTCGCCGAACCGTAGAGCTGCAACTGGCCATCGCTCGTCACGCCGCCGCCGCGCAGCTCCGGCGCGGGACGATATTCCTGACCAGGGGCCGCCGGCGCACCGTCGGCCGCATTTACCGCCGCCGGCGGCGCCGGACTGCAACCGGCAAGCAGTCCCAGCGTAGCGAGGGTCAGTAGCGTCGTCGTGGCGGCTTGCAACTCCAGGCGCTCCGTCCGTATCTTCGCTCAAATCGTCGCACGTCAGCGCGCCCCGGCGCGCTGTTTTTTTCTGGAGCGCCCCGAATGCCGAGCAATTCCAGGTGGCTGGACTCGGTTTGTGTCTATTGCGCCTCGTCCGACGCCGCCGATCCGGATTACCTGGCGGCGGCCGGCGAACTGGGCGCGATCCTCGCCCGCGAAGGCCTACGGCTGGTGTACGGCGGGGGTGGTGTCGGGCTGATGGGCGCGTGCGCCAGGGCGGCGCACGGCGCCGGCGGCCGGGTGCTCGGAATCATCCCCGACTTCCTGATGTCGCACGAACGCCCGCTCGGCGAGGTCGAGACCCGCGTCGTCAGCTCGATGCACCAGCGCAAGATAATGATGTTCGACGAGGCGGACGCCTTCGCCATTCTGCCCGGCGGCATCGGCACTCTGGAGGAGGTGGTCGAACTGCTCTCGTGGCGCCGCCTCGGCCTCCACGCCAAGCCGATCGTCTTCCTCGACGCCAAGGGTTTCTGGCGGCCGCTGTTCGCCGTCTTCGACCACATGCTGGAGCAGAACCTGACACCTCGCGAGTTCCGCGACACCTGGCGCGCCGTGGAGCGGGTCGAGGACGTCTTGCCGGCGCTGCGGGCCATGCCGACGCTCGCCTTCACGACAACGCCCGGCGTGGGGCAGATGACCTGACGCGGCCTCCCGCTGGTCAACGAAAAATTCGAGCCGATGTCGATTCCCGCCGAACTCGATCGTCGAACTGATTGGCGAGAGAGTCTCACCGGCGACGGGCCGGCGGCTTGTCCAAAGAAGGTTTTCCCATGCGCTTCATGTTCATCGTCACGTCCTCCCAGCAAAACCAACCGTCGCCCGAGCTGCTCGAGCAGATGCACAAGCTTGCCGATCGCGAGATCAAGGCAGGCCGCATGCTCGATAACGCCGGCCTGATGCCGCTGGCCACCGGCGCCCAGGTCCGCATCAAGGGTGGTGGCCTGAGCGTCGTCGACGGCCCGTTCGTGGAGACCAAGGAGGTGATCGGCGGTTACGCGATCTTCGAACTTCCCGGCAAGGAAGAAGCCCTCGCTTCGGCCCGCGAGTTCATGCAGCTGCACAAGGACTACATGCCCGGCTGGGAAGGCGTGTGCGAGTTGCGCGCCATCGTTGGTGGCATGAGTTGACGCCGCGTCGGCTACGTCGGCGCTGATGACCACCGCCGACGCCCATCGCGCCATCCTGGCCGCCTGGCGGATCGAGCAACCACGGCTCATCACCGGTTTGGCCAGGATGCTGCGCGACGTTCCGCTGGCCGAGGAGTTGGTCCAGGAAGCCCTGGTCGCCGCGCTGGAGCGATGGCCGGCAAGCGGCGTGCCCGAACGTCCCGGCGCTTGGCTGATGGCGACCGCCAAGCGTCGCGCGCTCGACCACCTGCGCCGGCGGCGAATGCTCGAGTGCAAACACCAGATGGTCGCCCGGGAGCTGGAGGCCGAGCAGCAGGCCATGCCCGATTTCGACAGCCCGCTGGACGACGACATCGGCGATGAGCTGCTGCGGCTGATCTTCACCGCATGCCATCCGCGGCTCTCGCGTGAAGCTGGGGCGGCCCTGGCTCTGCGCATGGTCTGCGGCCTGACCACGGACGAGATCGCCCGCGCCTTCCTCGTCCCCGAGACGACGATCGCCCAGCGGATCGTCCGCGCCAAACGGACGCTTTCGGCTTCGGGGCTGACCTACGAGACGCCGCGCGGCGAGGCGCTATCAGCGCGGCTCGATTCTGCGCTGGAGGTGATCTATCTGATCTTCAACGAAGGCTACACCGCCGCGCGGGGCGAGGATTGGCTGCGCCCGCAGCTCTGCAATGAAGCCTTACGCCTCGGCCGGGTGCTGATCGCCGTGGCGCCGCAAGAGCCCGAAGCGCATGGCTTGCTGGCCCTGATGGAACTCAACGCGTCCCGGACAGCCGCGCGCACCGACGTGGCCGGAGAGCCGATCCTGCTGCTCGACCAGAACCGCGCGCTCTGGAACCAGCTGCAGATCCGACGGGGCGTGAAGGCGCTTGGCCGAGCGGCGGAGCTGGGCGGCTCGGGGGGGTTCTATGCCCTGCAGGCGGCGATCGTTGCCTGCCATGCGCGGGCCGCAACGGCCGTCGACACCGACTGGCGGCGCATTGCCGAAATTTATGCGCAGCTCGCCCGCTTGGCGCCCTCGGCGGTGGTCGAGCTCAACCGCGCCATCGCCGTCAGCATGGCCGAAGGCCCAGAGGCCGGCTTAGTGATCGTGGAGGCGCTGGTTTCGGAGCCCGCACTAAGAACGTACCACCTGCTGCCAGCCGTCAGGGGCGACCTGTTGCAGAAGCTCGGACGCCACGCGGAGGCGTGCGCCGCGTTCAGGGCGGCCGCGGCGCTTGCGTGCAACCGCCGCGAACAACACCTGCTGAGCCGTCGCGCGGACGAATCGGCGACCGCGCTCATCTCCGCCCTGCCGCTTGGGACGGCGGGGGACGCTTGAGCGGTCGCGGACAACGCGACGACTCTAGTGGCGGGCTTCAAGGCCAAAGAACGCGGCGGCCTTCTCGCAGACCGACACGCCTTCGGTCTGCTTCAAAGCCGCGTCGATGTGGTCGAGCATGTGGTCCGCGCCGGGCACGGCCAGCAGGGTGTAGGCGGCCCCGGAATTGACGAACGTGCCGCGGCTGGCCTCCTCCGACCGGTAGATGGTGTGAGAGAGCCCCTTGGTTCCAGCCCCGCCCTGGATCGGCACGTTCTGATCGTCCAACCCGTGGATCGCGAGGACCCGCCGGCCCCGCGCCTCGGGGCAACTGTGGACATCGAGATTGAGCGGCCCGGAGACCGCGACGGCGGCAGCGAACACGTCGGTCTCGCAGACCAGCCGCTGCGCCATCATCGCCCCGTTGGAATGCCCGAAGGCGAACACGCGTCCCCGGTCGACGCCATAGCGGGCAGCGAGAAAATCGACGGCGCGGCTGATGTAGCCGACATCATCGATGTTATTGGCGGCCGACTGACCGCAGCAACCACCGCGGGCGTTCCAGCCCAACAGGTCGGCGCCCATGTTGCGCGTCACCGGGGTGCCGTTGAGATAGACGACGAGGAACCCGTCCTTCTCGGCGAGCGCGTCCATGTTGAGACCGTGCTCGGAGCGAGCTGCCTCGATACGGTCGGCGTTCCCGAGGCCGCCGTGCAAGACCACGACCAACGCTCGGCTTCCGGCTGGCGGCATTTGGGCCGGGACGTAGACGATCATCCCGCGGTCGCCGAAGTCGAGGCGCTCGACCCCGGCGGCCAGCGCCGCCTCAAACGGCGCAGACAGACTGCATAGGATGAAGATCATCAGCCCAAGTCCGCGACGACAGGCGGCGATGGTTAAGCGCTCCATGTCGGCAGGCTAGGAGCCAGAGCCTGATCCGGCAACATGGACCCCCCTGATGGGTGAGCCGGTCGCCGCGGCTTCAATCGAAGAAGGCGATGGTCCTGAATTCGATGCTCTCCCGCGGCGGCGTGCCTTCGGGTGTCGTCGAGTCTTCGAACGCGGTGTGCGGGGTGAACTGGGCGACGGAGGTGTCGCTGTCCCAACATTTGATCAGGATCGCCTCGTCGGGCTTCAGGTCGGGCGCGAAGCGCCATTGCTGAGCGGGGTTGTAGGCGACGCCATAGATCTCGCCCTTGCGGTGCGGGAAGATCAGGTCGGAGGGCAGCAGGTCGTCCGGGGACACCGACCGGGCGTCGGCGAAGGCGAGTGGCCAGTCGCGGGCTTCGTGGTGGATCGGGCGCCAGACGTTGATGATCGCGGCGCGGCCTTTCAGCAGCGCTTCGGCCTGTTCGCCCATCACATCGCGCACCCGTTGCGGACCTGAGGTTACCGTCTGGTCGACGTGGACGCGCCTGGCCGGCTGGCGCGCCTGGCCCGGCGTGCGGTCGGAGACGCCGGCGTCGCGGCGCCGCAGGGTGTGGTCGAACACCACCACCCGCGAGGCCCCGGTGACCGCCTTGACCAGTTCGGCGACTTCCGGATGGCCGAGCGCGAGCGTCTGCGCCTCGTCCCAGAAATCGCGCACCGCCGTGTGGTGGCTGACGATCTGAAAGCCCTGCACGTCGACGTCGAGGCTGGCGGCGACCGGCCGGACGTTCTCGATCGAGACCGTGTGGGCCTCGACCACGATGTTGGTCCCCTTCACGCCTTCCGGCGGCTTGAAGGTGTAAGTGTAGGCCTTATCGGCGCCGCGCTCGGCGAAGTTCAGCGCGCCTTCGACCTTGGCAGGGCTGTCGGCGGTGGTTTGGGGGCGTTCGGCGACTTGCGTGGACATCTCTCACCTCATCCTGGCGGCGATATGGTGCACCGGATGTGGGGCGATGACGAGCCGATCGCAGCAGCGCGCGGTTTGAATATATCCTATCGGCGTTGGCAGAAATCCTTCTAAGGCTCTGTTTTGCGAGAGGATTCATCTCGGCGCTCTTGGCCGAGCCTGAATTCCGCCTAAGTGACTGGGCAATCGAACGGGAGCGCGACGATCATGACTGAATTCCCCTACTCCACCGCTCTGATCGTCGGCGCCGGGCCCGGCATCAGCGCGTCGGTCGCCCGCGCCCTCAGCGCGGCCGGCCTGAAGGTAGGGCTGGCGGCGCGCAACGTCGACAAGCTGGCGCCGCTGGCCGCCGAAACCGGCGCGGCGACCTTCGCGGCCGACGCCGCCGATCCCGACGCGGTCGCACGGTTGTTCGAAGAGGCGGAAGCGAAGCTCGGGACCCCGGACCTGGTGGTCTATAACCCCAGCGCCCGGGTTCGAGGCCGCATTGTCGACATCGACGCGCTGGAGGTGCGGCGCACGATCGAGATTTCGGCCTTTGGCGGCTTCCTGGTGACGCAGCAGGCGGCGAGGCGGATGGTCCCCAATCAGCACGGCGCAATCCTGCTCACCGGCGCCACCGCCAGCACCAAGGGTTTCGCCCTGTCGTCGGCCTTCGCGATGGGCAAGTTCGCGCTGCGGGGCCTGGCCCAGAGCGCGGCGCGGGAGCTGGGACCACAGGGCATTCACGTGGTCCACTTCGTCATCGACGGCGGCGTGCGCAGCGCCATCCGCCCCGACCCCGCCGACAATCCCGACAGCACCCTCGACCCCGACGGCGTGGCCGAAAGCTACCTCGCCGCCCTGCGCCAGCCCCGCAGCGCCTGGAGCTGGGAGATCGAGCTAAGACCGTGGGTCGAGCGGTTCTAGCGCCCTACATCGCCGCGCCGTTGGAGTGGCGCACCGGCGTCGCCGTCAGCACCTCCAGCGACGTCAGCCGGTAATTGACGCCCATCCGGGTGTAGCTTTGATCGACCGCCACCCAATGGGTGACGCAGCCGCACCCGCGGCAGCGATGGAACTCCAGGTCCCGGTCGCCCCACATGTAGACGTCGGTCGGCCCGTTGCTGGCGTCGAACCGGACTTCGGGCTTCTGGTAGTAGGCCCAGAGCGTGCCGTAGCGCCGGCAGATCGAGCAATTGCAGTCGTTGATGTCTGCCGGCGCGGTCTCGACCGCAAATCTGACTGCGCCGCAATGGCAGGACGCTTCGATCACAGCAGGCTCCTCAACAACGCCAGGACGATCTCGACCGACTCGGTAGCGCTCCGGCCGGCGGTGTCGACGGTCAGGCGTTCGCGGTCCCAGTCATGATACTCCCGGTCGATCACCGCCTGCCAGTCGGGAAGCTCCAGTCCAGGGACTTCGCTGATGCGCGTCTCGACCCGACGGCGATGCTCGACCGGATCGCTGCAGACGATCTCGACCCAAACAACCTCGACGCCGGCGCGTAGGCCGACCGCCTGCCAGCCGTCGCGGGCGATCTTCCAGTCGTTGACGCAGTCGGCCACGACATCCTGGCCGAGCCGCAGGTTATCGGCGGCCACGGCCTGGGCGGCGCGATAACCAGCGTCCCGCATATCCCCCGGCACGACGCCCGAGTCCTTGATCGCCTGCTCGATCGAGTCAGCCCGCAGCCAGATCGCGCCGGTTCGCACCGCCAGCTCCTGGGCTATGGCGGACTTGCCGCTACCCGGCAGTCCGGCGAAGGCGATCAGAAAGGCCAGGTTCGTCCGCTCGCTCGTCGTCCGTCGCGCCTATTTCGCCGCTGGGTGCAGCCGCGTGTCCAGGGCGAAAGGCTCTTGGGCGACGCGATCGTACAGTCCGTTGGCGGCGCCCGGATCGAACAGCACGTTCCAGCTCCGGGGCGAGACAACGCTGGGGATCAGCACGAACGCATGGGCCTTCAACAGCGCATCGCCAAACGCCGCCTGCCCGGCGCCCGGCGCCCCAGGCCGCAACCAATTCGGATTGGGGACGTCCGCCGGATCGACCACGTGAACCCCGGTCGGATCGACGATCCTCGCAGAGGTCATCGCATGCGGGACAATGTCGAGCGCCTTGAACGTCTTGTGTACGGCCACTTCAAGGATCGCCGTCGCCGGATCGAGCGAGGCGTAAACCGCTCGGGCGCCACGCGAACTCCACCGCCCGCCGACCAGAAAGCTGCCTTCGCCAGAGTCCCAGGCGGCGGCGTACCTGGCCTGATCCAGCCGCCAGAGCACCAATTCGCCGGTCCCCAAGGGCGGCGGCAGTGGCGTCACGTATAGACGCCCCACTCGAGCCGGGTCAGGTGCGTCTCGACCGTTTCGACGCCGGCCGGGGTCGAGAGCAGGTCGATCGGCCGGCGCTGGTCCAGCGCCATCGCCGGACGCTCCAGCCACGCCTCCGCCTCGGCCTGCGAACCTAGCAACTCGGTGGCTCGACCGAGGATCTCGGCGAACTTCCAGGCTCGGCCGCTTTGTTCGAGGCTGAGCGGTTTGTCGAGCGCGTCCTTGCGGCGCTGGTAAGTCCGCAGGCTGAGCCCGATCGCCTTCTCCAGGCCGCCGTGGTCGCGCAGGATGCCGACGTCGTCGACCAGATGCTTCAGCGCGTGGCCCGGCAACCCCGCCTTGAGCAGGTCGTGCGCCTCCAGGCGGCTGCGCACCTGGCGATGCAGCGTCCGCCGCCCGCCGAACAGCGCCGCCGTGCGGCCGATCTCGGCGTCTTCGACCAGGGGTTCGATCAGCGCCATTTGCAGTCCGTCATGTGTCGCTTCAAAGATGACACCTGACGCGGCAAATTCAAGTCTGGCCTATTCCACCCCGGCGATCCGCTCGGCCGCCGTCACCGTGTTCTGCAGCAGGCAAGCGACCGTCATCAGTCCCACCCCGCCCGGCACCGGGGTGATCCAGCCGGCGACCTTGCTGGCGGCCTTGAAGTCGACATCGCCGACCACCTTGGTCTTGCCCGCCGCCGCGGCGGCCGGATCGCGGAACGGCACGCGATTGACGCCAATGTCGATCACCGCCGCGCCGGGCTTCACCCAATCGCCCTTGATCATCTGCGGCCGGCCGATCGCGGCGCAACGGATGTCCGCCTCGCGGCAGCGCTCCGGAAGATCGATTGTGCGCGAATGGGCGATGGTCACCGTGCAGTCGGCGGCCAGCAGCAGCGCCGCCAGCGGCCGGCCGACCAGGATCGAGCGGCCCACCACCAGCGCCCGCTTGCCAGCGAGATTGCCCAGCGTCTCGCGAAGCATGATCATGCATCCCAGCGGCGTGCAGGGCGTCAGGCCCGGCAGACCGCTGGCCAGCCGCCCGGCGCTCGCCACCGTGAGACCATCGACGTCCTTGTCCGGATCGAGCGCCGCCAGCACCCTGGCCTCGCTGATGTGCTTGGGCAGCGGCAGCTGCACCAGGATGCCGTGGATGGTTTTGTCGGCGTTTAGTTCGCGCACCAAGCCGATCAGCGCGTCCTCGGTCGTTTCGGCCGGCAGTCGATGGGTGACCGAGTGCATGCCGGCGGCGAGGCTCTGCTCGCCCTTGGAGCGGACGTAGATCTGGCTGGCCGGATCTTCACCTACCAGCACCACCGCCAGCCCGGGCTTCAGCCCATGGTCGCGCACCAGGGCGGCGACTTCGGCTGTCACCTTCGTTCTCACGGCTTCCGACAACAGCTTGCCGTCGATGATCTCTGCGGCCATTCGAATCCCTGCCTGGCAAGCGCTCCGCCTACCCCCGCCGTCTTGGCGAGGCAATCGTCCCGCGCCGCCACGCGGCCGCCGCCCCCTGTGCGGCGCCGCCGAAACTCGCTAGAGCCACGCCATGTTTCAACCCGCGCCGAGCGATGTAGTCCTTGCCGACGTCCTGCTGGTGGGCGGCGGACTGACGTCGAGCCTGATCGCGCTGCGGCTGAAGCGTTCGCGGCCAAACCTGAAAATCATCATGCTGGAGCGCGACAGCCGGATCGGCGGCGAGCACACCTGGTGCCACTTCGCCACCGACGTTTCGCCGGCGATCTCCGACTGGCTCGGCCCGCTGATCGTGCACGACTGGCCCGGCTACGACGTACGCTTCCCCGCCCACCGCCGCACCCTGGCGACCCACTACCGGTCCATCACCTCCGATCGCCTGCACGACGTGATGAGCGAGCTGATGGGCGGCGACGCATGGCTCGGGGTCGAGGCCAGCGAGGTCAAGGCCGAGTCGGTGCGCCTGGTCGATGGCCGGCGTCTGGCCGCACCACTGGTGATCGACGCGCGCGGCCCGCGCCGCTCGATCCATCTGGCGCTCGGCTGGCAGAAATTCCTCGGCCAGGAGGTGCGACTGGCCGCGCCGCACGGGCTGACCCGGCCGATCGTGATGGACGCGACCGTCGCCCAGCTCGACGGCTACCGGTTCCTCTACGTGCTGCCCACCGGCCCCGACCGGATGCTGATCGAGGACACCCGCTACAGCGACGGCCCGGCCCTCGACCGCACCGCGCTCGAAGGCGATATCGCCGCCTACGCCGCCGCCCAGGGCTGGCAGGTGGTCGAGATCGTCCGCGAGGAAGTGGGCGTGTTGCCGATCGCTTTGGCCGGCGACATCGAGGCTTACTGGGCCGAAGAGAAGCCGGGCGCGGCCGATGCCGGTATGCGCGCGGCCCTGTTCCACCCCACCACCGGCTATTCCTCGCCCGACGCCGCCCGCCAGGCCGAGGCGATCGCCGGCCTGCCGCAGCTGACCACCGCCGCGGTGCGCGCCGCGGTCATCGGCATGTCGAAGTCGGCCTGGCAAAGCCGCAGCTTCTACCGGCTGCTCAACCGGATGCTATTTCGCGCCGCGGCCCCGGATCGGCGCTACAAGGTGCTCGAACGATTCTATCGCCTGCCGGCGCCGCTGATCGAACGGTTCTACGCCGGCGAGGCCACTCTGGCGGACAAGATGCGTATCCTTTCCGGCAAGCCGCCGGTCCCAATCACTCGCGCCCTAGGCTGTCTTTCCGAAGCGCCCCTCCTCGCCGAACGGGCGGCAATGGCATGACCAAGCGCGTCGCGGTCATCGGCGCCGGCTTCGGCGGCCTGGCGCTGGCCATCCGTCTGCAGAGCGCCGGCATCGATACGACGGTGATCGAGGGTCGCGACAAGCCGGGCGGCCGGGCTTACGTCTGGCATGATCAGGGTTTCACCTTCGACGCCGGCCCGACGGTGATCACCGATCCGGACTGCATCGACCAGCTGTTCGCCCTCTCGGGGCGCAAGCGCGCCGACTATATCGAGCTGCTGCCGGTCAGCCCGTTCTATCGGCTGCTGTGGCCAGATGGATCGCGGTTCGACTACGTCAACGACCAGGCCGAACTCGACCGTCAGATCGGAGCCAAGAATCCGGCCGACGTTGAGGGCTATCGCCGTTTCCTGAAGTTCTCCGAGGCGGTCTACGATGAGGGCTACAAGCGCCTCGGCGGCGTGCCGTTCCTGAAAATCACCGACATGCTGGCCGCCGGGCCGGAGCTGGTGAAACTGCAAGCCTGGCGCAGCGTCTACGACAAGGTCTCGACCTTCGTGCAGGACGACCACCTGCGTCAGGCGCTCTCGTTCCACACCCTGCTGGTCGGCGGCAGCCCGTTCGCCGCCTCGTCGATCTACGCCCTGATCCATGCCCTGGAGCGGGACGGCGGCGTCTGGTTCGCCAAGGGCGGCACCAACTGCCTGGTCAGCGCGATGGTGAAGTTGCTGGAGGACCTTGGCGGGCGTCTGATCGTCTCCGACGCCGTGCACCGCATCGTCACCGAGAACGGCCGAGTCACCGGGATCGTGCACAAGAACGGGTCTTTCGAGGCGTTCGACGCCGTCGCCTCCAACGCCGACATCGTCCACACCTACGACAAGCTGCTGGCCGACGATCGGCGCGGCCATGCTGTCTCGCGCAGCCTCAAGAAGCGCCGCTTCAGCCCGTCGCTGTTCGTGGTGCACTTCGGCCTGAAGCGCACCCATCCGGACCTGGCCCACCACACCATCCTGTTCGGGCCACGCTACAGGGGGCTGATCGACGATATCTACGGCAAGAACACCCTCTCCGAGGATTTCTCGATCTACATGCACGCGCCTTGCGTCACCGACCCCAGCCTCGCACCGCAGGGCTGCTCCAGCTATTACGCCCTCTCGCCGGTGCCGCACCTCGGCACCGCGGCGATCGACTGGGACGTCGAGGGGCCGCGCTATGCCGACCGCATCCTGGACGCGATCGAGGCCCGCTACATCCCGGGCCTCAAGCGCGACCTCGTCACCCAGCGGATCTTTACGCCGAAAGATTTCCAGCGCGAGCTGAACGCGTTCCAGGGCTCGGCCTTCTCGCTGGAGCCGGTGCTGACCCAGAGCGCCTGGTTCCGCACCCACAATCGCGACGACGTGATCGGCAACCTCTATTTCGTCGGCGCCGGCACCCATCCCGGGGCCGGCGTTCCCGGCGTGATCGGCTCGGCCAAGGCGACGGCGGGGCTGATGGTCGCTGACCTGGGAGGCCAGACTTGACCACGACCGATCTCGTCCAGACCAGCCGTGAGACGATCCAGAAGGGCTCCAAGAGCTTCGCCGCCGCAGCCGCCCTGTTCGACGCCGAGACCCGCGCCGACGCCGAGATGCTCTACGCGTGGTGCCGCCATTGCGATGACGTGATCGACGGCCAGGAGCTTGGCCACGGCATGGCGACGCCGGACGCCGCCAGCGCCAACCAGCGCCTGACCACCCTCTACGAAAAGACCCGCGCCGCCCTCGCCGGCCAGCCGACCGACGATCCGGAGTTCGCGGCGTTCCAGCGGGTCGCCCTGCGCCGGCATATCCCCGAGCGCTACGCCATCGAGTTGCTCGACGGTTTCGCCATGGACGTCTCGGCCCGGCGCTACGAGACGCTGGCGGATACGCTGGACTACTGCTGGCACGTCGCCGGCGTGGTCGGGGTGATGATGGCGCTGGTGATGGGGGTGAAATCCGACGACCTGCCGACGCTGCGCCGCGCCCAGGACCTCGGCCTCGCCTTCCAGCTCACCAACATCTCCCGTGACGTGGTCGAGGACGCCGCCAACGGCCGCATCTACCTGCCGGCCAACTGGCTGGCCGAGGCTGGCGTGCCTGAGGCCGAGATCAGCCTGAAGAAGCACCGCGCCGCCGTCTTCAGCGTCGTCAAACGCCTCCTGGCCGAGGCCGAGCCCTACTACGCCTCGGCTGTCGCCGGCCTGTCGGAGCTGCCCTGGCGCTCCGCCTGGGCGATCGCCGCGGCGCGGGGCGTCTACCGCCAGATCGGGATCATCGTGCTGCAGCGCGGCCCCAAGGCGTGGGACAAGCGCGCGTCGGCCAGCAGCGCCATGAAGGTGGCGCTGGCCCTGGGTGGCGGCTGGACCGCGCTGACCAGCCGCGGCGCCAAGTCCGCGCCGCGGCCGCCGCTCTGGTCGAAAATCTGAGCGCGGCGCCGACTCCCGCCCAAACCCCCGATGTCGGTCGTCGCCGGCCTTTGTGCCGGCGATCCAAGAACAACGGCCGGTGGGTGGCGGTGCTGAGCAGGGCCACGGCGGATGCCGCGCGCTTGGGTAGCCGGGACTTCGCCCGGCTATGACCGAAGTTTGAGGGGGAACTGGCGGCTAAGACCCCGAACGCGCCGCCTGCGCCTCAGCCAGTTGCGCCTTCAGTTTGCGCACCGGCTGGGCCATCAGGAAGCCGTAGGAGACGCAGCCTTCCTTGGTGCTCACGGCATGATGGATGCGGTGGGCCTGGATCAGGGTCTTCCAGAACCGCGACTTGCCGTTCAGCGGGGTCGGATAGCGGCGGTGCACAAGGCCGTCGTGGAACATGGCGTAGACCGCGCCATAGGCGGTGATCCCCAGCCCCATGGGCAGCAGCAGCGGATAGCCGTGGACGCCGAAATAGATCGCGACGATCGCCGGTGTGGCGAACACCACCGCGAACAGGTCGTTCAGCTCGAACATGCCGGTTCGCGGCCTGTGGTGCGACGCATGCCAGACCCACAGGAAGCCGTGCATGACGTATTTGTGGGTGAACCAGGCGAAGCCTTCCATGAACAGGAAGGCCCCGGCGAAGATCACGATATCGAGGGCGAGCGCGGCCATGTCCCCTTAAGTCCGGATTCGGCGGGCGGCGATCTGAGCGATCGCAAACCCAGCCACCCCGATCAACGTCAACACAATCCATGGCTTATACAGGGCATCGGCGCCGTCGTCGCGCCAGAGCAGCCCTTGGTAGGCCTCGATCACCCAGGCGTGAGGCGTCCACCAGCCGACGCTCTGCAGCCACGGCGGCATCAGGAACCGCGGCACCATGCTGCCGCCGACCGCCGCCAGGATCAGGATCACGAAGGTCGAGAGCATCTGCGCCTGCTCCCGAGTGCGGCAAAGCGCCACCAGGCCGAGCGCCAGGCCGCCGGCCGCGGTCGCCGCCGCGGCCGTTGTCACCAGCCACAGCGCGAAGTGATCGGTCACCGCCACGCCGTAGACGATCTGGGCGGTGGCGAAGATCACCGCCGCCTGGGCGGCGCCCTGGGCGATCAGGAACAGCAGCTTGCCGGTCACCACCGGTCCGATCCCGGCGCGGCCGGCCAGGATGCGGTCGGCAATGCCGGCGCGGCGCTCGTCGACCAGGGTCAGGGCGCCATGGGTGGCGGCGAACAGCGAGAACAGCACCATCACCGCGCCGGCGTAGTAGACCACCGAGGCGCCGCCCTGTTTCGCATTGACGTTGACGTGGTCGAACAGCTCGTCGGGCTTGGGGACCGACTTGGGGTCCTGCACCGCCTGGTCGGTGGCGACGTCGACGTTGTCCTGCTGGTCGGCGGTCAGTTTGCCGATCACCGGCGCCAGGTCGCGCAGGGTCCTGTTGATCAGCACATCCGGCGCCGCCTTGGGCAGTAGCTCGCGCACCCTGGCCTCGGTCAGCGGCGCGGCGACGGCGCGGCTGGGATCGGAAAGGATCACGAGCGGCGCGCCCGGCGCCGCCGGATCGGCCCGCACCACCAGTCCCGCGTCGGCGTGGCCCGCATGAACCTCGTCGCGGACGCCGGCCAGCGTCGGCGTCGCCGCCCGTTCGGCGCGCAGTTCCGGATCGGCCAGGATCGCCTTCACCAGCCGCATCGAAGCCGGCGTATGGACCAGATCGGCGACCGTCACTTTCAGCTTCACGTCCGTGCCGGTCGCGCCGGAGAACACCGCCGAGAAAATCAGAAACACCATCGACGGCAGCAGGAAGGTCATGGCCAGCGCCGGCCGGTCGCGCCAGAGATCCAGCGCCATCACCCTGAACATCGCGAAGCTCACGCGGCCCGCCTCGCCTCGGCGGCGACCAGGGCGAACAGCTGCTCTAGCGACGGCCGCCGCACCCGCACCTCTCGCACGGCGACGCCGTCCGCCCTAAGCCGCTCGGCCAGTTCGCCGGCGAGCACATAGCCGTTGGCCGCGAGCCGACCCCAGCCGCCGCTTGGGCGACGGACCAGGCCCTCGCCCACCAGCCGCCCGGCCAGGTCGAGGCCGGCTTCGCCCACATCGAGCTCGATTTCCATCTGATCGCCGAAGGCGTCGGCGATCAGCGCGTCCGGCGCGCCCTCCAGCACCTTCTCGCCGTTGCGAAGGAAGCCGACGCGGTCCGCCAGGTCGCCGGCCTGATCCAGATCGTGGGTCACCAGCAGGATGCCGACGCCCTCGCCGCGCAGGCGGATCAGCGCGTCGCTGATCGCGCCCTTGGCCGAGAGATCGACGCCAACCGTGGGCTCGTCGAGCACCAACAGCTTCGGCCCGGCGAGTATCGCCGCGGCGATGTTCACGCGGCGCTGGAAGCCGCCGGAGAGGCCGCGCACCAGGTCGCCGGCCCGCTCGCCGGTCTGGGTCACCGCCATGGCGAGCGCCACCGCCTGCCCCACCGCCCTGCCCTTCAGCCCCGCCAGGCTGGCGAAGGTCTGCAGGTTTTCCGCCACGGTCAGCTGCGGATAGAGCGCCAGGGCCTGGGGCGCGAGGCCGAGCGCGGCCCGCGCTTCGCCGTCGCGGAATGGATCGCGGCCCACGAGACGCACTTCGCCGGCGTCCGGCTTCAGCCGGCCGCAGATGGCGCGCACCAGGGTGGTCTTGCCGGCGCCGTTGGGGCCCAGCAGAGCGTAGATCTCGCCCGGCCGCACCTCCAGGCTCACACCGTTCAGCGCCTGACGGGCGCCGAAGGCGTGGCGAACAGCGTTGACGGTGAGGATGGGGCCGGAAGGGCCGGGGTTCACGCCGCCGCCTTGCGCCCCGAGAACAGGCTGCGGGCGAACACGCGCAGACGGCCGTCGCAGCCGGCGTTGACCAGCGCGGCGTCCGCGGCTTCGAGGTGCACGTCGATCGCAGCCACCGCGGCGCGCGGGCCCAGCGCCGAGACCACCGTGGTCATGCCGGCGTCCTTGCCGACATCCTTGCCGACGTGATCGCCGCCGTCCTCTACGTCGATCAGGTCATCGCGAATCTGGAACGCCAGGCCGATGCGGCGGGCGAATTCGCCCAGTTCACAGCGGGCGGCCGGATCGGCGCCCCCGATCAGGGCGCCGGCCTCGGCCGCGGCCATCATCAGCACGCCGGTCTTGCGGTGATTCAGCGCATCGAGTTCGGCGACCGTGCGGGGTCGGTTGCGCTCGGCCAGATCCAGCGCCTGGCCGGCGACCAGACCATGGAAGCCGACCGCTTCGGCCAGCGACATTACCAGCTGGGTGCGGTGCTCCGCCGGCAGGCAATCGGCGGCGGCGATCACGCCGAACGACCGGGTCAGCAGACCAACCGAGGCCAAAATCGCATCCGCTTCGCCGTAGACCCGGTGGGTGGTGGGTCGGCCGCGGCGAAGGCGCGCATCGTCCATCGAAGGCAGGTCGTCGAGCACCAGCGAGGCCGCGTGCACCATTTCCATGGCGCAGGCCACGTCCAGCGCGCGCGACATCGGCGCGCCGAACGCTTCGGCGGTCAGGATGGTCAGCATCGGACGGAATCGCTTGCCCGGCGCCAGCAAGGCGTAGTGCGCAGCTTCTCCCAGACGGCCGGGCTCTTCGCCCGGCGACGGGATCAATTCGGCTAGCCGCCGATCCACGTGGAGACGCAAGGCCTCGACGCTATGGAGAAACATTCCCGTGTCGTCCATGCGCCCCCCCGACGCCAGCGAGGGTACCATCCGCGCCGTACGAGTCTCTGCGAAATCTGAAAGGCTTATTGGGCGGCGTCAACCCGCAGCCCATGCGGCCAATGGTTCTGAGGTCACCGCTGCCCTTTGCTGTGCCCGGTTGGACACTCGACGCTGCTCCGTGTCCCGAGCATCTGGCGCCAATAAGGCAAACACTCAGTCATCGCCATAGAGACTGTCGTAAGGATCGATTTTTCCTGACTCTACGTCGCTCCCGCCGAATTCCGGCGCATAGCCCACCTTGGCCGTCGCGCTGGCCTGCCAGGCCAGCACGATTTCGTCGCGCAGCTCGGTCGCGCCAGCGGCCACGCGGGCGGTGGTGAACTGCACGCCTTTGGCGACACCGGGCTTGAACGCACCGGCCTTCTCCAGCTCGTAGAAAGGGACCACCTCGGCTTGGTCATCCGAAAGGTAGGCGCCGACGCGCTGGTCGATCGGGCAATTGCAGTCGCGCAACGGCCGCATCGCCGCCTTGACGGCGTCCAGCGTGACCACCTGCCGTACGTAGGGCCCCTCCCACGCCACGTGGACGCGCTGCAGGGTGTAGCCGTTCGGATTAGGGAAGGCGCCCCAGCCATTGAAGTGGATCGTGGCGTGCAGCGGCATGCTGCCGTCGCCGACGAAGTGCGACAAGAGGCCGATGTCGATGAGGATTTGCGCCTGGCGACGGAGCGCGTCGGCTTCTAGCCACGCCTTGTGCTCCGGATCGGTCGCGTTGAGGGCGCCGGCTTTGTCGACCCGCCAATAGGCGAAGTCCTTGGTCAGCTGCTGCCAGTCCTCGATGATCGAATAGGGCAGATAACCCATCTTCCAGCTGCTCGTGCCGGCGCCCCGCAGCGCGGTCTCATAGTCGTCGCGTGTCGGCGGCAAGGCGGTGAAGGGCACGACGCCGGCGATCTTGCCGTCGTCGCCGCCATCGACGAAATGGCCCGGATCGCGGTCCGAGTCGTGGGTTTTGCCCGACCCGCGCGACCGGTCCGGCTCGCGGCTGAGTTCGCCGACCGCGGTCACCGACCCGGCCTCGCGCAGAAAGTCCGGCAGCTCGCTCGGCAGCGCCTGCATCGCCGCGACTCCGACCATGCGATGACCGCTGGAACCCCACGCAGCCGCCTCGCCCGCCGCGCCGAGGGCCAGCACCGCCATCAGCGCCACACCAAGTTTCACGCTCATCTCGGATCCCTTATCGGAAGCTCGGTCTCGACGCGCCGCACCCAGGCCTCCAGCGTCGGAAAATCGGCCAGCTCGAAGCCGCCGTCATGGGCGAAGCGGGTGTAGGCGACAAGCGCGATGTCGGCCAAGGTCAGATCGTCACCGACCAGATAGGGCCGCCCGTCCAGCGCCCGCTGCATCAGCGCCAGCGCGGCCTCGGCCTTGGCGATCAGCGCCGGATCCAACTCCGCTCGCGAACGCCCCAGATACTTCATCTGGAACCGCACCACGGCGATGGTCGGCTCGTGGCTGTACTGTTCCCAGAACAGCCATTCGAACATCTTCGCCCGCTGATAGGGATCGGTCGGAATCAGCGTCGAGCCCACCGCCAGATACAGCATGATGGCGTTGGACTGGGCCAGAGGCCGGCCGTCATCCAGCACAATAGTGGGCACCTGGCCAGCCGGATTCATGGCAAGAAAATCGTCGCTGCGGGTGTCTCGGTTAACAACGTTAACATCAACCCAAGCGAATGGAATCGCGAGCTTTTCGCAGACCCATTTGACCTTCAGGCAGTTGCCCGAAATTGCATCGCCATAAATCGTGATCATGCCTGCGACCTTGTTTCGGGTTGCCCTTGTTTTGTTACGTCTGTACGACTGCTGCAACAACGCGACGAGAAACAACAGGGCGAGAGCTGATGAAGCGCTTCCTGGCATGCCTCGCCACGCTGGCGTGCGCTCTGGTTACGGCCTTGGCCGCAACCACCGGGGCATACGCTGAGCCGGCGTCACCGACGAATCCGGTCAAACCGGTCCAGGCCCAGTCGCCGTCCGATCCGATCGGCGACCTCGTCACCTCCGCCATCACCGGCTCCCTGCCCGGCTCAGCCGACTACTACCTCAAAGCCACGCTCTACCACGCCGGCGAACGCGGCATCCGCGCCCTCGACTCGCTGGGCTGCAAGGTGGTGGCGATGCGCACCGCCGCCGTCGACGGCATCGACCTGCCGCGCCACACCCTGCTCTTCATCAAGGAGACGGTCGGCCTGCCGATGCCCGACGGCTCCAGGCACGACGGCTATTGGTATGCCTCGGACGTCGGCGGCGCGATCCACCGCGGCCGCATCGACCTCTTCACCGGCCGCGGCTCGTCCTCGATGTCGCCGATGATGCCGCTCAACCTCGCCACCCTGACGGTGATGAAGGTCGGCGTATTCCAGGGCTGCCCTCCGGGTTAGAAACACCTCTCCCTGTGGGAGAGGTGAGATCAAGGCGCCTGCCCGACCAGCCAGGTGGTCGGCGCGTTGATCGGATAGGGCGCGCCGTCGCGGTGCAGGTAAGCCTCGACCTTGGGCTCGGCGACCATGTCGATATCCGGATAATCGCAGCGATCGTGTTCCGGATCGCGCGTCCCAACCTCCAGCACCACCGCATCGCGACCTGATCGGTTGATCAAATGGTGACCGTTGGGCTCGCCGGCCTTGAACGTGGCCACATCCCCGGCCCGCAGCACCGTCTCGCCTTCGTCGGTGACCAGCACCAGCTCGCCCTCGAGCAGATAGACCAGCTCGTCCTCGTGAGTGTGCCAATGCCGCTGGCTCGACCATACCCCCGGCGGCAGTCGGGACAGATTGACCCCGAACTGGGCCAGCCCGCCCGCATTGCCGAGCCGCTTCCAGCTCGACCCCAGGCACGGCCGATCGAACGGCGTGGGATAGTTGCAGCCGCTTTCGGTGGGGATGGCGGCGAGATCGAGCTTCGGCATGGGGATGTTCCGGAAAGTGAACGTCCCAAAGACCTTAACCCCACTGCGGGAGACTTTTTGTCAGCAGCGTCGCAACGGCCCTGCGACCGCCACAGCCTCACCCCGCCAGATACCGTTCCAGCTTGTTCAGCGCGCTGCCCCAGCCGCGGCCGTGGTCGTCGCGGTTGTCGGGCGTGAGCAGGCCTTCCTGGCGCAGGGTCAGTTCCGTGCCGCCGGCGACCGGCTTCAAGGTGATGGTGATCAGGCTCTCGCGGCCCACGTCGCCCTCCCAGCCCCAGTTGAACACGAAGCCGGCCGGCCGTTCGATCGCCCGGAACACGCCGCCGACCGGAACAATCCGGCCGTCGGACATGCGCATCTCGATCCGGTAGCGGCCGCCGACGCGGGGCTCCATCACCGGCACTTCGCAGCTGACGCCTTCCGGCCCGATCCAGCTCTGCCAGGCTTCGCGCTCCATCCAGGCGTCGAACACGTCTTCCGGCGTGGCGGCGAAGGTGCGGGTCAGCACCAGGGTGGTGTCTTCCAGGGTGGTGGTCATGGCTTCGGCTCCTTGGGCTTGGCTTTCTGCTTCAGATGTTCGTCCAGCCGATCGAGGCCGCCGCTCCAGAACCGCCGGTGGAAGTCCAGCCAGTCGGCGGCCTTGGTCAGCGTCTCGGGCCGCAGCGCGATGCGGCGATGCTTGCCCTCGCGCTGGTTGGTGATCAGCTCGGCGGCCTCCAGCACCTTCAGGTGCCGCGAGATCGCCGGCAGCGAGATCTCGAAC
>Ga0302314_10006442_pt1 | contig 21237 bp, 20 predicted proteins | sample III_Palsa_N2_3_FD_200533 | JGI IMG/M metagenome (GOLD analysis project Ga0302314, IMG submission 200533) | Peat permafrost microbial communities from Stordalen Mire near Abisko, Sweden - III_Palsa_N2_3 | ecosystem: Environmental > Terrestrial > Soil > Palsa > Peat permafrost | place: Sweden...
GCCCCGGGGGGGGGGGGGGCGGCCCGCGCCCCCGGGGGGGGGGGGGGGGGCCGCCAGGGAAGCGGCCTCTCGGGTCGGGCGCGGGGGAACGGGTGGCCTCGACCGTTCGCTCAATCTAGTGGCTTCCACGTGGATGGCTTGTCCATTCGGCAGCGATTTTGGACGAATCGGCTTGATCAGGTCAGCGCGCGACGCACGAGCATCAATATCCCAGCGCGCTCCAGAAGGCGCAGCGGTGAGCCACCGCGAAGTCGGCCGCGGTCGTGTCCCGGGGGGATAGCGTGAAGGGCCCCTGGCCACGGTCCGAGGGCCACTGCGGCGCGGTCGGGGTGTCCGGATCGCCGTTGGCGGCAAAGGCGCTCCACCATGCCTGCATCCGGTCGGAGAGCCGGCGCTCGGCCGTGTCGAAGGCGGCAGGATTGGCGGCCAGCCAGGGCGTCTGGAAGACATAGACCAGCTCCGAGGTGTGAAAGGCTTTCAGCGCCGGCGTGAACGGTGTGGGCGGCAGGGTAGTGACGGCGTGCGGATCGTCGAACTCATAGGCCCAGACCTTCGCGCGGCGCTCCAGGAGGGCGTTCAGGGCAAGCGCGGGACAGGCGAACGTCGAATCGGTGACCACGTCGGCATAGGCGAGGCCCCGCGAGCGTTTCGCCTCGCCGGCGTATTCGGCCAATACCTTGGGGGTGTCGCTTTCGAAGGAGTCGGTGAGGATTTTCTCGTAGCTGCCCTGAGTGAAGAGCTTGCCCTGCAGGCGATTGGTGAGGAGGAAGAGCCGCCCCTCGTCGCGCGTGGTCCCGTCGATCACCGGTACGATGGCGAAGTCGCCCGCCGCGAGCGCCACCCTCGGCTCCACAGGTAGGACATCCCCGCCGTAGGCCGCCGACCAGGAGTTCAAACCCAGCAGCCCACGGCGGTCCGGATTCGCCCGCAGCAGAATTCGGGCCGGCAGCCGGCGCAGACATTCGGCCGCCGCTTCGCCGTCACCGCACCCCAGGGCCGTCGCCATCTGCCTGCCGCCGGCTTCAGCGGCCGCGAGGCTGATCTCGGAGTGGGGAGACACGCAGGCGCCGCTCTGGATTATGGCCCGCTGGAAGAGGCCGCGGGCCCCGGGGGCGGTGAGTTGGTAGCAGACGCTCCAGCCGCCAGCCGACTGGCCAAATACCGTGACCTTGTCGGGGTCGCCGCCGAAGCGGGAGATGTTCGCCTTGACCCACCTCAGCGCCGCCTGCTGGTCGAGGACGGCATAGGCGCCTTCACCCGCGCCCCGCAACGCGGGGTGGGCCAGGAAGCCGAAGGCTCCCAGCCGATAGTTCGGCGCCACGACGACGACGCCGCGGTTCTCCGCCAGGTGGCTCGGGTCGTACTCGACGTTGTCGCCGATCGCGAAACCGCCGCCGTACAGCCAGACCATCACCGGCCGCGGCCGCCGGGGATCAGCGTCGTGGGGCGCGTAGACGTTCAGGGTCAGGCAGTCTTCCGACTGCCGTCCTGAACCCGGCACGGTGTTCTGGACGCAGATCGCGCCCGCGCGGGTGGCGTCCCGCACGCCATGCCAGGCTTCAGGGGGCGCCGGCGGCCGAAACCGAAGGGCCCCAACAGGCGGGGCGGCGAACGGAATCCCGAGGAAGGCCCGTCCCCGCGGTGTGGCGACGCCGCGGACATCCCCGGTCTCGACATGAACAACCAGTGGGGTGGCCTGCGGGCTCTTGACCAGATAGCCCACCTTTCCGGGACTGAGAGCGCAGGCGGACAACGCAAGGCCGGAAACCACCCCGGCGATGAGGCCGCCCAACGGCCGGCTCGACCTTGCCATGACCTCACCCCCAAGACGCGCGCGCCCGCCGGCGCGCGGCGCTGACCCGCCCGCCCACGTATCGCCTTGCGCTGAACTTTTGAAATCCCTGGAGCGGCCGGGGGGAATCGAACCCCCGACATTCAGCTTGGGAAGCTGACGTTCTACCTCTGAACTACGGCCGCAGCGGCGCACCGACTACGCGGTTTTCGGTCGCTTGCAAAGCGGGCGGCAGGGCGTTCGTTCAAGGACGCGACGCCGCTACGGCGCCACAAACTGTACTGTATGACATTAACACAGCCGGCCCCTCCGTATGAAAACCTAAAATTTTCCGTAAGCTGCACTTGAATATTCCATGAATCGGGCGTGATCGCCGCTACCGAGGCTTGAATGCGGCTGAAACGTGAGTTACGACAGCGCCGTGTCATTTTCCGTCAATTTCTCACTTCGGAGCGTACCATGAGACGTCTCATTTCCGCCGCGGCCTTCGCCGCGGTGGCGGGCTTGACGGCGACGGCCGCGAGCGCCGCGCAATTCGTCACCAACGGCGACTTCACCTCGCTCTCCAACGGCCTGGGCGAACTCGACGCCAACACGGTCGTGACCGGTTGGTCGGGCAACGGCGGCTACAACTTCGTGACCTCGCAAGCCGATCTGTCCATACCCGGCCAATATGGCGGCCTGTCCTTCTGGGATGCGGCCAACGGCGGCGCGACTACCTGGAACGGCCTGGCCGCCGGCCCCGGCAATTTCATCGCCATGGACGGCGCCTTCCAGGTTGCGGCCGTCACGCAGACGATCACCGGCCTGACCCCCGGCGACAGCTACGACCTCAGCTTCAGCTACGCCTTCGGCCAGCAGTACACTTTCGACGGCGCCACGACCCAGAGCCTGACGATAAGCCTCGGCGGCGGTTCCGCTACGTTTGGCCCAGTCGGCGTCGCCGACCACGGCTTCGACGGCTGGTACTCCTTCTCCGGTCTCGTCACGGCCACCTCCACCTCGGAGGTCCTGTCCTTCCTGGCCAGCGGCACGCCCGCCGTCCCGCCGTTCGCGATGGTCAGCAGCGTCTCGCTCACCAGCGTGCCGGAGCCCGCTGCCTGGACGATGGTGATCTTCGGCTTCGGCGGCCTCGGCGCCCTCGCCCGCCGCCGCCGGTCGGTCGCGGTCGCCTAAATCGCTACGCCGCAAAAGCAAGGGTCCGGGCCGAAGTTCCTCGGCTCGGACCCGGTCTCTTCACTTTGAAACTCGGGCGGGGTGACTTCAGGTCCAGGCCTTGAAATGCTTGGCGAGCCTGAGGCCCTGGCGCTGGTAGTGGGAGCCGCCGTCGCCGTAGAGGCGGATGGGACGCTCCGTCAGGGGTTCATAGACCAGCCGGGCCACGGTCTGGCCGTCCTCGAGCAGGAACGGCGTTTCACGGCTGCGCACTTCCAGGACCCCCCGGGAGCCCTGGCCTCCGGCCTCGGCGACACCGAAGCCGGGATCGAAGAAGCCGGCGTAGTGCACGCGAAACTCCCCTACCGCGGGGTCGATGGGGATCATCTCGGCCGCCTGGTCCACCGGGATCTCGATCGCCTGTTTGGAGGCGAGGATGTAGAACTCGCCGGGATCGAGGAGCAGTTCGCCACGCCGGGGCGTGAGTTCGTCCCAGAAGTCGCGGGGATCGTGACCCTCCACGAAGTCCATGTCGATCACACCAGCGTGGCGGCGGGCGCGATAGCCGGCGATCGCGCCGGTAAGATCGACGCCCACGTCGATCGCGCTCAGCTGGCCCGCCGCGCCGCGCTTGAGGCGTAGCTGATTGAGCCGTGTGCCGGTCCGCACCAGGATGGAAAACGTCTGAGGCGCGATCTCCAGGTACAACGGCCCCCTGTAGCCCTCCGCCACGTCGTCGAACGCGGGTTGGCCGTCGGTGAGCAGGCGGACGAAGATGTCGATCCGGCCGGTGGAGCTCTTGGGGTTGGCCCGGCCGGATACGCCGACCGGCAGCGCCAGGCCCTCCTGCAGCTCGGCGATGTAGACGCAGCCGCGCTCCAGCACCGCGCCGGCGGTGAGGTCCAGCTCATGCATGGCGACATCGCCGATCCGCCCGGCCACTGTCCCGCCGGGCCGCGGCAGGAACGACGCCCGCACCCGCCACGCACGCCGGCCCAGCCGCAGGTCGAGGCTGGCTGGCTGCACTTGGTCGGGACCGACGCCACCCTCGGCAAGGATGGCGTCTCGATCGATGAGATCGCTGATCGACTGGCAAGGCAGGATGCCGGCAGGTTGGGTCATGGGCCGGGCACAGTTGGCGGAAGCGCAGGATTCTGGCAAGGGCGCCTCCCTCCCCCTCGCGGGGGACCGGCCGCGCGAGCGGTCAGGGTGGGGAACCGCGGCGCCGTGCCCCACCCTGACGGCTCCGCTGTCTGTCCCTCCCCACAAAGGGGAGGGAGGATTGCGGCTGTGCCGCCCTTGACCCCGCCCCCGCCGGCGCCTCTATTGCCGGCCCTTTTTCGGAGAGCGCCATGGCCGAGGATCCAAACGACTGGGAGGTTGCCACCCGCCTGATCCGCGGCGGCCTGGCCCGGTCTCCGCACGGCGAAGTGGCCGAGCCAATCTACCTAACCCAGAGCTTCGCCTATGACAGCGCAGAGAGCGCCGACGCGCGTTTCGCGGGGCAGGAGCCGGGTTTCATCTACGCCCGATACGGCAATCCAACCGTGAAGATGTTCGAGGATCGCCTCGCCCTCCTGGAAGGGGCGCAAGCCTGCCGCGCCACCGCGTCGGGCATGTCGGCGGTGCATATGGCGATCACCGGCTTGGTGCGGGCCGGCGACCACGTCGTTTCCGCAAAAGCGCTGTTCGGCTCGTGCCGGTGGATCCTCAACACCTGGGCCCCGCGCTTCGGAATCGAGACCACGCTGGTGGACGGCCCGGATCTCGCGACCTGGCGAGCGGCCGTCCGGCCCAACACGCGCCTGTTCTTCATCGAGACGCCGGCCAATCCGCTGCTGGAGATCTGCGACATCGCCGGCATCTGCGCCATCGCCGGCGAGATCGGCGCCAAGGTGGTGGTGGACAATGTCTTCGCCACGCCGATCTTCCAGCAACCTCTGAAGCTGGGCGCCGACATCGTGGTTTATTCCGCCACCAAGCACATCGACGGCCAGGGGCGGGTGCTCGGGGGCGCCATGCTCGGTGAGGCCACCCTCATGGAGGAAGCCTACAAGGACATCGCCCGCCACACGGGACCGGCGCTGTCGCCCTTCAACGCCTGGGTGCTGCTCAAGGGACTCGAGACCCTGGATCTGCGCGTCCGCCGACAGACCGAGACGGCCGCCCTGCTGGCGGACCGCATCGCCGACCACGCCAAGGTTCACGCCCTCCGCTATCCCGGCAGACCGGACCACCCGCAGTTCGAGGTCGCGGCGCGCCAGATGAGCGGCGGCGGCAATCGGCCGGGCGGCGGCACGCTCATCGCCTTCGACCTCGGATCGCGCGAGGCAGCGTTCCGATTCCTGAACACCCTCGAATTGGTCGATATCTCCAACAACCTCGGAGACGCCAAGTCGATGGCCACCCACCCGCCGACCACGACCCATCGCTCCATGACCGAAGAGCAGCGGCTGGAGATCGGCCTCACCGCCGGCTGGGTCAGGTTGTCGGTGGGCTTGGAGGGCCCCGGCGACCTGACGCGCGACCTGGAGCGAGCGCTCGCCGCGGCCTAGGGAGCGACCGGCGCGCTTTAAGACGACGCGCGCCTCTCGATATTCGGCAGAAGCGCGGCCAGCAGGCCGATCGCCGGCAGGAAGGCGCAGACGCGGTACACGCTCTCGATTCCGGAGCTGTCGGCCATCCAGCCGAGCGCTCCCGCTCCGAGGCCGCCCATCCCGAAGGAGAAGCCGAAGAACAGCCCCGAAATCATCCCGACCTTTCCCGGGACGAGCTCCTGAGCGAACACCACGATCGCTGGGAAGGCCGACGCCAGGATCAGGCCGATAGCCACGGTGAGCGGTCCGGTCCAGAACAGGTCGGCGTAGGGGAGCGCCAGGGTGAACGGCAGCGCGCCCAGGATCGAGGCCCAGATCACCGCCTTGCGTCCAAAGCGGTCGCCGAGCGGGCCGCCAAGCAGCGTTCCCGCGGCGACGGCCGTCATGAAGACGAACAGGTGCAGCTGCGCCGCCTGCACCGACAGCTGGAAGCGCTGGATCAGGTAGAAGGTGAAGTAGCTCGTCAGGCTGGCCAGGTAGACGTACTTGGAGAAGATCAGCGCCAGCAGCACCGCCACGCCACCCAGCGCCGCGCGTCTAGGCAGCAGCGCGCCGCCCGCCTTGCGCGCCGCGCCGGCCTTCAACCGGGCCAGCCCGTGATGCTTGTACCAGCGGCTGACGTTCCACAGCACGGCGCCGGAGAGCAGCGCCATCAGAGCGAAGGCCGCAAGACTGGACTGTCCCCAGCGCACCACCACCAGCGCGGCGGCCAGCGGGCCGAGGGCCTGGCCGGCGTTGCCGCCGACCTGGAACAGCGACTGCGCCAGGCCGTGGCGGCCGCCGGCGGCCATGCGCGCGACGCGCGAGGACTCTGGATGGAACACCGACGAGGCGACCCCCATCAGGCACGCGCCGACCAGCAGAAGCGGGTAGCTGTGAGCGACCGACAGCACGGCGAGGCCCGCCAGGTTGAACAGCGTGCCGCCCGGGAGCGCCAGCGGCGATGGCCGGCGGTCGGCGTAGAGACCGACCAGCGGTTGCAGCAGGGAGGCGGTGATCTGGTAGGCCAGGGTCACCAGCCCGATCTGGCCGAAGCTCAGGGCGAACCGCGCCTTCAGCTCCGGATAGATCGCCGGCAGCAGCGACTGCATCATGTCGTTGAGCAGGTGGCAGAGGCTGATCGCCAGGATCACGCGGAAGACGGTGGCGTCCTGCGCGTGCGCGCCACTCTTGGCGTCGCTGTGACTGGCCCGCCCTGCGTCCCGCTCCCGGAGGAGCAAGTCGGCTCCGTCGGACACGCCTCCTGGCGAGGCTGGTTCGTAGCGCGGCTCCGAGGCTGCCTGGACCTCCTGCAACCCGGCGCCAGGATGACTCTCGTCTTGGTCCATGACGCCACCATACTCGTCGGCGCGCTTCGGCCAACCACGCCCGGAGCGGCACGGGTCATGCACGACGCGTGAGGAAACCATTCCGCCTGGCGGTTGCGTTCCCCGCGACCGGCATGGCACTGTTGGTGCGCCGCAGCATCGCCATCACGAGCGCCCGAAAATGAAGAGCCTGCTCCTGTTCGGAGCCACGGGGGACCTTGCCCGCCGCATGCTGGCGCCCTCGCTGTTCGGGCTGGATTGTGACGGCCTGCTGCCTGACGATCTGCGCATCGTCGGGGCCGCGCGTAGCCAGCTCGACGACGGCGCCTACCAGAACCTCATCGAAGGCGCCCTTCACGAGTTCATCGAGCCCGAACGCCTCAGGCCGGACTGCGTGCGCAAGTTCCTGGCCCGCATTCGTTACGTCCCCCTCGACGTCACCAGGCCCGAGCAGTTCCAGGCGCTGCGCGAGGCCCTGATGCGCGGTGACGGCGGCGAGAGCCCCGCCGACGGCCTGCGCATCTTCCTCTCCACCGCTCCTTCCCTGTTCGGGCCGACGATAGCGGGGCTGGTCAGCGCCGGGCTCACCGGCGACGAAACGCGACTGGCGCTCGAGAAACCTCTGGGCCACGATCTCGCGTCCAGCCGAGCCATCAACGAAGCCGCGGCCACGGCCTTCCCCGAGAACCGGACCTTCCGCATCGATCACTACCTGGGCAAGGAGACCGTCCAGAACCTGCTGGCCCTGCGGTTCGGCAACGCCCTCTTCGAGCCGCTGTGGAACGCCCACGGCATCGACCATGTCCAGATCACGGTCGCCGAAACCGTCGGGGTGGAAGGGCGTCTGGGGTTCTACGACGAGACCGGCGCCCTTCGCGACATGGTCCAGAACCACATGCTCCAGCTTCTCGCCCTGACCGCCATGGAGCCGCCGGCTCACTTCGACGCCACCAGCGTGCGCGACGAGAAGGTCAAGGTGCTGCGCTCCCTGCGCCCGATCAACCACCAGACCGTGATGACCCACACCGTCGTCGGCCAGTATGGCCCGGGGGCCATCGGCGGCGCGACGGTAGCCGGTTACGCCGACGAGCTGGGCCGCTCCTCGACGACCGAGACCTTCGTGGCGCTCAAGGCCCACGTGGACAACTGGCGGTGGCGCGGCACGCCCTTCTACCTGCGCACCGGCAAGCGACTGCCGACGCGCACCACCGAGATCTTCATCCAGTTGAAGGCCGTGCCTCACTCGATCTTCACTGGGCCGGGCGCGGGCCTACAGCCCAACAAGCTGATTATCCGCCTGCAGCCCCAGGAGGCCATCACCCTTCGGGTCATGCTCAAGGAGCCCGGGCTTGACCGGGCCGGCATGCGGCTGCGGGAGGCGCCGCTCGACATCTCCATCCCCGACGCCTTCGCCGACGTCCGGCGCCGCATCGCCTACGAGCGCCTGCTGCTCGACCTGCTCGACGGAGACTCCACCTTGTTCGTGCGCCGCGACGAGGTCGAAGCTCAGTGGACCTGGATCGACGCCATCCGCGCCGGTTGGAGAGCCAACGCCGTGACGCCCCGGCCCTACGCGGCGGGAACCTGGGGGCCGTCCGCGGCGATCGGCCTTACGGAACGGGACGGCGTGACCTGGCATGACTGAGATGTCGATCCAATCCCGCGCTGGTGAGTCTGGCCGACGCTGGATTTCGCCCTATGTGTGGGCGGCAAGGTGTCGGCCGAGCTTTGAAGCCATGCCGCAGCCTTGGCGTTACCATGTGGGCGCAAGACTGGAGATGATTCGCTGAACGATATCGCTAAATTGGCGGAGGCCTACCGTTTCGCCGCCGACCGGCACGTCGCGCAACGCCGCAAGGGCGAAGCCGCGGAGCCGATGATGAACCATCTGGCGGAAGTCGCCGACCTGGTCGCCAAGGCCACCGACGGCTCGGACGTGGATCTCGTCGCGGCCGCCGTCCTCCACGACACCGTCGAGGACACCGCCACCAGCTTCGATGAGATTGAGGCGCGCTTCGGCGCGCGGGTCGCGAGCCTGGTGGCGGAGGTCACCGACGACAAGGCCCTGCCGTGGACCGAGCGCAAGCGTCTGCAGGTGGTGAACGCCGCCCACGCCTCGCATGGCGCCAAGGTGATCAAGCTGGCCGACAAGGTCTCCAACCTCCGGGCCATGGCGGTCAGCCCGCCCCGAAACTGGTCGGACGCCCGGCGCGCCAACTACCTGGAGTGGAGCCGGCAGGTGGTCGCCAACTGTCGCGGCGCAAATCGCTGGCTCGAGGATCAGTTCGACGCCGCCGCCGAAGCTCTCGAAGCGCACGTCGGCGTCGCCGCGTAAGCCGCTATTCCACGGCTTCGGGGGCGAGGGCGTAGACCCGGGAGCAGTATTCGCACGTGACGTGGATCCGGCCGTCGGGCTCGACCATTTCGGCGCGCTCCTCGGGCGGGAAGGCGCGCAGCATGCCAACGATCTTCTCGTGCGAGCAGCGACAGAAGCCGGTCAGCGTCTTGGGCGGGAAGACGCGCACGCCGTCCTCGTGGAAGAGCCGCCACAACAGAGTCTCGCTCGGCAGCGTCGGGTCGATGAGCTCGTCCTCGCCGACGGTCTCGAAGAACGCCTGGGCGCGGTCCCAGGCCTCCTCGGTCGGGCCGCGAGCCTGGTCCTCGGCGATGTTCTGGATCAGCAGGCCTCCGGCCCGCCAGCGCGGTCCCTCCCCGACGTCGGCCTGACCGACCGCCAGGCGCACGCGGGTCGGCGTCTGCTCAGACTGAGCGAAATAAGTCTCGGCGCACAGCGCCAGGGTTTCACCCTCGATGGGGGTGACGCCCTGGTAGCGTTCGGTGTCCGGACCCTGGTCGACGGTCATGATGAACACGCCCTCGCCGAGCAGGGTGCCCGCTCCCGGCCGCGCGAAGCCGCTGCTGGCCTCGGCGACCCGGTCCGAATCGAAGCGGCAGTAGCCGCGCAGCGCGCCCGCGGCGTCGTAGTCGGCCACCACGTAGGCGACTGGCCCGTTGCCCTGGGCCTGAACGATCAGGCGGCCCTCGAACTTCAGGCTCGCGCCGACCAGGGCGGCCAGCGCACAGGCTTCGCCGAGCAGGTTGGCGACCGCCTCGGGATAGGCGTGACGGGTGAGAACCTCCTCCACGGCCGGTCCGAGACGCACGACGCGGCCGCGGACGGGTTGGGATTCGATCTGGAAGGGCGCGACGAGGTCGTCGGCCGGGTGGCGGGGAGCAAGAGGCTGGGACACGATGCGGATATAGGACCGCTATCCCCGCCCGCCTAGATCGCCCCGAAACACCAGGCCAGGATCGACTTCTGGGCGTGGACGCGGTTCTCGGCCGCCTCCCACGCCAGCGACCTCGGCCCATCCAGCACCGCGTCGGTGACCTCCTCGCCCCGGTGGGCGGGCAGGCAGTGCAGGAAGACAGCTTCGGGACCGGCCATGTCCATCAACGCGTCGTCGACGCGATAGGGCTCGAACGCTCTCATGCGCGCGTCGTGGTCGCTGTCACCCATCGAAACCCAGGTGTCGGCCACCACGCAGTCGGCGCCGGCGACGGCGACGCGGGGATCGTCGGTCAGCATGACCTGCCCTCCCGCCTCGAGGGCTCTCGCCAGCTCGTCGGGGCACGGGCGATAGTCATCCGGACAGGCGATGTTGAGCGCGAAGCCGAGCTTGCCGGCGACATGAAGGTAGCTGGCGCAGACATTGTTGCCGTCGCCCACCCAGGCGATGGTCTTGCCGGCCACCGGGCCGCGGCGCGCCTCGAGGGTCATCAGGTCGGCTACGATCTGGCAGGGGTGACTGCGCGGGGTCAGGCCGTTGATCACCGGCACGGAAGCGGCGCCGGCAAGGGCCTCGATGTGCCGGTGGCTCTCGGCGCGGAGCATGATCGCGTCGACCATCGACGAGAGAATTCGCGCGGTGTCCTCAATCGTCTCTCCCCGGCCGAGTTGCAGGTCGGCGCTGGTGGAGATCAGGCTGGAGCCACCCAGCTGGCGCATGGCGGCGTCGAAGGAGAAGCGCGTCCGTGTTGAGTTGCGCTCGAAGATCATCGCTAGGGTGCGCCCGGCCGCTGGAGCGTCGGCGTCGACCCGGCCCTTGGGCCAACCGGTGCGGGCCGCCTTGCGGCGGTGGGCGTCGCCCAGGATGGCGAGGAGCGTCGCGGCGTCCAACTTCCAGAGGTCGACGAAGTGGCGCGGCGGGTTCACGCCGCGGCCTTCCGCCGCGCCGCCTCGCAGGCGCGTTCCAGCTTGTCGATCGCTTCCCTGGCTTCCTCGGCAGTGAGCAGCAGAGAGGGCAGCAGGCGCACGCAATTGTCGCCCCCGCCGGCGATCAGCAGGTGCTCGTCCCGGGCCAGGGCCATGAAGGCGCGATTGTTCGGGATGAGCCTGACGCCGACCAACAGCCCCTTGCCGCGGATTTCGGCGATGATGTCCGGGTAGCGATCCTGAAGGCCTTTGAGCGCCTGGGTGAAGTAACTGCCGATCTGCCGCACGTTTTCCAGGGTCTCGGGCCGACAGATCTCGTTGAAAGCGGCCAGACCCACAGCCATGGCGAGCGGGTTGCCGCCGTACGTGGACCCGTGCGAGCCCACGGTCATCCCCTTTGCAGCCTCGGCGGTGGCCAGGCAGGCGCCCACAGGGAAGCCGTCGCCCAGAGCCTTGGCCACGCACATGATATCCGGCGCGGCGTCCTCGGCCCACTCGTAGGCGAAGAGCTTGCCGGTGCGGCCCAGGCCGCACTGAATCTCGTCATAGATCACGAGCACGCCATGCTCGTCGCAGAGCGCGCGCATCCTGGTGAGGTCCGCCTCGGGAAGGGCCCGAGCCCCGCCCTCGCCCTGTACCGGCTCGATAATCACGGCCGCGGTGGTCGGGCCCATCGCCGCTGCGAGCGCGTCCATGTCGCCGAACGGCAGGTGGACGTAGCCTGGCAGGGGCGGGCCGAAGCCCTCGACGTAGGATGGATTTCCGGCTGCATAGACGGCGGCGTAGCTGCGCCCGTGGAAGGCGCCTTCGAACCCGACGATGTCGATGCGCTCGGGCTGGCCGTTGGCCCAGTGGTACTTGCGGGCGGTCTTCAGCGCGCACTCGATCGCCTCGGTCCCCGAGTTGGTGAAGAACACCACGTCGGCGAAGGTCTCCTCGCACAGACGCGCCGCCAGGGCCTCCTGGCCGGGGATTCGGAAGATGTTGGAGACATGCCACAGCTTGTCGGCCTGATCCTTCAGCGCCTTCAGCACCTTGGGGTTGGCGTGGCCGAGGCCGGTCGTGGCTATGCCGGCCAGGCAGTCGAGATAGGCCTCGCCCTCGGCGGTGTAGAGGCGCGCGCCGGCGCCGCGCTCGAAGGCCAGGGGCGCGCGGTTGTAGACCGCCAGGATGTGGTCTTCGGGAACGGTGGGCGTGCTCTGAAGCGACATCGTCGCGCCTCCCTCGCAAGGACGGGAAGCCCCAGGATGGCCGGCGCACGAGGTGGCGGCCCCCGGGGGCCGGGAAGCGCGGCGTTCTCGCGCCAGCGAGCGGCGATGTCAACAATCGTTCGGTGAAGCTATTGCGACGCGTTCAGGGTGGCCTCAGGTCTTCAGGCGATAGCCAGTCGCGAACATCCAAAGGCAGACCGCCGCCAGAGCCACGGTAAGCGCCGCCGTGGTCACCACTCCGACTGCCAGCGAGCCGTCGCTCTGGCCGATGAACCCGTAGCGGAAGCCGGAGATCAGATAGAAGAACGGGTTGTAGCGCGACGCGGTGCGGAACGGCTCCGGCAGCCGATCGACAACGTAGAAGGTGCCCGACAGGAACGTCATCGGCATGATGATGAAGTTGCCCACCGCGGCGATGTGGTCGAACTTGACCGACCAAATGGCCGCCATCATCCCCAGCAACCCCATGATCAGCGAGGCGGCGATCGCGAAGTAGACAACCGCCCACAGGTGGGCCACCCACAGGTGCGCGAATGGCAGGACGGCCAGGCCGGCCACGGCGCCCACCGCGACGCCGCGTGTCGCAGCGCCGAACGCGAACCCGGCGACTTGCTCGGCGGGTGTCAGCGGGGGCGTCAGGAAGTCGCCGATCAGGCCGTTCATCTTGGCCTGCAACAGGCTCGATGATGAGTTCGAGAACGCGTTGTTGAGGATCTGCATCATGATCAGGCCGGGCGCGACGAAGGTAGCGAACGCCACGCCCGCCATGGGAGGTCGCGCGCCCTTAACCGCCACGACGAACACCAGCATGTAGAGCAGGGCGGTGACCACCGGCGCCAGCAGCGTCTGAGCGCCGACCTTCCAGAACCGCCGCACCTCGCGCACATAAAGCGTGCGCAAGCCCTCCCAGTTCGCGCCGTGATACTCGCGCGGCAGCGGCGGCGAGGCCAAGCTTTCCGGCATGTCCTTCATCCGTCCCCATTGCGCCCGGCGGCGGTCGCGCGCAAGCGAGTCCGGCCACCACAATATGTAGTTCCCTGTGGATGGATCGCATGGCGCCTATTGTGTCTCGGCAAGAGTTCCTTACGATATCTTGTGGTCGGGGGCTGTGGCGCAACCGTCCGAACACTATATCTAGGGTCTCCCCGATTTCCGGGTGGGGCCGGCGATGTCGACAGCGAGCGGAGGGATCCCTGACATGGGCTGGACTGACGAGCGCGTGGAAACGCTGAAAAAACTGTGGCTTGACGGCCTTTCCGCCAGCCAGATCGCCAAGCAGCTGGGCGGCGTCACCCGCAACGCCGTCATCGGCAAAGTCCATCGCCTGGGCCTCTCCGGGCGCGCCGCCCCCTCGCAGCCGGCTCGCCCGGCGTTTAAAGCGCCCCGTCCGGCCCGGCCTGCCGCGACGGCGGTTCCCGCGCCGCGACGCGTCGCGCACCCCCAGCCGAGGGATCCGGCGGTATCGGCCGTCGCGGCCCATCCAGCCGTCGTGACGCCGAGAGTCGAGGAGCGCGGCGTCGCCACTGTCCTCACCCTGGGCGCCCACATGTGCAAGTGGCCGATCGGCGATCCGGCCACCGACGACTTCAGCTTCTGCGGTCGGCGCTCGTCGGACGACGGACCCTACTGCGTGGAGCACGCCCGGGTGGCTTACCAACCGCAACAGGGCAAGAAGAAATCCTCTCCCAGCGACCTAGCGCGATCGCTCCGGCGCTACGTCTAGCGGCGTTGCCGACGGACGGCGGGCGGATCGACTGCGCCCTCCCCATCTAGGGGAGGGAGCGCTAACGTAACCCATGACCGACCTCTCCCCTGTCGTCGCCGAGGGCGTCAACGCCAAGGCCTACAGCGTCTCGGAACTGGCCTTCGCGCTGAAGCGGACCATCGAGGACGCCTACGGCTTTGTTCGTCTTCGCGGCGAGCTGTCGAAGGTCACGTTCCATGGTAACGGCCACGTCTATCTCGACCTGAAGGACGATCGGGCCAGCATCTCGGGGGTGATCTGGAAGACTTCGGTGCGCGGCCTGGCGATCCGGCCGCAGACCGGCCTGGAGGTGATCGTCACCGGAAAGGTCACCACCTACCCCGGCCGCTCGCAGTACCAGATCATCATCGAGACCATGGAGCCAGCGGGGGTCGGCGCCCTCCTGGCCCAGCTCGAACGCCTGAAGGCCAAGCTCGCCGCCGAAGGCCTGTTCGAAGCTGGTCGCAAGCGACCCTTGCCCAGTCTGCCGGCCGTGATCGGCGTGGTCACCAGCCCCACGGGGGCGGTGATCCGCGACATCCTTCATCGCATCTCGGATCGCTGGCCGTGCCGGGTGGTGGTCTGGCCGGTGGTGGTGCAGGGCGATCAGGCCGCCGCCCAGGTGCGCGCCGCCATCGAGGGTTTCGCCAGGCTCGAGCCCGGCGGCCGCGTCCCGCGGCCGGACCTGATCATCGTCGCGCGCGGCGGCGGCTCGGTCGAGGACCTATGGCCGTTCAACGACGAGGCTCTCGCCCGCGCCGTGGCCGCCTGCCCGATCCCTCTCGTGTCGGCCGTGGGCCACGAGACCGACACCACGCTCATCGACTTCGTCGCCGACCGCCGGGCGCCCACCCCAACGGCCGCAGCCGAGTTGGCGACCCCGGTGTTCGCTGACCTGGCGGCGACACTCGCCGACTATCAGCGGCGCCTGCTTCGCTGCGCGTCGCGGATGATGGACCTCGGCCGCGCGCGGCTGGCCGCCGCCGCCGGACGGCTCCCGAGGCTCCAGGACCTGCTGGCCATCGCCACCCAACGCCTCGACCTCGCCTCCGGGCGGCTGGGCGCCGCCCTCACCGCCAATGTCGGCGCTCACCGACACGATCTGGCGTCCAAGGCCGCCTCCCTGCGGCCTCGCCTGCTCATCGGCGCCATCGAGGTGAAATCGGAGACCTTGGCGGTCCTGGGTCGTCGCCTCGAGCCTCTCGTGCGCCGCACCTTCGCACAATCGGCGGACCGTCTGGCGAATCTCGAGAAGCTGCGCCTGTCTCTCGATCCTGATCGCCCTCTCAGCCGGGGCTTCGCCCGCGTGGAGCGGGAGGACGGGGGCCTCGTCCGCTCGGCCGGGACGGTGAAGAGCGGCGAGGCCGTGCGGTTGATCTTCTACGACGGCGCCCGCGCAGCCGTGATCGACGGCGGCGCCGCCGCCTCACCCACGCCCGTGCGCAAAGCCGCCCCATCGCCTCCCGCGGAACAGGGGCGTCTGTTTTGAGCCCTGATTTCGCGCTATGGGCGAGGGGATGAACGCTTTCGACAAGGACCTGGGCGCGGCCGACCTCGCCGTGGTGCGCTACGGCGACGGCGAGATGACCGTGATCAGGCCGGGCCGCTACGTGATCTGCGCCGTCTCCGGACGCAAGATCGCCCTGGAAGACCTCCGCTACTGGAATCCCGTGCTCCAGGAGGCCTATGCCGGCCCCACAGAGGCGCTGGCCCGCTGGAAGCAGCTCAATCCGGGGTAGCGTAGTCTTCGCGCGGCCAGCGCTTGTGCATCCACCACCACTCCCCGGGCCTCTCGCGCACACGGGCCTCGATGTAGGCGTTGACCGCCGCCACGCCGGCGGCGATGTCGACGGTGCGGTTGCCGGTGTCGGGGACCTCGATCGGCTCGTGGGCGACGACGCGGAACCGCACGCCGCCGCCGACCCGCTGGATCGACATCGGCTGGATGATCGTCCCGAACCGCTGCGCCAGCCTCACCCCGGCCGGGTTGGTCATCACCGGCCGTCCGAAGAACTGCCCGGCCACCCCGCCGTCGTAGCGCTGATCGTTCAGCATGGCGATGGAGCGGCCTTCGCCGAGCGCCGCCAGAAGCTCGCGCGCGCCTTCCGCGCCCTTGGGCGCGAACAGGCGCACCCCGTAGCGGAAGCGCCCCTCCCTGACCCGCCGGTCGACGTACGGGTTATTCAGCGCGCGGTAGGTCACCTGGCACGGGATACCCGCCTCGATGATGGCGCCGGCCATGACCTCGACGTTCGACAGATGCCCCGAGATCAGCACCACCGGACGGCCCGCCTGGGCGATCGCCTTCAGCCGCTCCGCGCCGCTGACATCCACACGGCCGCCGGCCGGGGTCAGTCTGTCGGTGATCGGGAACTCGGCCAGATAGCGGCCGAAGTTGTCCCACTGGGCGGCGAGGATGGCCCCCATCTCGGATTCGGGCATGTCCGGAAAGGCCAGCTTAAGGCCGCGGCGGGCGGTGCGGTGGGCGCTGGTGAGCGGACCGACGCCCCGGGCCACCGCGCCGAAGAACGCCGACCAGGCTTCCATTGGGGCGGCTCTCGCCACCGCGGTGAAGAGATCGAACCCGAGCGCTTCCAGCCGCCACAAAAGCTCCTGGATCAGCGGCGAGCGGGACTTGGCCATCGGCCCATTAGGCCCCGGGCGAGGCCCGGCGCAACGGCAGCGCCGTGGCGCTCCCGGACACGATAGGCTAAGCCGCGCCCATGGCGCTCCCTGACAATGTCGAAGATCTCGACGCGCTTCTCGTCGAGCTCAACCGCGCCTCGGCCGCGGCGATCCTGCCGCTGTTCCGCGCCGAGCACGGTTTGGAGGACAAGGGCCGTCCCGGGTACTTCGATCCCGTGACCCAGGCCGACCGCGGCGCGGAGGCGACGATCCGTCGGCTGGTCGGCGAACGGCATCCCGACCACGGGGTGATCGGGGAGGAATATGGCGAGGATCGCCCTGACGCCGACTTCGTCTGGGTGATCGATCCCATCGACGGCACCCGCGCCTTCATCGCCGGCCTACCGGTCTGGACCACCTTGATCGGCCTGCGGTTCCAGGGCGAACCCGTGCTGGGCTCCATAGGCCAACCCTACCTCGACGAGCTGTTCATTGGCCATTCGGGTGGCGCGCGTCTGATGAGCCGCGGATCCGCACGGTCGCTGTCGACGCGCAAGGGAGCGGCGCTCGACCGGGCGATCATCGCCACCACCGACCCTGACGCCTGCTTTACGCCGCCGGAACTGGCCGCCTGGCGCCGTCTGCGCGCCGGCGCGCGTCTCGCGCGGCTGGGCTGCGACGCCTACGCCTACGCCATGGTGGCCGCCGGGGCGCTCGACCTGGTCGTGGAGGCGGGACTGAAGGCCTGGGACATCGAAGCGGCCATCCCGGTCCTGGCCGGGGCTGGGGGTCAGGTCGCCAATTGGCGCGGCGACCCGGTCGGCGCGCGGGGCGGGCAGGTCGCACTCGCCGGCGATCGGGGGCTGCTGGAGGAGGCGCTAGGCTTCCTCGAGCCCGCCGCCTTGCCAGGCCTCTGAAACGGGTCCGATTGCTGCGGCCAGGGCGTCGAACTCGCGCCAGAACACTGCCTGTACATCGTCCGACTCCTGGAGAAGCTCGTGGAAGGCGCCAGGGATCTCCACGTAGCGCCCTCTCGGGAGCCGCGCCGTGACGCGTCTGAGGGCCGCATTGTCGACCAGCCGGTCGTCGCCAGCCGCGACGACGGTCACCGGGATGTCGATGAGCGGGACGCCGCGGCCCTTGGCGAGCCGCGTGGTCGCCTTGAAGGCGAAATCGAGCCAGCCCCAGGTCGGGGGGCCGAGGGCCAGATCGGGACAGGCTTCCAACAGCCCCTCGGCGCGGGCGTACCGGACCTGGTCGTGAGTGACGATGTTGGCCTCGAAAGTCGCGACGGCCGCCGGGCCCGGCACGGCAAGGCCGCCGCGCCCCAGCCCCGTCAGCGCCGAAGCCAGGGCCCGCGCCACGATCGGCGGCGCGGCGCCGACCCGAATGCCGAGCATCGGCGCCGACAGGATCGCGGCGGAGAACCTCCGTTCGCCCTCCGCCAGCGCGAGCAGGGTCAAGCAGCCGCCCATGGAATGGCCCAGCGCGATCCATGGCCGGGGGAGCCGCGCTTCATACGTCGCCAGCAACGCGGCGTAGTCCGCAAGGAAGTCCTGATAGCCCACGGCGTGGCCGAGGAGGCGGTCAGGCAGCAGGCGGTCGGCGAGCCCCTGCCCGCGCCAGTCGTGGACCAGCGTCACATATCCCCTGTCGGTCAGGGCGCAGGCCGTCTCGAAATATTTCTCGATGGCCTCGGTCCGGCCGGGACTGACCACCACCGAGCCGCGGGGATGGCCGGCGGCTGGAAACAGCGCGGCCCGAAGGCGCGCGCCGCGCGCGCCGGTGAACCATTCGGCCGCTGCGTCCCCCGGGACCGGCGCCGCGGGAAGCCCGACCAGGGGCGCCGGTTCGGCCACGGACGTTCCTAGGGACCGACCGTGGCCGCGATGCGCCTCAGGAAGACAGCTTGGAGAACAGCGCCGTCATTTTGCCCTGCAGCGACATGGCCAGGCCCATGTCGGAGAGCTGCATCTTGCCACCCATCACCGCGCTCATGGCGTCGAGCTTGCCCGCGCCCATGGCCTCGAAATCGTCCTTCGAAATGGTGATCGTCAGGTCGGCGGGCTTGTCTTCATTGGTGACCGAGCCGCCGTCGATGAAGATGGCGCCGTCGCTCTTGAGGTTGAATTTGAGCGTCTTGCCGAGGCCGGAATCGGCGCCCACGGCGGTCTTCAAACGGTCGGTCAGTTCCTGGAGCGTGGCCATGGATCCTTAGGTCTCCCAGTGAGGTTGGCGCTTCCGAAATCGGCGCGATCGTGGCCGTAACCCGAGGCTGCTGCGGAGGCAAGTGAACATTGTTCAGACCGGCGGGGGTCTTGAAACCGCGGGGACCGAAACCAACTAGTAGCGCGAAGGCGCTGGGGTTTCCGGGCCTTCCGGTTCACCTGCGAGGCCTCCGGGCTCGCAACGATCCGCTCACGACTGCAACCTTGCTTCAATCCTAGAAGGATGCCGAACATGCGCACTATCGATCTGACCCCCCTCTACCGCTCCGTGGTGGGCTTCGACCGTCTCGCCGATCTCCTGGACTCGGCCAGTTCAGAAGCCGCCAGCGGCTACCCGCCCTACAACATCGAACGTACGGGCGAGAACACCTATCGCATCGAGATCGCCGTAGCCGGCTTCAAGGCCGACGATCTGGCCCTCGAAGTGAAGGAAAACCTGCTGACCGTCCAAGGCCGCAAGGGCTCGACGGACGAAGCCAAGCGCTACCTGCACCGCGGCCTTGCCGAGCGCAGCTTCGAGCGCCGCTTCCAGCTGGCCGACTTCGTCGTTGTCCAGGACGCCGAGCTGGCCAACGGCCTGCTGTCCATCTCCCTCAAGCGCGAGCTGCCCGAGGCCCTCAAGCCGCGTCGGATCGAGATCGGCACGCCCGCCGCCAATGGCGTCGCCAAGGACAACACCCTGATCGAAACCGACAAGGCCGCCTAAGCGCGGTCTCGTTCAACGGTCGCCGAGGGGCGGAGCGGAGACGCTCCGCCCTTTCTTTTGGACTCAGGCCGCCATCGCCGGCAGCGGCGATGAGGCGGCCGTATCGAGATAACGCGCCGCGACCGGAATGAGGCCAGCCGAAAGCTCCACGAACAAGGGATTGCCGGTCGGGATCTCCACGGCCGGAATGTCGGCGTCAGGGACGGCGAACAGGTGCTTGACGATCGAGCGCAGCGAATTGCCGTGCGCTGCGACCAGCAGCGTCTCGCCGGCCATCAGGCGCGGGGCGATCTCGGCGGTCCAGTAGGGCAGCACCCGCTCCAGGGTGGTCTTCAGGCTCTCCGTCGCCGGCGGCGTGATGCCGCGGTAGCGGCGATCGGCGGCGAAATCGTACTCGCCCCCCGGCGGCAGCGGCGGCGGCGGCACATCGAAGGACCGGCGCCAGATGCGCACCTGTTCGTCACCGAACTCGGCGCGCGTCGGAGCATGTTCGCGGCCGGTGAGCGCGCCGTAGTGACGCTCGTTGAGCCGCCAATCCTTGACCATCGGCGCCCACAACTGGTCGGCCGCCCACAACGCCAGATCGGCCGTGCGGATGGCCCGCGTCAGCACCGAGGTGAAGACGCGGTCGAACGCCAGGCCCTCGGCCTTGATCAGCCGGCCGGCCTCCAGCGCTTCGGCCTCGCCCTTGTCGGTCAGATCGACGTCGACCCAGCCGGTAAACCGCTGCTGAATGTTCCAGCGGCTCTGGCCATGGCGGAGGAGAACGAGTTTGGGCATCGGCGATCCTGGGAGGCAAGGCCACGCGGGCTAGCAGGATGACGTTGAGCGGTATCGCCCAAAGTCCGAATCCTGCTGTAGATTCAAGGTGTAGAGCCTGGTCGAGACGTTCCATCGAACGTCGTCAGGCTCTAGGACCTTACGCCCAGGAACGTCAAGGGCAGGCGTCTGCGCCAGGAAACGTCAAGGGCGGTGGCGCCGCGAAGCGGGCGCGGCTATAGCGGCGGCGCGATGCGTGACCGTCTGTTTTTTCCCCTTCTCGGCCTGATCGCTGCGGGATTGGTCGCCCTCGCCCTGGTCTGGCCGCAGGGGGCCGGGTCGCCGTCACCGCCGCCGTTCGGCCACGCGCTGGCTCCCTTGCCCATCCCGCCACCCTCCCCATCCGGCCGCGTCCCCTCCTCCGCTGCTCCCTCCTGAGCGCTCCTTCATCGCAAAAGTGACCCCATGCTCCCAAAGCCCCGAGTTGACCTTGTCCCCGGCCAGATCGCCTACGAGACCACGCCTCTGGTCAAGCCCACCGGGTTTCGCGAGTACGACGCGCGCTGGTTGCTGGGGTCGGAAATCAACCTCCTCGGCGTCCAGGCCCTGGGCCTCGGCCTGGGGGCCTACGTGCAGGAGGTCGGCGAGCGCCGGGTTGTGATCGGGCACGATTACCGCTCCTACTCGCTGTCGGTAAAGCAGGCGCTGACCCTGGGCCTGATCCAGGCCGGCTGTGAGGTGCTGGATATCGGCCTGGCCCTCTCGCCCACAGCCTATTTCGCCCAGTTCATCCTGGAGGCGCCGTGCGTGGCCATGGTGACCGCCAGCCACAACGAGAACGGCTGGACCGGCGTCAAGATGGGCGTCTCCCCACCCCTAACCTTCGGCCCCGACGAG
>Ga0302314_10006443_pt1 | contig 21235 bp, 17 predicted proteins | sample III_Palsa_N2_3_FD_200533 | JGI IMG/M metagenome (GOLD analysis project Ga0302314, IMG submission 200533) | Peat permafrost microbial communities from Stordalen Mire near Abisko, Sweden - III_Palsa_N2_3 | ecosystem: Environmental > Terrestrial > Soil > Palsa > Peat permafrost | place: Sweden...
TCCACGACCTGGCCGTGACGGCTCGCAAGGACGGCGCCGGTTATGTGCTCAATGGCGCCAAGTCGGTGGTCATCGGCGCGCCGTTCGCGACTCATCTTATCGTCACCGCCCGCACGGGCGGGGCCCGGCGAGACACCGGCGGGGTCTCGGTGTTCGTGGTCGACAAGACCGCCAAGGGCGTCGTCACCCGTGACTATCCGACGGTGGATGGCGGACGGGCTTCGGAAGTGATTTTTGAGAATGTCGCCGTAGGGGCCGATGCCCTCATCGGCGGCGAAGGCGAGGCGCTCCCGTTGGTCAATCAGGTCGTCGACGAGGCCGTCGCGGCGGTGTGCGCCGAGGCCTGCGGCGTGCTGCGCAAGCTGCACGAGGGCACGCTGGAATACACCCGCCAGCGCAAGCAGTTCGGCGCGCCCATCGCTTCGTTCCAGGTGCTGCAGCACCGCATGGTCGACATGTTCATCCAGGTCGAGCAGGCGGTCTCGATGACCTATATGGCGCACATCAAGCTCGGCGAGCCGGCCAAAGAGCGCGCCAAGGCGGTGTCCGCCGCCAAGGTCCAGATCGGCCGCGCCTGCAGGTTCGTCGGTCAGAACGCCATCCAGCTGCATGGCGGGATGGGCATGACCGACGAGATGGCCATCGGCCACTACTTCAAGCGCGCGACCCTGATCGAGGGCGTTTTCGGCTCGGTGGATCATCACCTGGCGCGCTACGAGGCCCATGCCTTCGACAAGGCGGCCTGAACGCGTGCGCCTGATCGAGGCGCCGTCGCCCAACTTCGACGCCCGGCGCGCGCCGCCAGACATGATCGTCCTGCACTATACCGGCATGGCGAGCGGCGAGGCGGCGCTGGCCCGACTGCGCGATCCGGCCGCCAAGGTCAGCGCTCACTACCTCGTCGACGAAGACGGCCTGGTCTATGCGTTGGTCGACGAGGCGCGCCGCGCCTGGCACGCCGGCGCCTCCGCCTGGAAGGGCGCCACCGACGTCAATGCCCGCTCGATCGGGGTGGAGATCGTCAATCCGGGCCACGAAATCGGCTATCGGCCGTTCCCGGCCGCGCAGGTCCTGGCGGTGATCGACCTGCTGGGCGACATCCGCGAGCGCTGGACCATCGAGGACGGGCTCATCCTCGGCCATTCCGATGTGGCGCCGCGTCGCAAACAGGATCCGGGTGAACTGTTTCCATGGCCGCAACTGGCGGCGGCCGGGCACGGTTTGTGGGTCGAGCCGCCGGCCGCGCCGGGAGCGGCGCTGAGCGTGGGCGACCGGGGCCTGGGCGTGCTCGTGCTGCGCGGCGCGCTGGCGCGCCTGGGGTATGAGGTTCCCGCTCACGGGCCGTTCGACGATGACCTGGCGATCGTCGTCACCGCCTTCCAGAGGCACTGGCTGCAGACCCGCTGCGACGGCGCCGCCGATGGCGACACGCGCGCCAGGCTGACGGCCCTCCTGCGCCTTTCCGGCCCATGATCGCGCCCGATCCAGACCTCTCCGGCGATCTCGTCCTCGCCGCCGGCGCGTTCGATCTGACGCCGCTGCGCCCCGCCGACGCCGAGGACCTGCTGGCCGAGTTCTCCGATCCGCGGGTTGTCGAATGGATGGACATCGACCCACTGCAGACCCTCGAGGAAGCCGAGGCGATCATCAGCTGGGCCGGGGATCAGCGGGCGCTGGGGGCCGGCGTTCGCTGGGCGATCCGGCTGCGGGGCATTGGCGCCTTCGCCGGCACCTGCGGCTACAATCGCATCGTCCTCGAGCGTGGACGGCGTGGGGAGATCGCCTACGACCTCTGTCGCGCTTGGCAAGGGCGTGGGGTCATGCGCGATGTGCTGCCCGCGGTCATGGAGTTTGGCTGGCGGCGGCTGGCGCTGCACCGCCTTGAGGCCCTGGTCACGCCGGGCAATGAGCGCTCTTGCGCGCTGCTCGAGCGGCACGGCTTCGCGCGGGAAGGGGTGCTCGCGGGCTATGGCTTCTGGAAGCGTCGCTATTGGGACCAGATCGTCTACGGCTTGACGCGGACCGACGCGCCGCCCACCCTCTGAAGTGGATCAGACGGCCGGGCGGTCGCTCTCCGCATCCGAAAGGGGCGGAGGGAGGAAAGTCCGGGCTCCACGGCGACAAGGCGGCGGGTAACGCCCGCCGGGGGCGACCCCAGGGATAGCGCCACAGAAAGCAAACCGCCGCCCTTTTGGGCGGTAAGGGTGAAAGGGTGAGGTAAGAGCCCACCGCGGACCGGGTGACCGGGACGGCATGGCAAGCCCCGCTTGGAGCAAGACCGAATAGGGACGCCGCGTCCGCTCAGCGTGAGTAGGGAGCGGGCAGGGCCGTCGCTGGCCCAGGCGTCCGGGTAGGTTGCGAGAACCGCCCGGCGACGGGCGGTCCAGAGGAATGGCCGCCGCGTCTCGGACGAGAGTCCGAGGCGGCACAGAACCCGGCTTACAGGCCGTCTGATCCGCGCTCCTCAAAGCATCTCAATTCGAGTGTTCTGTATACGTTCTCATCAGGAGGAGCGGTGTCTTGGCTGTGTCCCAACACGGTTAGCGAAATCTTACGTTTTATGGCTTTGGTGTCATTGTATCCCAATCAATCCCATGTTAACCCAGTTTTGTCGTTCGAAACGCCAACCCGGGGCTGGTTGCGGTGTTCCATTCCACCTTCGAAAAGCAGCTCGACGCCAAGCGCCGCATCCTGGTGCCTCAGGAGTTTCGCGCCGCCGCGGCGGGGCCTTTCGACGGTGTGTTCTGCTTCCCCTCGATCGAGCACGACTGCATTGAGGGCGGCGGCCAGGCCCTGTTCGACACCTATCTCTCGGTGATCGATGAGTTGGCGTTCGGCGACCCCCTGCGCTCGGCGCTGGAGACCAGCGTGCTGGGCGGCATGTGCCGCCTGTCCTACGACACCGCCGGCCGCATAACCCTGCCCGAAAGCTTGTGCGACGCCTTCGAGCTGACCGACTGGGTGGCGCTGGTCGGCATGGGCGAACGCTTCCAGATCTGGCCGAGGCAGGCCTTCCAGGCCCACCGCGCCGAACAGCTCAAACTGGCGAGAGCCGGTCTGCCGGCGCTGCGCACGCAACAGCGCGCGGTGGGCGCATGAGCGGCCACGCCAGCGTTCTCATCGCCGAGGTGATGGAGGCGCTGAACCCGAGCCCCGGCCTCTCGATGGTCGACGGCACCTTCGGGGCGGGCGGCTACAGCCGCGCCATGCTGGACGCCGGCGCCAGCGTCACGGCCTTCGACCGCGATCCGTCGGTCGCGTCCTTCGCGGCGGGCCTCACGGCAGACGGCCGTTTCAAGCTGGTCGCCGCGCCGTTCTCGACCATGGCCGAAGTGATGGGCGAGGGCGCCTGCGACGGCGTCGCGCTCGATCTTGGCGTTTCTTCGATGCAATTCGACGAGGCCGAACGCGGCTTTTCCCTGATGCGCGATGGGCCGCTCGACATGCGAATGTCGGGCGAGGGGCCTTCGGCCGCCGACCTCGTCAACACCGCGCCTCACCCCGCGTTGGCCCGCATCTTCCGTGAGTTCGGCGAGGAACGTCAGGCGAGTCGCATCGCCACGCGCATCCTGCGTCGCCGCGCCGAACGGCCCTTCGAGCGCACCGCCGATCTTGCCGCTGAGGTCGAACAGGCGCTCGGCGGACGCCGCGGCGCGAAAATTCATCCGGCCACGCGGGTTTTCCAGGCGCTTAGAATCGCGGTCAATGACGAGCTTTCAGAGCTTGAGGCGGGGTTGGTGGCGGCCGAGCTTACACTGAAGGCGGGAGGTCGACTGGCTATCGTGACGTTCCATTCTCTCGAGGATCGGATCGTCAAGTCGTTCCTGGCCGAGCGCGCCGGCGCGGCGGAGCGTGGATCGAGGCACGCGCCGGCCATTCCAACCGCGCGGCCGAGCTTCCGCCTGATCCACAAGGGCGTGCGCGCGCCGTCGGCGGCCGAGATCGCGGCCAATCCGAGGGCCAGGTCAGCGAAGCTCCGGGCCGCCGAGCGTTCGGCCGCCCCGGTGTGGAGGCGCGCGGCGTGATCCTGTCCGGCATCTTCAACCGCCGCTACCGGGGCTTTCGCGTCGTCGACCTCGCCGCGCTCGCGGTGCTGCTGGTCCTCGCCGTGGCGAGCTACGCCTTCAAGACCTTCGCTGAAGGCATGGGCGCCGATACGGCCGGCGTCGAAGATCAGATCGCGCAGGAGGACCGCCGCATCCACCTGCTGAAAGCCGAGATCGCCCATCTGGACGACCCGGGCCGCATCGAGCGCCTCTCGACCCAATACCTCAGCCTTCAGGCCGTGGACCCGAAGCAGGAGACGACGGCCGAGGCGCTGTCCCAGATCGCCCTCAGGGGCGCCGCGCCGCAGCCGGCCAAGGCGACCAAGCCATGACGGCCATCCCGGAAGGCTCGCAAGGCGTCTGGCGGCCGGCTGGTGGGCCAACGTCATGGCTGTGGTGGATGGACCGCGCCATCGAGCGCGCCCGATCGTCGGGCAAGGCCGAGGACGACACGCGCCTGCGCATCTTCTTCGTCATGGCGCTGTTCGTCGCCGCCTTCGTAACGCTGGGCCTGGTGGCGACCAAGGCCGCCCTGTTTTCGGGCCTTGACGCCAAGAGCCGCGGCGCCGGCCTCGCGCCCGAGGCGCGGGCCGACCTCGTCGACCGCGACGGCCAGATCCTCGCCGTCGATCTGGTCCGCTTCGGCATGTATATCAATCCGCGCGAGATCTATGATCCGGCGGCGACCAAGGCGGCGCTTCTCAGCGTGCTGCCGACGCTGTCTCTGGCCCACCTCGACACGGCGCTGACCGGCCCACACAAGGAATATTATATCGCGGCCGGCCTTCTGCCGGAGGTGAAGGACCGCATCCACGACCTGGCGCTGCCCGGCGTAACCTTCGCGGAAGAGCCGGGCCGGGCCTATCCGCTCGGATCGACAGGCGCCCACCTCATCGGCTTTTCCGACAAGGGCGGCCGGGGGCTGGCTGGCGCCGAGAAGGCGTTCGACACCGAAATCCGCGACGACGCCGGCCACGACGCGGTGCCGCTGTCGATCGATCTGCGCGTCCAGGGCGCCTTGCAGGACGAACTCGGCGCGGCGGCGACCCGTTTTGGCGTCAAGGACGCCGTCGGCATGGTGGTCAACGTCCGGACCGGCGAGATCCTGGGTATGGCCAGCTGGCCGAATTTCGATCCCAACGATCCGGGCAAGGCCGACCCCGCGGCGATGATCAACCACGCCGCCGCCACGGTCTATGAGCCGGGGTCGGTGTTCAAAGTCTTCACCCTGGCCATGGGCCTCGACGCCGGCACCACCACCGTCGATACCAAGTATGACGTCCGCGATCCGCTGGTCCTGCCGGGGCAGACCATTCACGACTACGACAAGCAGGACGCCGCTCTGGGCCAAATGCCGTTGTGGGAGGTGTTCACTCACTCCTCAAACGAAGGCGCCGCGCGCATGTCGCTGCAAGCCGGCGCCGCCAACATGGACAAGTACTGGCACTTGTTCGGTCTCTATCAGAAGGCCCCCAGCGAGCTCATCGAGTCCGCTCATCCGCTGCTGCCCGCGCGGCTCAGCGAGAACGCGGTCGCGACCATGGGCTTTGGTCACGCGATCTCCGTCACACCCCTGATGATCGCCACCGGTATGAGCGCCATTCTGAACGGGGGCATCTACCGGCCGCTCACGTTGAGAAGGCTTGACCCGGGCCAGGCCCCGGCGGCCGGTCATCGCGTGATCAAGGCGTCCACGTCCCGCACCATGCTCAACCTGATGCGCCTCAACGCCGTTATCGGCACCGGCCGCAAGGCCGACGTCGCCGGCTATCGCGTCGGCGGCAAGACCGGCACGGCCACCAAGCTGGTTCATGGACATTACGACAAGGGCAAGCTGAACCTGGCGTCCTTCGCCGCGATCTTCCCGACCGACGGGCCGCTCGACCAGGACCGCTATTATGTCCTGATCATGATGGATGAGCCCAAGCCGCTGCCCGAGACAGGCGGCTTCACGACCGGGGGCGAAGTGTCCGCGCCCATCGCCGGTAAGGTGATCGCGCGCATCGCCCCACTGCTCGGCGTCAAGCGCATCGCCGCCACGGTGGCGACCGATCCCAAGGCGGCGGTCGACGCCCAGGCCCTGGTGGGACGCGACTGATGACCCGCCTGTCCACCCTGGTACGGCGCGATCTGGCCATCGATCCGGAGATCACCGGCGTGACCGCCGACAGCCGCCGGGTAAAGCCGGGATATCTGTTCGCCGCCCTGCCGGGCGCCACCCTCGACGGCCGCCGGTTCGTGCCCGCCGCCCTCGACGCCGGGGCCGCGGCGATTCTGGCCGGCGAGGACATGCCGAGCCTGCCGGCGCCGGTGGTGCGCTCGGCCGATCCGCGCCGCGCCTACGCCCTGGCCGCCGCCGCCCTCAACGGCTGCCAACCCAAGGTGGTGGTCGCCGTCACCGGGACCAACGGCAAAACCTCGGTGGCGGCGTTCTGCCGCCAGATATTCGCCGCTCTCGGGCACGCCTCGGCGAGCATGGGCACTCTGGGCGTGCGCGCTGGCGACGACCAACTCACGCCGCCCGGCCTCACCACCCCCGACGCTGGGGATGTCGCCGAGATGCTGGCGCGTCTTGCCGAACGGGGCGTGACGCACCTGGCGCTCGAAGCCTCCTCCCATGGTGTCGATCAGCGCCGACTCGACGGCGTGCAGCTGACCGCCGCGGGCTTCCTCAATCTTACCCAGGATCACCTGGATTATCACGGAACCATGGAGGCCTATCGCGCCGCCAAGCTGCGCCTGTTCCACACCCTGCTTCCCCGCGGGCGGACGGCGGTGCTCAACGCCGATTCCGAGGCCTTTCCCGCCTTCGCCGCGGCCGTCCGGACGCACGGCCACACGCTGATGACCGTGGGCGCGATGGGTCAGGGCCTCAACCTCATCGCCCGCCGCCCGGCGGCGAACGGCCAGCGCCTGCGGATCGGCGCCTGGGGTCGCGAATACGAAGTTGTCCTGCCGCTGGCCGGCGCGTTTCAGGCGGCCAACGCCCTGGTCGCCGCCGGCCTCTGCATCGCCGCGGGGGCGCCGGTGGAGGGCGTGCTGGCGGCCCTCGAGGGTCTCGAAGGCGCGCCAGGACGGCTGCAGAAGATCGGCGAGGGTCGCAAGGGCGGCGTTGCCTATGTCGACTACGCTCACACGCCTGACGGCCTGCGCACGGTGCTCACGGCGCTGCGCCCACACGCGAGCGGCCGGCTCATCGTCGTCTTTGGGGCCGGCGGCGATCGGGACCGGGGCAAACGGCCGCAGATGGGGGCCATCGCCGCCGACCTTGCGGATATCGCCATCGTCACCGATGACAACCCGCGCTCCGAGCCGCCCCAGGCCATCCGCGCCGAAGTCGTCGCCGGCGGCGCCGGCCTGGAGGAGATCGCCGGCCGGGCCGAAGCGATCGCCGCCGGCGTCGCGCTTCTTGCCAAGGGCGACATCCTCGTCGTCGCCGGCAAGGGGCACGAACAGGGTCAGGACATCGGCGGCGTCATCCATCCCTTCGACGATGTGGCCGTCACCCTCGCGGCGCTGCGGGGCGCGCATGTCTGAGCCCTTGTGGTCCTCGGCTGACATCGTCGCCGCCGCCCACGGGCGCCCGAGCGGCCCGTCCTTCGTCGCCACTGGGATCGCGATCGACAGTCGCGAAGTGGCGCACGGCGACCTGTTCGTCGCCCTGGCCGATGCGCGTGACGGTCACGATTTCATTCCCGGGGCGCTGGCCGCGGGCGCGTCCGGCTCGCTTGTCTCCCGGCAGGCCTCCGGCCCAGCCGTCGTCGTCGCCGACACACTGGTCGCGCTCGCCGATCTGGGCGCGGCCGCCCGCGACCGCGCGCCGGCCGCCCGGCGCGGCGCGGTGACCGGATCGGTGGGCAAGACCAGTGTCACCCAGGCAGTCTTGGCGGGTTTGAAATTGGCCGGCGACGCCCATGGTTCGGTGAAGTCGTTCAACAATCACATCGGCGTGCCGCTGACGCTGGCGCGAATGCCGGCGACCACCCGCCGCGCGGTGTTCGAAATGGGCATGAACCACGCCGGCGAGATCGCCCCGCTGTCGCGCCTGGTGCGGCCGCACGCCGTGGCGATCACCAATGTCGAAGCCGTGCACGTCGAGAATTTCGCCGACGGCGAGGCCGGCGTCGCCCGGGCCAAGGCCGAGATTTTCCTGGGCCTGGAGCCTGACGGTGCGGCGATTCTCAACGCCGACAACGCCTGGGCCGGCGAGCTCGCCAAGGCCGCCCAGGCCAAGGGCGGGCGCGTGAGGACCTTCGGCGCCGGCGCTGGCGCCGACGCCAGGTTGGTCCGGTTTTCCGCCACCGTGGGGGGCGCGGAGGTGACGGGCGTCATCGATGGCGCGCCGCTTGATTACACCCTGCGCCAGTCGGCGCCGCACTGGGGGCCGATGAGCCTGTGCGCGCTCTTGATGCTGGGCGCCCTGGGTGTCGATCTCGATCTCGCCGTTCGCGCTCTCGCCGAATTCGAACCCCTGGCCGGGCGAGGCGTGACGATGACGCTGCACGGCCCGCGCGGCGCCTTCACCCTGGTCGACGAAAGCTACAACGCCAGCCCAGTGTCGGTGGCCGCCGCCTTGACGGCGCTGGGCGCTCGGCCGGCGCAGGGCCGTCACATCGCCGCCCTCACCGACATGCTGGAGTTGGGCGGCGATGCGCCCGCCCGTCACGCGGCCCTGGCGGGCGACATCGACGCGGCCGGCGTCGATCTGGTGTTCTGCGCCGGACCGCTGATGCGCTCGCTCTGGGAGGCGTTGCCCAAGGACCGGCGCGGCGCTTGGGCCCCGAGCGCGGCCGACCTCGCGCCCGTCCTCAATGCCGCCGTGGCCGCCGGCGACGTCATCATGATCAAGGGGTCCAAGGCCTCGAAGGCGAGCCTGCTCGTCCAGGAACTGGTCATGCTGGGCGAGGCCGCCTGATGGTGTTCTTCCTCTATCAGTTCCTGGCTGACCATCACCTCTATCTGCCGGGCCACAATCTGCTGCGCTATCTGACTTTCCGGGGCGGCATGGCGGTGGCCACCGCCCAATTCGTGGTCGTAGCCATGGGCTCGCGCTTCATCCGTTGGATGCAGGCCCGGCAAGGCAAGGGCCAGCCGATCCGCACCGACGGCATCCAGCGCCACATCACCGAAAAGGCCGGCACGCCCACCATGGGCGGCCTGATGTTCCTGGCCGGCATCACGGCCGCGACCCTGTTCTGGGCCGACCTGGCCAACATCTACGTCTGGGTGGTGCTGGGCGTCACCCTGGCGTTCGGCGGCCTGGGCTTTCTCGACGACTACGCCAAGGTCACACGGCAGACGACCGCCGGGATCTCTGGGCGAATGCGCCTGGTGGTGGAGGCCGCGGTGGCCATCGCCGCCGTGTTCCTGATGATCCGTTTCGGCGCTACCTCGCCCGAGCCGGGCCTTTCGACCTCGATCGCCTTCCCGTTCTTCAAGCACGCCTTGTGGAACATCGGCTGGTTCTATCTCGCCTTTGGGGCCTTCATCATCGTTGGGGCCTCCAATGCGGTGAACTTCACCGACGGGCTCGACGGTCTCGCCACCGTGCCGGTGATGATCGCCGCGGCCACGTTCGGACTGGTGGCCTACCTCGCCGGTAACTTCAAATTCGCCGACTATCTGCAGATCGATCCCGTGCCGGGCGCGGGCGAGCTCGCCGTGGTCTGTTCGGCGATCGTCGGCTCGGGCCTGGGCTTCCTCTGGTACAACGCGCCTCCGGCCCGGATCTTCATGGGCGATTCCGGCGCCCTGTCGCTTGGCGGCGCCATCGGGGCTATCGCGGTGGCCACCAAGCACGAGATCGTCCTGGCCATCGTCGGCGGCCTCTTCGTCGTCGAGACCGTCTCGGTAATCGTGCAGGTCGGATGGTTCAAGCGCACGGGCAAGCGGGTGTTCCTGATGGCCCCCATCCATCACCACTTCGAGAAGCTCGGCTGGTCTGAGCCGACGGTGGTGATTCGCTTCTGGATCGTGGCTGTGATGCTGGCGATGGTCGGCCTTTCCACCTTGAAGCTGCGGTGAGGGGGCGATGATCCCGGTCACCTGCTTCGAGAGGCGGACGGTCGCGGTGTTCGGCCTGGCGCGCAGCGGCCTGGCGGCCGCGCGGGCTCTCGTCGCTGGTGGCGCGCGCGTCGCCTGCTGGGACGAGCGCGCCGGCGCGCGCGCCGCCGCCGAGGCCGAGGGGCTGGAGCTGGTCGATCTGGAAACGGCGGACTGGTCCGCCTTCGCGGCCCTGATGCTATCGCCGGGCGTTCCGCTCACCCACCCTGCTCCGCACTGGACCGTGGAGAAGGCCCAGGCGGCGGGCGTCGAGATCGTCGGCGACATCGAACTCTTCGCCCGCGCCGTGGCCCAGGCGCCCGAGCACAAGCGTCCGCGCATCGTGGCGATCACCGGCACCAACGGCAAATCCACCACCACGGCGCTGATCGGCCACATGCTCGAGGCGGCCGGGCGCGACGCGCGCGTGGGCGGCAACATCGGCGTCGGCGTGCTCGATCTGCCCGACATGCACGGCGGGGCGATCTATGTCCTGGAGCTGTCGTCCTACCAACTCGACCTCACCGTTTCGCTGAAGCCCGACGTGGCCATCCTGCTCAACGTCAGCCCCGACCATCTCGAACGCCACGGCGGCATGGACGGCTATCTGGCCGCCAAGCGCCGCGTGCTGCTCAACCAGGGCAAGGGCGACACGGCGATCATCGGCGTCGACGACGCCTACGGACAGCAGATCTGCACCGAGATCACCGCCGCCAACCAGCGCACCATCTGGCCGATCAGCGCGCGCAAGGCCATCGGCCGCGGCGTCTATGCGCTGCAGGGCCGGCTCTACGACGCCACCGACGGGCGCGTCACCGAGGTGATCGATCTGGGTCCCGTTCGCTCCTTGCCGGGGCGGCACAACTGGCAGAACGCCGCCGCGGCCTATGCGGCCGTGCGGGCGCTAGGCGTCTCGGGAGCCGACGCGGTGGATGGGCTGGCCAGCTTTCCGGGTCTCGCTCACCGCATGGAGACCATCGGCGCGATCGGCAATGTGCGCTTTGTCAACGACTCCAAGGCCACCAACGCCGACGCCGCGCGCCAGGCGATGAGCGCCTATCCGAGGTTCTACTGGATCGCCGGCGGCCGCCCCAAGGCGGGCGGCATCGAGCGCCTCGCCGACCTCTTCCCGTCGATCGCGCGGGCCTATCTCGTCGGCGAGGCCGAGGACGAATTCGCCAAGACGCTCGAAGGTCGGGCGCCCTACGCCCGGGCCGGGGGGCTCGAGGCGGCCGTGCGCGCCGCCTTCGCCGACGCCCGCAAGGATGAGGGTGAGGCCATCGTGTTGTTTTCCCCCGCCTGCGCCTCCTTCGACCAGTACGCCGACTTCGAAGAGCGCGGCGAGGCCTTCCGCGCCGCCGTCCAGGCCCTTATCGCCCCTCCAGCCCAGGCCCTCGCCGGATGACCGCTGAAGCCCATCTGACATCGCACACCTTCTCGCGCCTCGATCGCAGCCGGGCGGGTGTCTGGTGGTGGACCACCGACCAGGTCCTGCTGGGCCTCACGGCGGCGCTGATCATGCTGGGCGTGCTGCTGCAGTTCGGCACCAGTCCGGCCGCGGCCCAGCGGCTCGGCATCGCCTGGCCGTTCCATTTCGCCGTCCGCCAGTGCGTCTTCGGCGCTGGCGCCGCCGCCATCCTCATCTCCACCGCCATGCTGAGCCCCAAGGGCGTGCGCCGGGCGGCGTTTTTCATCTACCTCGTCGCGATCCTGGCGATGTGCGCCCTGCCGCTGCTCGGCCACGCCGCCAAGGGCGCCACCCGATGGGTGGAGATCTCCGGCTTCACCCTGCAGCCATCGGAGTTCATGAAGCCGGCGCTGGTGGTCCTGGTCGCCTGGATGTTCGCCGAAGGACAGAAAGGGCAGGGGGTGCCCGGCGTCTCCGTGGCCTTCTGCCTCTACGCCATCGCGGTCGTGCTCCTACTGATGGAGCCGGACATTGGCCAGACGGTGCTGATCACCGCCGCGTTCGGCGCCGCCTTCTGGATGGCCGGCGTGCCGATGAGCTGGATCATGGTCATGGGCAGCATGGCGATCGCCGGCCTCTCCAGCACCTATTTCCTGTTCCAGCACGTGGCGACGCGGGTGAACGGGTTCATGGACCACGACAAGTCCGACACTTCCCAGGTCCACCGCGCGGCCGAGGCCATCGCCGCCGGCAAGATGTTCGGGCGCGGGCCGGGCGAGGGCATCATGAAGACCCACGTGCCGGACATGCACACCGACTTCGCCTATTCGGCGGCGGCCGAGGAATACGGCTTGTGGCTGTCGCTGGTGATCATCTTCCTCTTCGGCGCGCTGGTGATCCGCGGGCTCTACCGGGCGATGAAGCTCGCCGATCCGTTCGAACAGGTCGCCGCGGCCGGCCTGTTCGTGCTCGTTGGCATGCAGGCGTTCATCAATGTCGCGGTCAATCTGGCCCTGGTGCCGACCAAGGGCATGACCCTGCCGTTCATTTCCTACGGAGGATCCTCGACCCTCGCCATGGGCCTGACGCTGGGTTTCGCCCTGGCGCTGACCAGCCGCCGGCCGGGCGCCTATTCCGCCGCCGAAAGTCTCGCCAAGGCAGGCGACTTTGAGTGAAACCGGCGCCCTCGCCGTGATCGCGGCGGGCGGGACCGGAGGCCATCTCTTCCCGGCCCAGGCTCTCGCCGAAGCGCTGATCGCCCGCGGTTGGCGCATCGTGCTGGCAACCGACCAGCGCACCGAGGCTTACAGCGAGAGCTTTCCGGCCGAGCGGCGCATCGCCATCGCCTCGGCGACCTTCCGCGGCGGCCCGGCCGCGCGGGCGACACAGTTCGTCGTGCTCGCTCGAGGCGCGCGTCAGGCGCGCGCGGCGCTCAGGGGTCTCAAGCCGGCGGTCGTCATCGGTTTTGGCGGTTATCCATCGATCCCGACCCTGGTCGCCGCGCGCTCGCTGAGGATCAAGACCGTGATTCATGAGGCCAACGCGGTCATGGGCCGGGCCAATCGCCTGCTGGCGCGCGGCGCGACGGCCGTGGCCTGCGCCTTCCCGACCCTGATGAAGGCCGGCTCGGCGATCCGCCGCCGGGCCGTGATAGTGGGCAACCCCGTCCGTCCGGCCATCCGCGCCCTGACCGGCCAGGGCTATGCGCCGCCGGCGGACGATGGGCCGATCCACCTCTTCGTGACCGGCGGCAGCCAGGGCGCGCGCGTGCTCTCCGAGACGGTTCCGGCGGCGATCGCCGCGTTGCCGTCCGTCCTCAGGTCACGGATCAAGGTCGTTCAACAGACGCGATTTGAAGTGCTGGAGGCGGCGGCCGCAATCTATCGCGACGCCGGCGTCGAGGCCGAGCTCGCGCCGTTCTTTTCCGACATGCCGCAGCGCTGGACCTGGGCTCATCTGGTCATTTCACGCGCCGGCGCCTCGACGGTAGGCGAGATCGCCGTCGCCGGCCGCCCGGCCATTCTGGTTCCGCTCGGCGTAGCCCTCGACGACGACCAGGGCCAGAACGCGCGCCTGCTGTCGCATGCGGGCGGCGCGCTCATCCTCCGCGAAAGCGAGTTGACCGCGCCGGCGTTGGCGGAGGTGCTTGGCGAGCTTCTCACCGATCCCGGCGGCCTGACGCGCATGGCCGACGCCGCCGCCGCGGCGGCGACGCCGGACGCCGCCGAACGCCTGGCCGATCTCGTCGAGCAAACCGTGGGGATCAAGCCTGCCAGTGGAGTCGCGTCATGATCCCCGGAAATCCTGAAAAACTTTCGATTCTCGTCTCAGCGCTCGAGGCGCGCTACCGCGCCCTCGACGCCATTCGCGACCGCGCCCAGGGTGTCAGCGTCTGGTCGCTCGGCCTGCTGCTCGGGGCCGCCGGCTTCCTCGTGCAGAGCGGCAAGATCTTTCCCGAGGACCAGACGGCGATCATCTGCCTGGGCGTCCTGGCGGCGTGGCTGGTGCTGCGCTTCGCATTCCTGGCCGACCTCCGCCGGGGCTTGATCGCCCAGGAACAGGTGGCGGCGACGCTGGAGGAGCGGCTCGGCCTCTATGCGGAAGGCCGTTTCGGGCCGGGCACGCCGCCGGTGTTCCCCGCGATCTGGCGCGTGACGGGCGGCAAGGGCGGGCGCGGGCGCTATTTCCAGTCGACCTACGCCATGCTCGACGTCGGCCTGGTCATGTTCCTGGGCGCGGCGCTGTCGCGCAGCGACTGGGTGCGGGCGTGGGCGGCGCAGGCGTTGAGGATGATGCATCTTTAGCCGAGCGATCGGTGGCGATGTCCGATAAACTACCCCCAAAGCCAGGGGACGAATTATGCGTCGGCGAAGTCTGCTTAAGGCCATGGGCGCGGCGGCGCTCGCGGCCCCCGCTCTGCCGGCATTCGCCAAGCCGGCGTTGAGCCGCGTGCGGCCGGGCAGTTCCGGTTGGCCTGACGAGGTCGCCTGGGCAGGGCTGAAAGACGCGGTCGGGGGTCGGCTCGTCCAGCCCACGCCGATCGCGGCGGCCTGCGCCACGGACGCCAAGGGTGCGGCCTGCGCGGCGCTCTACAAGGACCTCGGCAATCCCTACTACATCGGCGATCAGCCGGGCGGGACCCAAGTCTCGGGCTGGCTCGACGCCTGGACGCCGCATGTCAGCGCCTACGCGGTCGAGGCGGTGTCGACCGCGGACGTGGTCGCGGCCGTCAACTTCGCCCGTCGGCACAATCTGCGCCTAGCCGTGAAGGGCGGCGCCCACAGCTACCAGGGCGGTTCGAACGCGCCCGATTCCCTGCTCGTCTGGACGCGGGCGATGCACGATATCACCGTCCACGACGCTTTCACGCCGAACGGGGGCGTGGGGCCGGGCGTCCCGGCCGTCTCGGTCGGAGCGGGGGCGATGTGGGTCGACGCCTATGACGCGGTGACCACCAAGGCTGGGCGCTATGTCCAGGGTGGTGGTTGCGCCACCGTGGGTTGCGCCGGCTTGGTGCTCGGCGGCGGCTTCGGTTCGTTTTCCAAATGCTACGGCCTGGCCGGCGCCAGCCTGCTGGAGGCAGAGATTGTCACCGCCGACGGCGAGGTCCGCATCGTCAACGCCACTCGCGATCCCGATCTGTTCTGGGCGCTGAAGGGCGCCGGGCAATGCGCCTTCGGCGTCGTGACCCGCCTGACCGTGCGGACGCACGACCTCGGCGGCCAGGCGGGAGGGTGTTCGGCCACCCTCACGGCCAAGTCGGACGAGGCCTATCGGCGGCTGATCGGGGCCTTCGTCGATCTGGTCGCGAGCAATCTGATCAATCCGCACTGGGGGGAGACCGTTCACCTCGGCCCCACCAACCGGATCGAGGTCAGCATGGTGTTCAAGGATCTGTCGGACCAGGACGCCAGGGCCGCCTGGAAGCCGCTGGTCGACTGGGTCGCCCAGGCCGGTCCGGATGTGGCGATCGACGGCCCGCACGCCTTTGGCCGACCGATGCGCCAGTGGTGGGGTTTCGCCGCCGACAAACCCGCGCATATGCCGTTCGAGCGCTACGATCCGCGCCCTGGCGCGCCAGCTCAGCACGCGTGGTGGTCGGGCGACTCCGATCAGGTGAGCATGTTCATCCACGGCTACGACTCGCTGTGGCTGCCGGCGTCGCTGCTGGAAAAGTCCGAGCGGGCGCGCCTGGCCGACGGGCTATTCGCCGCCAGCCGCCACTTCGGCGTCGGCTTGCATTTCAACAAGGGCCTCGCCGGGGCCCCGCCGGAAGCCATCGCCGCCGCGCGGCAAGCGGCGACCAACCCGGCCGTGCTGGACGCGTTCGCCCTGGCGATCATCGCCACGGGCGGCCTGCCAGACTATCCCGGCTACCCCGCGCCTGATCTCGCCAAGGCGCACGACGACGCTCGCCGCATCGACGCCGCCACGGCGGCGCTGCGACCGCTGGCTCCGGCCGGCGGCTCCTACGTCTCGGAGAGCAACTACTTCAACAAGGATTGGCGCCACGCCTACTGGGGGCCACACTATCCAAAGCTGGCCGCCGTCAAGGCGAAATACGATCCGGACGGTCTCTTCATCATGCACAACGGCGTCGGCGCCGAACGCTGGAGCGCCGACGGGTTTACACGGCTGGCTTAACCCGCTCGGGATCGGCACTCGATCTCACGTGACTGTCGCGTTGATCGCCATGCGCCGCCGGCCGGGGCGGCGCTTACGGCGGCTCCCATTCCCCGATTGCCCACCGTTAATATTGAGACTTATTCGCAATCAATCTTGCTACTGCGAATAAATCGCAATAACGCAGCGTCGAACCGTCGGCTGGTGAACGCCGCGCGGCAAGAGGCAAGTCATTCGCAATGGGTAGATACGAGCGGCGGATTAGGTGGGGTTTCGCCGCGTGCGCCCTGGGGCTGCCAATGGCGGAGTCGTTTCCGGCCCGCGCGGCTGAACCTCCGCCGGTCCAGGCGTCGTCTCAAAACGGCGCGGCCGCCACCCAAGTGAATGCGGTCGTCGTCACTGGGAAAAGGCCAAGGCAGGCGCTTCGGGAGAAGAATGAGGATCTGAACGCGCGGCGGGACAAGGATCTGCTGCCCAAGCTCGGCGCCACCACTTTCAATATCGATCAGATCGCCATCGAGACGCTGCCGCAAGGCAAGAACACGCCGCTCGACAAGGTGCTGCTTCAGATCCCTGGCGTCTCCTATGATACGGCGATCAGCAATCCCGATTTTCACGTCCGCAACGAGTATGCCAACGTTCAATATCGCATCAATGGCATCCAGCTCCCAGACGGAGTTTCGGCGCTGGGCCCCGTTCTGGAGACAGGTTTCATCGGCAACCTGAACCTCCTGGATGGGACGTTACCGGCCCAATACGGCTTGCGAACCGCCGGCGTTGTCGACATCACCACCAAAGGTGCGTTCGATCCCGGCGGAAACCTGGACATCTACGGCGGAAGCCTGGGTACGATCAGCCCAAGCCTCGAATATGGCGGGTCCGACGGACAGACCCAATACTTCTTGACCGCGCGGTATCTGCAGAGCGACGAGGGCTTGGAGAACGCCATGCCGACGTTGAACCCGATTCACGACCGGACGACGCAGGAGAAATTCTTCGGATACGGATCGACTCTCCTCGATGACTCCAGCCGCCTGACCTACATGGCCGGGGGCTTCATCGGCCATTTCCAGATTCCGGATGTCGCCGGCCAGGCGCCTTTGGGGGATTTCGGCCCCAGCGACCTGTCCTCGACCCTCCTCAACGAAAACGAAACCGACAACTTCTTCTTCAGCGTCCTCGCCCTGCAGACGCACCACGGGAATATCGACACCCAGCTCTCGGCGTTTACCCGTTACGCATCCATCGATTTCCTGCCCGACGTCTATGACGACCTGGCCTTCAATGATGTCGCGTCGAACGTCGTGCGCAGGAGCTTGCTCGGCGGGGTGCAGTTCGACGCCGCCGATCATCTGAGCGCCGTACATGTATTGCGCGCCGGGCTGGCGTTCAGCGTCGAGCAGACACAGGTGACCGACCTGTCCACCGTCTTGCCCCTGGATTCGGACGGGAACCCGTTGCCCACGCCCGAGACGGTCAACGACTCCACCTCGAAGTTCGGCTGGAACGTGGGGGGCTACGTGCAGGACGAGTGGAGGATTCGCCCCGACCTGACGCTCAACACCGGCGTACGCTTCGACCAGATGGCTCAGTTCGTAGCGGCTAACCAGTTCAGCCCGCGCATCGCGGTGATCTACAAGCCCTCCGCGGGCACGAGCATCCACGCCGGCGTTTCACGCTATTTCACCCCGCCCATGCAGAGCCAGGCGACGCCCAACAACCTCGCCCTGTTCAAGAACACGGTGCAACAACCGGCCATTTCGCTGGATGATCCGGTTCGTCCCGAGCGGGCCACCTATTTCGATATCGGCGTCGACCAGACGTTGCTGCCCGGCCTCACCACGGGCCTTGACGCCTATTACAAGCGATCGACCGACACCCTTGACGATGGACAGTTCGGCCAGGCGGTGGTTCTGGATCAGTTCAACTACGCTGAAGGTTTCAGCAAGGGGGCGGAACTCAAGATCAATTACTATCGAGGAGGGTTTCGCGCCTACGCCAACGTGTCGGCGGAACTGACCGAGGTCAAGGACGTAGTCTCGAACCAATATCTGATCGGCGATCCGGTGGAACTCGCCTACCTCGCCGATCACTATACCTATGCCTCCGACGCCCAGACCGTCAGCGCCTCGTTCGGGGCCTCCTATCGCTGGCGCGGTGTGCTCGCCAGCGTGGACGGTGTCTACGGCAGCGGACTTCGGGAGGGCTTCGCCAACGAACAACACTCGCCTGGCTACACCCAGTGGAACGTCGCGATCGCTCGGCAATTCGACTTCTGGCGCGACAACAAGCCAACCACTCTGCGCTTGAGCGTCGTTAATCTCTTCGACAAGACCTACCTGTTGCGCGGCGCCACCGGCGTTGGCGAGTTCGCCTCTCAATATGGGCCGCGCCGAGGCGTATTCGCCGAGGTGAGCCAGCGATTCTGAAGCTCATCCTCGATGGACGCCAGTCAGCGAGGCGCGTTTCCCCCGTCGGTCATTTCCGCTAAGTCCGGCGCCATGACTCATCGACCCGCGCCGTTCGAGCTTGGTCCCGTGCACTTCATCGGCATCGGCGGCATCGGCATGAGCGGCATCGCCGAGATCATGCTGCGCCTGGGCTATACGGTCCAGGGCTCCGACGCCAAGGCCGGCGCCAACACCGAGCGCCTCAGCGGCCTGGGGGCCCGGGTGTTCGTGGGCCACCACCCCGGCCAGATCGAGGGTGCGGCGGCGGTGGTGTATTCCAGCGCCATCAAGGCCGACAATCCCGAGATGGCGGCCGCCCGCGCCGCCCGCATCCCACTGGTGCGCCGCGCCGAAATGCTGGCCGAACTCATGCGCCAACAGGATTCGGTCGCCGTCGCCGGCGCCCACGGCAAGACCACCACCACCTCGATGATCGCCGCGGTGCTAGACGCGGGCGGCCTCGACCCGACGGTGGTCAACGGCGGGGTGATCAACGCCTATGGGGCCAACGCTAAGGTCGGCGAAGGCGACTGGATCGTGGTCGAGGCCGACGAGAGCGACGGCGCTTTCCTCACCCTGCGCAGCACCGTGGCCGTGGTGACCAACATCGACCGCGAACACCTGGATCACTACGGCTCGTTCGAGGCGTTGAAGAAGGCGTTCCAGGATTTCATCCAGAACGTGCCGTTCTGGAGCTTTTCCATTCTGTGCACGGACGATCCGGTCGTTCAGGAAGTGGCCGCCAAGGTCGAGAACCGGCGGATGATCGCCTACGGCCTCAATCCCCAGGCCGAGATCCGGGCGATCAACCTGGAGGCGGGTCCCGACGGGGCGCGTTTCGACGTGGCCGTCGCCGGCGCCAGGGTCCTCGCCGGCTTCACCTTGCCGATGCCAGGCCTGCACAATGTGCGCAACGCGCTCGCCGCCATCGCCGTGGGTTTGCAGCTCGGTCTGGAGGCCGAGGCCATCCGGGGGGCGCTGGCCGCCTTCGCCGGCGTTCGGCGCCGGTTCACGACTACCGGCGTCGTCGGCGGCGTGCGCATCATCGACGACTACGGCCACCATCCGGTGGAAATCGCCGCCGTTCTGGCCGCCGCCCGCGACGCGACGGCTGGACGGGTGATCGCGGTCGTCCAGCCGCACCGCTACACTCGTCTGCGCGACCTGTTCGCGGACTTTTGCCGCTGCTTCAACGGCGCCGACACGGTGATCGTGGCCGATGTCTACGCGGCCGGCGAGGCGTCGATCGAAGGCGCGAGCCGGGACGCCCTGGTCGACGGCCTGCGCCGCCACGGCCACCGCCGAGTCCTCACGCTTCCCGGTCCCGCCGATCTGCCGACAATGATCGCCGCCGAGACCAAGGCCGGCGATCTGGTGGTGTTTCTGGGCGCGGGCGACATCACCACCTGGGCGCATGCCCTGCCAAGGCAGCTGGAGGCGTTGGCCGCGTGACGTGGCGCTCGGCCCTGCCGCCGGTGCGCGGCCGCCTGTTGCCGGACGAGTCGCTGGCGCCTTTCACCTGGTTCCGGGTCGGCGGCCCGGCGGACATCCTGTTCCTGCCGGCCGACGCGAGCGATCTGGAGGATTTCCTCCGCGCCCTGCCGGATGAAGTTCCGCGCACGGTGCTGGGCGTCGGCTCCAACCTGATCGTCCGCGACGGCGGCGTCGAAGGCGTGGTTATTCGTCTGGCTGGGCGCGCGTTCGGCCAGATCGAGGTTGACGCAGATCAAGCGCGGGTCATCGTCGGCGCCGGTGCGCTCGATTCCACCGTCGCCCGGGCCGCCGCCGAAGCCGGGATCGGCGGCCTGGAGTTCCTGGCTGGCATTCCGGGAACGGTGGGCGGCGCCCTGACCATGAACGCCGGCTGTTACGGCCGCGAGACCAAGGATGTCCTCGTCGCCGCCTGGGCGACGGATTTCACTGGCGAGAGCCGCCCCTGGGAACGGCAGGATTTCGGCTACGGCTACCGCTCCAGCGCCGTTCCGCCGGGTGTGATCTGGGAGCAGGCGATTTTCCAGGGCCACCCGGACGATCCAACCGCCGTCCGCGCGCGCATCGCCGAGATCACCGCCCGGCGCGAAACCACCCAGCCAATCCGCGAGAAGACCGGCGGCTCGACCTTCAAGAACCCGCCGGGACATTCGGCGTGGAAGCTGGTCGACGAAGCCGGCTGGCGCGGCCGCGAACAGGGCGGAGCAATGATGTCGCCACTGCACGCCAACTTCATGATCAACACCGGCGCGGCCAGCCCCGCCGATCTCGAGGCCCTAGGCGAGGCCGTGCGCGCCGACGTTCTGGCTAAGACCGGCGTGCCACTAGAGTGGGAAATCAAGCGCATCGGGCGCGCGGTGGCGCCCGAATCCCGTTAACCGTTGCGGGATGAATTCCCGCCCTCTGTCCCATCTCCACGTCGCCGTCCTGATGGGCGGACTGTCGGCCGAGCGGGAGGTTAGCCTCGTCTCCGGCGCGGCCTGCGCCGAAGCCCTGGAGCGGCAGGGCGGGCGGATCACGCGTATCGACGCCGGCCGCGACCTCGCCGCCGTGCTCACGGCCCTCTCGCCCGATGTATGCTTCAACGCCCTGCACGGCGCCTGGGGCGAGGACGGCTGCGTCCAGGGCGTGCTGGAAACCCTCGATCTGGCCTACACCCACAGCGGCGTGCTGGC
>Ga0302314_10006444_pt1 | contig 21234 bp, 17 predicted proteins | sample III_Palsa_N2_3_FD_200533 | JGI IMG/M metagenome (GOLD analysis project Ga0302314, IMG submission 200533) | Peat permafrost microbial communities from Stordalen Mire near Abisko, Sweden - III_Palsa_N2_3 | ecosystem: Environmental > Terrestrial > Soil > Palsa > Peat permafrost | place: Sweden...
GGTCATCGACGCGCTCGGGCAGGGTGACCTGACCGATCGGCCGCTGGCCCGCGGCCGGCACGGCAACGACCAGCCGCTGGCCCAGGCCTTTGCGCGCGCCCTCGACCGGCTGCGCGCCAGGAGCGTCACCGCCGAGGGCGAGCGCGCCCGGCTCATGGCCGTGGTCGAGCACGCCCCGGTGCCCCTGCTGGCGCTCGAAGCCACCGGCCATGTCCAACTGCTGAACCGCGCCGCGCGGCGCCTGTTCGAAGGGGTCCAGGTGACGCGCCGGGCCGAACTCGCGGCACTGGCACCCGAGTTGGAAGCAGCGCTCGAAGCGCCGCTCGCGCGCCGGCTCGTGCGCCTCGCCCTGCCGCGCGGACCGCAGCGCTGCCTGGTCTCGGTGGCGAGCAGTGTCACCACCGGGCGCAGCACCACCATCCTCTCGCTGCAGAACATTCAGGGCGAGTTGGAGGCGAGCGAGCTGCGCGCCTGGGAGGATTTGGTGCGCGTGCTGGCCCATGAAATCATGAACTCGCTGACCCCGGTCGCCTCGCTGGCCCAGACCGCGGCTTTGCTGGTCGCGGATGTGCGCGCGAGCGCCGGTGCCGTGCCGGAACTGGCCGAGCTCGACGAGGCGGTCGATGCCATCCACCGCCGCAGCGCCGGCCTCATGCGCTTCGTCGACGGCTATCGCCGTTTCGCCGAGCCGCCGGCGCCGCTCATGCGCCAGGTGCCGCTGGCCGAGCTGTTCGACCGCGCGCGCCGGCTGGAAGGCGCGGCCCTGGCTGCGGCCGGGGTCACGCTCGACACCAGAATCGAGCCGCAGACCCTGGCGGTCCAGGCCGATCCCGATCTGCTCGACCAGGCGCTGGTCAATCTCATCAAGAACGCGATCGAGGCGGTCGAGCACAGCGCCGAGAAGCGCATCAGCCTCGCCGCCGGCCTCGATGCCCGCAGCCGCGTCGTGCTGAGTGTCGCCGATACCGGGCCGGGGCTGCCGCCCGATCTCGCCGAGCAGGTCTTCGTGCCGTTCTTCACCACCAAGCCCAAGGGCTCAGGCATCGGCTTGCCGATGGTGCGACAGATCATGCTGGCCCACGGCGGCACGATCGAGGCGATCGGCGGCTCGGGTGGTGCGGAGTTCCGGTTGCGGTTTTGAGGGGTTACAGCCCGGGCGGCTCCGCACTCACCTCGGTGCCGGTCAGATGGCTGAGCACCTCGCCCAGGACCTCGGCGGCATCCTGTTCTGCCGACGGCTCGGGATGCAGCGCCACCCAATCCAGCAGGGCCGTCAGCGCCACATAGCGCGGTCCCGCCCCGCCCGTGCCGGTGCGCGCCACCGCGGTGGCGAGGCGGCGGTCGAGCTTGATCGGCACGACGCCCTGCCCGCCCGGATCGGCGCAATTCGCCGGATCGCTCGACACCAGATACTCCCGGCAGGCCAGCGGTCGCTCGGCGTGGATCGAGCAGGACTCATCCTCGAGGAACGGGCAGGCGATGTGCTCGGCGAAATAGCCGAGGCCGAGCGCCGCCGCCGCTTTCGGATCGGTGATCTCGGCCATGCCGGTCATTTCGGCCCAGAGCCCGGCGGCTTCGAGCCGGGTCCGGGCCTCGGCGAAGCGGGCCAGCACCGTCGAACGGCGTGGCGCCGGCAGGGCCTCGATCAATGCCGCCAGCTGATAGGCTTCTGCCCCGGAAATCGGCACCAGCTGCCGGCAACAGGCGCCGCAGCCGGCACGGCACGAGACCTGCCGCTCCTCGCCCGCCGCCACCTCGACGGCGACGCCGGTCAGCCCGGCCATCAGCACGCGCAGCGCCGGCAGCACGCCGCGCAGCGTGGTCGGCCCGGTCGGCACCGGCAGCCGGACCGCAAGATCGCGCCCGCCGATTTTCAGCTCGAGATCGGCAGCCAGTGTCTGCTGCGGTACTGCAGGTTCGGACATGGCGTGCTCCGGTTGCGCTCCACTCGATCGGGTCTATCACGGCCGCCGCCAAGGCGGCAAGGCGGCGCAAGCCGACAACGTCGACACAATCAAGGCGATCAAAATACCAATATAAGACAATCCGAAGCGATGGCATAAATGTCAGCATTGCTCACTCGCTCTGAATAGGCGGTTAGATCGTTAATCACCTGGCAACATCGTCCGGCAGGATACTGTCCTACGTTCGCGGTCAAAGCTGGCACAAAGCAAACCGACGGACGAGCGACAGGTCGCGCCAGCAAGGATCTTTGAATGGGAGGGAGCGGCTCCGGGGCACGCGGGATTCATCATTGTTTATACCGCGTTTTCGACGGAAAGCCGCTCGGTAGGGGAGCTATGAAAACTCGAATCTTTGGACTTTGTTTACTAGCCGTGGGCGCCGCAACGCTGCCGACGAGCCCGGCTCGCGCCGATATTACGCCGAAAGACGTCCAGGTCATGGCGCGCGCACTCGGATTCACCGAAAAGCCGCCGACCGGCGAGGTCAATATCGGCATCGTCTTCGCCCCGGGCAATCCGCAATCGGCCAAGGAGGCCGATGATCTGAAGACGCTGATGGGTACCGGCCTGAAGGCCGGCAATCTCACGCTGAAGCCGGTCCTGGTCAAGATCGACGATCTTGGCAGCGCCGGCGATGTCGCAGCCTTTCTGCTGACCGACGGCGTCGGTGCCGATGGCGCCAAGCTCGCCGCCGCCACCAAGACCAAGCAGAAGCCCTGCGTCACCATCGATATGGCTCAGGTGCAAAGCGGCGCCTGCGTCATGGGCATCAAATCCGAGCCCAAAGTCGAAATCGTGGTGAACAAGGCAGCCGCCGCGGATAGCGGCGTCAGCTTTGCCGCGTCTTTCCGCATGATGATTACGGAACTCTGAGCGGGGCCAAAGGCCTGCCGTTCGACTTGAAGGACCTTGCAGTATGAAGCGCAACTATCTCGCCGCCGCGTCGGTCGCGGCGCTCGCTTTCGCCGCCTCCGGCGCCCGGGCACAGACCATGGATTATGGCTCGCTGGAGCAGCTTTTCGGTGAACCCGTCACCACCAGCGCCATCGGTTCGCCCCAGAAGGCGACGGAAGCGCCAGCCACCATGGAGATCGTCACGGCCGACGATATCCGGCGTTCCGGTGCCCATGACATTCCCGGCGTCCTGCGCCACGTCGCCGGCGTCGATGTGCTGCAATGGACCAATGACGATGCCGATGTCAGCGTCCGCGGCTATAATCAGGCCTATTCGCCGCGTCTGCTCGTCCTGATCGACGGCCGCCAGGTCTACGCCGATTACTACGGCTTCACGCCCTGGAGCGCGCTGCCGGTCGAGCTCAGTGAAATCCGCCAGATCGAAATCGTGAAGGGTCCGAACAGTGCCCTTTTCGGCTTCAACGCTGTCGGCGGCGTGATCAATATCGTCACTTACAACCCGCTCTATGACGACGTCAAAACCGCGGGCCTGTCCGTCGGCACGCAGAGTTCGGCCGAAGGGTCGGCCGTGGCGACGGCCAAGATCGGCGACAAGATGGGCTTTCGCATCGGCGTCGGCGGCCGGTCAGACGATGATTTCTCGACACCGCAGCCGGTCAACGATGTCGGTACACGGCGCGGCGACAATCGCGGCGAGATCAATGTCGACGGCAATTTCCAGCTGACCGACAAGATCCAGGCCAGCCTCGAGGCGACCCATAGCCAAGCCGACCAGACCGAAGAAATCCCGGTCTATGCAACATATTGGACGCGCTACGGCACCTATTCGGTGAAGGGCCAGGTCGTGGCCGACACGCCGGTCGGGCTGATCCAGGGCACGGCCTACAGCAACTGGATCGACGTCATCGATTTCGGCACGACCACGAAGACGCCGGCCTTCACCTTCAATAATCAGGTGACCGTGGTCCAGCTGCAGGACCTGTACAAGATCGACGAAAACAACACGGTCCGGGGTTCGCTCGAATACCGGTACAATACCGTCGGCTCGTCCTTCATCCCCGGCGCCCATATCTCTTATGACGTGGTCTCGGGCTCGGTGATGTGGGATTGGAAGATCCTGCCGACGCTGACCCTGACCAATGCGCTGCGGCTCGACAGCCTGTCGCTCGGTCGCGACGGCCCGATCGCGGCCGGTTCGCCCTTTACCAATGCCAGCTGGGATCTCACGACGACAATGCCCAGCTACAATAGCGGGCTGGTCTGGCGGCCGGATGATGTCGACACCTTCCGCATTACCGCGGCACGCGGCGTGCAGGTGCCCAATCTCGTCGAATATGGCGCGCTCAGCGTGCAGGTCGGCCCGCTCACCGTGGGCGGGCAGCCAACCGTCATGCCGACCATCGTGAGCAATTACGAACTCGGCTGGGATCGCCAGATCGCCGCGATCGGCGGGATGTTCCGGCTGAGCGCCTATCATCAGGAAACCGACAACATCGCCGCCCTATTCGGCACCCTGACGGTCAGCCCGACCGGGTCGCTGCTCCTGACCTCAGCCAATATCGGCAATTCCCAGGCCGATGGGCTGGAGCTGTCGCTGAAAGGCAAGATCGGCGAAGATTGGCATTGGGGCCTGGCCTATACGCCGGAGGTCATCACCGACGGCCCCCAGGCCGCCAATGTGAACAAGACCGATGCCGAGACCGACTTCCAGCACACCACCCCGGTCAATGTCGTGAAGGCCAATCTGGGCTGGGCCGGCGGGAAATGGGAGGTGGATGGCTTTGCCCAGTATGAATCCAGCTTCTATGGGCTGGCTGCGGCGCCCGGTGCGGTCATCGGCGCCAATCTGGTGCCGATCTCGGACTATCTGTCGGTCGATGGCCGGATTGGCTACAAGCTGACCGATTGGTTGACGCTCGGGCTCGACGCCCAGAACATCACCCAGTCGAGCCAGCAGCAGACCGCCGGGCCGATTGTCGAGCGGCGCGTCTACGGCACTGCGACCGTCATTTTCTGATAGAGTTCGGCAGACGGGGCGCCGGCTTGGCCGGCGCCCCGCCCTATATTGCAGGTGGCGTAAAAAATGAAGCATCTCTTCCGCATTGCCGATTGGCCCTTCATCGTCAAGCTGGGCGCGGCGCCGGCTGTCGCCATTGTTTTGATGGTCGTGCTGCTGTTCACGGGCAATAGCGGCATCGAGACGCAATCCGCGAGCATGGCCAAGGTCATCGGCTCGAGCGTCGAGGGCAGCGGCTTGCTGTCCGAGGCCCAGCAAGGCGTGCAATCGATCAATGGCGGCCTCTACCGGGTTCTGGCGCTTCAGGCAGCCAAGACGCCGGGGCTCGATTCCGATGCCGAGCTGAAGCGGCTGGGCGGCCGCATCGACGACGTCGTGGCGAAACTGACCCAGTTCCACGACCGCTATGCCACGGCCGAGCAGAAGCCCGAGGTCGAAAAGCTGATCGGCGACATCCAGAAATACAAGGGTGCGGTCGACTGGGTCTCGCAGATGCTCGAGATCGACTTCAATTCCGCAGTGTCGTTCCTGGCACCCTTCGACCAGAATTTCCAATCCCTGACCACGTCGCTGACCAGCATGGTCGAAGCCGGCACCAAGGCCTCGCATGACAGCGCCGCGGTCGCGACTGCGGCGGCCGGCACCACGCGCCAGGCCTTCCTCTACACGACGCTGGGCGCCGTCGCCGCGGTGCTGCTGCTCGCCGCCCTGATCGGTCGCGGCACCACGCTCTCGATCCGCCGCATCGCCACGGCGACACGGTCGCTGGCGGAAGGCGATACCAGTATCGACATCGCCGCACTGGTCCGCGCCGACGAACTCGGCGCCATCGTCGACAGCCTCGATGTCTTTGCCGACAGCCTGAAGAAGGTATCGGCGCTGCAGATCGAGCAGGAGGAGCAGAAACGCCATGCCGAGGCCGAGCGCCGCCGGGCGCTGCTGGAAATGGCCGGCGCCTTCGAAGGCAGCGTGCGCAGCGTCGTGGCCGCCGTCTCGACCTCGGCCGACCAGGTCCAAGATTCCGCGGCAACCCTGCGCCAGACCGCCGAGCACACCAGCCGCGAGGCCGTCGCCGTGGCGCAGGCCGCGGACGAGGCCTCGGCCAATGTGCAGAGCGTCGCCACCGCCTCGCGCCAGCTCAGCTCGTCGATCCAGGAGATCAGCCGCCAGGTCGCGCAATCCTCGACCATCGCCAGCCAGGCGGTCGAAGAGGCCGAGCGCACCAACCAGATCGTCAAGGTGCTGGCCGAAACCGCCCAGAAGATCGGCGATGTCGTCCGCCTGATCAGCGACATCGCCAGCCAGACCAATCTGCTGGCCTTGAATGCCACGATCGAAGCGGCCCGTGCCGGCGATGCCGGCAAGGGCTTCGCCGTGGTGGCATCCGAGGTGAAATCGCTGGCGACCCAGACGGCGCGCGCGACCGAGGATATCGGCGTCCAGATCTCGGCGATCCAGCAGGCGACCGGGACCGCGGTCACGGCCATCACCGGCATCGGCAAGACCATCACCACGATCAACAGCATCGCCGGCGCCATCGCCGCCGCCGTCGACGAGCAGGGTGCCGCCACCCAGGAAATCGCCCGCAGCGTCGATCAGGTCGCCAGCGGCACCGACGCCGTCTCGGCCCGCATCGCCATCGTGACCCGCGAGGCCGGCGAGACCGACCGGTCCGCCGAGCACATGCTGCGCGCGGCCGGCGATCTCTCGCAGCAATCCGAAACCCTGCGCAAGGAAGTCGACGGCTTCCTCGCCAATATCCGCGCGGCCTAGAAAGTAAGAACGTGGGGCGGGCATCCTGCCCGCCGGCGGGCGGGACGCCCGCCCCACTCGACAAGTTTCCGGAGCTAAACCGGCACCGCCGCGAGGCTCATCGTATCGAGCGTGAAGGAGCCGTCCGGCTCGATCGCGAAATGCTGCTGCACGGCGGCCGAGACCTGGCCCTGCAGCGAGCGGATGGCGCGGATATGGGGTTCGACCGTGCGCATCCGCTCGATCCACGACGCGAAATCCAGGCGGAGCCGGCGCCGGATCGGCTGACCCGGCGCGAACCCGGCGGCAGCGAGCGCTGCCCGCCACTCCTCGACCGAATAATCGCGGACATGCGAAGGATCGCGCAGCAGCTCGATCGCCTGGATATGGGTATCGAGGAGCGCCGGGCCGGGCGAGACGGCATCGACGAAGACGGCGATGCCGCCCGGCCTGATGACCCGCCGCGCTTCGGCAAGGGCGGCGGCAAGATCCGGCCAGTGATGGGCACTATAGCGGCTGAGCACGAGATCGAACGACGCCGCATCGAAGGACAGGTCGTCGACCGACCCGCGCTCGGTCACGATGTTCCCGAGTCCGCGTTCGGCCGCGACCCCGGCGACCGCCGCCAGCATGTCCGGCGACAGATCCAGGGCCACAACCGTGCCGGCCCAAGGCGCCACGGTGAAACTGACATGGCCGCCGCCGCAGCCGAGATCGAGCACCCGTGCCCCCGGGCGGCTGCGCACGAGGGCGGCCAACTCCTGCAGATCCTCGCCCTGGGCATGGACCGGGCTGGCGACATAGGCGGCGGCGCGCGGGCCGAACTGGGCAGCGATGACGGTTTCGTGGCTCTTGTCGGTCATGATGTTTCCTGGGCGGCGGTGCGATCGAGACCAGATTACGCGCCGATTTAACCTGGTGCCAGATGGCACTTTATCCTAGTATAAATTTCGCCATGATGATGCTCCGGACCCCATCACAGCGACAGGCGCTGGGCGCATTCGTCCGGGCGCACCGGGCCCGGCTGACCCCGGATCTGGTCGGGCTGCCGGCCGGATCGCGTCGCCGCACGCCGGGGCTGCGGCGCGAAGAGGTGGCGCAGCTGGCCGGGCTCAGCGCCACCTGGGTCTGCTGGATCGAACAGGGCCGCGAGGTCGCGGCCTCGCCCCCGGCCCTCGATCGCCTGGCCGATGCAATGCTGCTGTTGCCGGCCGAGCGGCGCTACCTGTTTGATCTGGCCGGCCGGCGCGACCCGCGCGAGCCACCGGCGCCGGCCGATCCGAATGTGCCCGGGGCCCTGGCTGCCGCCCTCGACGCAATCGCGCTGCCAGCCTATCTGCTCGACCGGCTGTGGCAGGTCCGGGCCTGGAATGCGCCGGCGGCGCAGCTCTTCTCCGGCTGGCTCGACCGACCCAGCGACCGCAGCATGTTGCGCTTCATCTTCCTCGATCCGATGGCGCGGGACCTGGTCTGCGACTGGGAAGTCCGCGCCCGCCGCGTCGCCGCCGAATTCCGCGCCGATTGCGGCTTGCGCCTGGCCGAACCGGCGCTGGCAGCGCTGGTCGAAGAGCTGTGCCGGCGCAGCGCGGTCTTCGCCCAGTGCTGGACCGAGCAGGCGGTGATCGGACGCGAGGGCGGCGAGCGACGTTTCAATCACCCCACCGACGGGCTGCGGCACTACGAGCAGCTGAGTTTGAGCGTCGCAGCGCGCCCAGATCTCAAGCTGGTGTTGCTGACGCCGCTGGCAGGGGCGGAAACGGAGACGCGTTAGGTCGACCGCTCGACATCCACATGCCGCTTACGGCCGGCCAGTTCGCTGCCAATCAGCACCACCCATTCTCTTGCTGCGACCGATCGGCTGCCAAGATCCAGCGCACAGAGCGCATCGCCCAGACGTTCCCAAGCCTCCTGGCTTTGGCTGCCGTAGATCGACCCGAGCTGCAAATTGCCGGTGTACCGTCCGCACTCCTGGGCCGTTTGCTGCTCTCGGACGGCGACCCATTCCGCAAGGGAGATGATGATCTCATCCGGAACGGCCGGTCGAAGACGCAGACCGAACCAAAGCAATCCGACCACGAGGAAGTCGATTTCCTCAGCGTTTGGATCCGGCTCGAACACGAGAATGAGCCACGCCAGAAAGGCGGAAGCCGGCCCGTCGAGCGCCGAGCCCAGAAAGCACAGGCCATTGATGAGCTGGATCAGGATCTCGTTCAAATCGTTGCGCAAATGCCTGATCTCGATCGCTGCGCTCGCCCTGAGCAGGGCGGCGCAGGCGAACGCACGCACCCAATGCCCGCGCTCTCCGAGGGCGCTCGGCTGCTGTTTCGGATCTTCCGGCTTCGACCAGCGGATGAGTTCAAGAACTTCGATGGGGTGCCAATCCATCGGTGTCTCGAATGAGCCCTCGTCTCGAATTCGACGGAGCTGGACCAGGTGTTGCTCGATGTCATGACCGTAATCGGCCGCGGCGATCTCCTCGAGCATATCGTCATCGACATGGCGCGATAGGCATCGGAGCAAATCGTCCGGATCGGGCCCAAAGGCGTTGAACAGAGCGGAAGACATAGTCTGACGATATCGCCGATTGGAAGAGTGTCAAAGAGGTCGCGGCATCATGATCGCCCCGGCGCAGCAGCAGCGCCGGCCAACAGCCCGCCATCGATGCTGAGTTCGGCGCCGGTCATATACGTGGCCTCGTCTGAAGCGAGCAGCACGGCCAGGGCGGCGACCTCCTCGGGCCGGCCGAAGCGGCGCAGCGGCGTGTCGCGGGCGATTGCCGCCATCCGCGTCGCCCGATCCGGCTCGGTGCCGAGCATCGGTTCCCACATCGGTGTCAGCACCGCTGCCGGGTGAATCGAATTGCAGCGGATCTCGAGGCCCTGCCCGGCGCAATAGAGCGCGACACTCTTGGTGTGATTGCGCAAAGCCGCCTTGGACGAGGCATAGGCGGCGGCACCGGGAATGCCGACCAGTCCGGAGCGCGACGAGATGTTGACGATCGAGCCGCGGCCGGTTCGGCGCATGGCCCCGATCGCGTATTTGCAGCCGAGAAAAGCGCCGTCGAGATTGGTGCGATGGACGGCGCGCCAATCTTCGAGCGTCGCATGTTCCGGATCATGCACTGCCCCGCTTTCGAGGCCGGTGATACCGGCATTATTGACCAGGATATCGAGCCGGCCATCTTTGGCCAGCACGGCGTCGATGGCCCGCTGCCAGGCTGCCTCGTCGCGGACATCGAGCCGGATGAAGCGGGTCTGGGCGCCCATCTCTGCCACCTCGCCCGCGGCGGCGTCGATGTCGCTGAGCCAGACCGTGGCCCCCTCGGCGACAAATGCCCTGGCGATCGCCGCACCAATGCCGCGTGCGGCTCCGGTGACCAGGGCGATCTTGTCGTTCAGCCGCGCCATCATCCGCTCCCGCCCTGTTTCGCTAGCGCGAGGGATAACGGATCGTGCCGGCAGAAACAACCGATATCGGATTAGTTCCGATTCTGCTCAGATCTGGAAAATCACCCGGCGGCCCGGCGCCGTTTCGCCTCCGCCCCGGTCGGCAGCCAGCTGTGTGGGAAGCGGCGGACAGCAGCGCCAAGCGCCAGCCCGACCACCAGCTTGCCCTCAGCCACGGCGGCAGCGGCCTCGGGCGGCGTCACGCGGCCCAATCCCGCAACCTGCAGCCGGCGCGCATCGCGACGCGCAAATTCCAGAATCTCCGGCGGCATGTCGGCGTCGAACAGCACCAGATCGGCCGATTGCAGCAGCCGGATCGCGCGCAGGGTCAGCGCCTCGGGATCATGGCGTGGCACCTCGACCACAACCAGCCGGCCGCGCGGCGGCTCGGAAGCGTCCAGCAGCGCAGCGAGATCCGGGGTCTCGCCTTCGATGATGCGTTCCGCCGAGATCGGTGCGAAGAGGCGCTCCCAGAAGCGCCGGCGCGCGGCGCCTTCAGGCAGTGCCGCCTTGACCCGGTCGCGCCACGATGCGGCCAGCTCGGCCAGGCGCTCGATGCCATGCGGCAGGGCCAGCTCGATCCGGGCCCGGATCAGCCGGGCCAGCACCGGCGAGGCGCCGCCGGTCGAGACGGCGGCCACAACCCGGCCGCGATCGATAATCGCCGGCATGATGAAGCTGCACAGATCCGGGGCGTCGACGACATTGACCGGCAAGTGCCGAGCCCGCGCCGCCAGGGCGACCGCCTGGTTGACCAGAGGTTCGTCGGTCGCGGCGATGACCAGCTCGGCGCCTTCGAGGTCGTCCGGCACAAAGCTGCCGCAGCGATATTCGATCCGGCCGCTCGCCGCCAGGGCGGCAATATCGGCGCCCAGCTCCGGCGCCACCACGCGGATACGCGCACCGACCCGGCGCAGCAGCTCAAGCTTGCGCGCCGCGACATCGCCGCCGCCGATCAGCACGGCCAGCCGGCCGTCCAGCTTCAGGAAGATCGGCAGATACTCCACCGCGCCCCTACTCCGCTGCTTGCGCCGTCGTCACCAGATCGGCCAGGCGTTGCGTGCCCCAGCGCTTGCAGAAATTGCCGAAACTCTCATGCCCTTCGCGATGCCGGGCCCAGAGCGCGAAGACCGGCTCCAGCGTCGCACCGAGCTGGTCGATCTGCACGCGCTCGAAGACCCGCTCGTTCAGCCGTGTCCCTTCGAAATCGCCGCCGAGAAAGATCGCATAGGTATCCGGCGTCCGGCCGACCAGACCGATATCGCCGACATAGGGCCGGGCGCAGCCATTGGGGCAGCCGGTGATGCGCAGCGACAGTCTTTCATGGGCCAGATTCTGCCGGGCCAGTGCCGCCTCGATATCGGAGACGATCCGGTCGAACACCCGCTCGGCCTCGTTCAGCGCCAGCCCGCAGGTCGGCAGCGCCGGGCAGGCAATGGCCCAGCGGCGCAGCGGCGTATCGCTGCCGGGCAGCGGCACGCCTTCCTGGGTCAGGATCGCCTCGACCTTGGGCTGGTCGCCCTCGGCAATATCGGCGAGGAAGACATCCTGATTGGGCGTGAACACCGGCCGCAGCGACACTTCCTGCATCAGCCGGCGCAGGGCGGTGGCGAGGCGGTAGCCGTCGCGATCCTCGATCCGCCCGCTCTCGATGGTGACGCCGAGATACCAGCGCCCGTCGCCCTGCTCATGCCAGCCAATATGATCCTTGATGTGGAAGGGCGGCAGCGGCTTCGGATCCTGGAGCGGGCCGCCGAAATGCCGTTCCAGCTCGGCTTTGGCCGCCGGCAGGCCCATGGCATCGACAGCGTATTTGAGGCGCGCATGCTTGCGGTCGCTGCGGTCGCTGTGGTCGCGATGCAGCTTGACCACGGCCTTGGCGCCTTCCAGCAACTCGTCCGGACCGATGAAGGCGATCGGCGTGGCCAGGCGCGGATAGGTATGCGGCTTGTTATGGGTCATGCCCAGCCCGCCGCCGATCGCCAGCGTATAGCCGACGAGCCGGTCGCCGTCGAAGCTCGGGATCACGGCGAGGTCGTTGGTCAGCACATCGATGTCGTTATCGTCCGGCGTCGCGATGCCGATCTTGAATTTGCGCGGCAGATACGTCGCACCGTAAAGCGGGTCGATTTCGGGCTCGACCGCCGGCAGCCCCGTCACCTCGGTATCGCCCAGCCAGATCTCGTGGTAGGCGCGCGTCTGCGGCGCCAGTTGCTCGGACAGCATCCTGGCATCCGCGCGCATCCGCCGGTGGCGCGCATCCTCGATCGGTGCTGCGCTGGCGGTGACGTTGCGCACGACATCGCCGCAGGCGGCGAAAGTGGTCAGCAGCGCCTGGTTCACGCCATGGATGGTCTTCCAGAGATTCTCCTTGGCGAGTGCGTGGAATTGCAGGCCCTGGCGCGTCGTGATACGCAGCCGGCCGCCGCCATAGAGTCGGGCCAGCTCGTCGACCGCCAGATATTGCGCCGCACTCATCATGCCGCCCGGCGCCTTGATCCGCGCCATGAACTCGTGGCGCTTGTCGAGGCCCTGCTGCTTCAGCTCGGTGGCGCTGTCACGATCATAGCCCTGATAGATTCCGTGGAATTTCAGCAGCTGGTGGTCCGCTTCCTCGAAGACCGGAGCAGGCGATTGCAAGGCGTTGGCGATCGTGCCGCGCAGGCGCACGCTCGCCGTCTTCATGCCTTCAACCTTGGACGGCTTACCCTGCAACATATGTCACGCTCCGGCGGAGATCGGTTCGGTTTTACATATGTGGATAGGATAAGAAGAAACCAGTCCATTTTGTAAATTCAAAATTTGGCCGCTCTGATTCTGTTGATTACAGTCAAATCCTCGGACCGCGGCGCAAACCCTTGGCGCGCGGGCCGATTCGCGGCCACACCGGAGGTCAGAGGAGAGGTTAGATCCGCCCAGCCATGCGCTGGGCGCGGCAGTGTCAGATCACGAAATCGACCATGCCGTCGCATTTGCTGGACAACCCGGCCAGCCGGCTTTCGCGACAGAGATCGCTGAGGCTGATGCGATCGAATTCGGCCAGCATCTGCTGATGCACGCGCTCGACCATGGGCAGCACGACCTTGCGCATGGATTGCGAGGGCGATTGCTCGAACGGCGTCGGCTTATCCGGGTCGAGCACGGCGCGGCAGATGGCGCCGACGGTGATGGCGCCGCGCTCCTCGCCCAGCAGATAGCCGCCATTGGGCCCGCGCACGCTCTTCAGCAGACCGGCCCGCGACAGGCGCTGCAGGATCGCTTCGAGCTTGCGCGTTTCCAGCCCCTGGCGCTGGCCGAGTTCGGCCGCCGGCAACGGCCCGGCGGCGCCGTTGAACGAGACATCGAGCATGATATCAACGGCGAGCAGAAAGCGCCGCGGCAACCACGCCGCCAGCCCGGCCAGCAGGGTTTCGTCATCACCCAAATGCTGCGGCTCAGCCATCGTCAATCCCCCTGCCAATCGCCTACACCCGATTGCCATAATGCGGGGAAAATCGGCAATGGGGAAGCGTTCGCCCAGCACCCATGCTACTTGGTCGGCGGCTCCGTGCCGATCCACTTGTCGCGGACCGCATCGAGATGCTTGGTCGGGTCGTAGCGCGGCACATCGAGGCCGAGCGCATCCGGCGTGAACCCGCCGACGGCAGCTTCCAGTTGGAAGCTCGCGACCACCGCATCATGCTCGGCGATAACCAGGCTGAGCCGGCTGGAGAACAGCTCCTGCTGGGCGTTCAGCGTATCGAGTCGCGTTCGGGTGCCGGCATCGACTTCGCGTTGGGTGTCGCGCAAAGCCACATCATTGGCCCGGATCTGCTCGTGGAAATTCTGCTGCTGGGCGCGCGCGGCACCGAGCGCGTTCCAGGCCGTACTGATCTGCTGCCGCACGTCGCGTTCGGCCTGGATGACCTGGTTTTCCGCCTGCGACACGGCCTCATGCGCTTGCCGGACCTTGGAATAGTCGCTGCCGGCCTCGTAGAGCGGCACCGTCGCCTCGACCCCGATGACCGCCGAGTTGAGCCGGACGCCCTTCGAGAACAGCTCGTCCTCGTGCTCGACCGTGGCGATGCCGTCGAGCTTGGGCAGCAAATTGCCAAACGCGACATCGACCTGATGCTGCGCCGCTTCCAGCTCCTGGCGGGCGGCCAGCAGGGTCGGGTTGCGCGTCAGCGCCAGCGAGATCGCCTCGTCCTCGGTCGGCGGGACCTGGCCCAGCACGCTCGGCGGCGCCAGCTTGCCGGCGTCGCGGCCGACGATGTCGCGGAAATGGGCGAGCGAGGTTGCCAGCTGCGACTCGGCGCCGAGCCGCCCCGACACGGCGCCGGATAGGCGCGCGGTCGCTTGCGCGGTATCGGTCTCGGTCGCCGTCCCGGCCCGGAAGGTCGAATCGACATTCTGCCGGTTGACGGTCAGCACTTCGACCAGGTTGCGATTGAGTTCGACCTCGCCCTGGTCGCGGAAGACGTCGAGATAGGCCGTCGCGGCGGCGAGCAATTGCTGTTGTTCGACCGCGGAGAGCTGCTGCTGGCCGCCCGCGATCGTGGCATTGGCCCGGTCGATATCGGCCTCGGTGCCGGCGTGATAGATTGGCTGGGTGATCTGCAGAGCATAGAGGCGGTTGGTCAGATCCTGCACCGGCGACCCGCCGAAATTGAAGAATTGCCGGCCGCGCGTAACGTCGCCGGTCAGAGCCACGGTCGGCCGCCAGCCCGCCAGCGCCTGCGGCAATTGCTCATCGGTGCCGCGCAGAGCATAGCGCTGAGCCGCGATGGTCGCGTTGTCGCGATAGGCCGAGGCGAGCACCTCCGGCAATGTGTCGGTCACGCCTTCGGCCAGAGCCCGGGCCGAAACCAGGGCCAACAGGCTGGCCAAAATAAAAATGCCGGGCGATCGGCGCATGGTTGCCCCCTTGTGATTTAGCGCGCCGCCGATGATGGCCGGACCGAGGCTGCGGTCAAGCCGCTGCTGCATCCTGCACGGCAGGGTCGCGTCGGCACGCTTGCCGGATTCGAACAGGTCGCGGCTCAGACGGATGCGGAAAACGGATTGAGGATGGTTACGCCGGCGCGCGCAAGATCGCCGAGATTGCGCGTCACGACCGTCAGACCGTGGACAAGGGCGGTCGCGGCGATCAGCCCGTCAATGGCCGGCAAGGCGTCTGGAATGCCCAGCCTGCCCCACAAAGTCGCGACGCGTTCATCGACCGGCAGGATGCGCGGGCCGAGCCCGGCACGCATTTTTTCGAGCCACGCATCGAGGGCGGCGGCTTGGACGGCGTCGTTCCGCCGCTTGAGTTCTATGCCGCGGCGTATTTCACCAATCACCAACACGCTCGTGTGCAGACCGGCGGGATTGATCGACGCCGCCCACCGCACCACTTCCGGATGACCGCGCTCGGCCTTGCGCAGTTCGGAGATCACGTTGGTGTCGATCAGATAACTCAAAATTCGACATCACGGGGCACGTCGTCCCGGTCGCGTTGCTCGAACACGCCGTCGAACCATGCATCCGGCAAAGTGGAACCGAAGATGTCGGACACCGAGGCAGCACCGGTTCGGGCAACGACAGCATGGACCTGGCTGCGCATCGCCGCGGCCGCATCGGGTTCACCGCGAAGAATGGCCGCAAGCTCGCGCACCATCCCGGCATCTCCTGCCGGCACCTGAACCTCGACACGAACCATCCCGTCATCCCGACGTCGCCGCCGATGATCGGCCAGGGCTTTTTGCTGAGCACTCGACATGGCGCCTCGCTCGCTGCGGAGGGCCCAAGATATAGCCGGAAATATTTCCGGGTCAATCCCCGCTCGCTATTTGCCCGCCTCCAGCTGCTCGCGGATCAGGCTCGACAGCTGATCGAGCGTCGTCTGCGACTTGACCAGGACCGCGACCAACTCGTCGCGGCGTTCGGGATTGATCTCCTGGGCCGAGAACAGCACGGTCGGCGGCTTGGGCGTGTCGCCGTCGAGCAGGACCAGGCCGGAGCCGTCGATCAGCCCGACATCCAGGATCATCAGGTCGATGCCGCCCTCGCCCAGCACGCGCCGCGCCTCGGCGATCGACGCCACGGCGGTGATCTCGGCCAGATCGCGCACGGCGAAATTGACCAGCCGGACGATGTCCGGATCATCCTCGACATGGAGCACGCGTGGCCGTCCCGGCCGTTTTGGAATCATGCGCAGCGCATGCAGCAGCCGCGGCTGGTCGACCGGCTTGCCCAGCCAATCGACGATGCCGAGCACCTCACCCTCGAGCGTGGCCGCCTTGCCGGCCGGGCTGTCGATCCAGGCCGAGACGATGATGACCGGCATCTCGCTATGGCGCGGATCCTCGCGCACCCGGCGCAGCAGCGACAGCCCATCGGCATCGGGCAGGGCCAGATCGAGGGTCATGGCGTCGTAGCTGCGCTCGGACAGCAGCCCGATCGCGGCATCGGCCGTGCCGGCGCGATCGGCGCCGTAGCCGGCCTGGTGGAGCTGGGCCGCGAGGATGCGGGCGACGTCGGCGTCGTCCTCGCAGATCAGCACGCGCGGCGCCAGCGCGTCGTCGCCCTCCGCCGCCTCCAGCCGCGGGCGCCGGCGCGGCAGCTCGACGAAGAAGATCGAGCCGCTGCCATAGGCCGATTGGAACGAGACGCTGCCGCCATGGCGCTCGACGATGCTCTTGACGATGCTGAGGCCGAGACCGGTGCCGCCCTTCTGCCGGTTGTCGGCGGTATCGGCCTGGGCGAATTTCTGGAAGATCCGGTCGCGGAAGGCTTCGGGAATGCCGCGGCCGTGATCCTCGACGGCGATCCGGACCATGCCGTCCGTAGCATTGGCCGACACTGTGACGGCGCCGCCGACCGGCGAGAACTTGACGGCATTGGAGATGAGATTGGTCAGCACCTGCATCAGCCGGTGCGGATCGGCCCAGAGCGTGGCCGACGGTGTCGCACCCGCCAGCTCCAGCCGGACGCCGTATTTGCGGGCATATTCGAGATTGTCCGACAGCGCCTCGTGCAGCAGTGTCGGCAATTCGACCGGGCCGAACTCGAACACCATCTTGCCGGCCTCGATGCGTTCGAGATCGAGGATGTCGTTGATCAGCCGGGTCAGCCGGTCGCAATTGGAGCGCGCGATGGTCATGAGCGCCTGCGCCTTGGCCGGCAGCGGCCCGGCCGTGCCGCTGGCCATGAGGCTCAAGGCGCCGGCGATCGAGGTCAGCGGCGTGCGCAGCTCGTGGCTGACGGTTGAGACGAACTCGTTCTTGACCCGCTCCAGCGCCCGCCGATCGGTGACGTCGCGCACCGCGGCCACAAACAGCCGGCCGGATCCGAGCAGGGTCTCGGTCAGCGCGATTTCCATCGGGAAGATCGAGCCGTCGGCACGCTTGCCCTCGATCTCGCGCACCGTGCCGAGCACGCGGGACTGGCCGGTCGCGACATAGCGCTCCAGATAGCCGTCATGGGCCGAGGCATAGGGTTCGGGCATCAGCATGCGGATATTTCGGCGCATCACCTGATCTGGCGTATGGCCGAAGATCTTGGCCGCGGCGCGATTGAAGCTTTCGATCGAGCCGGACGGGTTGATGGTGATGATGCCGTCGAGCACGCTGTCATAGATCGCGGTCAGCCGCCCCTCGCGTTCGGCCAGCCGGTTCGCGGCGGCGCGCAGCTCGCTCTCCAGCCGCTTGCGGTCGGTGATGTCGCCCAGCGTCACCATGACGCCATCGCCCAGCGGTACCGCCACCATCCGGTACCAGCGCAGGCCGATCGCGCGCTCGTTCACCGCACGCTCGGCCTCGAACAGCTCGCCGGTCCGGACCACGCGCTCGAACTCCTCCTGGAGCTGGTAATGTTCGGTATCGACCAGCACCTGGGCGAGCGGTGTGCCGACCAGATCGGTGAGCGGCCGCCGGCGCAGCCGGGAAGCGGCGTGGTTGCCCATGACGCAGCGGAATTGCAGGAGCCTCCCCCCATCACCCCGCTCGGCGGCAAAGGCCATGATGCCGTCGATCGAGCTGTTCAGCACGGCATCGAGCAACTCGCGCTGCTCATCGACCCGATGGCCGCTCGCCTCGAGATCGGCCTGGACCTGCTTCAAACGGGTGATATCGGTAAAGGTCGCGAACCGCGCGGCCCCAGTCGTCGCGTCGAGTTCGGTGCCGATCGCGATCAGGGAACGCCTGCTGCCATCGGGCAATTGCACGACCACCTCGCCGGCACCGGTCGGCACCGGCCCGTCGCCCAGATAGGACCCGATCGCCGACCCGCTCTCCTCGACCAGCTGCTTGACCGCAACCCCGCCCAGCCGATCGCCCGGACGGCCGAGCAAGGCCGCGAAGGTGGCATTGGAGCGCTTCAGCACGCCGTCGGCCCCCGCCAGCGCAATGCCGAGCTGGGGGTGGTTGAAGATCGAGTTGAGCAGCCGCTCGCTCTCGCGCAGCTCGGCCTCGGCGGTCCGGCGCCGGCGTTGCTGCGAGCGGATCAGCCCGAAACCGATGGCCAGGATCACCAGCGTGGCGCCGCCGCCGGCAACCGATCCCTGGATCAGCTGGGTCGAGGTGTCGTCGGCCGTGCTGCGGCGCGTCTGCAGCTCGGTCTGCTCGACGGCGCGGATCGCTGCGAGTGCTGAATCGGCCCCGGCCGACAGCGAATGCCCCTGGTCAGGCACCAGCAGAGCCACCGCGCGGTCATGCGCGCCGGCCTGGGCGAAGCCGACGGTGCGGGCGAGCAGATCGGTCTCCTGGCCGGCCAGCCCGGCCAGGCCGCGGAACCGGTCGAGCTGCGTCGGTGTCGCGGCGACCAGGTCACGCAGCTGATCGAGCCGGGTGGCGATCACCGGCCGCGCGGCCTGATAGCGATCGAAATCCCGCGGGTCTCCGGTCAGGGCATAATCGCGCGTGGCACTTTCGGCATCGTGCAGCGCATCGCGCACCGCTTCCGCCGCATCGATGACATCGTGGGTATGGCGGATCCAGGCCAGCTCGCCGCGCAGCCCGGTCTGGGTCCAGACCACCAAAGCCAGACTGCCGAGCACGATGGCAACCGTCGCCAGGACGATCAGACCGCCTGCTATCCGCTCGAGCCGCCGCATGCGTCTCCTTTGCTTTCGCGCCGGTCGAGCGCGCCGGCAGCGGCGGCCCGCCGGAGCCACCGATAGTCCAGCCCAATCTACGAAGCTGCCCCGTGCCTTGACAACCCTGACGACCGGAGCCGGCAGCACGAAATACCGGCCGGTCTTCACAACTGTCGCTGGAACGCAACCCCTACTGGTGTAGAATGGCGCGTCGTCACGATCCGGTCGAGACAATTTGGCCGGCGCTGCAGATCCATCATCCGATGAGGGAGGTGCCGGTGATCAAGACCTATACCGCATCCGCCGCCGCAATCAGCTGGATCGATAGTCGCACCGGGCTGCCCGAGGTGGATGTCGCCCCGCCCGGCCCGACCGTGTTGCGGTCCTTCATTACCGGCAATTCCGGCTATCGCTTTGCCAATTTCCTCGATGTCACGGTGAATTTCGACGATGTCCGACGAACCATCGTCGGACAGAGCGTCACCGCCCAGAACGGCATCTACCGGGCCCCCTCCTTTGCCCATCTGCCGTCCTGGAATTTTCCGGTCACGACCAATGTCGCGACCGGCAGCGAGCCTCTCCGCTTCACCCAGAACACCGGCGCCCGGACCATCAGCCCGGAAATGATCGGGGGTGCTGTCGGCGCCGGGCTCGGCATTGCCGGCGGCGCCTGGGCCGGTGGGGCGATCGGCTCGGCGGGCGGTCCGATCGGTACCGTCGGCGGCGCCGTCATCGGCGCCATCGTGGGCGGCATCGCCGGCGAGATCACGGCGCATCAGGTGACAGGCTTTCCGCCGATCTGGAGCGAACTCAAGATCTCGATTTTCAACGACGGCCGGGCCACAATCGAGCTGCTGCGGCACAGCCTGTTCCCGAGCCTCAGCTTCTATGTCCCCGACCCGTCGACGCCGAACACCTATATCCGGACCCCGGTCGCCGGCGGCGCCACGTTTTACGACGGCATGCCCAATCTGGCGCGCTGGAAGGCCGAGGGCTGGGGCCCGATGCGCGGCGGTACCACCAGCGGGCCGACGCCGGGCAATCCATGGGGCGATACTCACGGGCTGATGTGATGGTTTGCGGTTTGTCGACGTTTGGCTCTTAAGATGCAGTGGCACGCGACGCTGCGTTCCGCCTTCTGGAGCCCTCGATGCCCGGCATCCGTTTCTGCGCCCTGCTGCTCGGCCTCGTCGTCCTGACGACGAGCCTCGGCACGGCTGCGGCGCGGGAATGCCGGGTTGCGACCATCGCCGGCAATCCGGAATGGACGCCTTTCTCGGTCGCCGGTGCCGACGGCAAGCTGACCGGCGCCGGCTATGACATCGCCCGACTCGCGCTCGCCAAGCTCGGCATAGACACCCGCATCGGCGACGCCGAACCCTGGGCCCGCGCCCTCGCCTCGCTCGAAGCCGGGCGCACCGATCTGATCGTCAGCGCCTATTGGAGTGCCGAGCGCGCCGACAAATTCATCTACTCCGCGCCGTATGCCGACGATCCGGTCGTGATCTTCACCAAGGCAACGGCGCGCTTTCCCTTCGCCGGCCTCGCCGATCTGGCCGGGCGCACGGGCGTGGTCCCGCTCGGCAGCAATTTCGGCGACGACATTGCCGGTTTCATCCGCAACAACCCGCGCATCACGGTCAATGCCAGCAAGGAAGGCATGTTCCAGCAATTGCTGACGACCCGGGTCGACTACGCCATCCTGTCCCGGCGCAATGGCGAGCGGGTGCTGGCGCAGCTCGGCCTGACCGAGACGATCGTACCGGCGCCGCAGCCGCTCACCATCAACCAGGTGCATATGCTGCTGTCGCGGCAATCGCCCTGTGCGGCCCGGCTCGACGCCTTCAACGGCGCGCTGGCCGAGTTGCGCAGCGCCGGCACGATCGATCGGCTGATCGCCGAAGCCGACGGCTCTTGAGAGACCGTCATAAGCTCCTCGCCCGCTTGGCGGGAGAGGGAGGGGCCCGTCGCCCTTGCGACGGGAGGGTGAGGGTGGGTGCTCCGGCCTGCGTTGAAGGTCAACTCCTGCCGCAGCACCCACCCTCACCCGGCTCGCTTGCGCTCGCCACCCTCTCCCGCCAAGCG
>Ga0302314_10006445_pt1 | contig 21233 bp, 24 predicted proteins | sample III_Palsa_N2_3_FD_200533 | JGI IMG/M metagenome (GOLD analysis project Ga0302314, IMG submission 200533) | Peat permafrost microbial communities from Stordalen Mire near Abisko, Sweden - III_Palsa_N2_3 | ecosystem: Environmental > Terrestrial > Soil > Palsa > Peat permafrost | place: Sweden...
ACTATGCTGTATCGCTCGACGGACTGCCTCAGTCGTGCGGGCGCTTCCGTGAAGAACCTGGCCCATAGTGCCTCCTTCCAATCGTTGGAAAAGATTGCACCATCAAAGCCCGGGACTAAACACCTAGCCGGCGCCCATGGCGTTGAGCGCCACCCCGACCAAACCCAACATCAACAAAGTGAACCCGATCAGCGTGCCGATGGCCAAGAAGGCCATGCGGATCAGCGCGCCCAAGACGCTGGAGCCGTAAACGCCCCGCATATGTACGAACAGGTGAACCGGCGAAGCCAGCAAGACCAGGCTGGCGTTGTCCCCCAGCAGGGGGGCGAGCAGAAAGCTCGCCGACAGCAGAAAACCCATGGCCGACAGCGAGTGCAGCGAAAAGATCATATGGTCGAACAGATAGAAGCGCCGCTGGAATATATAGAGCAGACTGAGCAGGCCGGCCGAAATCGGCAGCATCAGGAAGGCGAACCGCTCCGACCACTGCTCTATGGCCAGCTTCATCCTTTCGGGGTCATCCAGAGCGCGGAGCATGCGCTGCGAGAGCCACTGGCTGGCTCTCTTGAACTTCACACCGCCTAGCTGAATGTCCATCTGTGGCATCGTGCGGCGGGCATCGGCGCGTTGCTGGGGCGTCAGGTCGCTTAGGTTGGTGACGCGCGTTGAAAGAATATGGCCCCGTCCGTCGGTGTGGGCGCTCAGCACCTTGTCGTCGCCCCCGGTGATCGAGCCGGTCAGGAACACCAGCACCAACACGACTAGGAAAAGCCGCAGCGGCGGCACCTGCGGCGCGCGGTGACCGTCCAGATAGGTCCGCGTTAGGCGGCCGGGATGTAGAAAGAGGTCCGGCAGGGTCCGCCAGACCCGTCCGTCGAAGTGGAACAGGCCCTCGAATACCTCGCCGACTAGCCGCCATGCCGAGCGGTGGAAGTCCTCGCCCAACTGGCCGCACTTGTGGCACCAGGGGCCCTGCAGCGTCGTGGCGCAATTGGCGCAGACCGCGCCCGGCGCAGGTTCGTCATGCCCGTGCGAGCGAAAGCGCCAGAACCCGCCCAGCGAGGCCTCGGCGGCGGCTTCAATTTCCTGAGACACGCCCCCCCCTTTGGCGATCACGAACCGCTGTCATCATAACGCCTCGGGCTTTCTTGGCGAAGCGACGCCAGCCTATTTTCCAGGCGCGGTGGTCTCGGACTTCAAATAAGCGATCACGTCCACCCGATCCTTCGGATCCTTGATGCCGAAGAAGGTCATCTTCGTGCCGGAAACCGCGGCGCGGGGATCGGTGATCCACTTGTCGAGATGCTCGGCGTCCCAGGTCCAGCCGGTCGCCTTCAGCCCATCCGAATAGGCGAATCCCTCAACGCTGCCCGCCTTGCGCCCGAACACGCCCCAAAGGTTGGGGCCGGTTATGGCTGGTCCGCCTTGAGCGGTGGTATGGCACGACCGGCACTGGGCGAACTTGTGTTTGCCGTTGTCCAAGTCGGCCGTGTTGTACGGCGCGGGCAGGGTGGCGATCAGCGCCTTGGCTTGGTCCGCGGTCGGTTCCGTGGGCGCCGCCGGCGCCGCCTCGGTCGACGATGAGGTTGAAGCCGTCTGGCTCTTGCCGCAGGCCGCGAGCAGACTGGCCGCAGCGATGATCGTCAGAACCGATAGGGATGCGCGCACGGGGGACCTCTTCACCGACAGTTTCGCCCGCGCGGAAGCTAGCGAAGCGGTAGAAGGTTGCAATGGCTAAGCGTCCGGCTCTTCACTCCTCAAGCCAGTCAAACGCCAGCCTGGCGCCCAGTACGCAGTGGGGTTGGCCTTGGGTGAGCAGGATCGTGGCCGGCCGGTTTCCGGTCGCGAAGAAGAACCGGCCGCGCCGCGTGATGACTTCGATGGCCGTGGGGTTGTTGAACTGGCAGATCGGAACCAAGCCAAGGCCCAAAACGCGGTCGTTGGTGATCATGCCGCAATTCGCATAGCCATAGGCTCTGGCGAAGCGGGCGCCGCTAAAGTCGAAAACGTCGGAGAGCGGCGCGCCGAGCGCCAGGTGGACTTGGCTCGAAACGGCGGGGCAGGGCGGCGCGAGACTGGTCCACGCCCGGGCCTTGGCGGTGGCCGCGTATCGTTGGCCAGCCAGGGCCAGCGGAATTGTCGCCAATGCGATCGTCAGGCCCAGGATCGTTGCGACCTGTTCCAGCGAAGGTGGCGCAAGCCGGCCGCGCCCGATGACGCGGGTCATGGTGGTTCCTCAATGCTTCGGTGTTGGGCGCTCTGGCGGTGGACGCGGCGGCTAGCTCAGGTCCAAAAGGACCGTCATCGGCGCCGTCACCACCATCGCCAGCCACGGCGGCTGCGGCGGCTGAACGGCCCAGGCGGCGCATAGGGCCGCCATCGCCAGCAAGACCAGCGCGCTCTTGCCGATCGCTCGCCTCGCCTGGGTCGGCGGCGGCCGGGTCAGCATATCGATCCGCGCCTCCAGCGGGTGAGCGCCCCGCGCGGCCCAATGACAGCCTAGCGGCGCACCCACCTGGACCAGTCCGGCCTTCAGCAGGGTCTCGGCGTAGCGCCGACGCTCCCGCGGCAGGCGGGCGACCACCGTGGCGTCGCAGGCCAGTTCCTGGTCCAGGCGCATGGCGCGCGCGCCCAGGTGCAGCGCCGGATTGAACCAGCCCAGACACTGCGCCAGCACAGCCCAGGCGTTGGCGCGCACGTCGAGCCGGTCCATGTGCGCCCGCTCATGGGCGCGCACCAGCCGGCGCTCTTCGGCGGTGAAGCGCTCGGCGAAGTCGGCCGGCACGACCAGCCGGGCGTGCACGATCCCGGTGACGGCCGGCCCAGCCCGCCCGGCCCTGGCGGCCGCCAGAAACCGCAGCTGGCTCCGGCTCACCAAGGTCAGGGCCGCCGTCACGCCGACCAGCCAAAGGACAAGCAGGCCCGCGGCGTGGCCTGGTCCGGCGAGCCAGGCCCGGACCGTCAACGCCGCGCCCGTCGCGCCTGACGCGCCGGCGGCCTTCGAGGCGTTGAACAGGGCGCCCACCGTCGCGGCAGGGACAGCCAGCCACAGGGCGTAGGCGATCTGGGCCCCGAACAGGCGACGCGCCGATCCGCGCAGAAGCAGCACCGCTGCGATGGTCACGCTGGCGGCGAGGTTGGCACGGATCAGCGCGAGCAGGACCTCAGTCGCCATCGTCCAACTCCTCGATCAGCCGCTTCAGGCGGGCGATGTCCTCGGCGCTCAGCGCGCGGTGTTCGGCGAAATGAGTGACCAGTGGCGTGAGCTGTCCCCCGAACAACCGGTCGAGCAGGCCCTGGCTTTCGGTCTGCACATAGTCGGCGCGTTGCAGCAGGGGTTGATAGCGATGGCGTCCGTCCGCCCGCGCGGACCGGATGGCTTTTTTCTTGAGCAGGCGATTGATCAGAGTTTTCACCGTCGCCTCGCCCCATTGTTCGGCGGGCGCGACCTCGGCGACGATCTCGTCGGCCGTCAGCGGCCCCTGGCGCCAGAGCGCCTCCATGATCTTGCTTTCAGCGGCGGTGATGGACATGAGTTTTTACGGCTGTAGTTTCAAGTGAAGTTACACGCGTAGTTTAGGTTGTCAATGAGCGCCTGAGGGGTGCGTGCTTCGACACGTCGCCCTTCGCCACGCTCAGGGCGCCGGCTCAGCATGACGAGCTCTTTGCGTTCCACCCTCTTCGTCATGCTGAGCCGGGCGCGTAGCGGCCGTGTCGAAGCACGCATAAGCTCTGCCTAATTCCCGCGTGTCGCTCTCGCCTCGGCGCTGTTCAGGCGCATCACCACGGCGCTGGAGTCGGATTTAGGGTTGCGCACAAAAAATTACGGACGTAGTTTTTCTGAAATTACAGACCTAATTTTGGAGGACGTCATGGCCAACTCTGTTTGGAAGATACAAGGCGCGCTGGCGGCGCTGGCCGCCGCCACTCCCGCGTGGGCTCAGGAACCCGTCCACACGGGAACAGAGCTCGTGGCGCCGGCGCAAAGGCTCACGGGGATGACGGTGTTCGCGAACTCGACCATACCCGTGAAGGCCGTCATGGCCGGCCTGGCCATCGCTGCCCTGGCCGCGATCGTGATCTGGGCGCTGGAGGTGGCGCGTTTGCGCAAGGGCAGAGTCGACCCCACGAGCGTCAATGTCGGTTTCATCTCGGCGGTGGTTATCGCAGGTCCGTTGTTCGGTCTGGCCGCCGCCGCCTATAGCCTCCTCATCGTCAGCATCTACGTCGCCAACGCGGGCGCGGCGCCGACATTCGAGGCGTTGGCGCCGGCGTTGGCGGAAGGGGCCATGACGGTCGCCTTGGGCCTGTTCGCCGCGGCCATCGCGGCGGTGGCGCGGGGCAGCCTTTTGGCCATGACCGGGGCGGCGCAGCCAGGGCCAGGCTGACTGGGCTGGTTCTCAGAAGTAGATCGGATCGACATAAAGTCCGTGCTGATCCGCGTCGGCCGGCGCTTCGATGCCGGGGGTCCACATGCTGAAGGCCTCGACTTCGTTAGCCAGTACGCGCAGCAGATCGGCGCCCGGCGAGGGCGGAGAGGTGAAGATCGACAGCCGGTCCATGCCACACCCCGCCAGCCAGCCGCACCAGGCGCGCAGCAGGGTCTCGAATGCGGCCTCGGCGCCGGGCGCGAAGGCGTAATCGAGTGCGACGCCACGCACCGACTCGGTGCGTACGCCCCTGGTCTGCGACACCACCCGCAGCGAATCGCCGGCCGGCCAGACCCCGACCAGCGTGCCGTCCGCCAGCCAGACCTTGTCCCAGCCATACAGCGCCGGCGCCCGCTCCAGCCGCGCGGCCAACGAGGCGGCCGTGTACGGAACGAACATTTCCTCGCCGCCGTGAAAGGCGTTCAGCAGACCGACGATCGTCTCGGCGTCCGCCGGCGTCGCCGGACGGCCGGCCGCTGGCCCGGCCAAGGCGGCGCAGGGCAGCTGCATCCGCAGCACCGGCACATCCCACTTGTTGGGCGTATTGGCGAAGCCATGCCGCATACCGGCATTGTCTTCCGAGATATAGGCGTTGGAGCCGTCGACCACGGGCCAGTATTTGTTCAGCGCCCGGTTGGCCGCGCCCCACAAGCCCTTGCGCTGGTGTTCGGGCAGCACACGCAGGTGCGAGACCGTCATGATCGGCCGCGGAACTCCGCCTATACGCACAGTGTGCTTGGCGCCGCAGCTGACCGCCGCCGGCACGCCGTCCACCGAGGCGATGCCGATGGTGCAGTCCTCCATCAGCCGCGAAAACGCCAGATAGTCGTCGCCCCGGTCGAAATAGACCTCCGTCTCGCCCAGCACGATCGGGCAACGCCGTTCGATATCGGCCAGGATCGCCCCGTCGGCCGGGCCAGCCTCGCGCACGTCCAGTTGGAATTCATGCCGCCGTTCGAGCTCCCATCGGGTCATCCGATGCGGCGGGTCCGGCTCGACGTCGATGGACAGAGTCCATTTGCGGCCGTTCGAGGTGGCGAACAGGGCCTTGGCGCTGAATTCGGATGCGGATTCCAATGTGACCGAGGCGATCTCGCCGAGGCGCTTGGCGGCGCCGCGCCAGACTTCACGCAGCTGTTCGAGGGTCTCGACGCCTCTCCAGGCCATCGAGGCGAGCGCCGGTGCAAAGCGGTCCCGGTCGTCGATCGACGCGCCTTCGCCCTCCGTGATCCGCAGGGTAAGGTCCCAGCGCAGCTGACGGCCCACCGGCGAATCCGGAATGTCGCGCAACAGTTCGCCGACCCTATCGGTCACGGCTGCCCTCCCTGGTCGTTTGACCGCCAGCGGACCATGGCAACCCCGCTGTGTCTATCGAGCGGGAGCCTTTGCGGTAGATCAGGCGGTCGCGTTGCATCGAAGCGACAGAAGGGTTGGCGCTTCAGTCCTCCACCGGCCGTCCCCGCAAACTCTTGACCCCGCCCCGCCGCGTCTTCGAGTCCAGCCGTTTCAGCCGTGACGAATAGGTCGGTTTGGTCGCCTTCCTGGGCTTCGGCTTGTGCAGCGCGCGGCGGATCAGCTCCACCAGCCGCTCGCGCACTTCCTGGCGGTTCATCTCCTGCGAGCGGGTGCCCTGAGAGAACAGGATCAGGATGCCGTCCTGGGTCAGGCGGCTGCCGGCCAGGCCTTCCAGGCGGCGTTTGACATCGTCGGGCAGGTTGGGGGAATTTCTTACGTCGAAGCGCAGCTCCACCGCCGTGCTCGTCTTGTTGACGTTCTGGCCGCCGGGGCCGCTGGCGCGGACGAACTTTTCGCTGATCTCGTCGTCGTCCAGGGCGAGGCTGTCGGTGACCTGGATCATCACCGCCGCCGGCGCAGTTCGCGGTTGATCGCCTCGTCGAGGGCCTGCAGGAATCGAGCGCGGTCGCCCCGGTCGAAGGGTTTCGGACCGCCCGTGACCTCGCCGGTCGAGCGCAGGTGCTCCATCAACGCGCGCTGGGACAGGGCCGCGCCGATGGAGTCGGTGGTGAAGGCCCGTCCGTTGGGCGCCAGGGCCGCCGCGCCGGCCCTCAGCGCACGGCCGGCCAGGGGAATGTCATTGGTGATCACGATGTCGCCCGGTTGAACCTGCTCGGCGATCCAGTCGTCGGCCGCATCGGCGCCGGCGTCGACGATCATCCGCGCGACCAGCGGCGATTGCGGGATCATGATGAAGCTGTTGGACACCACCCAGGTCTTCAGCCGATAGCGCGCGCCGACGCGATAGACCTCGTCCTTCACCGGACAGGCGTCGGCGTCGATATAGAGGGTGATCGGCGCCGGTTGGGCGGCAGGCTCGCTGGTCACGGCGTCAGGTCGACATCCCGGAACTCGCCCTCGTTCAGCACCACCCGCATCATCACCACATACTGGTCGGCCGGTGGCGGCGCCTTGCCCTGATGGGTGCGGGCGATAATGAAATAGGAGCCGGGCTGCAGGCCGCGGAAGGCGAAGCCGCCGTCGGGCCCGCACTGGACCGACTCGACCAGCGGATTTTCCGTGGCGGCGCCCAGCTTGGCCGAGCGGCTCTGCACCTCGGGCACCGGCAACAGGGCGTGCTCGCTGGAGCCATAAAGCGCCACGATCCTGCGCCGATAGGTGACCGTATCGTGCATCAGAGCGACGGATTGGCCAGCGCAGGTGCCGTGGCCGCCGGTCAGCGTGCGATAGGCCCCATGGCCGAAGATCGCGGCCAGGCGGGGCGGCGGCGGGGGCGCCGTGGGCTCGATCGGGCGAAATCGCGGCGCCGGCGCCTGGGTCGCACACGCCGCGAGGCCCAAAGCCAGACCAACCCCAACAACTCTACGCATACGGCTCGCCTTCCCAGTGGAACGCCGCGAAGATAACCATACGACGCGAGAACGTCACGCGAGGATGGCGAGAGAAGCAATTGGCGTCAGGACTTCCCTATGTGTGACACGCTGGTCGTCCTGGCCGACGCCGCCGTTCGCCATCGCGCGCTGTTCGCCAAGAACAGCGATCGCGAGCGCAACGAGGCGCAATTCCTGCAAATGGTCCCCGCGGCCGACCATGCGCCCGGCGAGACCCTGCAAGCCACCTACATCGCCATCCCCCAAGCGACCCGCACCCACGCCTGCCTGTTCAGCCGGCCGTTCTGGATGTGGGGCGCGGAGATGGGCGCCAACGAGCACGGGGTCGTCATCGGCAACGAGGCGATGCATGCGCGCATCCCCGCCCAACGCCGCCGCGCCCTGATCGGCATGGATCTGGTACGCCTGGGCCTGGAGCGCGCCGTCAGCGCCGCCGAGGCCGTGCGGGTGATCACCGGGCTGCTGGAGCACCATGGCCAGGGTGGCGACTGCGGCCACCTGGGCCGGCACTACTACCAGAACGGCTTCATCATCGCCGACGCGCGCGAGGCCTATGTGCTGGAGACGGTGGGACGGTGGTGGATCGTCGAGCGGGTGGAGCAGGCCCGCGCCCTTTCGAACGCGCTCAGCATCGGCGCCGACCATGATCAGATCAGCGCGCCGCTGGCCGAGCACGCGCGCGCCAAGGGTTGGTGCGGTCCAGGCGGCCGGTTCGACTTCGCCGAGCGGCTGATCGACGCCCAGCGCGATGCCATCAGCTTCGGGCGCGGTCGTTGCGCCCGAGGGACAGAGCGACTGGCCCGCGCCGCTGGCGCCCTGACCCCGGCGGCGATGATGTCGATCCTGCGCGACCACGGCGAGGCGGGGGAGGAGAGCCCGGCCTGGACCCCGGCGCAAACGATTGGCCGCACCATCTGCATGCACGCCGCCCAGGGCGCGCGCCGCAGCCAGACGGTCGGCTCGATGGTGTCCGAGTTGGAGGGCGCGGCCAGCATCCACTGGGTCACGGGAACCTCGGCGCCGTGCCTCAGCCTCTTCAAACCGGCGTCGTTCAAAACCGGCCTGCCGCCTCAGGGCGTCATGCCGAGCGACCAGTATGACGGCCAGAGCCTCTGGTGGACCCACGAGCGCCTGCACCGGGCGGCGCTGGACGACTTCGCCGCCGCGCTGGCCGTCATCGGGCCGGAGCGCGACCGCCTGGAACGGGCTTTCATCGATCAGGTCGACGCGGCTCGGCGGGTGGACGATCCTGTTGCATTGCAGACTGTGATCGCAGATTGTTGGCGCCAGGCGGCTCAAACCGAGGCGAGATGGCTAGGCCAAATCGCAACGTCTGCTAAGACCGGGAAAACCGCCCATTCCGCGCCCGCCGGTTTCCGCACAAGCTGGGCGCGGCTCAACCATGTCGCGGGCCTGCCTCGCGCCGTCTAAGCAAGGAAGGACCTAAGCGCCGTGAACGCTCCCCAACGCAATGTCCGTGACCTCTCCGCCTTTTGGATGCCGTTCACGCCCAATCGCCAGTTCAAGGCCGCGCCGCGGCTGTTGGCCGCCGCCAGCGGCATGTTCTACTACGCCGAGGACGGGCGGGAGGTGCTGGACGGCACGTCAGGCCTTTGGTGCTGCAACGCCGGCCACGGGCGTCAGGAAGTCGCCGACGCGGTCGCCCGCCAGCTGATGACTTTGGACTACGCGCCGTCGTTCAACCTCGGCCATCCGATCGCCTTCGACTTCGCCACGCGCCTGGCCGCCATCGCGCCGGAGGGGATGGACCGGGTGTTCTTCACCAATTCCGGGTCGGAGTCGGTGGACACGGCGCTGAAGATCGCCATCGCCTATCATCGCGCGCGGGGCCAGGGTCAGCGGACCCGCCTGGTCGGGCGCGAGCGCGGCTATCACGGTGTCGGTTTCGGCGGCATTTCGGTCGGCGGGCTGGTCAACAACCGCAAGACCTTTCCGCTGCTGCCCGCCGACCACCTGCCGCACACCCATGACATGGCCAGGAACGCCTTCTCGCGCGGCCAGCCGATCCATGGCGCCGAACTGGCCGACCATCTGGAGCGGATCGTGGCCCTGCAAGGCGCCGAAACCCTGGCCGCGGTAATCGTCGAGCCGGTGGCCGGATCCGCCGGCGTCCTGCCGCCCCCGGCCGGCTATCTGCCGCGCCTGCGCCAGCTTTGCGACAAGTACGGCATCCTGCTGATCTTCGACGAGGTGATCACCGGCTATGGTCGCCTGGGCGCGCCCTTCGCCGCCCAGCATTTCGGCGTCACCCCCGACCTGATGACCACAGCCAAGGGCCTCACCAACGGCGTGGTCCCGATGGGCGCGGTCTTCGCGAAGCGCGACGTCTACGACGCCATGATGGTCGGACCCGAGCCGACCATGGAGTTGTTCCACGGCTACACCTATTCCGGCCATCCGGTCGCCTGCGCGGCCGGCATGGCGGTGATGGACATCTATGAGCGCGAGGGCCTTTTGACCCGCGTCGGCTCGATCGCCCAGGCCTGGGAGGACGCGGTCCACGCCCTGCGCGACTGCCCGCACGTGCTCGACATCCGCAACGCGGGCCTGACCGCGGGCATCGACCTGGAGTCGCGTCCGGGCAGGCCCGGCGAGCGGGCCTATGAGGCCTTGAACGCCGCCTTCGCCGCTGGCCTGGTGATCCGCACCACCGGCGATACGATCGCCCTGTCGCCGCCGCTGATCGCCGAGCAGGCCCATTTCGACCGCATCGCCGAGACCTTGCGCGCCGTGCTCGGCGGGATCGCCTGACGGATGACCGGTCCGACGGTCGAAGACCTGGCGCTGCAGAAGATGCGCGAGTGTCCCCAGGCGGTGGCGCTCGGCATGGAGACCGTGTCGTGGGAGGGACCGGCGGCCACGCTGCGGGTTCCTTACAAACCCCAACTGGTCGGCGATCCGGACACCGGCGTGATCGCCGGCGGGGTGGTGACGACCTTGCTGGACCACGCCTGCGGCCAGGCGGTGATGGCGGCGCTGGGCGCGCCCGCGCCGATCGCCACTTTGGACCTGCGCATCGACTATATGCGCGCGGCCGAGCCGGGTCTGGACGTCTTCGCCCGCGCGCATTGCTACAAGCTGACCCGCTCGATCGCCTTCGTCCGCGCCACGGCCTATGACCGCGATCACGACGACCCGGTCGCGACGGCCCAGGCGGCGTTCATGTTGACGGGTCCGGTCGAGGCGCCGCTGGCGGAGGGGGCGTCTTGACGCCGGCCGAGCAGCTCGACGCGACGTTGGCGCGCATCCCCTACGCCCGCTTTCTGGGCGTTCGCGGCGAGCTGGCCGGAGACGAGATGACCTTGATCATGCCGTTCTCGCCCCATCTGATCGGCAACATCGTGCTGCCGGCGATCCATGGCGGCGTGCTGGGCGCCTTTCTGGAGATGACCGCTCTGGCCCAGCTCTCTATCGCCCAGGGTCTGACCCGCCAGCCCCGTCCGATCGACGTCACCGTCGAATATCTGCGCAGCGGCCGGCCCATCGAGTCCTACGCCCGCGCCCAGATCAAGCGCCTGGGCCGCCGCGTCGCCAACGTCCATGTCGAGGCCTGGCAGGAGGCGCGCTCCCGCCCCATCGCCGCCCTCCACGGCCATTTCCACGTCTCGCCGAGCGACGCGAGCGGGTGAGCGGGCGTCGGCCCTAGTTACCCCTGTCGAGGGCTCTGCGCGGATCACCGTCTTGTAGGTGGAATCGAAGCCGCCGGACGTGGTGCTCAAAAATCGCGGTTATCTAATGCGTTCGCATTACGCGCCCACCGTCCTGAGCGCCCAATATGGTCGTTAACAGTTTGTTGTGGATACAAGGGTGTGGCTCAAATGAAGACAAGTTGGCTTGCAATGGTGGCGGGGCTGGCCGTCCTGGGGACGGGCGCGCAGGCGTCCGCCCAGACGATGAACGTGACCTATTTCACCGTCGCCGAGAGCGGGGATCTCGACTACAACACCAATCCTTGCTGCATATCCACGCCCTGGACGAACGAGGTTCAAGGGACGCTCGGCCCGAATGGGTATCCGGTTTATAATCCCAGCTACCCGGGTCCGACGCTTTACGATGTGAACCCGACGACCGGTGAGCTGACGTGGTGGAACCCCGCGCTCAATTCCAACGTCGTTCAGACCGGCACGGGCGTCGTCACGCTGCCCTACGCCAACTACAGCTTCTTTCCGCCCAACGGCGGCGGATCCAATGACGCCAACGGATTCCAGGCCGCGATCTTCCGTGGCCAGCTGGTGGTGCCGACGACCGAAGCGGTCACGTTCAGTTTCGGCGCGGATGACGATGCGTTTTTGGCGCTAGGAAATACTGTGATCTCCCAAGAGGGTGGAATTCACGGTGTTGACTCCGCGCCGGTTGTCACCCCGATTTTGACGCCTGGCGTCTATGATCTGACGCTTTTTTACACCGATCGCCATGAAACGGGCGCGGGCCTTTATTTTTCGCTGAACACAACTGGCGTAACCGTCAATCCGGTGCCGGAGCCGGCGACCTGGGCCATGATGCTGGTGGGTTTCGCTGGCCTTGGCGCGGCGATGCGTGCGCGCCGCAAGCCAGTCGCGACCATCGCCTGACGGGGCCGTCATCGACCGCGTTAGCGCCGCTGGCCGAAGGGTCGGCGGCGTTTTCATTGCGCACGAGGCCCTCAAGGCCGCCGAGGCCTGATCGGTAAAACGCCATGTCAGTGAAGGCGTTCACGGCGCCTCGCCAGTCCACTCCCAGTGCCACGGTTCGAATACATAGTTCACGAACCCGTACCGCCCCGCATGGGCGACCAGCCAGCGATAGGTCGCCGTTTGGGTCTGCCACAAGCGGTTGGCGTCCGCTGAGGAGTCGACGTCAAACCCCGGCGCCGCGCCCATCACCAGGTCGACCGCCAGACCCGTCCGATGCGCCGAGCACTGTGCCCGCACGACGCCGTTGCAGTTGCCCTCGGCCAGGCAGCGCGCGGCGTCGTCGGCGGGGTCGCGGAATCCCGAGAACAGCGTCAGCCGCTCGGGATCGGCCGCTGCTTCGGGAACCGCGCGCCTGGCGTCCTCGACCATGCGGCGCAGCGCGGCCAGGGCCGCGGGACGAAGCAGGATGACCTTCCCGCCGTCGCTTTCCTCCGGCGCCGCGGCGGCCAAGTCCGAAAGGTCCGGCGGGTCGGGGCAGGCGCCGCTGGCCCGCAGCGCCACATAGGGCCGGCGCCCCTGCCAGCCGGCTTTCATGGCCTCGAAGGTTGTCGGATCGAACCGGCCCGCGCCGTCCAGGCGATGCGCCCGCCGCCAGCGCGCCAGAGCGTGGGCGAACCCTGGCGTGTCCGGCGCGCAGTCGGTCCCGATCTCGCCCGCGATACCGGGACCGTAGATCGCCCAGCCCTTTTCCGGTCGTCCGAACGGCGACCAAATCAGATCGTTCAGGGAGGCGGCGTTATCCGCGGCGGCTTGGTTATAGGCGCGCGGCCCTTCGCAGGTCTCAACGCGCGCCCGCGCCCGTGCTTCGTCCGCCGCCGCCAGCAGCAAGGCGAGCGCCAGCAAGGCCAGGCGCGGTCGCACGCCGGGCCTAAAGCGACTGGCCGTCGTCGATATCGAACGACGCGCCGGTCACCGCGCCCGCGGCGTCGCTGCCCAGATAGAGCAGCAGCGGATCTAGATCGTCCTCGCGCATCAGCCGCTTGCGCGGCCAGCTGGCGATCTGCGCCTTGCCGCCGTCGCGGGTGAACCAGTCGCTGTTCAGCTCAGTTTCAAGAAAGCCAGGGCAGGCGACATTGACGCAGATCCCTTGGCGCGCCCATTCGCGGGCCAGGGACTTGCCCATCATGATCACCGCCGCCTTGGAGGCGCAGTAGGCGGTCAGGCCGGGCAGCACCGTATGTCCGCCCATCGACGACATCAGAACGATCCGCCCGCGTCCGGTCTCGCGCGAGCCGGCCGCCTTCATCCGTCGAGCCGCCTCCCGCGCGGTGATGAATACGCCCCGGCAATTGACCCCCATGATCTGGTCCCAGGCCGCCATCGGCAGGTCCAGCGCCAGGCCTTCGATATTCATGCCGGCATTGGCGTAGACCGTCTCGATCGTGCCGAAAACGGCCTCGGCGGCGTCGAAGCCGGCAATCACCGAAGCCTCGTCCTCAACGTCCATCGCCACAGCAACCGCTTCACCGCCGGCGGCCTCGATCTCTTCGACCAGATCGGTCAAGCGATCGATCCGCCGCGCGCAGACGGCGACCTTGGCCCCGGCCCGCGCTAAGCTCAGCGACAGGTGCCGGCCGATGCCCGACGAGGCGCCGGTCACCAACGCCGCGCGTCCTGCCAGGTCATGGCTCATGCGAAATCTCCCCGCGCTTTCGCCCGCTCCGACGGATTGCTCCATAGAGCCGCGTTGATTATGCACCGTGCGGAGGGAATCGCGACTGCCAGTAGAGGATGTGTTCAAAGTGACGCCGATGAGAAGACTGGCCGCTACGATGACGTCGGCCTTTTTGCTGTTCGGACAAGCCTTCGCCCAGCCGTCCCCGCCAAAGCCTTCAGCAACCTTGTTCATTCATGTGAATGTCGTACCGATGGATCGCGAGCGCGTCCTGCTCGATCAGTCGGTTCTGGTGCGGGATGGCGTGATCGAGGCGATCGGCCCCTCTATGTCCGCGCCGACCGACGCACGCGTGATCGACGGCCGCGGGGTCCAGTTCCTTTCGCCGGGCCTGGCCGACATGCACATGCACTCGGATACGCGGCGTGACATGGCGGTGTTCTTGGCCAATGGCGTGACCACCGTCTTGAACATGGGCGAGGCCAGCAACGGGTTCATGACCCAGTCTCGCCCCGCGATAAATCGCGGCGACGTCCCCGGTCCGCACGTCTATGCGGGGTTTGTGATCGACGGCACGCCCGAATACGGCCACTTCATCGTCACCACGCCGGCCGAAGCCCGCGCGCTGGTCGGTTTGGCCAAGACCAACGGCTATGATTTCATCAAGGTTTACAATAATCTATCGCCGGAATGCTTCTACGCGCTGATCGATGAAGGCCGTCGGCAGGGCGTTCCGATCATCGGGCATGGCGTGACACGTGTCGGCGTCGAGCGTCAGCTCGCGGCCGGTCAGATGATGGTCGCGCATACGGAAGAGTATATCTACACGGTCTTTTTCAAACCGGGGTCCGACTCAGGCGACCGCGTCCCGAGCCTAGACCAGATTCCAGCCGCCATCGCGTTCACCAAACAGTCCGGCGCCTATGTGACCGCCGACCTCAACACCTACGCGACCATCGCGCGCCAGTGGGGCCGGCCAGCCGCGGTCGACGCCTTTTTGCAAATGCCGGAGGTTCGCGTGCTGGATCCGGATGACCGGATCGCCTGGCGGTCCTCGGGCTACGTGAAGCGCAAGGGCGACATCGACGCGAGGCTCGCCTTCCTCCAGATTTTTACCAAGGCCTTGAGTGATGCTGGCATACCGCTGATCACCGGCACAGACGCTCCGGGTATTCCAGGTTTGGTGCCCGGCTATTCCCTGCACCAAGATCTCCACGCGCTGGAAGCGGCCGGACTGACCCGCTATCAGGTTTTGTCCGCCGCCACCCGCACGCCCGGAGAATTCATCGCTAAAGCCAAGCCCGGCGAGCGGCCTTTCGGAACGGTGGCGGTGGGTGATCGCGCCGACCTGATCCTGTCGGCGACGAACCCGCTGGATGACCTCTCCGTACTGAAAAGGCCGTTGGGGGTGATGGCGAACGGTCGCTGGTATGGCGCGGCTGACTTGCAGAGCCTGCTCGATGGCGTCGCGGCCAAGTACCAGGCGGCCGCTGGGGTTAGTCCAGGGTCGCGACCCAATCCTTGAGCTGCACACCTGGAGCCGAACTCGACCTCGAAGCCCAAGCGCGTCCGCGCATGAAAGAAAGCCATCTGGTCATCGGCAAGCCGACCCAGGCTGTTCGTCTCCGTCGGATTTCCTCGCTCCGCCTCTTTTCGTCCCGCGGAACGTCACTATCTAATCGATGTCAACATAGGCGGGGGCGCAATGAGCGGTTCAGAGACGGTGCTGGTGACCGGAGGGTCCGGCTTCATCGGCGGCTGGTGCGTCATCGGCCTTTTGCAGCAAGGCTATGTGGTGCGCACCACGGTACGTGATCTGAACCGCGAGGTGGCGGTGCGCGCCGCCCTCGGCAAGGTGGTCGATCCCGGCAATCGATTGAGCTTCTACGCCGCCAACCTGACGTCGGACGACGGGTGGGATGAGGCCGTGAGCGGCTGCGACTACGTGCTGCACGTCGCCTCGCCCCTGGGCGTGGCCGAGCCCAAGGATCCCGATGACCTGATCGTGCCGGCCCGCGACGGCGCGCGGCGCGTGGTGGGCGCGGCCATCAGGGCGGGCGTCAAACGCGTGGTCCTGACCTCGTCAGTGGCGGCGACCAGCCCGCCGGTGGGCAGTGGCGACAGCATCAGCGACGAGACGGTCTGGACGGATCTGAACGCGCCCAAGGTCAGCGCCTACGCCCGCTCCAAAACCATCGCCGAGCGCGCGGCCTGGGACCTGATCGATGCTTCCGGCGGGGCCACCACCATGGCCACGGTCAATCCGGTCCTGGTGCTGGCGCCGGTCCTCAGCGGCGATTTCTCGGATTCCGTCCAAGTGGTCGAACGCCTGCTGACCGGCCGAGTGCCGGGGCTGCCCAGGCTGGGCTTCAACATCGTCGATGCGCGCGACGTCGCCGACCTGCATATCCGTGCGATGACGGCGCCCGAGGCCGCGGGCCAGAGGTTCATCGCCGCGGGCGAATTCGCCTGGATGGCCGATCTAGCCACGCTTCTGCGCGAACGCCTGGGCGAACAGGCCGCCAAGGTTCCTACGCGAAAGGTTCCCGACTTCGTGCTCCGCTTCGCCAGCCTGTTCGACAAGGACCTCGGGGCGGTGACACCGAGCCTTGGCCGCAAGCACGATTATACCTCCGCCAAGGCCCAGAGCCTGCTGGGCTGGCGGCCGCGCCCGTTGGAGGACACTGTGCTCGACTGCGCCAGAAGCCTGATCGACACAGCGTCGGCTTAAGCTGCGCCGGCGTCTCAGATTCGGCGCTGCGGCCTCCTATATCTGAACCCTAGGGCGTGGCCCGCGTTCCTGCCTTGGGCGGACTTGAAGGAGAGGCTAGGTGCTGAAACGGCGACCCAAGGGCGTGCTGGAGATCGGCTGGGCGACTTTCGAAGCCGCCTGGACCGGTCGGCGTGAACATCTGCCGCATTGGGCGGAATATCCCGACGCGCTGGTCGAACGGATCGGCTTTCGCGCCGGCGGCGGTCTCGACTGGCGGCTTTCGGCCTTGCGCACGCCACGCCCGCGCACCGCGCCGTGGAAGATCGTGGTGGTCACCGGCGCTCCATCGTGGGCCGAATACTGGACCGCCGCCCTGGCCACGGTCGGCCAGGACCGCGAAATGTGGGTGGTGGACCGCCCGGGCTTCGGCGGCAGCGAGCCGGCCGGGGCGGTCGTCGACCTATCGGTCCAGGCCCGGGCGCTGTCGCCGCTGCTGGACAGCGCGCCTGGCCAACGGGTTTTGCTGGTGGGTCACTCCTACGGCGCGGCCATCGCCACCCTGATGGCGGCCGCCCAACCGGACAAGGTCGCCGCTCTGGTGCTGCTGTCGGGCCTGTTCGGCGATTTTGGACCGACCGGCGCGCGGCTGGTCGAACTGGGCCGCCGCGTCCATGGCGTCATCCCGCGCGACCTGCGCAACGCCATAACCGAAGTGCTGGCCCAGCGCCCGCAATTGCCGATTGTCCGGGATGCTCTGCGACGCCTGTCAATGCCGATCCACATCGTCCATGGCGACCAGGACGACTTCACCCCCATCGCCTCCGCACGGGCCCTGGCCGAAGATCTGGGCGGGATGGCCAATGTCAGCTTCTCCACCGTGCCGGACGCCAACCATTTCCTGAACGAGGGTCCGCCTGAATTGGTTCTGGCGCCGCTGGAGGCCGCGATCGCCTCCGTCCGCGCCCCAGAGCCAGCGCCCAAGCTGTCCGCGAGGCTGAGCGCGATCGGCCAGCGGCTGACGACCAGCCTAGTCGGGCTGACGCAGCGATCTGTGCTGCAGCCTCCCGAAGCCCTCGGGTCCAGCGTCGGCGAGGCTTGAGGTTTCAGCCGGCGGCGTAGCCCGGCGGCGGGCTTGGTCAGCAGCAGCCGGATCGGCCGTGAAAGCCAGTTCGCCTACCAACCCGAACCGGACGCCGAAATCCGCTCCTATCTCGACGCCGTCTCGGCGCAATGGGACGACGCGCTGTCGCGGCTGCGCGCGCTGGTGGAAGACGGACAGTGGTCGAGGCCTACGGTTTGGCGGGTTTGGGAACTTGTTTTGATCGCTCCGCGGCGGCAGGCTTCGAGGCCGCGGTCTTTGGCGCCGCGCTCTCAGGTCCAGTCGGGGTGGGCAGGTCGGACTGTTGAATGACCTTTCCGATCTTCAGGTCCGTCACGCTCTGGTTTTTGATTTCCGGCATCCGCTGATCCTCTGGCTGCGGCGAGTTTGATCCTACGCCCTCAATACGACTTCGGCATCCCCAACGCGTTCTGGGCCAAAAACGCCAGGATCAGGTTGGTCGAGATCGGGGCCACCTGATAGAGCCGCGTCTCGCGGAACTTGCGCTCGATGTCGAATTCCTCGGCGAAGGCGAAGCCGCCGTGGGTCTGGATGCAGGCCTCCGCGGCGGCCCAAGACGCCTCCGACGCCAGGAGCTTGGCGATATTGGCCTCCTCGCCGGCGGTCAGGCCAGCGTCGAACCGCTCAGCCGCGCGCTCGACCATCAGGGCCGCGGCGCGATACTGGGCGTAGGCGCGGGCGATAGGGAACTGCACACCCTGATTCTCGCCGATCGGCCGGCCGAATACCTTGCGCTCGCTGGCGTATTTGCTGGCCTTGTCGATGAACCATTGCGCGTCGCCCAGGCATTCGGCGGCGATCAGGGTCCGCTCGGCGTTCATCCCATCCAGGATGTAGCGGAAGCCCTTGCCTTCCTCGCCGATCAGATTAACCGCCGGCACGCGCACATTGTCGAAGAACACCTCGGTGGTGGCGTGGTTCATCATGGTGCGGATCGGGCGGATGGTCAGGCCGCTCCCTTTCGCCGCGCGCATGTCCAGCATGAACACCGACAGCCCGTCGCTGCGGGTCTTGATCTGGTCGCGCGGGGTGGTGCGGGCCAGAAGGATCATGAAGTCGGAATGTTCCGCTCGGCTGGTCCAGATCTTCTGGCCGTTGACCACATAGTCGTCGCCGTCGCGCACGGCGTTGGTCGACAGCGCCAGGGTTTCGGACCCCGAGGTCGGCTCGGTAACGCCAAAGGCCTGCAGCCGGATCTCGCCCGAGGCGATCTTGGGCAGCCAACGCGCCTTCTGGTCCTCGGTCCCGTGCTTCAGGATGGTGCCCATGGTGTACATCTGGGCGTGACAGGCGCCGGCGTTGCAGCCGCTCTTGTGCACCTCCTGCAGGATCGCCGTCGCCGCGACCAGGCCCAGGCCGCTGCCGCCATAGGCTTCGGGGATCATCGCGCCCAAAAACCCCTCGCGGGTCATCGCCTCGACGAACGCGGTCGGATAGGCGCGTTCGCGATCCAGGTCGCGCCAGTACTCGCCGGGAAAGCGGGCGCAAAGCGAGGCGACCGAGGATCGGATAGCGGAAAGTTCGTCTTCGTGGCTCATCGTCAGTCCGTCTCTGAGCGCGCGGAGGGCGTCGCCCAGCCATGCGCGGTGATGTCGGCGCCGTGCTCGTTCCTGGCCGGCGCGTGGGGGTTGATCCGGGCGGGTTCGGCTCGGAACTTGATGGGCGTTCCGACAACTTCCGAGCCTGCGCCGTCATGGCCCAGCATACCGCGTTCGACCAGGAAAGGATCGTCGAAGGCCTCCTTCAGGGTCCTGACCGGCGCGAAACAGATGTCGCGCCCCTCGAACCAGGCTTCCCACTCGGCCTGGGTGCGCGCCGCGAAGACTTCGCGCAGGAAGGCGTGCAGCGGCGCCTGGCCCGCGCCCGGCGGCGCCTTGGCCGCCTCGATCAGGTCCGGACGGCCAAGCCCGTTCAGCAGGTTCTCGGCGAATTTCAGCTCCGATCCGCCCAGCGCGACCCAGCGGCGGTCGGCGGTCTCGTACAGGCCGTACAACGCCGCCCCGCCCCAGAAGCGGGACGAGGCCAACTCGGGGGCCTTGCCCTTGGCGAACACCGAACCGGTCGCATGCGGCGTCCAGGCGATCACGGCGTCGAACATCGAGATGTCCAGGAAATCGCCTAGTCCAGTCTTCTCGCGGCGATAGAGCGCCATCAGCACCCCCGCCAGCGCGGTGAGCGAGCTCAGCGCATCCGCGGCGACCGTTCCCGGCATCACCGGCGCGCCCTCCCGATCGGCGCCCAGCGGCAGGGTTCCAGCCAAGGCCTGCACGACGAGGTCATGAGCCGGCCGCTGGCTGTGGCGGTTGTCCTGGCCAAAGGCGCTCAGCGAGCAATAGACGATGCCGGGGTTGGCCGAGCGTACAGCCTCATAACCGACGCCCAGCCGGTCGGCGACGCCTGGGCGATAGGCCTCGATCAGCACGTCGGCCTCGGCGGCCAGCCGTTGGAACACCGCCTGGCCCTCGGGGGCCTTCAGATCCAACTGGATCGAGCGTTTGCCGCGCTGGGTGTTGCGGAAATAGACCGATAGGCCGTTCTTCACTTCGCCGATGCCCCGTGTCGGCTCGCCCGCCCCGGTCGGCTCGATCTTGATCACGTCGGCGCCGTGGTCTGCCATCATCAACGTGACCATCGGTCCCGGCAGGAACAGCGACAGATCGAGCACTTTTAGGCCGGAGAGTTTCATGCGCGGGCGCCGGGACGAATAGAAGACGCTCCTCATGCCACGTATTCGCGGCCCGCATCCAGCCCGCGCGGCGCTTGAATTCTGGTGACGTCGCTCATGTTGGAGCGGTACCAAGGGCTATGACCCTGCGCACATCCTATGTCTCTTTCTCCAGTGTGGCCACGCCGCCGCTGACCGTGGCCGGCAAGCTGGCGCTCCCGCTCGACGACGACCACCCCGCCGACAGGTCGATGCCGGCGGTGTTGATCTGCCATGGCTCTGACGGGATCGACGGCCGAGGAGGGTTTTATGCGCCCGCCCTGCACGAGGCCGGCTTGGCCACGCTGGAGATCGACATGTGGGCGGCGCGCGGGACGGGCAGGGGCGCCGCCGCGCGTCCCAGCTCGCCGATCGAGACCTTGCCGGACGCGTTCGGCGCTCTGCGCTTCCTGGCCGCGCAGCCGGAGATCGATCCGGCGCGGATCGGCATTATGGGTTTTTCCTGGGGCGGCGTGGTGACCCTGCTCAGCGCCGTGCGCCGCCATGCCGACGCGCTCAGAGGGAACGGTCCGGGCTTCGCCGCCCATGCCGCCAACTATCCGGTCTGCTGGCTGTACAACCGCGTCCCGGCCATGGCGCTGGCCGGTCTGACCGGCGCGCCCTTGCTGATCCAGACCGGCGAGGTCGACACCTATGACGATCCGGACGCCGGCGAGACGCTGCTGGCCACCCTCGCCCCCGACGACGCCCGCTACGTGCGCCAGCGCACCCACCCAGGCGCCGGCCACGGTTTCGACCGCGATCTGCCCACCAAGACCATCACCGACCCGGCGGCTCACAGCGGCGCCGGCGGCGAGGTGCTGATGGCCTTCAACCTCGCTGCGGCGACGGCCGCGCGGGTGGAGATCGCGGCGTTCTTCAAGGCGTCGCTCTAGGCTCTCACACGGGCAAAAAGGAGCCCGGCGGTTAGGCCGGGCTCCTGGTCGTCACGCTAGAGCGTCTGGACCCTGATCAGAAGTTGATCGAGATTGTCGAACGGCGGTTGAGCGGTTCCTTCACGCCATCTGGGGTCTGGACGGCGAGATCGGTTTTGCCCTTCCAGTCCACGTTCATGACGGTCTGGGGCACG
>Ga0302314_10006447_pt1 | contig 21232 bp, 16 predicted proteins | sample III_Palsa_N2_3_FD_200533 | JGI IMG/M metagenome (GOLD analysis project Ga0302314, IMG submission 200533) | Peat permafrost microbial communities from Stordalen Mire near Abisko, Sweden - III_Palsa_N2_3 | ecosystem: Environmental > Terrestrial > Soil > Palsa > Peat permafrost | place: Sweden...
AATGGCTCGAACGAGGTCACGGTGTGGCTGCGCTTCAACGCATTCACCGGCATATTCAGAACGGCCAGGTGGTCTGCCATGAAGAAGGCGTCGAACTTGGCCGCCTCCAGCTTCTGGATGTAGCTCTTCAGGGCTGGGAAGTTGAAGTTGGCGTCCGGTGTCGCTCCTGGATAGCGCCACGCGCCCGTATGAATGCTCACCGGGCGCATGAAGGCCCCGAGCTTCAGTTGCTTTTGTGTGCTCATTGCCCCTCCAAATGCGTGCGCCGCAGGACGTCCCGCACAGTGACGAGATAGGGCGCTGGACCAACCGCCGCATCGGTGGCTGGCCTGAGTAATTCTAACAATTGCGCGAGGGCTTCTACCGCCAAGCCCGCGGAGGGCTCGTCAGACACCGCCGTTCCGTCTGACTTAATGCGGTCAGGACAGGGTCGGGAAACCCTGGGTTATGGCCATCTGTTCGAAATGGCCGATCAGGCAGTAGTGCGACGCCGGCAAGGCGTTGAACCCCTTAAGCATCAACACCGCCCTCACGTCCTGCAGCGCCGGATCGCATTCGACCGCCTCCAAGGCGGAGCGCAGCGCGTCATGGGTGGCCGCATCGGTATTTCGGCCCGTAATCAGCGGCAGGCCCGGACTGCGGACGGTCCAGGTCAGCACTCTCAGCCGCCTCGTCAGGTCCGGCCGCAGCTGCTGGAGGTGAGCCCAGGTAACGCAGTCGATCGCGGCGACGTCGGACCTGCCCTCCGCAATCTGTTCAGCGCTGCGCTGGTGCGAGCCGGTGATGACGACTTCCCCGAAGAAGCGTCCCTCCCGCGCAAGGGGCGCCACTTCGAAGCGCAGCAAATTCATACCGCTATTCGACTTGTGGTCATTCAGCGCGCACCGCCCTCCGAAGAGGTCCGCGAGCGTCATGGCCCTACTGTCCGCCCGCACCACCACGGCGCTGCGGTGATACGGCCCATCGCAACCTGGCGCTTGGTAGCGGGGCGTGGCGACGAGGCGCACCTGATGATTTGCAATCAAATCGGTCAACGGATAGCCGCAGGTTTGACCAAGCAGCAGATCGGGGTCCGACCACACCGCGTCCAGCGGCTTTCCCCTTAGCAAGGCCGGCGGCGCGCCGACCACGCCACGATCCTCCAACGCCTTGCCGGTCGCGGACCAGAGCGCATCGTTGGCGGCCTGCAATCCCGCCAGATCGTACATCGCCAAACTGGCTGTCCGGGCCGGATAGACTTCGCCGGCCAGATGTGAGGGTTGGCTCATGGCGTTCATGACGCGCTCGCCCGATCGGGTTCGAGGCTGTGAGGGCGGTCATGCGGCCGGAACAGATAGCGTCGGAAAACATCCGCGTAGCCGGCATAGACCAGCCAGCCATTCGCCCGCAGCAACCGCTCCCTGTTTCGTCGGTAAAATGCGGGCAGTCGGTACCAGGCGATTCCCGGGCAATCATGATGGGCGGCGTGGAGATTATTGTTTAAAAACAGCAGCCCCAACAGCGGCGCATCCTCGACCACAGCCACACGATGAGCGGGATCGGCGTCGGCGCGGTGTTCAGCAAAAGAGCGGATCAACGACAGGGCGGCGCCGGGATAGACGAAGAAGAGCAGATAGTCCGAAAGGCTCATGCGGCAGACGCCGTGAAGCCAGAGCCAGACCAGCCCAATCAGGATCAAGTGGACTGTCCAAAGCCGTAGGCCGCCGTTGTCACCCCGTAAAATTCGAAGGGACTCCAAGACCAGGAAGCGTATCGCCTCGAAGATCGGTCCGAGTGTCAGGCGCCCAATCAAGGTGGATTGCAGGCGCCTGGCCAACCGGTCGACAGCAAGGGCGCGGCCGGCGCCGTCCGCGGCATATCGGGATTCAGGATCGTGCCGAGGATCCGTCAGATGCTCCGTTGCATGATGCGCCAGATGGCTGCGGCGATAGGCTTCAAACGGCAGCCAAAGCGAGAGTGGCGGCAGCGCTAGCAGACGGTTCAGTCCTTGCCAGGGCGTCGGATGGCCGTGGATCACCTCGTGCTGAAGCGAATTGTGCCAGGCGACCAGCCAACCACCAGCCGCGAACAGCAAGAGCGGCGGTATTCTGGCGTGGAAATAGGTGGTGAGCGCCCAGCCCCCATAGATGATCGCCGCAACGGCGAGCGTTGGCCATTCGACCGATCGGGCCGTCCGCTCGCTCAAGGGCCGCTCCGGAGTCACGTACGTCACTTGGTTGCACCTGCTTTGACAGCGAGATTAGCAACCAAGAGCACATTCTCTTCAATTCAGATCGAATTAATATGGTATCAGATTTTCTTTCGCCGAATTGGTAACGCAGCCTGGTCCGCTAAGCCTCGAAGCTCGCGCTCCCACACGCTCAGACACCCTGGACGAATGAAGCCGCCCCTATCGTTGAGCGAGCAAGACATCCACCTGGTGCTCGAAGGCGGCCTTGGTCTCGACATCCCGCTGACCGCTTCCGGGGCTGGTGAAGCCGACATGGACCGCCTTCACCCGCCCGTCGCGGCCGATGAAGAAGGTGGTCGGCCATGCGTTCAGGTTCACCGCCTGCGGCAGCTTGGCGGGCGCTTCCTTGGGTTGGCCGACCAGCAGCACGGTGTAGGTCAGACCGTAGCGTTGGATGAAGGCGCGCAGCCGGTCGGGCTTAGCCAACTGGTCTGGCTGCTCGAAATCCAGAGCGACGATCTCCAGCCCTTCATGCCGATGCTTGGCATATAGGCCCTGCAGGAAAGGCGCTTCGTCGTGGCAGTTGGGACACCAGCTGCCCATGACATCGATAACCACCACCTTGTGGCGGAACTGCCGATCAGTGTTGGACACGGTCTTTCCGGTCAGGTCGGGGAAGCTGAAGGCGAACGGCGCCGACTTGTCGCTGACCGTGGTGAAATTCATGGGATCGGACGGCGCAGCGCCAGCCGCCTTTGCGCGATCAGCGCTCAAGGCGCTTAACTCGCGGCGCCCCGATTGGTCGGTCAACACCAATCCCAGGCTGCCGTCCGGCCGGGTAGTCACTTCCAGCAGGGTCGGCCGCTCGCCCGCATAGTGCGAGAGGCGGAAAATCCCCTGATCGAAACGCCCGCTCAAAGTGCCAGTGTCCCCATCAATGCGTAGGATGGTCGCCTCAACCGCGCCGCCCTTCTGATGCACGATCAGCCGCCAAGCCGTCTCACCCTTGGGGCTGTGATAGGGGATGATCCATTCCCCGGCGATCCTCGGCGCCGGACGACCTCTGCTCGCCGCGCTGTGGGCCCTTACCGCATGGATCGCCGTCGCGTGGCCGCCTGCGGTGTAGCTTCCGTCAAGCTTGCCGTCCGTGACAGTGGCGTCGAGCACGGCCGCGTAGCTGGGAAACACCAGGTGCAGATGGCCGTTCTCGAATTCACCCTCGGTGGACGGATTTGTCGGCTTCTCGCCATTGAAGAAATGGCCGCGGACGGCGGCGCCGGCGCCGTCGATCTGCAGCTCAAAGGGAATCGACGCGCCATTCACATCGGCCGTGGCGTCCCAGCGTCCGGCGGCCGTTTGCGCATGTGCGCCGGCGGCGAGCACCCAAAGGGCGATGACTGGCGCTAGGATGTTTGCTTTCACGTCGGCGTTCCGTTTGTTCGAGGCGGCGCCAAGCCGCGATTGTTAGATTGAGGGATGCCGCACTGCGACTTAGCCGCCGGCGAACCTGAAGCCCGCTCCGGCTGCGAATCCGCTGGCCGCCAATAACCCTGCGAGCCGAGATAGGGGCCGTCGCCGGAGGTCGGCAGGAACCATGCTGAGAGGCGAAGGATCGGTCATATCAGCCTCCAATCAGGTGTTGCTTGTGGGGGCGGGCGCCCAATGGGTCCAGGACGCGGCGCGGACATCGACCGACGAGGGAATGATCCCCAGCCGCCGGAAAAGATCCGCATTGTCTTGCTGGGTGCGGATCACCGAGTCCGTCATTGGAACAACGGCGAAGGGTTCCCGCTGAAGCGAGACGTTGACGACGGCGTTGGGCAGTCCCGTTGCGGCGTGAATTGCCGTGACCGCATTGGCTTCGTGCGCATTGCTCCAAGCCGCTTCGGCCACCAAGGCGTCGAGCAGACTGTTCAGAACCCCCGGCGCGCGTTGGGCGAAGCTGCTGGAAGCGATGTAGAAATTGTTGGTCGGCGCAACGCTGCCGCCATCGATCAGCAGCCGGGCTCCGGCCTGCAGCGCAATCGCAAAATAGGGGTCCCAGATCGCCCATCCATCCACGGCGCCGTTGGAGAAAGCCGCCGAGGCGTCAGCGGGCGAAAGATAGACCGGCGTGATGTCGCCGAGGGCGAGGCCAGCAGTCGTCAGGACCTTGACGATGAACAGGTGGGCGGAAGAGCCCTTGGTGAAGGCGATACGGCGGCCTTTCAGATCGCCGACGGCATGGAAGCTTGAGTCCGCCTTCACCAGCAGCCCTTCGCCCGCGCCGGTGAGGGATTGGGCGGCGGCGTAGGTGATCGGCGATCCAGCGGCCTGGGCGAAGATCGGCGGGGTGTCGCCCACGGCGCCGATATCGATCGCGCCCGCCCTCATGGCCTCCAGCATTGGCGGCCCGGAGCCGAATTGAGCCCAGTCGATACCGGTGACGCCGGCGCTAGCCAGCCGTCCGGGTAGCCGGCCTCCGGCCTGGGCCAGCAACAGAAGGCCATTCTTCTGATAGCCAATCCGCAGGCGGCCAAATCCCGCCTTGCCTCGGGGCGCGCAGGCCGAGAGCGTCGCGGCCGCGGCGCCCGTCATGATCAGGCGTCGGTTGGGGACCGTTACGCCGAGACGTATCTGGGGCCGGCTTTCGCCAGCAGGCGCCAGGCTTGGGCGGCGCGGCAAGTTCAGGCCCATCGAAGGCTTCGCATAGGAGAAACTCTAGAGCGACCCTGATAAATCTATCGGTCCGATAGGATTACAGGTGCTGCTATCGCGCGGCGAATGCAAGACTTGCGAGAGACCGGAACCCACAGTGTCTCTGGCGGAGCGCACAATTTTTCTGATTGTTGGCGAGCGCAGCGCCTCGGGCCGCGGTCAGCCGCGCCTGCTCGGACGCCTCGACAATGATGATCGGCGGCGCGGCTCGGTCACGATAGAACGCGGCTAAAGGACAGGTCCTGAAAGTCGAAGCTGAAGTCCGCGATCGGCGATAGCGCCCGCATGCTCGCACCGGAGACGCGGCCTTCCTTGACCTCAAATGAGACCACCGCGTCCTCGCCGGCGCCGCGAGCAAACCGGGTGCGGAAGGCGTCGGGGCCGAACGGCTCCAGGTGGCTTTTGAAGGCGGGGGTGTGAGTAAAGTCGATCGCCAGTCCGTCGCCCTTCAGAGCCACGATGACGTCGCCATACCAGGGGTCGCGATATCGGCCGGCATAGGCGGCGAGCGGCAGACTCGGACGCCCAGGCGGCGACGTAAAATCACCCGCCCCCACCGCCTTGATCACCTCGGCCTTCTGATCCTCGATCTTGCGCCGCGTCGCACCGATCCAGTCATGCGGCGGCGCACCGAGCAGGTGATCCAACAGGGCATAGCGCAGGCCCGAGACCGGCTCGTCGTCCTGGGTGTTCGAATAGACGACAAAGCCGAGGCCCTGCTCTGGCAGCAAGGTTGTCCGTGTGATCTGGCCGATCAGCCCGCCGGCATGCGACAGCATTCGCCGGCCGCGATAGTCCGCGACGCCCCAACCGAGAGCATAGCCCGACATCACCGACCGTTGCGGCTCATCCGCGGTCGCCCCAGGACCGCTGGCGGTGATCGTCTGCGGCTTCCACATCTCCGCCGACTGCTCCTCGCTCCACAATCGTTTGCCGCCCGGCAAAACGCCCTTCCCCAGTTGGACCTGCAGCCAGGGCACGATCTCGGCGACACTGACATTGACCCCGCCGGCAGGTCCGATGACAGGCGTCTCCACCGGACTGACAACCTCCAGCCGGCCCATGCCGATCACCGGCGGGCCGAGCCGGGCATGGCGGCCGACATGATTTTCGCCGCGCAAAAGCGTTGAGTTCGACACTGCATCCTTCATGCCCAGCGGCTGGAAAATCCGCTGGCTGACAAACTCATCCCAGCTCAGGCCCGAGACCCGCTTCAGCAGGATCCCCGCCACGATGTAGAGGCAGTTGTCGTAGGCGTACCCGGCGCGGAAACCCCGGGCCGGCTTGAAGTAGGGCAAGGCGTGAAGGACATCCTCCGCGGTGCGGTCGGTGACCGGAAACTGCAACAGATCGCCCGCGCCGAGCGGCAAGCCGCTGCGATGCACCAGCAGGTCGCGGACGGTCATCATGGTCGTGACGCACGGATCGTACATGCGAAATTCCGGCAGGTGTTTGACCACCGGGTCCTCCCACCCCAGCTTGCCGTCGTCGACCAGCAGCGCCAGACAGGCGGTCAGGAAGGCCTTGCTGTTGGACGCGATCGCAAACTGAGTGTGGATGTCGACCGGCGCCGGCTGGCCCAGGGTTCGGACGCCATAGCCTTTCAAGAACACCGGCTGGTCTGGGCCGACCACGGCGACGCCTATGCCCGGAATCTCGAACTCCCGCATGAAACTGGCGACGATCGCGTCGATACCTTCAGCGCTAGGGGCTTTGGAGGTTGACGCCGGTTCAGCGGCGGCCGCGGTCGCCAACAGGGCGCCGCCGGACATGGCCAACAGCGCCTCGCGTCGGTTGGATATTGGCCCCGTGGGCATCGCGCGACTCCTGAACAGATGTGACGCCCGCAGCCGAACCTCGCCAAGGCGGCCGCTTAGACCTCGTGCATCATTTGCCTATGCTGGCGGTGTGGGCGGAGCAAGCCAGAGCCGTTTGGCTCGCGGCGATATAGGGCGCGACGTTCGAGGCCAATGCCGTCCAGTCCGCGTCGGGCAGCTTCAGCGCCTCGCGCTCATCGGCATAGTAGCGGACCAAACCCAGCGGGTAGGTCCAGTCGGAACCCAGAACGAACCGCTTCAAGCCGATCCGGTACATCAGCACCTTCAAGGCGGCGATGTTGGCGGGGGTCGCCGCGAGCTTCTGGGTGTTCGACATCTCGTCCGGCACCATGGCAAGATCGAAAAGCAGGTTTTTTGTGCCGGCCGGATCGTGGTCGATCGCGTCCGCGAACGCTCCCAGCGCCGCCAAGGTATCCGAGCCAATGCCGCCGCCGGCGGCGGCGTGGGCGATCTGGATGGGAACGCCTTTCGCGTAGGGCGCTACATCCTTCAGAAAGATGGCCACGTCCTTGGCGCCGAAGTCTTTGGTGCGGGTTTGCAGGTGGATCACGACGGGAAACCGCCACCGTGCGGCGGCGCGGAACACCGCCGCCAGCTTTTTGACCTGCTCCGGCGAGCGAAAATCGAAAGCCGAGTTTCCGAGGTGCAGCTTCAGCCCCGCTGCGCCGCCTCGCCTACCCCAATAGTTGATCTCATCCAACGCATTGGACGCCAAGGGATCGACGCTGATGAAGGCCACTAGCCGCCCGCATTGCGCCTTGGCCTCCGACACGACGAAGGTGTTTTCCGCGCGGGTTTCAGCCGGAACATCGAGCCCGAGATCGGCCACCTCGGGCGAACCGAAGAAATATCCGGTCGATAGCAGGACGCCCTGTTTGATCCCGGCCGCGTCCAGCGCTTCCACCGCCTCCTGCCCTGTTGAAGCGCTGGTCGATATCTCCGGCGGGCATTTGGCGGGCCCCAATCTGGCGCATGAGACCTTCAATACCCGCGCGGATTCCGGCGAGAAGATATGCATGTGATGGTCGACCACCGGGCCTGCGGGCCCAACGGTCTGCGCCGACTCCGCATAGGCGCCCGGAACGCCGAGCAGAACCACCACAAATGCGGCCCCCAAAGCAACGAGAGCTGATCTCATCGACATTATCCTATCTGTCTAGGCGCACTGATTTTTCAGCTAGTAGCGGGCCGCGAGCGAGAAGCCGATGGTCCGGGGCTGGATCACCGAGGCGGCCCAAGGATTGGAATAGCCGCTCAGGGCCAGCGAGGTCAGGTTGTTGAGGCCTTTCACATCGCCGACATTCTTGACGTAGAGCTCTAGCGTCCAGGTCTTGTATTCAATGCCGGTTCTGAGATCGACGGTGGTGTATTCCGGCAGCCTCGGCCGATCGAAGTCGGCCGGCGAGCCAGTGATGAAACCGGACTCGCGATCGCCCATGTAGCGGACGCTCCCGCCCACAAAGCCGTTCGCCGTGTCGGTGAGCCTGAAGTCGTAATCGGCGGAAAGATTGCCTGCCCACTTGGGCACGTTGGGCAGCTCGTCACCGCTCTTTCCGTTGACCCCCGGTGCGTTTTCGGTGAGCACCGCATCGGTATAGGCCAGGTTGGCGCTCAGGGTCAGGCCGTGGACGGGGGTGAGCACCGCATCGGCCTCGAAGCCATCGCTGCGGGCCGTGCCACCATTGCCGTTGCTGGTGATGCCGTTGAAGTCGGTCTCGATCTGGATGTGCTGCCAGTCGATATGGAAGGCCGACAGATCGAGCGTCAGCATGCGATCGAACAGCGAGGCCTTATAGCCGACCTCATAGTTAGTCAGGGTGTCGGGCTGATAAGCGAGCGGCACGCCGGAAGCGATATTGGACGGTGACGGCGCGTTCGGACCACCGGGCCGATAGCCTGAGGCTACCCGCGCATAGACCATGTTGTTGGCGTCAAACTTGTAGCGCGGCGTCACCAGATAGGTAACGCTGTCGTCCTTGGACGTCCCGGCATTGCTGCTAGGCCCACCCGCGAAGATGCCGCTCTCGGCGAGGGCGAAGGTCTGGTTGTTGGTGCTGTAGCGAACGCCCGCCTGCACATCGAACTGCGGCGTAAAGTGATAGGTCAGATCGTCGAAGCCGGCATATTCCTTGTAGGTGGAAATCAGCGAGGCGAAGAATAGCGACGGCACGCCATCGGGCGCGCCGGTGACCGTGTCGAAGTTATAAGTCGGCTCGTCGCGGGTGCTGTTTTCCTGGGTGAAAAAGAAGCCGCCCTGCCACTCCAGTTTGGATCCAGCCGTAGAGGCCAGGCGCACCTCCTGGGTCCACTTCCTCAGCTGCAGATCAGAACCCGTGCTGGTCCCGAAATTCGGCACGCCGGTCAACAGGGTCCCGAGCGCGCCGAAGGTCGTGGTTTCGTCGAAGATCTGGGTTTGGTTGAGCGTGCTGTAACTGGTGATCGATGTCAGGTTCGCCCAGCCCAGGTCATAGTTGATGGTCCCGCTGTAAAGGCGATAAGCGACATGCAGCGGCTCGCCGGTGTAGCGGACCTGCTGCAGATCGCCATAGGCGGGCGTGATGCTCTGGCCGTTGACGTTCACATCTTCATCGGACGTGCCGGCGCCATCCAGGTTCTGCAGGACCGCGGTGATGTTGACGGACAAGGCCGCGTTTGGCCGCCAGAGGATGGACGCGCGTCCGCCATCAACCTGGGTCGAATTCACGTCGTTCCGGCCCAGTTGCGGATCGTCGATGTAGCCAGGGTCGCGGCGGTCGTAGGCGCTGACCCGCACGGCCAGGGTGTCGTCAACCAGCGGGACATTGACCATCCCCCGGACGCCATAGCCGTCCGCCCCGTGATCCACGGTGCTGCCGTCGATCTCGATACGGCCGTCATAGCTCTTCAGGTTCGGCTGGACAGTGACGAACTTGATCACGCCGCCGAGCGAGCTTGCGCCATAGAGGGTGCCTTGCGGCCCGCGCAGAACTTCGATGCGTTGCAGGTCGCTCGGATCCAGATCCGGCGTCAGCTCGCCGCCAAGCGCGAAGGATGTCGATGAGCCATAGGGCGTGTCATCGACGTAGGTGGCCACGGTCGAACTAACGACGGAGCCTGTGGTGATGCCGCGGATGATGATCTGGGTCTCGCCGTCCCGGTCGGACATGATGTTCAGGCCGGGCACCTTGGCGGCGTAGTCATCCAGACGCACGGCTTCGGAGCGCGAAAGATCGGAGGCCGACAACGCCGTAACCGAAGCCGGCACACTCAGCAGCCGCTCGGAACGTTTTTGCGCGGTCACCACCACCTCGCCGACTTCTTTGGCCGTGGTCGCCGAGCCTGGCGCGGTTTGCGCCTGGGCGGCAGTCGCCATCAGCGCGCTCGCGGCCGCGCCGCAAAGCATGTAGCGCATGATGCTTGCCGAGCCGGCGTGGCGACGATCGAACTGCTTGCCGGCGAAACCCCTGTTGGTCCCCGTGTTGGTCATTGAGACATCCCCCGCTCATCTGGCTGGGGTAATGCCCCCGAACCTAGCCGCCGTGAGCGTGCGGATCGGGCGTCGGATGGCAAATCCGTAAAGCTAATGTGTCCATTAGCATCCAGCGGCAGGAAATCGCCCGCTCGGCGAGCTGTCCGCCAGCGTTTGGTTCAGACCAGAGCGGATTAGGCATTGGGAGCCCGCTGATCATCAGCGGTCTTGACGAGTGACCGTTGCGTGATTGCATTCGCACGAGGAGCGGCGCGGGACCATTTGCTTTCCGTTCGCCAGCCGATGTTCGAAATACCAGCATTTCCGCTGACACGTCTGAGTAGGCGCCAATCTCATTATGAAACTCGCGTTTGATGAAGAGCAGGACGTCCATCGTCTCGATGCGCAACTACTCTCGGACCTCTGGATCTTCCGGGCCGCTGCGCGCCTTGGCTCGATCACAGCCGCCGCCCAACGCCTGGGCGTCACCCAGGGCGCGGTGAGCCAGCGCGTCCTGCGCCTGGAAGCCCGCCTGGGCGCGCCACTGTTCATCCGCCACAAGAGCCGTATCACGCTGACGGAAGCGGGCGTGTCCCTGCTGGAGGCGATGACGCAGGTCGCGTCGGTGCTGAACGATAGCCTGAGCCGGATCAATCGTTCTCGCCAAAAAGCGATTGTCGTCAGCTGCGTGCCTTCGCTGGCGACGGAGTGGCTGGTCCCGCATCTGGACGACTTCTATCGGCTCCATCCCGGAATCGAAGTGTTCGTTCGATCCGAAATGGCTCCCTCCACCGCCGAGCGGATGGATGATGACGGCCTTGATCTGATGATCGATTATGAGCCCGCGGCGGCGGGCGGGCTGCAGGAGCTGGCGTCGGTGCAGGAGTTGGTCTTTCCCGTCTGCTCGCGGCGCTATCGGGAGGCCTTTTATGGGCCGGACGGCGCCCCGGCCCAGATCGCTTTGCTGCATGACGACATGCCCTGGGTGGGTGCGCCATCAGACTATGAATGGAGCCTTTGGAGACAAGCGACCGGTTCAGATTGGCCGGCCCAGCCGACGGGCGCGCGGCATTTCAACCTGGCGCACCTCGCCTACCACGCGGCCATGTGTGACCAGGGCGTGGCCATGGGCCGCTCGGTCACCGTCAACCGGCTCATGAGCAAGGGTGAGCTCGTCGCCGCCCTCGATGTTCCGCCCGTTCGCGGATCCACCTACCACGTCTTCACCAACCGTCCGGGCGACAGCAAGTCTCCGGTTCGGCAGTTCGCGAAATGGTGGGGCGAGGCCATGGCGGAGACGCAGTCGCAGACCCTTCTTCTGCTCGACCCCCAGGAAGCCGAGCCGGACTGACGCCCCGGAGGCACGGCTCCACGCCGTCGCTAATGGGCGCATTAGCTTTCAAGAATTGTCCGGTTACCCGTCGGCTGGCCATTAGGAACCCGGGCCAGAATGCGGGCGAAGCTTGCCAGCCTCTGCGCCGTCAAATGCGCATGGGGCCCGTTATGATCTCACGGCCATATCTGATTTTTCTCGGCGACGCGGACTCCGTGCCGCTCGCGAAAACCGCCTTCGGCGTCCGGGACTGGCTGCCGGACCAGACCGTCGGCCAATGGCGGCTGCCGGGTTGCGGTGTCGATCTGGACTTGCCGGAGCTGACCGCCCGGCAGGCCGTCGCCAAGGGCGCGCGCTCAATGTTGCTCGGCATAGCGCCGGTTGGCGGCGCCATCCCCTCGGCGTGGACGCCGCGCCTGATCGCCGCACTTGAGGCAGGCATGGACCTGGTCAGCGGATTGCACACCCGGTTGAGCGATATCGCAGAGGTGCGCGAGGCGGCGCAGCGGCTGGGGCGGACCCTGCATGATGTCCGCCACTCCGATCGAACCTTCCCCATCGCGACCGGCCGCAAGCGATCCGGCAAGCGGCTGCTGACCGTCGGCACGGACTGCGCGCTGGGCAAGAAGTATGCGGCCCTGGCCATCACCAGGGCGCTCAAGGCGCGCGGCGTCGACGCCGACTTCCGCGCCACCGGCCAGACCGGAATCATGATCGCCGGCGAGGGGGTGGCGATCGACGCGGTCGTGGCCGATTTTGTCGCCGGCGCCGCGGAAGCCCTTTCGCCAGACGCGGCGGCCGATCACTGGGACGTCATCGAAGGTCAGGGCTCTCTGTTCCATCCCGCCTATGCCGGCGTGACCATGGGCCTGATCCATGGATCGCAGCCGGACGCCCTGGTGCTTTGCCATGACCCGTTGCGCAAAACCCTCCACTCCCACCAGGACTATCCGATCGTGAGTCTGCAGGTGGCGATCGACCGGTTTGTCGAAGCCGCGCGCCTGACCAACCCGGCCGCGAAGGTGGTCGGGATCAGCCTCAACACCTCCGAAATGGATGAGGCCCTCGCGAGCAGCACATTAGCGACGCTGCAAGCCGAGCACGGCCTGCCTTGCTTCGACCCCATGAGTTCGAACCTCGATCCCTTCATCCACGAGATTTTGGCGCTATGAGCCTCAAGCTTTCAGCCGAGCGCCGGGCCTGGCCGCTGCACGAGCCGTTCGCGATTTCGCGCGGCGTTTCGACGGTGACGGAAACCGTCATCGTTACACTCATCGACGAGAAAGGCCTCAAAGGCCGTGGCGAGGGATGCGGCGTCAACTATGCCGGCGAGACGCCGCAATCGATGCTGGAGCAGATCAGCCAAGCGCGGCATCAGGTCGAAGCCGGCGCGACTCGGGAACAATTGCTCGCGCTGATGCCGCCGGGCGGCGCCCGTTGCGCGATCGACTCGGCGCTTTGGGACCTGGAAGCCAAGCAGACTGGTCTATCGGCTTTTCGCCGCGCCGGCATTGATGCGCCTAGGCCTGTCTCCACCGCCTACACCATCGGCATCCGCTCGATCGAAGCCTATGAGACCGCGGCTGCCGCGCGTGCGGACTACCAGGTCCTGAAGATCAAGGTGGACCAGGCCGATCCGATCGCCGCCATCGCCGCCGCTCGCCGGGGCGCACCCAACCCGGCCTTCATCGTCGACCCCAACCAGGCCTGGAGCGTCGGCACACTCAAGGTTTTGGTCCCCAAGCTTGCCGATCTGGGCGTGGTCTTGCTCGAGCAGCCCATCAAGGTCGGCGAGGAGCACGAACTCGACGGCTACCACTGCCCAATTCGTCTTTGTGCGGATGAATTAATTCAGGATACGTCCGATCTCCACAAGGCTAAGGGCCGTTTTGACGTGGTCAACATCAAGCTCGACAAGGCGGGCGGCCTGACCGAAGGCCTGCGCCTCGCCGATGCGGCTCTGAGCGCCGGCTTTGAGCTGATGGTTGGCTGTATGGCCGGGTCTTCCCTATCGATGGCGCCTGGCATGGTGCTGGCCCAGCGCTGCGCCTTCGTGGATCTCGACGGGCCCCTGCTGCAGTCAGAGGATTGGCCCGACGGCATGAGCTACCGAGACGGCATCATCCAACCGCCGCGGCCCAGTTTTTGGGGATGACGCGCGCGCCGCCAGCCCTGACGCCATCGAGGCTCTGACATGCGCTTCTACATCTCGGCCGATATCGAAGGCCTGGCCGGTGTCGTCTCGCGGGAGAACCTGTCGCCCGGACGCTTCGAGTACGAACAAGCGCGCGACTGGATGACCGCCGCGGTCCTTACGGCCTGCAAAACCCTGCGCGAACTGGGCGCCGAGGAGGTGGTCGTCAGCGACTCTCATGGTAACGGCCAGAATATCCGCTTCGAGAAGATGCCGGCCTATGTCCAGTTGGTCCGTTCCTGGCCTCGGCCGCTCGGCATGATGCAGGGCGTTGAGGTTGGCGCCTACGCCGGAGCCTTGCTGATCGGCTACCACGCCGGCGCCACCAACGTCGGCGGCAACCTCTCCCACACCATGAGCGGCGAGTTTTTTCACGAGATTCGGCTGAACGGCGCGGCGGCCTCTGAAGCTGTGATCAGCGCGGCGATCGCGGGTCACTTCGACGTGCCGATCCTGTTGGTCGCAGGTGACGACGTGGTCATCGAGGAAACGCGGGCGATCCTGGGCGATCTCGCCACGGCCCAGCTCAAGACCAGCATCGGCTTCCTCTCGGCGCGTATGCTCTCGCCGCAGACTGCGGATGATCGTCTTCGCGAAGGCGTCCGGGACGCGTTCGTGCGTAAGGATCGAGTGCAGCCCTACAAGGTCTCAACCCCAGTGACTCTCGACATTCGCTTGCGCACCCGGTTCATGGCCGAGTGGCTCAGCTACATCGACGTGATCGAACAGCTTGACGCCTTCACGGTTCGGTTCAATGCCAAGGACATCGTATTGGCGTCCCGCTTCCTGCAGTTTCTGACATCGGCGCGGGCGGCGCTCGGGTAGGCGGCATGTGGAGGCCTGCGCGGCGGCTCTAATGCCAACATTAGCTTACCGGGTTGGCGGCCACGGGCTGCAGCGCTACAGACGCGATGACTGTGAAGTGGGGCGGCGTGAATGACAGACATCAGCGTAACGGTTGGCCCGTTGCGATTCACAGCGCGGCTTGAGACCAACCTTGCGCCGCGGACCTGCGAGTATTTCGCCGCCCTGATGCCTTACCGTAGGAAAATCATACACGTTCGCTGGAGTGGCGAGGGCTGCTGGATCCCGCTCGGCGACGAGACGGCGCCATTCCCGATCGAGAATGCGACCAGCTATCCGGCGCCGGGGCAATTCATCTTCTATCCGGGCGGCTACAGCGAAGCGGAGGTCCTGCTAAGCTATGGCGCTGTGCGCTTCGCCAGCAAACTGGGCCAGCTCGCCGGCAACCACTTCCTGTCGATCACCGAAGGGCTGGAACAGCTGCCGAGCCTGGGCCAACGCGTTCTTTGGGAAGGCGCCCAGGACATCCTCTTCGAACGCAAGTGAACCTGGCTAGGCTGGCCCCGACGTCCGTCTGTAGATCAAGCCCCGCGCCAGCCAACAGCCGACCACCACCGTCTCTACCCTGCCCGCGCCGTCCCGCTGAAACGCCAGGGTCCAATCCCCCGGCGGCGTATGATCCAGCGCGCGCGGGCATGGCAGCGCCCAGAGGTCCGCGCCGATCGGCTCAAGCAGTTCCATCCGGCCCAGGCCCAGAAAGCCGGAAAAGCCGCCATAGAGGACGCCGCCCGCATCGACCACGGCCACCTCGGCGTCCAACTCCGCGCAATGATAGCGGCCAGCCACGTCCAGGCTCGGCGAACCTAGGCGAGCGCTGAGCAGGCTGGTCTGATTATCGCCAGGCAGGGTCAGCCGAAGACCGTCTTTGTCTGGTCCCAGGACCGGCCCATCGCCCGCGCTACCGTCCTCGTTCAGATCGAGTAGAACCGGCCCGTGGCCGTAGCGCAGCCGCACCTTGCCTGGCGGCCCGGCGTCGATGCGAACAGACAGGCCTGTCTCCGGCTCGACATAGGCGCCCAGCCACGCCGGCGCGGGCTGATCCGCGGCAGGCTTCGCCCGCGTCTCGTCCAGCACCGCGGCGACCAAATCCTCCGCGACCTCGTGTGCGTGCGACAGGTGGTTGAGCATCACCACCACCGAAAGCCGATCGTCGGGCAAATAGACTCTGTGGCTGCGCCATCCACGCAGGGCGCCGCCATGGCCAACGCTCTGGCGGCCCAGCACCTTACCTCGGCCCAGGCCGAAGCCGTAGCCCGCGACCGCGCCATCGTTGAAGGTCACGGCTGCGGACATCCGCCCGTACAGGCTGTTCGGATCATCCCGCGCGGCGTCGATCCATCGCTCCCAGGCGATCATGTCATCAAGGCTGGCGCCAAGGCCCGCATCGCCAGTCCAGAGGATGCGGTTCTCGGCCGCCCGATAGCCGCCGAGCGCCATGGACTCGTAGCCCTCGGTCCCGTCCGGCATGGCGCGGGTGTCGGCCGCGAGGAAGGCCGAGCCCATGCCAACACGGTCGAAGAGACGTGTACGCAGCAGCTCAGCGAAGCTTCGCCCGGACCGCTCCTGCAGGATGTCTGACAGGATGCGGAAATTCTGGTTCACATAGGAAAAGCGGCTTCCCGGCGCGAACTGCAGCGTCCGCGTGCCGGAAACGACCTGGGCCGTCTCCTCATCGCCAAAGAAGGCCTCGGCGGGCGAACCGTGCAGCATGGCCACGGCCCAGTAATCGCGCAGGCCCGACTGGTTGTGGCACAGGTGCAGGGCGCCCGGCGCTGGTTGCTCAAGCTTCGGCAGGCGCGAGGCGACGTCGGCGTCCAACTCGGACGGATCGGTGAACGCATCCAGGACCAGGGCGCAGGTGAACTGCTTGGTGATCGAGCACATGCGGAACAGCGTCTTGGGCGTGAAGTCGATCCGCCGCTCGGCGTTGGCGTAGCCCCAGGCATGACGCGCCAGCACCTCGCCGTCCTTCAGCACCGCGACCGCGCCGCCGGGTCCCGGATAGGCGCGGGCGAGACCGGCGATGGCGCGGTCGAGCCGCGTCGATAATGGGGTGGTCACAATGGACGCTCCTGAGCAGACGCCCAAACTAGCGTTGCGCGCGCGACGCTCAAGGCTGAACCGTGTGTCTGGAGCACTCCGTGCCGTTTGGCCTTGCTCCCGTCCCCGGACGGTCTTAGTCGCCGGTGGAAGAGTGCGGCCACATCGAGCCGTCCCAGGGAGAAGCTTCATGCCGAAGTCGGGTGAGTTCGACATTGTCGTCTATGGCGCCAGTGGCTTCACCGGCCGCTTGGTCGCCGAATATTTGGCGCAGCGCCACGGGGTCGGCGGCGAGCTGAGCTGGGCGATGGCCGGACGGGACGCTAGCAAGCTAGCTAAGGTGCGTGACGAAATCGGCGCCCCCGCGAATACGCCGCTCCTGGTCGCCGATGTCGACGACGCGGCCTCGCTCAAGGCCATGGTGGACCGCGCCAAGGCCGTGATCACCACGGTCGGCCCCTATCAACTCTACGGCGAACCAATGGTGGCGGCCTGCGCCGCCGCGGGAACGGACTATCTCGACCTATGCGGCGAACCGGCCTGGATGCGGAAGATGATCGACGCCTATGACGCCAAGGCCAAGGCGAGCGGCGCGCGCATCCTCTTCTCCTGCGGCTTCGACTCCCTTCCCTTCGAGCTCGGCGTCTTCTTTGTACAGGAAGCAGCGAAGGCTAAATTCGGCGCGCCAGCGGCTCGGGTCATGGGCCGGGTCCGCAAGATGCAGGGCGGATTTTCGGGCGGCACCGCGGCCAGTCTCAAGGCCACGATGGCGGCGGCCGGCAAGGACCCCGGCGTCCTCGACCTGCTGCGCGATCCCTTCGCCCTGACACCCGGCTTCAAGGGCCCGGATCAGCCGCATGGTATGGCGCCTGCCTATGACGAGGCCCTGGGAACCTGGGCCGCGCCGTTCGTGATGGCGGCGATCAACACCCGCAATGTCCACCGCTCCAATGCCCTGCTCGGTCACGCGTACGGGACCGACTTCATCTACGACGAGATGATGACCACTGGGCCGGGTGACCAGGGCGAGGCCATCGCCAAGGCGATCGCGTCGGCGCCCTCCCCGCTGGGCGGCGATGGCGGCCCCAAGCCCGGCGAGGGACCAAGCAAGGCCGAGCGCGAAGCCGGCTTCTACGACCTTCTGTTCGTCGCCATTGGCAGGGATGGCGAACAGGCCCGTGTATCTGTCGGCGGCGATCTCGATCCCGGCTATGGCTCGACCTCGCGGATGATCGCCGAGACCGCGGTCAGCCTGCTTCGCGACGGTTCTGGCGTCCCCGGTGGGGTCTGGACGCCCGGGGCGGCTTTGGGCCAGCCGCTGATCGATCGGCTGGTCGCCGACGCGGGGCTCACCTTCGAGGTAGAATAGGTCTGAGGCCCGGAACGAAGGCCGCTTCGTCACTCGGCTGGCGATTGACACCGTCCCCGCTCCGTCGAGGATGGCGCCTGTCGCCGGACGCTTCGATCCGGCCCGTGGGGCAGCATCACGATGCATCGTACCGTTCTCGCCGCGCTCGCATTCGCCGCCGCGCAGACTTCCGCCGCTGGCGCAGCGCCTATGCTGGGCTTTTCGCCGAAGAGCGCCGCTAGCGAACGCGCGCTGGAAGCCAATTTCGATGCAGGCCTTTCCGCCGCGGCGATCGATGCGCGGCTGAAGCTGCTTTCGGGGGCGCCGAACGAAGTCGGCTCTCCGCATGACAAGGCCAATGCGGAATTCGTCCGCGATCAGCTGAAATCCTGGGGTTGGGACGCGCGCATCGAGACCTTCCAGGTTCTCTACCCGACGCCAAAGCATGAAGAGTTGGAACTGACGGGGCCGACGCAGTTCAAGGCCAGCCTCTATGAACCGCCGTTGCCGGGTGACGCCTCGTCGGCGGTGCGCGAGAACGCCCTGCCGCCCTATCTGGTCTATGCCGCCGACGGCGATGTCACCGGCGGTCTGGTCTACGTCAACTACGGCAATCCCGACGATTACGTCGCCCTGGCCCGCATGGGAATCGATGTTAAGGGCAAGATCGTCATCGCCCGCTATGGGCAGGCTTGGCGCGGCCTGAAGGTCAAGCTGGCCTATGAGCACGGCGCCATTGGCTGCATCATCTATTCCGATCCCGCCGATGACGGCTATGGCCCCGGCGACGCCTACCCCAAGGGCGCCTGGCGGCCGGACCAAGGCGTGCAGCGTGGTTCGGTGCTGGATATCCCGGTGGAATCCGGCGACCCGCTCACCCCCAATGTCGGCGCGACCGCCGACGCCAAGCGCATTCCGATCTCCGAGGCCAAGGTGCTGATGAAGATTCCGGCGCTGCCGATCTCTTACGGCGACGCACAACCCCTGCTGGCGGCGCTCGGGGGCCCGGTGGCGCCCAAGGCCTGGCGGGGCGGTCTGCCAATCACCTACCACGTGGGCGGCGGCCCGGCCCGCGTGCACATGGCGGTGCAGTCCGACTGGAGCCTGAAGCCGCTGTATGACGTGATCGGCGTTATGAAAGGCTCTGAGCGGCCCGACGAATGGGTGGTCCGCGCCAATCACCGCGACGGCTGGGTGTTCGGCGCCTGGGATCCGCTGTCGGGCCAGAGCGCGATGCTGGAAGAAGCCCGTTCCATCGGCGCCCTGGCCAAGACCGGCTGGCGGCCCAAACGGACCCTCGTCTACGCGAGCTGGGATGGCGAGGAGCCCGGCCTGCTGGGGTCGACCGAATGGGCTGAAACCCATGCCGACGAGCTGAAGGCCAAGGCCGTGCTCTATGTGAATTCCGACTCCAATACCCGGGGGCTGCTGACGGCCGGCGCCAGCTATTCGGCTCAGCGGCTGATCACCGAGGCCGCCGGCGATGTGAAGGACCCCGAGACTGGCGCAACCGCGCTGGACCGCGCCAAGGCGAGTCTTGAGGTGCGCGCCCTGACACCCGACGCCAGCGAAGAGGCCAAACGGACGGCCAAGGCCGTATCGTCTGGCGCAGACCTGCCGATCTCCGCCCTTGGCTCCGGCTCGGACTACACCCCGTTCCTCCAGCACCTCGGGATCGTCTCGATCAACTTCGAATACGGCGGCGAGGGTGAACAGACGGGCGTCTACCACTCGCAGTACGACACCTATGAGCACTTCAGCCGCTTCGGCGACCCCGGCATGGTCTATGGCGTGGCGATGGCGAAGACGGGCGGACGGCTGGTGTTGCGCGCAGCGGACGCCGACGTCGTCCCGCTTCAGTTCACAGACATGGCCGCCAACATCGAGCAGAACCTGGCGGAGTTGCACAGGCTTGCGGATGCTCAGCGCGAGCGGGCCGCAACCACCGACCGGCTGCTGGACTCGAAAGCCTTCGCGCTGGCCGATGACCCAACCAAGCCGACCGTCCCACCTGATCGCCTGGACCCGGTCCCCAGCATCGACTTCGGCCCGCTGGATGCTGCTGTCGTCAAGCTGAAGATCAGCGCCGCGGCTTACGACTCAGCCCTGATTGGCGCAGGAACTCTGCCCCCGAACGCGCGCGCCAGGCTCGACACAACCCTGATCGGCGTCGAACACAGCCTGACCGATCCAGAAGGTCTTCCGGGACGTCCCTGGTATCAGCACCTGGTCTACGCGCCGGGTATGCTGACGGGTTACGGCGCCAAGACCCTTCCCGGCGTCCGCGAGGCGCTGGAAGGCCGAAGGTGGGCCGAGGCCAAGGCCTATATCAGTCGAACCGCTGCGGTCATCGACGCCGCCCGCGCTTTAATCGACCAGGCGACCGCGATTGTGAAGGGCGGCTAGGATCGCGCCGCCCTCCTTTATCCACCGGTTCGTGGCGCTGGCCGAAGGCGACGCGGCGCGCTATCCCCAGTTGAACCAAAGGCCACTGAGTGGATTCGCCGTTGAAACGACCATCGCGCCCTACCGTCTCGGCCGACCGTCCGACCGATGTGGTCGACGGTCGCCGCAAACGGTCCGAGGACAGCCGTGCGCGCATCGTCGCCGCGATGCTTGAGCTCGTACACGCCGGTGAGACCGTGCCGGGCGCCGAGCAGGTTGCGGCGCATGCGGGCGTCGGCCTACGCACCGTGTTCCGCCACTTCAACGACATGGACAGCCTATATCGCGAAATGTCGGCCGCGATCCAAGGCGAAATCGCCGAGGCCATCAGCAAGCCTCTCAAGGGCGATACCTGGCAAGAAAAGCTTGGCGATATGATCGCGCGCCGCGCCGCGGCGTTCGAGAAGATGGCGCCCTTTCAACGCGCCGCCTCTGTTCATCGCCATCGTTCGCGCTACCTTGAGGATGCTCACGAGCGGTTCAGCGCAACCTGCCGCGCCTACCTCACGGCCATACTGCCCAAAGAGATCGTCACGCGGCCGACATTGCTCGAAACCCTCGATCTGCTGCTCAGTTTCGAAGTCTGGAGCCGGCTGCGCCGCGAGCAAAATCTCACCGCGCGCCGCGCGCGGGCGGTCGTCGAGGAAACCGTGGCGAAGCTGATCGGCTGACGGGCCCTACTGCCCGCGCCCTCTCCGCCGCGCTGATGGTGTCTCCGTCCAGGACGCCTGCGCATCCATGGACCAGGATGTTCGGCGCTCCCTGCGGTGCGGTCTTGGCCCGAGGCCACCAGGGCTCGAAGTCCGGCGATCGTCTTGCCGATCTTTGCCGCCATGATGCGCCTCACTGTTTCAG
>Ga0302314_10006448_pt1 | contig 21231 bp, 16 predicted proteins | sample III_Palsa_N2_3_FD_200533 | JGI IMG/M metagenome (GOLD analysis project Ga0302314, IMG submission 200533) | Peat permafrost microbial communities from Stordalen Mire near Abisko, Sweden - III_Palsa_N2_3 | ecosystem: Environmental > Terrestrial > Soil > Palsa > Peat permafrost | place: Sweden...
CCACCAGCAGGCTCTCTTCCAGACCCTGCGCCGTGCGCGAGTAGCACTCATCCAGCAGCGCCTGCAGGTCGGGGTACCACTCCCAGGCCTGGGACACGCTGGGACTGCCGGCTTCCTTGACGATCGCGGCCCAGCGCAACGCGCCCGGGCCCTGCCGGGCGACGACGCGCGCGACTGCATCGATGACTTCACTACGCGACAGCGCGTGCGCGCCCACTGCGCCGGGTGAGGAATCCTGGGGAGTCAGATCCGGATCAGTCGTCACAGTCATGGCATTACCTCTGCATGAGTGTGCAGCAACATGCGTGCCAATGCAGACTCTTTCAACGGTCGAGGTTTTCTAACACAGCCTAGCCACGCAGCGCCGGAATTTGGTGCAGCGGCGTGACGGACCGCACACAGCCAGTGCGGTGCCTGCAGGCGATTATCGTTCTTTTTACGACTTGTGTGACTGAAGCAGATGCCGTTCGACGGGCTCCAGGTCGCGTTCGCCCACCGGCGGGGGCGAGTACTGGTAGAGCCAGGTCTCGGTCAGCGGCTGGCCGTCTTGCTGCAGGAACAGTCGCAGATTGATCGGCTCGACGCTTTCATCTGTTAAACGCAGGTCGAACATCGCACGCCAGCCATTGATCTCGCGCAGCGGGCGCGCGGAGGTGATCTCCACGGTCCCGCGCGAGGCTGAAATCACGGGCACCACATTGGCATGGTCCCCCAGCAGCGGGAAATCGCCGCCGGCAAAGTCCACGACAAAGCGCCAGGAGAAGTACTGGCGCTTTTGACCGACGATGCCGCCGATACCGGTGCGTGTGGCCTGCGCAGTTGCAAGGCCGCTGGAGACCGGGATCTCGCGACACCAGTACAGCTTGTAGCCGAACAGCAGTTCCTGGCCCTTCTGCGGCTTCTCGGCGGGATTCCAGAACGCCACGATGTTGTCGAAGGTTTCATCGACCGTCGGAATTTCGACCAGCATAACCTGGCCGACACCCCAGTGGCCGCGCGGCTCGACCCAGACCGTCGGGCGCTTCTCATAAAACACGCCGTCATCTTCGTACTGACTGAACTGACGCTCGCGCTGCACCAAACCGAATCCGCGCGGATTGTTGTCCACGAAGCTGTTGGTACGCACCACGGGCGGATTCATCAGCGGCCGCCAGATCCACTCCCCGGCACCGGTCCAGATCTGCAGTCCGTCCGAGTCGTGAATCTGCGGACGCCAGTCGAAGGCCACGCGCCGGTCGTTCTCGCCGTACAGGAACATGCTGGTCCCCGGCGCGATACCGATACGCTCGATCTGCTTGCGCGGGTAGAGCGCCGCGTCCACGTCCATCACGAGGGTGTCGGCCACTTCGATCACGAAGCGGTAGGCGCCCGTGAGGCTGGGGGAATCCAGCAACCCGTAAACGGTAAGCTGGCTTGAATCCTTGGCCGGCCGCTCGAGGTAGTAGGCGATGAACTCCGGCCATTCCTCCGGATACGGCATGCCGGTGTTGACGGCCAGACCGCGTTGGGACATGCCGTACTGCATGTCGCCGTCCACCGCGCGGAAGTACGACGCACCCTGGAAGGCGGCCATGTCGCGGATCCAGTCGGTGTGGAAATTAAGCCGGAAGCCCGCGAAGCCGAGGGTCTCCGGTACCTCGGATGGCTTGAGCCCGCTGTTGCTGTAGTCAAACATGTTGCGGTCGAAGCCCAGCTCCTGGACCTGCCCGTTCTCGATGAGGAACATGCGCACCGGCTTCTTGATCGTGAAGCCAAGGTGAAAGAAGCGCACCTGGTAGCGCAGGTGATCAGCCGCCCACAGCGACGCCTCGTTGCGAAAGCGGATCGACTGCCAGCGGTCCCAGTTGAGTGCGGCGATGGCCGGCGGCAGCGCATCCGGGCGCGGCTTGTAGCCAGCGGTGCTCAGCTGCCGGGCCTGACCCTTGAGCTTCGCGTAGTCGAAGGGCTCCGGTTTGCCCAGCCGCCGCACCCCGGCGGCCGGCGCGGCCGCGGCAGCGGCCCTAACCAGGGGTCCGAACGGAATACCGGCCGCACACAGTGCCGCGGCGGCCCGCTGCATCATCTCTCGTCTACGCATCAGTACTTCCTTATTGCGGCTTTGCGCAGTGTGCGTGCATCAGCTGACCCATATCGGTGCAACTGCGGGGCTGCCACCGGCCCTGTCCGGCTCACGCTCGCGAACAATCAGTCACTTACGAGTATCGCAGCGGGGTTCCTATGTTGGCATCCCGTTTGCAATAAGACTCTCGAGCGTCGGGGACGTGAGCGATTTGAAACGATCGCAAGGTTGCTAGCAACGCGGTGCGCACTTGTCGTGACCCCCTCTCGGCAGGGGCGCACCGCGGTTCTTTCAAGCTGAGGTAACCTCACCCCGCATCGCGGGTCAATCAGCGAATCCCGACAGTGCACTCAGTAACTCTCGTCATCCGACGGGAACGTTCCTGCCTTCACGTCGGCCGCGAACTGACGAAACGCCTGCGTCATCACCTCATACAGTTGCGCGTACCGGCGCAGGAAGCGCGGCGAGAATTCGTTGTTGATGCCGAGCATGTCCTGCGTGACCAGCACCTGCCCGTCGGTGTGGGGACCGGCGCCGATGCCGATGGTCGGAATCGTCAGCATTTTCGCAACCCGCTCGCCAAGCTGCGCGGGAATCTTCTCCAGCACCATCGCGAAACATCCGAGGTCCTGCAGCAGCTGCGCATCGCGCAGCAGCTGTTCGGCCTCCTCCTGCTCTGTGGCACGGGCCACGTAGGTGCCGAACTTGTAGATCGATTGCGGCGTCAGCCCCAGGTGTCCCATCACGGGAATCCCGGCCGACAGGATCCGCCGGATGCTCTCCTCGATGATCGCGCCACCTTCGACCTTGACCGCATGGGCGCCGGATTCCTTCATGATGCGTACGGCACTTTGCAACGCCAGCTGGCTGTCGCCCTGGTAGCTGCCGAACGGCATATCCACCACCACCAGCGCCCGTGATACCGCGCGCACCACGGCGGCGGCGTGATCAATCATCTGGTCCAGCGTGATCGGCAGCGTGGTCTCATGACCGTGCATGACATTGGAGGCGCTGTCACCCACCAGCAGTACATCCAGGCCCGCCGCATCGAGCATGCGCGCGTAGCTGTAGTCGTACGCGGTCAGCACCGCAATCTTCTGCCCCTGCGCCTTCATCTGCGTGAGGCGCGCCGTCGTCACCGAACGTTTGCTCTGATTCATTTGCCTCCCCCCTGCCCCTTGCCCTGCCACACGGCCAGCAGGTCCGCGGATCCCTGCGCACGCACACCGTTGTCGGTGAGGATGCCCTCGGTGGCCGCAACCATCTGCGCACGCGGAAACACCATCGACTCGCCGCTGCGGCTGTCGAACTCGAACACCACGTTTTCGTCCTTCAGATCCCGCAGCACGCTGACCAGGTGTGCGAGGCTGCGGATGTGCACGCCGTTGACCGTCGCGACCACCATCGCGGCCGGGCTCGAATAGCCTTCGGCCAGCCGACTGGGGAAGAACGGCGAGGCCACGACCACCAGTTCCTGGCGCTCCGGCGTCGGCATTGCGCCGCGCTCGGTCACCAGCGGGCTGCCCAAGAAACCGAACAGTCCCATCAGCGCCGCGTTGTTGTTCAGGGCCGACGTGAACAGCGCAGTCGCCCGCGAGAACACCATGGGTCCGTAGATGAAGTACGACGGGTACTCGCCCCGCACGTCCGGTACGAGCTGTGGTCTTTCGGTGAGCAGCGGCAGTGAGATGTTGAGAGTCTTGCCGTTGCGGACGATGGTCAGCGGCACATGATTGTCGCGGCTGATCTTCTGCACCATGTAGCGGAAGTTGACGCGCAGGTCCGGCGTCACGTTCACCATGCCCTGATCATCCACGGGCGTGTCGCCGATGTGCGTGATCACATCCCACTCCTTGAGCGGATAGGTTGCGGCGTTGCTGTAGGGTTGGTGCACGACGATGCCGGACACCGCCTTGTCGAGTTTCAGGAAGCTGCGCAGCGCCGGATTCTCCAGCGTCTGCAGATCATCGAAGAACGCCGGCTTGCCATCGTAGTGACCGTCGGCAATATCCTTCAGGAACAGTTCGATTTCCTCGTTGGGGATGATATAGCCGATGTTCTGCGCGTCGCCCAGGCGGCTGAACGCAAGTCCGATCATCTTGTCGCCGGCGACCGCAGGTCCACCGCTGTTGCCGGGATTGATGGCCGCATCGATCTGGATGCGCAGTCCCGAGGTCGGATAGTTGTAGGCCACGAACTCGATGCGTGAGACGATGCCCTTGGTGATCGACAGCGACGTACCACCGGTGGGAAACCCGTAGGCGAGCACCGCGTCCTTGATCTGCGGCAGGGCGCTGGCGCGCGCGATGGGCGCGTGGGTTGCGAAGAAGCTGTCGTCGTCGAGCTTCAGCACCGCCAGATCAATGCCCGGGGCGATGGCTTCGACGGTTGCCGAGATCTTGTCGCCGGCGCCCGTGCCCTGGATCTGTACCTGGCTCGCATAGAGCACGGCGTGGGCGTTCGTCAGGATGCGATGCCCCTCGATCACGACCCCGGAGGCGGTGATGTCCTGGGGTGCCTGTTTGGTCCAGGGCCGGTAGGGATCCGGTAGGCGCAGGGTGGCGAACACCTTCACCACCGCATTGCCGAGATTGACGGGAATCGGCCCTGAGGTTTCCGCATCGGTGGCGGCGTGGGCGAGCGGGACGCGCGCGGCGGCGGCGGCGAGGCCTGCGATCAGCATCAGCATCAGCAGCCGGGCCGGGGCAAATCGATTTACATGCATCGTGGCGTCCTGGGGGTAAACGGCGCATAAATTGCGTGGGTGCGCGATTCTGACAGCCCCGTCTGCGCCCGTCGAATTGACAGTACCCGGGCACACAAGGACACTGGCTTTTTAGGAATTTTGCATATGACAAAGAGAAGCCATTCAGGATGATTCCGGCACAAGAGGCACTGCAGCTGCTGCGTGACGGCAACGCGCGCTACATTTCCGACACCCGGCTCGGCGATGACGCGACCGGCGCCCGGCGCCGCATCGAACTGGCCGCGCAGCAGTTTCCCTTCGCCATCATCCTCGGGTGTTCGGACTCGCGGGTACCGGCCGAGATCGTCTTTGACCAGGGTCTGGGCGATCTGTTCGTGATCCGCGTCGCCGGCAACATCGTCGCGCCTTCCCAGATCGGCAGTGTCGAGTTCGCGGCCGAACGCTACGGCACGCGGCTGGTGGTCGTGCTGGGACATTCCAGCTGCGGCGCCATCATCGCCACGCTGGAGGAGCTCAGCCGCAATTCCCGGGAGCAGTCGCCCAACCTGCGCAGCATCGTCAATCGGGTGCGCCCTTCCATCCAGCCGCTGCTGTCCACGTCCCTCGCCAATGATCCGGAAGTGCTGCTGCAGCACGCCGTGCGCGCGAATATCCGGATGTCGGTCGATCACCTGCGGCACGGCTCGGAACTGCTCGAACAGTTGAGCCAGAAAGCGGGCCTGCTCATCGTGGGCGCCGAATACAACCTCGAAACCGGCGTCGTCGAGTTCTTCGACGGCCTGGACGACTGAAGCGGGCTTAAGCCGGCGGCGGCGCGACCCGGTGGTCGAGCTTCGAAGGCTCCATGCGCAGCGGCGCCAGCGTCGGCGTCTGCAGCGTGTCGCCCCTGACCACGAGTGCGAGAGCACTGGCCGCGGGCATGACATCCGCGCTCTCCCTGGCCAGCGCGCGTTGCATGAGGGCCAGTTCCGGCGGCGGGGAGGTCTCCTCCGGCGTCAGCAGCAGACCCATCCGGCGCAGCGCCAGACCCAGGTTCGCGCGACTGGAAATCAAGGTCAGGAAGGCCGAGAGCAGCAACCCCGCGAGCACCGGCATCATCCACCAGATGAAGCGTGGCGCGAACGTGAGGATCACGGCTCCCCAGATGATGCCCAGCAGGATCTGCCAGCGGTGGCGCACCAGCGCATCGCCGAAGGTGACGCCGCGATCGCCGCGGTCCTGGGCGTTCCAGGTGACGGGCTTGCCGGCCAGAGTGGTCAGCACGAAAGTGGTGTGGAACACCATCATCGGCGGCGCCAGCAGCATGCTGAAGATCTGTTCCAGCAGCAGGCTGATCACCAGCCGTGGGCCACCACCGAAGGCGCGGCGCCGCGCACCGTGCATCATTGCCAGGGTGGCGCCGAGCACCTTTGGCAGCAAGAGCACGACAATGGTTGCGAGCAACAGCGCGGCGATTTCCCCGTCCCGGTATTCCGGCCACACCGGAAACAGGGTGTGCGTACCGGACTCGAAGTACTGATAGCCCTGGATCGCCTCCTGGCAGGTGATGATCGAGCTCAGCACCAGTACCGCGAACCACATCGGGGAGGTGGAATACGACAGGATGCCGGTGATCATGTGCAGGCGGTTCAGCCAGTGCAGCCGCGGCATGGTCAGCACCTTCATATGCTGCAGGTTGCCCTGGGCCCAGCGCCGGTCGCGTGCCGCAAAATCGATGATATTGGAGGGCACCTCTTCCCAGCTGCCCATGAGATCCGGAATCAGCCACACCTGGTAGCCGGCGCGGCGCATGAACGCGGCTTCCACGAAGTCATGACTGAGGATTTCCCCGCCCAGGGGCGGCTTGCCCGGCAGCCGCGGCAGATCGCAATACCCGGCAAACGCCTGCAACCGGATGATGGCGTTGTGGCCCCAGTAATTGGCCTCACCCAGCTGCCAGAAGGCCAGCCCGCTGGAAAGCATCGGCCCGTTGAGACGGGCGCCGAACTGCACCATGCGCGCAAACAGCGTCTCGCGGCCCACGGGCAGCGGCGCGGTCTGGATGATGCCAACGTCCGGATGGGCATCCATCAGTCGCGCCAGGGTCACGAGCGCCTTGCCGGACATCACGCTGTCCGCATCGAGCACGATCATGTGCGTGTACGCGGCGCCCCAGTTGCGCACGAAGTCGGCGATGTTGCCGGATTTGCGGCTCGTGTTCTGCGCCCGGCGACGATAGAAGATCCGCCCCTGACCGCCATGCTTGGCGACGAGCCTGCGCCAGGCAGCCTCCTCGGCCACCGCGATGTCGCTCTTGCGGGTATCGGACAGAATGAACAGATCGAACGCCGCGCTCTCGCTCTGCGCCGACAGGGAGGTCCAGATGGCATCGAGGCCGGCCGTCGTGCGCCGCGGGTCCTCGTTGTACACCGGCATGACCAGCGCGATGCGGCTGTGGATGAACAGGCCGTCGGCATCATGCGCCTGGATGACCCCGGTATCCCCGCCCTTCAGACGGATGACGAATCCCACGATCGCCGTCCAGAAGGCGCCGGAGATCCAGGTAAAGAGCCCGAAGAACAGCACCAGGCTCATCGCCTCCAGCGCCGTCAGGCTGTTGGCGCGCAGGATGTCGAGCATCAGCAGGCTCGCGATGATGCTCGTGATGAAGGTCAGGCCGAAGAACAGCAGACGGCGGCGGCTGCGCGTGACTTCCATCATGTCGTGAGCTGGTAGGTCCAAGTCTCGGACAGCGACTCGCCATACAGCTGGAGGAAGCAGTGCATGTCGACTGTGTCATGCGGATGTGACGGCACGACCAGGAAGCTGACCCGCCACACCCCGTTCTCCTCCAGTCGTTCAACCGTCACGTTCTCGGTCGTTCCACCGCTGACGGTGAGCAGGGCCTTGACCGGCTGCGAGGCATCGAGCCCGGCAAGATCGCCACCGCCGATATCAATGATCACGCGGCGCACATCGCTGCGCGACAGATCGCGCTGTTCGTCCGGGGTCGCCGCTGTGATCCGCGTCGCGAGCGTCTTGGCGCCCGGTGGCCACTCGGGCGAATCCGAGTGCGCGCTGAGCAGGTACGAGAAGTGCAGTTCCTTGCCGGAGGTCACCGGTTGCTCGGGTACCCAGTACAGCGCGATGTTGTCGTGAATCGCCTCATCGGTTGGAATCTCGACCAGCTCCGCGCCGCCCTTGCCCCAGTCACCGAGCGGCTGGATCCAGTAGCTGGGCCGACGCTGGAAGTTCGCGACCGGGTCCTGGTAGTGACTGAAGTCCCGATCGCGCTGAATCAGGCCGAAGCCGCGCGGCTGCTGGTCCATGAACCGGTTGATGCGCAGCTCACGCGGATTGCTCAAGGGTCGCCACAGCCACTCGCCGGTGCCGGTCTGCGCCATCAGGCCGTCACTGTCATGAACCTGTGGGCGATAGTCATCGAAACGATGCCCCGACGGATCCACGCCGAACAGAAACATGGAGGTCAGCGGCGCGATGCCGAGCTTCTGGATGTTCCGGCGTGGGTACAGGGTGCTGGTGACCTCCACCTGGGTGGTACCACCCGGCCGCACCGAGAACTGGTAGGCGCCGGTGATGCTTTCGCTGTCCAGCAGCGCATACAGCGTCAGCGTGCGCTGCTCCGGATCCGTCGGCCGCACCAGCCAGAAATCGGTGAACCAGGGGAACTCCTCGCCACCCTTGGACGCCGTGTTGATGGCCAGCCCGCGCGCCGTGAGGCCGTATTCCTGGTTGCGCCCCAGCACCCTGAAGAAGGAGGCGCCGAGGAACACGATGACCTCATCCTTGTATCCCGGCGTGTGCAGGGGATAGTGGATCCGGAACCCCGCGTAGCCCAGGTCCCGCGGCAGCTTGCCGGGCTGGCGGACAACCTTGCCGAAATCGAACCAGGCCGGATTGTAGGGAACCGGGCGGGGGGTACCGTCCACCACTTCGGAGATCGCCACGCGGCGATCAAAATTGAAGCCGCGGTGAAAGAACTGCACCTCGTAGAGCGACTGGTTGCGCCACAGTGCATCCGCGCGCCGGAAGCGGATCGACTGGTACTGGTCGTAGCTCAGGTGCGCGATGGCCGGCGGCAGTTTTGCCGAACCGGCCTCGTAGGTTTGCTGCGAGCGCTGCCTGGCGAGCGCCTCGACATTGGCGAAGCCAAATCCCGAGTCAGCACCCCCCGGCGCGGCAGTCGCCGTCTGATTCTGCTCGGCCGGTGCGCTGCCGGCGGCCGAACTGCTCCCGGCCAGAGTGCGGTCGAGCATCGCCGACAGTCCCTCGCGCGGGCGCGGGGCACTGCCCGGTGCCGGCGGCACACTCACGTGAATGCCCAGAATGTAGGCGCCCACGACTGCCAACACCAAGATCCCGCCGACTATCCAGTGACGTCCCTGCACTCGAATCTGTCCCCGTGAAAACGCTCAATTTATCAGACGGAAGGTACGTCCAGTGCTGCCGCAGCCGTGGCCTGTCGACGGATCAGGGCGTTTTGCGCCTGCCAGCGCCTGGCCGCATCCATCTCAACGAGGAACCGCACCTCGCCCGAGGCCAGCATCGCCACCGGCAGACCGTCACGATACAGCACCCGATTCGAACTTAACGCCGGCAGACGCTGGCCCGCTGTCAGAATACCGGTAAGGTTGAGGGGATCGACTCCTGACAAGGATACATCCTGTTCGCCTACAGGTTTGCGACGGATCTCGCGCAGCGCCCCGACCGCTTCCGGGAGGGCATATTGCTCACCCGATAATCCTGCGATGAACCGTCCGCCGCGGATTTCACCTCGTGCTTCCAGCCGGCGCAGGCAGGCGATGAGTTCACGCCAGGGTGGCAGCCGGCCCGGTTCCACCCGCAGCAACTGCCAGCACAGAACACCCCAGCGTTTCAGCAGCGTGCGCGCCACGTGTTCGACGACCGCTTCGCGTGGCGCAGGGACCGCGCGACGCACCCATGACCAGCGGCCCGAATCGGCCATGCCAAACAGCGCCACCCGACGCCGGCCGCGCGCGGCTGTGGCGCGACGCTTGTCCGCCGGCAGCAGCAGCGCGCGCAGGCCCGCGAAACTGTCGGAGTTGGCCAGCCCCAGCGCCACCAGTTCGCTTAAGCCCTCCTCGACCTGCACCGGCAACAGTCGCGTGGCGTCGACGAGTTCATCAAAGAAGGTCGCACCCTGGGAGGTGAGCACCCCGGCCACTGCGGCAGCGCCGGATGTCAATCCCGGGTCAGGTGCATCCACGCCCAGGGCCGCCCAGAATTTCAGATTGCGGCGGGCCAGCAGCGCAACGGGAGTCGCCCGCACCGGCGCCACGGCGCGCCGCTCACTGAACCGCGCCCATACATAGCGCCCGGCCAGGCACTGCTCATCCAACCAGGCGGGCTCGTAGGCGCTGATCCGCGACGGCAGGACATCACTCTCCCAGGCGCCCGCGGCAACCTCGGTCCCCTCCAGCTGATCGAGTACCGCCAGCATCGCATCCGGGCCCTGCATGCGAACCCCGGGTGTGACCCGCTGCCAGTCAAACAGGAAGCGCATGTAGTCGCGGGCGCTCACCGGCTCGATCTGCTCGCGCAGCGTGCGCACCGTATACCGATGGATGCGTGCCAGCAGCCGCCGCTCGCACCACTCATGCGCAGCCGCCGCACCCGTGAAGTGGCCGCGCATGACTACCCCTTGGGTCTGTAACCGCAGCAGTGCGGCCTCCACCTCGCTGACGGCCACGCCAGGCAGCGTCGCTGCGAGGGCTGCCGCCGTGACCGGACCCAGGCCGTCCAGGCGGCTTTGCACGATCAGCGTCAGCGCGGCCTCGCGTGCAGATTCATCGGGGCCGGCCAGGGCTACGGCCAACTGCGCCTGCCGATCGCTCGCCACCCACAGTGATCGCCACTGCACCGCACGGGATTGCGCCACCAGAGTTGCGAGCAGCGACTGCCACAGCGGCGTGGCGGCCACTTCGCTCGCCGTGAGGTACCCCATCCAGCTTAAGGCGTCGTGCAGCTCATCGGCACTGCGCGCGTCCGGCCACGCCTCCTCGCGCACCTTCGCGATGGCCTTGGGATCCAGCCGCCCGATGTCCGCCGCCGATTCGGGGTCGAGCCAGCGCCGGCTCATCACGGCTTGGGTACGGCGCTCTTCAAGCGGCGCATCATCGAGGAACGCGTAGGGCCGGGCCGACAACACCTCCAGCGCCAGGGGCGAGGGCTCCGTGAGATCCCGCGCCACCACGGCAAGTGTGCCGTCCTCGATGCGCCGCAGGATCGCGAGCCAGCCTGGCGCATCCATGGCTTCGTGCAGGCAGTCTGCGATCGTCTGGTGCACGAGGGGATGATCGGGAATCTCGATTTCCCCCGGCACATTCTCGGCGCACGCGACCTGGTCCGGGAACACCGCGGCCAGCAGGTCCTCCGCGTTCATGCGCGCGATCGGCGGGGGCACCTTGCGACCGGCACGGAACCGTGGCAACGCCAGCGCGATGGCGGTGGCCCAGCGCCAGCGCGTCACGAACATCGGTGCAGCGCACAACGCCTGGATCAGGATCGGCAGGGCCGTATTGGAATGCAGATAGTGCGCAACCTGCGCCAGTTCGAAACTGTGCGCGGTGGTGAGGGAGAGCAGCAGCGCATCTTCGGTGGCCGCCGCCTGCAGCTCGAAATTGAACTGTCGGCAGAAACGTTTGCGCAGCGCCAGTCCCCAGGCCCGATTGATCCGGGCGCCGAACGGCGCGTGCAGGATCAGCTGCATGCCGCCGGCCTCATCGAAGAAGCGCTCCAGTACCACGGTGTCATGCGTCGGCAGGCAGCCCAGCGCGGCGTGCGCGGCGGCGAGGTATTCGATCAATTGATCCGCCGCGGCTTCCGGCACGCCGGCCGCCTGCAGCAACCACTCCCGCGCGCCATTGCCGAGATGCGCGGCGATGCCTTCACGCAGCTGTGACACCGCCGCCGAGAGCTCCCAGGTGCGCCCGGGCGCCTCACCCAACCAGAACGGAATGCTCGGCGGCTGGCCCTTCGCATCTTCGACCCGGATGGTGCCGCGCTCCACCCGCAGCACGCGATAGGAGGCATTGCCGAGCTGAAAGATGTCCCCGATATTGCTCTCGACCGCGAAGTCCTCATTCACGCTGCCCACCGACAGCGCCTCGGGCTCCAGGATCACCTTGTAGTCGGCGGTGTCGGGAATGGCGCCGCCATTGGTGAGCGCCGTGAGGCGCGTGCCGCGCCGGGCGCGCAGCTTGTGGTTGACGGCGTCGTGGTGGATCAGCGCGCCGCGGCGCCCGCGACGGGTGCTGAAGCCTTCCCCGAGCATGCGCACCACCGCGGCGAACTGCGCCCGCGGCAGCTGCGCGAACGGCAGCGCGCGTCGGATCAGCGCGTAGAGTTCGGACTCCTCGCACTCGCGGCAGGCCACCTCGGCCGCGATCTGCTGGGCCAGAACATCGAGCGTACCCTCCGGGACATGCAGCACGTCCAGCTGTCCGGCACGCACCGCCAGCAGCAGCGCGGTGCATTCCACCAGATCGTCACGCGATACCGGGAACAGCCGGCCTTTGGCAGTCCCGCCCACGACGTGGCCGGATCGCCCGACACGTTGCAGGAATGCATTGATCGAGCGGGGCGAGGCGATCTGGCACACCAGGTCCACATCGCCGATGTCGATGCCCAGTTCCAGGGAGGCGGTGGCCACCAGCACCGTAAGCTCGCCATTGCGCAGTCGCTGTTCGGCCAGATGGCGTTTTTCGCGCGCCATGCTGCCGTGATGCGCCATGACGCGCTCGGCCCCCAGCCGCAGGGACAGCTGTCGCGCCAGCCGTTCGGTCAGTTTGCGCGTGTTCACGAACACCAGCGTCGTGCGATGCGCCGCGGCAAGCTGCGCGAGCCGGTCGTAGATGAGCGTCCAGGCATCCCCGGACATCACCGCCTCCAACGGGACGGCCGTCAGTTCCAGCTGCAGATCACGCGCGCGGCCATGACCCGCATCGATCACCACGCAATCAGGCTGAGGTCCGGTCAGGAACCTCGCCACCAACTCGATCGGCGTCTGGGTCGCCGACAGACCGATGCGCGTCAGCTTGCCCGTCAGGGCGGCCAGACGTTCCAGCGAGACCGCCAGGTGGGCGCCGCGCTTATTGCCGGCCACCGCGTGGATTTCATCGACGATCACCGTGCGGGTGGTCCGAAGCATCTCGCGTCCGGATTTGGACCCCAGCAGGATGTACAGCGACTCGGGAGTCGTGACGACGATATGCGGCGCCTGACGGCGCATCCGCGCGCGCTCGGCCTGCGGCGTATCCCCGGTGCGCACCACGGTGCGGATATCGACATCACGCAGGCCCAGCCGGGCGAGTTCAGCCCGGATTCCGGCCAGGGGCGCGGCGAGATTGCTCTCGATGTCGTTGGACAGCGCCTTGAGCGGCGAGACATAGACCACGCGTGTCTCATCCGGCAACGCGCCGGCCTGACCTTCGCGCACCAGCTCATCCAGCGCCGCGAGGAAGGCACTGAGTGTCTTGCCGGAGCCGGTCGGCGCGGCCACCAGCACATTGCGCCCGGCCTGGATCGCGGGCCAGGCCTGCTCCTGCGCAGCCGTCGGCGCCGGAAACCGGCTCCGGAACCAGGCGGCTACCGCCGGGTGAAAGAGATCCAGCGCACTCATGAGCTCCTCTAGGCCGCGGGCAGCGCTACCTCGTGGCCCGGTACACCGATTTCAAGGGCCAGCACCGCAACGATCAGCTCGTGGTCCTCGCCGATGCTCATTCAGCCCTGGCGCACATCGTTGATCTGGATGATCGGCGGTACGCTGCAGAAATTCGGCAAATCGCCCGTCACCGCCGCGGCATGCGGTCCAAAGGCCGTCTGGAACGATTCGAGCGAATCAAACGTCAGCTGCGTGATCACCTGGAACTCCGGCTTGGAACCGGGGGCAGCGCCACTGATGCCCTGCTGCACCTGGACGCCCTTCAGCGCCGCGCCCAGCAGTTTGTTGACCAGCGGGATATGGGTATTCAGGTAGTAGTTCATGTTGAACTTCAGGTCATCGGTATTCCGGTACAGGACAGAGACGGTGATCATGTGGACTTCCCCCTTAAGGAAAATTTGAGTGAGGCGCGGACGTATCGAGTGCTGCCGGTGCGCGATCACGCCCGGCAGACTTGAGAATCAGGCGCGCGAGGCCATCATAGTCACCATCGAAGTGGTGGCCACCGGTGAGCTCGACGATGCCGGGAGTGCCCGGCGGAAGATCCGAACATAGCGAATCCGTGTCCCCGGTGCCGAACACGCACACCGTATTCGCACGCGACAGCTTCTGATACTCGGGCAGTATCGGTAGGCCGGTGGTCGATCCCACCCAGTTGGACAGATGAAACTCGAAGGCCGCGTCGCGACCCAGTCCGAGCAGCGTCGCGGTCTGGATCATGCGCCGCGTGGCCGCAGGCAGCCGGTTCAGGGCGAACGGCAGCACGTCGGCGCCTTGCGAGTAGCCGATGACCAGCGCGTGAGGCCGGATCCAGGCCGTCGCGTAGTACTGCAGGGTCCGGTCGAGATCGCGGGCCACGCCATCCGGGGTGCGCTTCGACCAGAAGTACCGCAGCGTGTCCCAGCCCACCACCGGGATGCCCCGCTCCGCGAGCGATCGGGCCACCTCCTTGTCGATGCCCGCCCAGCCGCCATCGCCGGACAACAGCACGGCGAAGGCGTCGTCATTGCCGGCGCCGGTCGGGGGCACCTCGATCAGCGGCAGGTCCTTCAAAGTCAGCGGGGCCACCGGCTGGCGTGTCGTCACGCCGGCCGTCACGGCGGCGAGCGCGGCATTCAGCTGGGCCGACCACTGGTGGGGAATGCCGAAATCGTGCCCAACATCGGGAATCAGCGAAATCTGCGCGTTATGGATTTTGCGAATGAAGGCGGCGGCATCCTCCGCCGGGCACACGCTGTCCGCGCTGCCGTGTACATCCACCCAGCGCAGCGCAAGCTTCGGGTCCGGCAGCAACGTCAGGCCCTTGCCATCCGGCCGGCGCACGAAATGCACGCCCTCGCCCTTGCACAACGGCTTGGTGGTTTCGTATTCCGGGGTGAAGCCTAGGGTCAGGATGCCGGCGAACAGGCCCGCAGGCGCCTGGGCTGCCGTGGCATAGGCCAGGGTCGCGCCCGCCGAGTACCCGCCCATCACCGGCGTGATGTAGGTCGGCAGCCGGTAATAGGCCTGGACGTAGTGGCTCAGATTCTCCAGGTCCCCGTCCGGAAAGAAGCACGCGCTGTGGTCCTGGACGAAGCTGGCCAGGAGCGCCGGCTCATCGATCCCCAGCACCAGGGCGCCGCGTTGCTGCAGAATCCGCGCCATCCTGTCGGTATCGAGCTGCCATCCCCCGTCTCCGGAGAGGAACAGAACGACTTCGCGCACCCGGCCGGAAGGCGCATAGACCGTCACGTTCTTGAAGCGCCCGTGGGAGATCATCTCCGTCGCGGAGCGGGTGCAGGAGACTGTTACGGCGCACACGACCAGGCCGAGCAGAATGAGATGTGTCAGATGCATCGTGCCGCCGGTTCGCTCGCGCATGAAAAGTGGGCTGCCTTATGTAAAACGGGTATCTGCAGGCGGCGTCAGGTGCCTGCCCAGGGAGCCCAGTTGAATTCGGGGAATCAGAGGCCATTATCCGGAAGGCGGCCATGGCCAGCAACGATGCCGCCGGCCGAGGTCCAGCATGGGACCCACGGTTGCGTCGCACAAGGTGCAACCTGCGCCACAGATCATAGCGGTCGTACCGGCAGGAACAATTCGATCATGGTAATGTTCCGTGGCTAAGCCAGCCCTCTAAACCAGCCCTTTTGCAGGCAATATCAGAGCATGTCTAACGTCGCTGTAGTCCAAGCCGAAAAGCCCCCGCTGATTGTCCTCAACGTGTCGATTTTCGTGTTGACGGCACTCGTGACGGTGTTCGTGGTGCCGTGGTACGGCATCGTGCACGGATACTCGGCTGGCATCTGGGCATTCGCCGCGTTCTTCCTCATCGCCAATGAGATGTCCATCACCGCGGGTTATCACCGGCTGTGGGCGCACAAGGCCTATGAGGCTCACTTCTTGCTGCGCGCGCTCTATTTCGTGTTCGGCACGATGGCGCTGCAGAACAGCGCTTTCGTGTGGTGCAGCGGCCATCGCCGCCACCACCTCCACGTCGACGACAACGAGAAGGACCCCTACTCCTCGGGTCGCGGCTTCTGGTTTTCGCACATCGGCTGGATGCTGCGCGACTACAAGAGCGGTCTAGTCGACCTGTCGAACATCCCGGATTTGAAGCGCGACAAGATGCTGGCGTTCCAGCACCGTTACTACGCGGTCCTGGCCATCGGCATCAATTTCGGCCTGCCGATCCTGGTGGGCTGGGCGCTCGGTGACATCGTGGGTGCGGTGCTGCTGGCCGGCGTCGCCCGTCTGGTCCTGAGCCACCACTTCACGTTCTTCATCAACTCCCTGGCACACATGTGGGGCTCGCGTCCCTACACCGAGGAGAATACCGCCCGCGATAACGCGGTGCTGGCGCTGGTGACCTTCGGTGAGGGCTACCACAACTTCCACCACATCTTTGCGCACGATTACCGCAACGGCGTGCGTTGGTGGCAGTGGGATCCGACCAAATGGCTGATTTCCTCCTGTTCCTTTATCGGTCTGGCCCGCCGCCTGAAGCGCACGCCCGCGTTCCAGATCCAGCGCGCGCTGCTCGCCATGCAGCTGAGCCGTGCGCAGCAGAAGCTGGCCCAGCTGCCGGATGCGCATCGGCGCCCGACGCACATCGAACAGCTGCGCAACAAGATCGCTCAGGAATACGATGCGCTCGCCACCGCGGTCGCGGACTGGACCCATGTGAAGGAACAGTGGCTCGAGGAGAAGAAGCGCGCTGTCATCGAGCATTGGGAACACACCAGCTTCCAGAGCCGGCTGCGTGAGATCGAGCAGCGTCTGAAAATGCAGCGGCGGCGACTGCGCATGCTGCACGCCGAGCTGGCCTGATCGCTGCGGCCGCAAAAGCCGCAAAGCAGCGCTGACACCCCCGCCCAAAGCGGGGGTTTTCACATCCGGCCCCCATTACCGGGACAAGTCACATGGGACGCATATTCGAAGTCAGAAAGGCCACGATGTTCGCGCGCTGGAACCGCATGGCCAAGCAGTTCGCGCGCATCGCCAAGGACATCACGATGGCGGTGAAGGCCGGGGGCCCCGACCCGGCCGGCAATCCGAGCCTGCGCCGCGCCGTGCAGAACGCGCGCGCCGTGAACATGCCCAAGGACAAAGTCGAGTCGGCCATCAAGCGCGCCTCGGGGCGCGACGCCGCCAACTACCAGCAGGTGCTGTACGAGGCCTACGCGCCGCATGGCATCGCGATGCTGATCGAGACCGCCACCGACAATCCGGTGCGCACCGTCGCCACCGTGCGCAATGTGGTCACCAAGAACGGCGGCAACCTGGCCACCAGCGGCAGCGTCAGTTTCCAGTTCAGGAAGATGGGGGTGTTCCGCCTGGAGCCGACCGGCATCGATCATGATGACCTGGAGCTGTACCTCATTGATCATGGTCTGGAAGAAATGGGCGACAGCAGCGGCGAGAAGGGCGAAGCGCAGCTGGTGATCCGCTGCGCGTTCGCGGACTTCGGCAAGTTGCAGGAAGCGCTGGAAGCACGCGGCCTGTCACCCATTTCGGCCGAGCATGAATACCTGCCGACCGTACCGACCGAGCTGCCCGAAGGGCAGGCCACCGAAGTGCTGGCGCTGGTCGACAAGCTCGAACAGGAAGACGACGTGCACAGCGTCTTCCACAACCTGGCCTGACGGCTTACTTCAGTCCGGCGTGGGCACCAGCTGGCCCACCAGCGCATCCTCGAATCCAAAGCGCGTCATGTCCTCGACCCGCTGCGGAAACAGCACGCCATCCAGGTGATCCACTTCGTGCTGTACCACGCGGGCATGAAAGCCTTCCACGGTGCGCTCGAAGAATTGCCCGTTCTGGTCCAGGCCGCTGTAGTGCAGCCGACGGTAGCGCGGCACCACCCCGCGCAGGCCGGGCACTGACAGGCAGCCTTCCCAGCCCTCCTCCATTTCGGTGCCGAGCGGTTCCAGCACCGGATTGATCAGCACGGTGAACGGAATGGGCGCGACGTGCGGGTAGCGGGGATTTTCGTGCATCTCGAAGATCACCACCCGCGAGCTGACGCCGATCTGCGGCGCCGCAATACCGGCGCCATTCAACGCCCGCATGGTGTCTTCCATGTCGAGCAGCAGCGCATTGATCTGCGCCGCATCGAACGTAGCCACCGGCGCCGCCACCAGGCGCAGCAGCGGATGCCCCATTTTCAAAACCGGTTTGACTGCCATGAGTGCGATAATACCCAATCCAAATACTCGCTTGCAGGAGCCCGAACATGAATCGCATACCCGTGGTTTTCGCTGGCCTGCTGCTGGGCGTACTCGCGACGGCGACCGCCACCGCCGCGCCCCTGAACATCGTGGTTTTCGGCGGCACGGGCAACATCGGCCAGCGCATCGTCAAGGAGGCCCTTTCCCGAGGCGCGACCGTGACAGTGGTCGTACGGGACACCGCTGGGACGCCGCTCCCGACGGACCCGAAGCTGACGCTCGTCAAAGGCGACGTCCTGGACGAGGCCGATGATGCCCGGTTGCTCAAGGGCGCCACGGCCGTGGTCTGTGCCGTCTCGTTCCGCAAACCCCAGCCGGATCCGCCGGCCTACCGCAAAGCCGCCGTCGCGCTGGTGACCGCGCTGCGCGGCGCCGGCGCCCGGGCGCCGCATCTGATCTTTGTCGGCGGCGCGGGCAGCCTCGAGGTCAAACCCGGTGTGCTGCTGGTCGACAGCATACCGGCGGCCTACCGCGGTGAAGTAAATGGTCAGAAGGATGCGCTGGACTACTTCCGCACCGTCACGGATGTGCCGTGGACCTACTTCAGTCCGGCGGGCAGCATCGCGCCGGGGACGCGCACCGGCCAGTTCCGGTTGGGCGGCGACCATCTCCTCGTTGATGCCAAGGGTGACAGTCGCATCTCGATGGAGGACTACGCGGTCGCCGTGCTCGATGAGATCCAGAAGCCGGCGCACCTGCAGCAGCGCTTCACCATCGGTTATTGAGCCGCGACCTACAGTGCCGCGGACGCCGCGATGTCCGACAGCCGCTGCCAGCGCTCGATATTGTCGCCGGAGTTCATGACGCCTGTGGACAGGCCCACGAAGGTCATGTCGCGCTCGGGATCCACCCAGAAGAGCGTGCTGCCCTGACCGCTGTTGCCGAAGGTGCCCGGCGAGGTGAACGAACCGACTACCGTGGCCCCGAGCTCCTCACCGCGCAGTGAAAATCCCAGCCCCTGATAGGCCGGCATCAGGGGCCAGCCGCGCGACTCGGCGAAGCGGCGGTACGACTCGCTGGGCTTGAATCCGGTACGGCAGCGCCGCGCCCACTCCAGGGTATGGCTGGCCAACACACGGCGCCCGTCCAGCTGCCCGCCCGAACGCAGCATCTCGGCAAAGCGGAACAGGTCCCGGGCGGTGGACACCATTCCCACCCACGGCATCTGCGCGTGCTCTTCCTGAAATGCGCCGTTGGGTCCCAGGTTGCTCTGGCCCGGGTGATCGATCGAGCCATTGCCACGGAACTCCGGCACCAGATGTCGCGCGGCCAGGTCGCGGCGCACGCCCACCGCGGTGTCGTGCATCCCCAGCGGCTCCAGGATGTCCTGCTCCACGAGCTCGCGGTAGCCGCGGCCGTCACGGTCACTGCGCCGCACCATCTCGCCCATCAGCGCGTGATTGATCATGGGTGAGTAGACGACCTTGTCATCCGGTGGGCCCGCCGGATAGACGTTGTCGCAGATCGCGGCGATCACCTGCTCGAGACTGTCCAGAGACATGCCGGTGCGCGGCGAATAGACGCCCGGCATACCCGAGGTGTGCGTCAGCAGATGCAGCAGCGTGATCTGCTCGCGGCCGCGGCCGGTGAACCCGCGGATGAGATCGACGACCTTGGTGTTGAGACTGAGCTGCCCCTGTTCCACGGCACGCAGCGCCAGCACATTGGTGAAGGCCTTGGTGATGTCCAGCAGGCTGAAAACCGAATCCGTGTGCACCTGCCGCATGCGGTTGTCGTCAGCATGACCGCATGCCTCCAACAGACCGATCTGGCCGTGTCGGGCCACCAGCAGCACGCCCCCCAGGTAGCGCTGTCGCCGGATGTCCGCCTGCATGGCCGCACGCAAATCCATCAGCCGGGCAGGATCCAGCCCGGAGCGTTCCACCAGCGCCATCGGCGCCCCCCTTGTGGTGAACGGACCAGCGAGCAGTCTAGTCGGTCAAAGATGTGTTGACCATTCAATAACGAAACAGCGATTTGCTTTATGCAACCGAACGCTCGGCCGACTGCACCGTGTTGTAAAGCAGCATGGCAATGGTCATCGGGCCGACGCCGCCGGGCACCGGCGTGATGGCCGACGCCTTCTGCCTGACGCCTTCGAAATCCACATCACCGACGATGCGACCGTCGGGCAGCCGGTTGATGCCCACGTCGATCACCACGGCACCGGTGCGCACCATCTGCGGGACGATCAGCCCCGGAACACCCGCCGCCACCACCAGGATGTCGGCCAGCATGGTGAACATGCCCAGGTCGCGGGTCTTCTTGTGACAGATGCACACCGTCGCTTCCTGCTGCATGAGCATGAGCGCCATCGGCTTGCCGACGATGTTGCTGGCGCCGACCACGACGACGTTGCGACCCTCGACCGGGATCTGCTCGTGCTCGAGGATCTTCTGCACGCCATACGGTGTGCACGGCGGGAACACGGTGTTGCCGGTGATCAGGCCACCGACGTTGTACAGATGGAAGCCGTCGACATCCTTGTGGAAGTCGATGCGCTCCAGGACGCAGTGCACATCGATCTGCGGCGGCAGCGGCAACTGCACCAGGATGCCGTGGATCGACGGATCCGTGTTGAGCGCATCGATCCGGCTCAACAGCTGATCCTGGGTCGCCGTCACCGGCAATTCGACCAGTTCCGAATGGATCCCCACGAACTTGCAGGCGGTCACCTTGTTGCGCACATAAACCTGGGAGGCGGGATCGTTGCCGACCAGGATCACGGCCAGCCCCGGCCGCACGCCGTGCTGCTGCTGCAGGCGCAGGATGCGCTGCTTCTGTTCCTCTTTGATTTTCGCGGCAATGGCCTTGCCGTCTATGATTCGTGCGCTCATTGAGTACCTACGCTGGCTGTCGATAGCTGCAATTTGATTATGTTATGGCACCCGCCGCCCGCAGGTGCCCGCCCGAAGGCGGGGCGCCAATTTACACCGGCTTGATGTGGAACACCCGCTCGGCGTTGCCGTGATACACCTTTGCCTTGTCGGCCGGACTCAAGTCCACGGCATCCATGAACGCAACGGCCGGGGCGGTGGGCTGGTACGGGTAGTCGATGGCCCACAGTACATTG
>Ga0302314_10006449_pt1 | contig 21227 bp, 19 predicted proteins | sample III_Palsa_N2_3_FD_200533 | JGI IMG/M metagenome (GOLD analysis project Ga0302314, IMG submission 200533) | Peat permafrost microbial communities from Stordalen Mire near Abisko, Sweden - III_Palsa_N2_3 | ecosystem: Environmental > Terrestrial > Soil > Palsa > Peat permafrost | place: Sweden...
TCCCTACGAGACTCGAACTCGTGTTCCCGCCTTGAGAGGGCAGTGTCCTGGGCCACTAGACGAAGGGAGCGTTCTCTTGCGAGGCGCGTTAGTATAACGGAATTGTTTCGCCCGGCAATGCTTGGCGCACAACGACATATACCGTTCGAAGCACGCGCGATGCCGGGCATCGCGACTCGTTGAACATCAGGGTGGCTTTGCCACACAAGGATTCTGACCGCTTGAACCTCGAATCAAGGACTGACATCACGCCAGCGCTGCGGATCATTCCGCGCGATCAGCACACCATCTCCCGCAAGAACATCAGCAAGGCGGCGCTGCGGGTGCTGTATCGCCTTAATGAGGCTGGCTACGCGGCCTATCTGGTCGGTGGCGCGGTGCGCGATTTGCTGCTCGGCCTGCAGCCGAAGGACTTCGACGTCGCCACCGATGCGACGCCGGACGAGGTGAAGAAGCTGTTCCGCAACTGTCGCCTGATTGGCCGGCGCTTCCGTCTGGCCCACGTGGTATTCGGGCCGGAAATCATCGAGGTGGCGACGTTCCGTGGCCTTGGCGAGGAGGGCGGCGAGGGTGACCGCCACATCGTCGATGGCCGTATCGTGCGTGACAATATCTGGGGCACGATCGAGGAAGATGCGATACGTCGCGACTTCCGCGCCAACGCGCTTTATTACGACATCAGCGATTTCTCGGTGCGTGATTACGTCGGCGGCATGCAGGATCTCGAGGATCGCGTACTGCGGCTGATCGGTGATCCAGTGACCCGTTACCGCGAGGATCCGGTGCGCATGCTGCGCGCCGCGCGGTTGGCGGCCAAGCTGGACATGCGCATCGACGCTGCCGCGATGGCGCCGTTCGAGAGCATCGGGCCCTTGCTGGCCGAAGCCGCACCGGCGCGGCTGTTCGATGAATCGCTGAAGATGTTCCTGAGTGGCAACGGACTGAAGAGTTTCCGCATGCTGGAGCAGTGCGGCCTGCTGCAATTCCTGTTTCCGGTGACCGCGCGGGCGCTCAAGCGCGGTGACGAAGCATTGCGTTCGCTGGTCGAGCATGGCCTCGCGAATACCGATGCGCGCATCGCCGAAGGCAAGTCGGTCACCCCGGCGTTCCTGTTTGCGGTGCTGCTGTGGGGCGAGGTGCGCGACGTGGCGCATCACTGGATCGCACGAGGCCAGGACAGCAACGAGGCATGGGCACGGGCAGCCGCCCAGGTGGTGGGCGAGCAATGCCAGCGGGTGGCGATCCCGCGCCGCTTCACCTTCACCATGGAGGAGATCTGGTCGCTGCAGCCGCGTTTCGAACAGATCCAGCGAAAGCGGGTATTTCGCCTGATGACCCATCCGCGCTTTCGCGCAGCATTTGATTTCCTGCTGTTGCGCGCGGATGAATCGCCAGCGATGCGCGAACTGGGTCAGTGGTGGGCACATGCGCAGCAGTTGCCGCAGGAGGTGCTGGCGGCGGCATTGCCGGCCGGTGGTGGCAGCAGTGCCAGTGACCACATGCCTGCGCCCGTGGACAGCAAGGCGCCGCGTCCGCGCCGGCGTCGACGCCGGCCGGGCGACAAGCCGGGTTCCATGTGACGCTGGCCTATATCGCGCTAGGCAGCAATCTGGACGATCCGCAGCAGCAGGTACTCGATGCGATGGACAAGCTGGCGAGCCTGCCGGATACCCGCCTGCTGCAGCGTTCGCGCTTGTACCGGACGCCGCCATGGGGCGTGCTGGAACAACCGCCATTCGTGAATGCAGCGGTGCAGGTGGATACGGCGCTGTCGCCGTACGCGCTGCTCGATGCGCTGCTGGACATCGAGCGACGCGCCGGCCGCGTGCGCGCTGAACGCAACGGACCACGCACACTGGACCTGGACCTGCTGCATGTCGAAGGTGTCCAGCTTGACGATGCCCGATTGACCCTGCCGCATCCACGCATGGCCCAGCGAGCCTTCGTGTTGCTGCCGCTGAACGATCTTGCGCCGGCGCTGCAGTTGCCCGGACAGGGCGTGGTGGCGGAACTGTTGGCACGGCTCGATCTTGCCGGTTGTGAAAGATTGCCTTGAGCCTTTCTCGCGACGCGCCGGATAATCGACGCCTGCCATTACCCAGGAATCTACCGTGTACGTGCAAAACGCCAGTACTCCCGAACGCAAGCCGGTGACCGTGCCGGGTCTGCACGCGATGAAGGCGCAGGGGCGGCGCATCGTCATGCTGACTGCCTATGACGCCAGTCTTGCCTGGCAGCTGGAGATGGCCGGGATCGACATTGCACTGGTCGGTGATTCACTCGGCATGGTGGTGCAGGGCCATTCAAGCACGCTGCCGGTGACACTCGATCACATGGTCTATCACACCGCTGCGGTGGCCCGCGGGTTGTCGTCGGCCCTGCTGGTTGCGGACATGCCGTTCATGGCCGATCGCGATGTCGCGCATGCACTGGAGGCCGGCGCCCGGCTGGTCGGTGAAGGCGGTGCGGCGATGGTGAAAATCGAGGGCGCCGCAGCACATATCCTCGAGGCGATTGCTGCCCTGACCGCACGCGCGATTCCGGTCTGCGCACATCTGGGGCTGACGCCGCAGTCGGTGCACAAATTTGGTGGCTTCCGCATCCAGGGCCGCGAGCAGGAAGCGGCCGATCACATCGTGGCCGAGGCGCTTGCGGTGCAGGCGGCCGGCGCGGATCTGCTGGTGCTTGAAGGCGTACCTACAGCCTTGGGCGAGCGGGTGACCGCCGCGGTGAATATCCCAGTCATCGGCATCGGTGCCGGCCCGCATTGCGACGGGCAGGTGCTGGTGATCCATGACATGCTCGGCATCACGCCGGGCAAGCGGCCGAAGTTCAGCAAGGATTTCCTGGCCGGGCGCGATTCGGTGGCGGCAGCCATCGCCGCCTATGCCGAGGATGTGCGCAGTGGCGCCTTCCCGGCCCCCGAACATTGTTTCAACTGATCAACGAGTCAACGCACCATGCAGACCGTCCAAGATGTTCCCGCTCTGCGCGCCGCGATCCGTGGCTGGCGCAGCAAGGGCCAGACGGTGGGCTTCGTGCCGACCATGGGCAACCTGCATGCGGGTCACCAGTCGCTGGTCAAGCTGGCGCGGGCACGCACCGACCGGGTAATCGCCAGCGTGTTCGTCAATCCCACTCAGTTCGGTCCAAACGAGGATTTCGAGCGCTATCCGCGCACGCTGGTGCAGGACCAGGCGGCGCTCGCGGATGAGGACTGCGACCTGCTGTTCGCGCCGGACGTGGCTACCCTTTATCCGTTTGGTGCTGAATACAGTGTCAGTCTGCACGTGCCGCAGATCACCGACATGCTGGAAGGTGCGCACCGGCCGGGGCATTTCGACGGCATGGCTACCGTGGTGTGCAAGCTGTTCAACCTGGTGCAGCCGGATGTGGCCGTGTTCGGCCAGAAGGATTTCCAGCAGCTGAAGGTGGTCGAGCGGATGGTCCGCGATCTCTCGCTGCCGGTGAAGGTCATGGCCGCACCGACCCTGCGCGCGGACGATGGGCTGGCGCTGAGTTCGCGCAACCAGTACCTGTCCGCCGAGGAACGTGCGCGTGCGCCATTGATCCACGACACCTTGCTGAAAATGCGTGAATTGCTCGGCAAGGGCCACGCATGGCGTGCGCTGGAGCAGGTCGCCGCGGCGCGCCTGATGCGGGTCGGATTTGTGCCCGATTACACGGTGATCCGTCGTGCCGAGGACCTGGCCGAGCCGGCCGAGGGCCAGCGCGATGGCCTGATCGCCCTGATCGCGGCCCGCCTGGGCAATACCCGGCTGATCGACAACTTGCTGTTCGATTGAGGCAGCCGCATATTGGTATGGGCATCGATGATGTTGCAGTGCAACGTCTTCGGTTCGATAATTGCCAACTTTGCAGGCTGTCCCTGCTGGAAAGAACGTCATGCACCTGAACATGCTCAAGGCCAAGATCCACCGCGCGACGGTGACCCATGCCGAGCTGCACTACGAAGGCTCGATCGCGATCGACGGCTTGCTGCTGGATGCCTCGGGTATTCGCGAGTACGAACAGATCCACGCCTGGAACATCAACAACGGCAAGCGCTTCGTCACCTATGCGCTGCGTGCCGAAGAAGGCTCCGGCATCATTTCGGTGAACGGCAGCGCCGCGCATCGCGCGAAGCCGGGCGACCTGATCATCATTGCTGCTTTTGCGCAGCTGTCGGAGGCGGAGCTGGAACAGTTCCAGCCGACGCTGGTCTACGCTGATGCCAACAATCGCATCTCGCACACCAACCGCTCGATCCCCAAGCAGATGGCGGCCGCCTGATCCGCTTCAGCTGAGTTGTAGTCGTGGCGCCCGATCGATCGCGGGTGCCTCAGCTTCGATGTCTGTCCAGCGCCCACTGCACATGCTCGCGCACCACATCGGAGACATGTTCCTGACGGGACTGCAACGCGCCAGTCACCTCGGCGGATGATGGCGCGTTGCCCAGTGCCACCGCGATATTGCGCAGCCAGCCTTCGTAGCCGGTACGCCGGATCGCCATGCCTTCGGTACGCTTGAGGAATTCCTCCTCGCTCCACGCGAACAGTTCGACGAGTCTTGCGCCGTCGAGGCTGTGACGTGGGGCGAAGTCAGGCTCGATGGTTTCCTGCGCAAACTTGTTCCACGGGCAGATCAGCTGGCAGTCGTCGCAGCCGAAGATGCGGTTACCCATGGGTGCGCGCAGGTCTTCGGGAATGCTGCCCTTCAGCTCGATCGTCAGATAGGAGATGCAGCGCTGCGCATCCAGCCGGTACGGCCCAAGGATGGCCTGGGTCGGGCAGATCTCGATGCAGCGGCTGCAGCTGCCGCAGTGCGCGCTGGCCGGCGTGTCGACCGGCAGCGGCAGATCGGTGAAAAGTTCACCGAGAAAAAAATACGAGCCGGCGTTCCTGTTGATCAGCACGGTGTGCTTGCCGATCCAGCCCAGGCCCGCATTGCGTGCCAGCGCTTTTTCCAGCACCGGCGCGGAATCCACATAGGCGCGATAGCCGAAGTCGCCAACCGCGCCGTGGATGCGTTCGGCCAGTTTCTGCAGCCGGTTGCGCATCAGCTTGTGGTAATCGCGGCCCAATGCATAGCGCGATACATAGCCAGCTTCACCGTCTTCCAGTACGCCCCAGGCGTTGGCGGTGCCGGGCGGGATGTAATCCATGCGCACCGAGATGACGCGCTGTGTGCCTGGCTCCAGTTCAGCCGGACGGCTGCGCCGGTTGCCATGGCGCGCCATGTATTCCATCTCGCCGTGATGGCCATGCTCGAGCCAGCGGTTGAGATGCTCTTCATCCTCGCCCAGATCGGTGCCGCTGATGCCGGCCTCGGCAAAGCCCAGCTCGACGGCCCAGCGCTTGATGTCGCTGGCCAGCGCGGCGTAATCGGGAGCGATGTGGGTAGCAGCCGTGGGCATCTGTCTATTGTAGACGTGGGCCATGCCTATAATTCGCGCATGCCAACCTATCCGCATTACCGCGATCTCCATACCGTCGAACAGGTGCGTGTGATGGAGCGCGAGGCGCTCATTGCCCTGGGCATCTCCGGACATGACTTGATGCGTCGTGCCGCCAGCGCAGCACTGGGCAGCCTGCGTCGACATTGGCCGCAGGCCCGTCGTGTCTGCATCTGTTGCGGTCCCGGCAACAACGGTGGTGATGGTTTTCTGTTGGGTGTGCTGGCGCGCGAAGCTGGATTGCAGGTCGAGCTGGTGGCGCTGAGCACGGTCGCGCACGGTGACGCGGCGCTGGCGCGAAACGAATGGGAGCAAGGCGGCGGTCAGGTGCGCTCGTGGGATGCAGAGTCCAGGCTGCCCGTGGCGGACGTGTTTGTGGATGCGTTGTACGGCATTGGTCTCAATCGTGCTCCCGAGCCGTCGGCTGCAAGGTTGATCGATGGCATGAATGCCAGTGGCAAGCCCATGCTCGCGCTGGATGTGCCTTCCGGGCTGAATGCTGATAGCGGCTACTGCCCCGGTGCGGCGATCCGCGCCGATGTCACCGTGACGTTTATCGTCGGCAAGCGTGGCTTGCACAGTGGACGCGCGGCCGATCAGGTGGGTCAGCTGGAGCTTGCCAACCTGGGCGTGCCTGATAGCGTCTACGCACGCGTGCAGCCGGACGCACAACTGCTGATTGCCGGTTCAATGCCGCCACGTGCCCGCTACGCCAACAAGGGCTCCAACGGGCATGTCTTGGTCATCGGCGGCGGCCACGGCATGGCGGGTGCCGTGCGTCTGGCGGGTGAGTCCGCCTTGCGCGCGGGTGCCGGGCTGGTCAGCGTGGCAACCCGTGGCGAGCACGTGCTGGCATTGAATGCCACGCGGCCGGAATTGATGGTGCACGCAGTCGACGACGTACAGGCGCTGGCACCATTGCTTGAACGTGCCAGTGTGCTAGCACTTGGGCCGGGGCTGGGGCAAGGCGATTGGGCCCATGTGCTGTGGCAGGCCGCGCTGGACACGAACAAGCCGCTGGTGCTCGATGCCGACGGCCTGAACCTGCTGGCGCGCAAACCGTGCACGTTCGCCATGCCGACGGTGCTGACCCCGCACCCGGGCGAGGCCGCTCGCCTGCTGGGTATGTCAATAGCCGATGTCGAACAGGATCGTTTTGCTGCCGTGCGCGAACTGGCTCGCTGTTATGCGGCAACCGTGGTGTTGAAAGGTTCGGGCAGCCTGATCGCGGATCCGGATGGACGTCTGGACGTCTGTCCATGGGGCAATCCCGGTATGGCCTCCGGCGGTATGGGCGACCTGCTCACCGGCATCATTGCGGCGCTGCTGGCGCAAGGCTGCACGGCGTGGCAGGCCGCGTGCCTCGGGGTGGGGCTGCACGCGCGTGCCGGTGATCTGGCTGCGCAAAACGGTGAGCGCGGATTGCTGGCCAGTGACCTGCTGGCGCCGTTGCGCATGCTGGGCAACGGGATGTCGAATCACGGGAGTGAATGTGGCTGAGCGCGTCGTCATCGAACGGCAGTGGCCGTTGCCCGACGAGGCGGCTACCGCTGCGCTGGGCACGCGCGTGGCGGCAGCGCTGGGCGATGGTCTGGTGCTCTATCTGCATGGCCCACTGGGCGCCGGCAAGACCAGCTTTGCGCGGGCCCTGCTGACCGCGCTGGGCGTGGGCGAGCGCATCAAGAGTCCCACTTACAGCCTGATCGAGGGTTACGCAGCCACAGAGCGGCCTGCCTGGCATCTCGACCTGTACCGGATTGCCGATCCGGGTGAACTGGAATGGCTGGGGCTGGATGCGTTGTCCGACCCGCTGGCCGTCGTGCTGGTGGAGTGGCCCGAACGCGGTGCAGGTGCGTTGCCGGCCGCGGATATGGAATTGCACCTGGACTACGCAGGCCACGGCCGCCAAGCGTCGCTGCGTGCGTTTACGGCGCGGGGCGAGCAGCTGCTTGCGCGCCTGCCCTGATCGAACCGGTTCTGATCGCGCTAAGTGCCGATTCCTCCTCGAGAAATTGATCGTTGCCGATTGTGGCAATGATCTGTTCGGAATGCGCGACTTGCGGTCGATAACTTGATACGGCCTGATGAATGATCCGCAGGTTATGGATATTCAAAGGAAAATAGCCTTGCATTCAGCGAATGACTGCGCTTCAATGCGGCGCATGAGGGCTTACCTGAACAACTTGGGTGGATGGGCCGCCGTCGCGATTCTGGCGGCCGTGCCCTTGTCTGCGGCGCGGGCCGCGGATCTGAAGGGTGCCCGTGTCTGGGCTGGCCCCGAGTACACCCGTGTGGTGCTGGATGTTGCCGGCCCGCTGCAATACACGATCAGCCAGACCGGCGGCCAGATCGTGGTGGACTTGCCCGGCAGTCAGGCGACTGCTGCTTTTTCCGACCCTGGCGCGCAGGGGCTGTTCCGCGGCATGACTCATGCCCGCATGGGTGCCAGGTTTCAGCTGACCGCCAAGGTTGATCCAGCCAGTCGTCTGAAAAGCTTCGTGCTGAAGCCGACCAGTGGCACGGATTACCGGCTGGTACTCGATCTCTATCCAGGTGATGGCAACACCACGAAGTCCGTCGCCATGACAAAACCCGCGGCATTGACGAAGCCTGAGGCGATCACACTGGCCGTGGAGCCAGTCGTCCAGCAGGACGTTTCGAGCAGCGTAGCGGTAGTGGTACCCCAGCGGCGTGGCAGTTCATCGCACAGCAGCCGGGTAGCTACCGAGCAGGCGGCAGCGTTGCTCAATGGTCAGCGCAATGTGATCGTGGCGATCGATGCCGGTCACGGCGGCAAGGACCAGGGCGCGCATGGCCCCGACGGGACGCTTGAGAAGAACGTCACGTTGGCTGTGGCCCGTGACCTGGCCGCCCAGATCAATCGCCAGCCGGGCATGAAGGCCGTGCTGACGCGTGACGGCGATTACTTCATCGATCTCAAGCGACGCTATGAGATCGCCCGCGAAAACAATGCCGACCTGTTCGTGGCGATCCACGCGGACTCGTTCACCAGCGATGACGCCAAGGGCTCGTCGGTGTGGGTGCTGTCGCCGCGCGGCAAGACCAATGAAGCGGCGCGCTGGCTCGCCGATCGCGAGAACCGCGCCGACTTGATCGGTGGCACGACGCTGGACGACAAGGACGACGGGCTGGCCAAGGTGCTGCTGGATCTACAACAGGGCTGGGCGATGCAGGCCAGTGAAGTGGTCGCCGGCAACGTGCTGAAGGCGCTGGGCCAGCTCGGCCCGACCCATCGCGGCTATGTCGAGCGCGCGAACTTCGTGGTGCTGCGCTCGCCGGACGTGCCGTCGATCCTGGTCGAGACCGCCTTCATCAGCAATCCGGACGAGGAGCGCAAGCTGCGTGATCCGGCGCATCAGATACAGCTCGCCGAAGCGGTGATGGGCGGCGTGAAGAATTATTTCGAATCCACGCCGCCGCCGGGTACCTGGTTTGCGGCGCAGGCAGCGCGCCGCAACGGCACGGCCACGGAATTGGCCTCGGCCAATTCCGCCAGTGCCGACGACGGCACAGTGGCGACGCTGGCCAGTAATGCATCGCCCCGTGCCGATGCCGGCATCAGCGACCTGCATCGGGTCGGCCCGGGTGAAAGCCTACGCAGCATCGCGCGCCAATACGGCATCAGCATCGATGCACTGAAGAGCGCCAACCGGATCAATGCCGACACGGTGCGGGCCGGCACGGTGCTGACTATTCCGACCGGCTGAGCCGGATGCTTCGCATCGCGTGGCTTTCATGCCGGATGCGTGTCGCTTAAGCTTGGCGGATGCCTGTTATCCGTTTGTTACCCCCCGAACTCATCAATCAGATCGCCGCCGGCGAAGTCATTGAACGCCCGTCCTCGGTGGTCAAGGAACTGGTCGAGAACAGCCTGGACGCCGGCGCCAGCCGCATTGAAGTAGATATCGAGGCTGGCGGTGCCCGGCTGATCCGCGTGCGCGACGATGGCGGCGGCATTCATGTCGACGAGCTGCCACTGGCCGTGGCCTCGCATGCGACCAGCAAGATCGGCAGTTTCGACGACCTGGAGCACGTCGCCAGCATGGGTTTTCGCGGCGAGGCGCTGGCCTCGGTGTCGTCGGTTTCGCGTTTTGCGCTGACCTCACGCGTGCGCGGGGAGGAAGCCGCATTCCGCATCGAGGTCGATGGCGGCAAGCTGCAGGCGGCACGCCCGGCGCAGCATCCGCAGGGTACCAGCGTGGAAGTGCGCGACCTGTTCTACAACGTGCCGGCGCGGCGGAAATTCATGCGCGCGGAGCGCACAGAGTTCGCGCATATCGACGACCTGCTGAAGTCGCTGGCGCTGGCGCGCGATTCGGTGGAATTCCGGCTCAGCCACAACGGCAAGCCGGTGCGCGTCTGGAAAGCCGCGCGCGACGAACAGGCTGCGCTGCAGCGGGTGGCCGAGGTACTTGGCGAGGAATTTCCGGCGCAAAGCCTGCGCATCGATCACGCCATGGCCGGCCTGCGCCTGTCTGGTTGGGTCGGTCTGCCGACCGCTTCGCGCGCGCAGGCCGACTCGCAGTATTTCTACGTCAATGGCCGGCTGGTGCGCGATCGCATCGTCGCCCATGCGGTGCGCCAGGCGTATGCCGATGTGTTGTTCCACGGCCGTCATGCCGCGTTCGTGCTGTATCTGGAACTCGATCCGGCCGGTGTCGATGTGAACGTGCATCCAGCCAAGCACGAAGTGCGTTTCCGCGAGCAGCGGCTGGTGCATGATTTCCTGTTCCGTACCCTGCACGAGGCGCTGGCGCAGACGCGGGCAGGACTGAATACGCTACCGACGACGGCGCCAATGTCCGTATCGGGCGAGTCGTATGCGGCGCCGGCAGCTTCCCCGTTCAGCGCACCGGCATGGCCGAGCCAGTTCAGCCAGAACCGGCTGAGCCTGGGTGTGCGCGATGCACCATTGGCCGGATACGCCGCATTGCTCGGTGAATCGTCGGCACCATCGGTTGCGCATGTGCCGATGCTGGCGATGGAAGAGGGCGAAACGCCGCCACTCGGATTCGCGATCGCCCAGCTGAAAAGCATCTTCGTGCTGGCCGAGAATGCGCATGGCTTGGTGCTGGTGGACATGCATGCAGCGCATGAGCGGATCACCTACGAAAAGCTGAAATCAGGTCGGGTTGGCAGCAACCTGCGCTCGCAGATGTTGTTGGTGCCGCTCAGTGTCGCGGTCAGTGCGAAGGAGGCCGCCGCGGCCGAGGAACATGCGGAGGCGCTGGCCGAGTGGGGCCTCGAGCTGTCACGCAGCGGCCCGGCGACGATCGTGGTGCGGCGTATTCCGGCGTTGCTGGAAGGCGCGGATGTCGGCCAGCTCAGCCGTGATGTGCTGTCCGAGCTGGCCCAGCATGGGAGTTCACGGCGTCTGCAGGAGCTGGAGAACGAGCTGCTGTCGACCATGGCCTGCCACGGTTCGGTGCGCGCCGGGCGGCGCCTGATCATTCCCGAAATGAATGCCTTGCTGCGAGAGATGGAAGCGACCGAACGCTCCGGTCAATGCAACCACGGCCGCCCGACCTGGGTTCAGCTGAGCGTGGCCGAACTCGACAAGCTGTTCATGCGTGGCCGTTAACGACACGGCTTGCCCTGCGCGTAAACGGACGGCCATACTCGGGTTCCTGCATCGCGCGGATCGCTGCCCATGTTGCGTCATGCCCTTGTTGCTCCTTTCCTGTTTTTCTTCGCCCTGTTTTCCGGAGTTGTAGCCGTGCACGCTGAAACACCTGCCGCATCCCCCGCTGCGACCTACGAACAGCAGATCCAGCAATGGCGCAGTGGCCGTTTGGAACGACTCACCGCGCCGAACGGCTGGTTGAGCCTGATCGGCCTGGAGTGGCTGAAAGAAGGTGACAATCGTGTCGGCAGCGCGCCCGACAACGACATCGTGTTGAAGGCGGGACCGGCACATCTCGGCACGGTGAAGTTGGCGAAAGATGGCGCCCTGCACATCGTGCTGGCCAAAGACAGTGCAGCCACGATCGACGGCAAGGCGGTGACCGAAGCGGCGCTGATTGATGATGCGCACGTCACCGGTGACGCGTCACCTACCTTGGTGAGTTTTGGTGCAGCGAACTTCTACGTAATTGATCGTGACGGCCGCAAGGCGTTGCGTGTGAAGGACAGCGATGCGGTTACGCGAAAAAACTTTCTCGGCATCGATTATTTTCCGATCGATCCGTCCTGGCACATCGTGGCCACCTGGGTGCCGTTTGACCCGCCGCACAAGCTGGAGATCGGCTCAGTGATCGGCACGATCGACAAGGTCGACGTGCCGGGCAAGGCGGTGTTCCAGCACGACGGCCACACCTACGAGCTGCTGCCGTATCAGGAAGAGCCGGGTGGCGAGCTGTTCTTCGTGATCGCCGATCGCACTTCCGGCAAGGAGACCTACGGTGCCTCGCGCTTCCTTTATGCGGCGTTGCCGAAGGACGGCAAGGTGATTCTCGATTTCAACGAGGCCTACAACCCGCCATGCGCGTTCACGCCGTTCGCCACCTGCCCGCTGGCGCCGCCGGAGAATCGCCTCGACCTGCGCATCACTGCGGGTGAGAAGAAGTATCGCGGGGAACATTGATCGCTGCGTCTCGCAGCGATCGGGTCAAATATGCAGCTCTGGCTCAGGCGGGTTCAGCGCCCCTTGAACTCCGCCTTGCGTTTTTCAAGAAATGCACTGGTGCCCTCGCGCATGTCCTCGGTGGAGAATGCCAGCGCAAAGCCCTGGGTCTCGAACTCCAGACCCTGATCGATCGAGGTCTCGCCGCCCTGCAACACGGTGTCGAGGATGCCGGCAGCGGCCAGCGGTGCGCTCGCGGCCAGCTGGTCGGCCAGGGTGTCCACCGCCTCGTCCAGTGCCTCGGGTGCGACCACGCGGGTGACCACACCCAATTCGTAAGCGCGTTGTGCATTGATCACGGCGCCGGTGAGGCACAGCTCCAGCGCAGCACCGCGACCGGCCAGACGCAACAGGCGCTGGGTGCCGCCGAAGCCTGGAATGAGGCCGAGATTGATCTCGGGCTGGCCGAACTTCGCCTTTTCACTGGCCACGCGCAGATGGCAGGCCATCGCCAGCTCCATGCCGCCGCCGAGGGCAAAGCCCTGGATGCGTGCGATCACCGGTTTGCCGAGGCGCTCAATCGAGCTCATCAGGCGCTGGCCGGTGCGTGAGAAGCCCTGCGCCTGCACCGGTGTGTAGCCATTCATCTCGGCAATGTCGGCGCCGGCGACGAACGCCTTCTCACCGGCACCGGCCAGTACCACCACGCGTACGGCATCGTCCTGCGCGGCCTGTGCGAAGGCGAGGGTCAGCTCGTTGAGTGTGTCGCGGTTCAGCGCGTTGAGCTTGTCCGGACGGTTGACCGTAATGGTGCGTACCGCGCCGCGGTTGCTGGTTTCCAGGTTGCGATAGGCCATGAACGGCTCCCGATGGATGCAAGGACGCGATGGTAGCAGCGGGAACCTTTGCCGCTGGCGGGTTTCTCAACCCCGGAGCAGCTACCGCTGCACGAATCCGGCGAACCGCTTAGGATGGACCGTCTGGATCGACAGTCGCGATAGAGTAAAGGCTCGATGGAGATAGGCATGACACATCTGCGTTGCGTGCTACTCGGCATGTTGCTGCTGGGCGGCGTCGTGCACGCGCAGAATCGCGGGCCAGCCGAAGCGCCCGTGAAGCTGGACAAGACCAAGCTGTCGTACGCCATTGGTTACCAGATCGGAAGCCAGTTTGCCGATGGTCGGCCGGATGTGGATGTTTCCGTGCTGTTGCGGGCAATCCAGGATGCCTATGCCAAGCGCAATCCCACGGTGTCGATGCAGGAAATGCGTCAGCAGCTGCACAGCCTCGAACGGCAGATGCATACCGACGCGCTGGCTGAATTCAAGCGGATCGCCACCGCCAATGCACGCAAGAGCGCCGACTTCATGGCGCGCAACCGGCAACAGCCGGGCGTGGTGCAACTGCCCTCGGGCATCCAGTACGCGGTGTTGAGCAAGGGCACTGGCACAGCCAGTCCGACCGTGACCAGCACGGTTACAGTGAATTATCGCGGCATGCTGGTCGATGGCACTGAGTTCGACAGCACCTGGGCACATGGCGCACCGGTGAGTTTCGCGGTCAATGGGGTCATTCGTGGCTGGCAGGACGTGATTCCGCGCATGCATGTGGGTGATCGCTGGAAGGTGGTGATTCCGCCGCAGCTTGCCTATGGCGAGGAAGGCGCGTTGCCGCGGATCGGGCCGAACGAAGTGCTTGTATTCGAGATCCAGCTGCTCGAGATCAAGCCTGATTCGGCCAGGCCCTGAATCCTGCGGTGGTAACATGGCAGGGCATGCCGAACGATCCAAGCCCTGCCGAAAGCCCTCCGCTAACCCCCTGCATCGGCATCTGTCGGCTGGATGAGCGTGGCTATTGCGTCGGCTGCTGGCGCACCGGCGAGGAAATCGGTCGCTGGCGCGCGATGAGCGACGCCGAGCGGCGCTATGTCATGCAGGTGATCCTGCCCGCCCGCGAATTGTCATGATGGAGGCGCTTATCAAGGCGCTCCACCCGCTATCGGCGCCACCGACGGCGCCAGGCTGGAACCATGCTGACATGGCCGAATTGCTCGGCAACAAGCAGCGTCAGCCAGCCGCCGTGCTGGTTGGTTTACGCGAGGGCGTGCAGCCGAGACTGGTGCTCACCGTGCGGACCGATCACCTGCAGTTGCACGCCGGCCAGGTGGCGTTTCCCGGCGGCCGCAGCGACCCCGCCGATGGTGGCGATGCGCTGACCACGGCGTTGCGCGAGAGCGAGGAGGAAATCGGCCTCGATCGTACGCTGGTGACGCCGCTGGGTTATCTGGATTGTTTCGAGACGATCAGCGGCTATTGCATCACGCCGGTGGTGGCGCGGATTGCCGCCGAGGCGCAGCTGTATCCGGCGCCGGATGAAGTGGCCGAAGTGTTCGAGGTGCCGCTGGCGTTCTTCCTGGAGCCGGCCAATCTGCGCCGCTATACGATGGAATTTCGCGGCCACCATCGCCCGATGGTCGAGTTCATCCACGGTGGCCACCGCATCTGGGGCGCAACCGCCGCGATGCTGTTCAACCTGTTGCAGAGGATGGAACGGACATGAGCCTGAGAACCACCTTGATCGACGCGGCGGAACTCGCCGCGTTGCCGCCGGACGATGTACTAATTGTCGATTGCCGCTTTGATCTGGCCGATCCCGGCAAGGGTGAGCGCGAGTATATGGAAGGCCATATCCCTGCGGCCGTGTTCGCCAGTCTCGATCACGACCTGTCCGACCTGTCGCGTCAGGCCGAAGGTCTGGGACGGCATCCACTGCCGCTGGAGCCGGCGTTCAACGCGTTGCTGTCGCGCTGGGGCTGGCGGTCTGGCATGCAGGTGGTGAGCTATGACGCAGGCAGTGGCGCGCTGGCCGCGGCACGGCTGTGGTGGTTGCTGCGGCTGGTTGGTGTGCAGCAAGTGGCGGTGCTGGATGGTGGCTATGCCGCGTGGCTGGCAGCGGGCTTGCCGCTCGAGTCCGGGAAGGCCGCCATGCGGCCAGCCAGCGAAGTGTCCCTGCATTACGATGCGGATCAGGTGCTGCTGGATCATGACGCACTGCTGGGCGGCGCCGCAGGCCAGTTGCTGGATGCGCGTGCGACACCACGCTATCGCGGTGATGTTGAGCCGCTGGATCGGGTCGCCGGCCACGTGCCGGGTGCATTGAACCGGCCGTTCGCTGACAACCTGGGCAGTAACGGTCGCTTCAAGGTAGCCGCGCAACTGCACGACGAGTTCGTCGCGGTGCTGGGTTCGACCGCCCCATCGCAGGTGGTGCACATGTGCGGTTCCGGTGTCACCGCCTGCCACAACCTGCTGGCGATGGAGCATGCTGGGCTACATGGTTCACGGCTGTACGCGCCATCGTGGAGTGGCTGGGTCAGCGACCCAGCGCGGCCGGTGGCGAAGGGCTGAAATCGCTCCTGCATGGAGCGCGCATCAGCCTTTGTGCTTGAGCCGTGCCACCAACTGTTGCAGCACGGCCTGCGTCTGGGGATGGAAGAACGCCTCGACGAAATCGTCCAGCGGTAGTGCGTCCGGATTGGCGTAGGCGGCTGCGAGATCCGCACGGGCCAGGGTGCGGGTGGCGAGCATCGCGTGCGACGGCAGCGCCAGCAGTTCGCCCAGCCAGTGCCGGGCGCGAATGGCGACCTGATCGACCCCGGTGAGTTCGTCGACGAAGCCGCATGCCAAGGCTTCGGCCGATTCGATCATTGCACCTGCAACCAGCAGTCGTTCGGCGCGATAGGTGCCCACCACGCGGCGCAGCGCCAGCTGGATGGCTTCGGGCACGATCAGGCCTACCTGCACCTCGTTCAGTCCGATCCGGTACGGGCCTTCGGCCATCACCCGGTAATCGCAGAACAGCGCCAGCACTGCGCCACCGGCCGGGCTGTGGCCGCTGATCGCCGCCACCAGCGGAATCGGCGCACGCGCCAGGGTGGCGCACAGCGCGAAGAACTCGCGCCAGTATTCGCGCACGCCGTCGCGATCGTGGCCGAGCAGGGCTGGTACGTCGACGCCGGCAGAGAACAGACCTTGCGCACCGGACAACACGATGCCGCGCACGCCGTCGCGCACGCTGTCATCAATGGCGGAGCGTAGTGCGCGCACCAGCTCCAGATTCAGCGCGTTGACCGGCGGCCGAGCCAGCTGGATTTCGCGGATGTTGCCGTGAGTGGTCAGGTTGAGCATGGGGTACTCCGGCTCGGTGATTTACGGTTGGGGAGTTTCGGTGGCGGTCCAGCTGTAACGCACCGCATAGTCCAGCGTGGCTTTGCCGTTGGCCGGCACTTCGACGCGGAACTCCAGCGTGTCCGGCGTCTGCTGGCTTGGCTTGTTGCTGGACGATACCAGCACCCACTGTCGCCAGCGGCTGGGATGCTCGCGCACGGTTACCGTGCGGGCGCTGTCGCTGGCGTTGCTGAGGCTGATGCGGAACGCCTCATCCAGCGTGCGGCCAGCCTGGTCCGTGCTGAAGCCGGTGCGCGTGCGCTCCGCGCGCAGGTCAAAGGCCGTGCCCAGCGTGATGGTGGCGTCGCTGCCTTTCGGGGTGTCGTTGATGCGGCCCTCGCCAATGAATTGCGGCGTGCCGTTCCGGTCCGCGCTCAATACGCGCAGGTAACCGGCTGGCAGGCTGTCGAACGCCTGCAGTTTCAGGGTGCTGACGATGGCGCTGCCACCATCCTGGTCGAAATCCCGGCTGAGGATCGGCTGCTGCGGCTGGAAGCTGTTGCCGTTCTCGTACAACGCGGTGCGTTCGCAATCCAGCGTGCGGGTGGCGTACAGCGGAACCTGGCTGACGCTGCCGTCGGGCAGGTCGACCAAGGCGGGCACGGTGTAGCTGCGGTAGTCGCCGATACTGTCCTGCTGCGGCATGTCGGCATTCCCGGCCTTGGCACTGAAGCCGCGCGCCATCGCCATCATCGGACGCGGTGCTGATGCCTTGGTCATGTTCGGCTCGCCGGCGATCAGGATGAGTTGCGTATCGTGCCAGTCGCGGCCGCTGCGGTTGGCGATGCTGGCGCGTGATTCGAACTGCATGCGGCAGGCTGCGCCTGGTTGCAGTGTCGCCACATAGGCCGCGCGCCAGCCAAGGCCGGAGGTGGGATAGCTGAGCACGGCGTTGGCGTGGCCGGCGTGTGCGGCATCCACGCGCAGACTCAGGCTGGAGCCGGTCGGGAAATCGCCGCCGACGGTATGCACGGCAGCAAAGTTGCGCACCAGCGTGGTGTTGCCGTCATGGCCGCGCACCAGCAGGCCATCGCCAGCACGTAGCAGGGTACCGCTGGCCAGTGACTGGCCACTGTCGCCAAGTACGTCCACCGTGTGGCCAACCAGCCCGGTCAGCGCCGCATTCTGTCCCTGCGCCAACAGCAGGCGCTGCGAAATGACCTTGGCATCTCCGTTGGGGAAGCCCAGCGCGAGTGCTTCGGGATCGAGAAAGATCGGGAGATCGCCCAGCACCACGTCGTGGATGCCAGCAGCAAGGTCCAACGCACGCTGCTCGCGCACCACCGCGTAGCCGTCGTCGACATTGCCATCGCCATTGCTGGCGTACAACGCGGCATTGTCGCTGCGATAGAGGGTGAGTTCGGTGCCGCCGGCCGCATAGGCCGGCGTTACGCCAGCGAGGCTGACAACGCAGGCGGCGATGGCGAAGGCCAGGGCGGTGCGAGATGGTGCGGTCATCGGGCGAACTCCATCGTAAAGAGCTGTTGATCATCATAGCGACGGCGCATGAATGCCGTGCGTCGATTCCATCACTTCGCCCCGATGAACCCGGTGTCGCGACCGTTCAGTCGCCCTCGTGGCTCGTGGCCGCCGCACGGATCGCCGCAGGCAGCGGTACCGGTTTACCGGTGGCCGGATTCATCCACACGATCACCACATAGCCATCGCAGTACAGGCGATTGCTGTCATCGGCATCGACGATACGATGGGCAAGCGTCATCGAGCTGTTGCCCAGTCGCTCACAGCGCAGCTCGACGCGCAACGTCGCCGGCCATGCGATCGGCTGGCGATAGTTGAGCGTGCTGGCGGCCAGCACGGGCATCGAGGTTTCGCTGAACCAGTCGCGTACGTGCTGCAGCCATTGCAGTCGCGACTCTTCCAGGTAGGTGAGGTAGTCGGCATTGTTGACATGGTTGAACGCGTCAAGGTCACGCCAGCGCACGTTGATCGAAGCGACGAACAGCGGGGTATCACTGTCGGCTTTCAGTGCGGTCTCGGCGGCCTCGATCGTTACCGGGACATCGGCAGGCTTGGTTTGAGTGATGGACTTGTGTGGACTCATGAACTTTTCTTCTTTCCGCGCATCGGCTTGTACTTGTCGGCAGAGGCGATGTGTTTGGTTGCGGCCTTGACGCGCTTGTCGGCACCAGCGGCGCGAGCCGCCTTGCCTTTGGCGGTGGACTTCAGGTGCGGCGCGAGGAAGTGACCGGTATGCGATTCGGCGTGGACGGCCACGGTTTCCGGCGTACCTGCAACCAGGATGCGGCCGCCACCCGCACCGCCCTCGGGGCCGAGATCGACGATCCAGTCGGCGGTCTTGATCACGTCGAGGTTGTGTTCGATCACCACCACGGTGTTGCCTTGGTCGACCAGCTGGTGCAGCACGTCGAGCAGTTGCTCGATGTCGTGGAAGTGCAGGCCGGTGGTCGGTTCGTCGAGGATGTACAAGGTGCGGCCGGTATCGCGCTTGGACAGCTCCTTGGACAGCTTCACGCGCTGGGCTTCGCCGCCGGACAAGGTGGTCGCGCTCTGGCCGAGCTTGATGTAGTCGAGCCCCACCGCGCGCAACGTGTCGAGCTTGCGCGCGATCGTCGGCACGTTCTCGAACAGCTTCAGCGCGTCCTCCACCGTCATGTCGAGCACGTCGGCAATCGTGTGACCCTTGTAGTGAATCTCCAGCGTCTCGCGGTTGTAGCGCTTGCCATTGCAGACATCGCAGGGCACGTAGACATCGGGCAGGAAGTGCATCTCCACCTTGATCATGCCGTCGCCTTCGCAGGCCTCGCAGCGGCCGCCGCGCACGTTGAAGCTGAAGCGGCCTGGCGTGTAGCCGCGTGAACGCGCCTCCGGCACCTGCGCATACATTTCGCGCAGCGGGGTGAACAGGCCGGTGTAAGTGGCGGGGTTGGAACGTGGCGTGCGGCCGATCGGCGACTGGTCGATATCGACTACCTTGTCGAACAGGTCCATGCCGGTGACCGACTTGTAGGCAGCCGGCTGTGTGCCGGCGCCGTTCAATTCGATGGCGGCGAGGCGGAACAAGGTGTCATTGACCAGGGTCGATTTGCCGGAGCCAGACACACCGGTGATACAGGTAAACAATCCAGCCGGAATCGCCAGGTCGACGTTCTTCAGGTTATTGCCGTTGGCGCCCTTGAGATGCAGCCATGCATCGGCGTCGGCCGGTTGGCGGCGCTTCGTCGGTACCTCGATGGCGCGCTTACCGGAAAGGAACTGGCCGGTGATCGAACGCGGCGCAGCGAGGATGTCCTTCACCGTACCCTGCGCGACGATTTCGCCACCATGCACACCTGCGCCTGGACCGATATCGAGCACATGGTCGGCCATGCGGATCGCATCCTCGTCGTGCTCGACCACGATCACCGTGTTGCCGAGGTCGCGCAGGCGCGTGAGCGTGCCGAGCAGGCGTTCGTTGTCGCGCTGGTGCAGCCCGATCGAGGGTTCATCCAGCACGTACATCACGCCGACCAGGCCCGCGCCGATCTGCGAGGCAAGCCGGATGCGCTGCGCTTCGCCGCCGGACAGTGAATCAGCCTGCCGGTCCAGCGTGAGGTAGTTCAGGCCCACGTCGTTGAGGAAGGTGAGCCGCTCGCGGATCTCCTTGACGATCTTCACCGCGATCTCGCCGCGCCAGCCGGCGAGCTTCAACTTGTCGAAGAACACCAACGCATCGTCGATCGAACGGTGGGTGAGTGACGGCAAGGCGTGATCGGCGACGAACACGTTGCGCGCCGAACGGTTCAGGCGCTGGCCTTCGCAGGCCGGGCAGGGCTGGTCGCTGATGTACTTGGCCAGCTCCTCGCGCACGGCGGAGGACTCGGTTTCCTTGTAGCGGCGTTCCAGGTTCGGCAGGATGCCCTCGAACGCATGCTCGCGGGTGACCTTGCCGCCGCGTTCGGTGATGTAGCGGAACGCGATCTTGTCCTTGCCGCTGCCATGCAGTACGGCCTTCTGGATGTCCGCCGGAAGCTTCTGCCACGGCGTGTCGACGTCGAAACCGTAATGCGCCGCCAGCGACAGGATCAGCTGGAAATAATGGGCGTTGCGGCGATCCCAGCCACGCACGGCGCCGCCGGACAGGGGCAGTTCCGGATGGCCGACCACGCGGGAGGCATCGAATACCTGGGTCACGCCGAGGCCATCGCACGAAGGGCAGGCGCCCACCGGGGAGTTGAACGAGAACAGCCGCGGTTCCAGTTCGGGCAGCGAGTAATCGCACACCGAGCAGGAGTAGCGCGATGACAGCAGTTGCTCGGCCGCTTTCGTATCATCCATATCGACCACGATCACCAGGCCGTCGCCCAGCCGCAGCGCAGTCTCGAATGATTCGGCCAGCCGCTGCTTGATGTCGTCGCGCGGACGGAAGCGGTCGATCACTACTTCGATGGTGTGCTTCTGGCGCAAGGTCAGTGGCGGCACGGCGTCCAGGTCGTATACCGCGCCATCGACGCGTGCCCGCACGAAACCCTGTGCACGCAACTGGTCGAACACCTGCACGTGTTCGCCCTTGCGCTCGCGGATCACCGGTGCCAGCAGCATGAAGCGCTTTTCCGGATCCAGCGCCAGCGTGGCGTCGACCATCTGGCTCACCGTCTGCGCTTCCAGAGGAATGCCGTGGTCGGGGCAACGTGGCGTACCCACGCGGGCGTACAGCAGGCGCAGGTAGTCGTAGACCTCGGTGATCGTGCCCACGGTGGAGCGCGGGTTGTGCGAGGTGGACTTCTGCTCGATCGAGATCGCCGGCGACAGACCCTCGATATGGTCGACGTCCGGTTTCTCCATGATCGACAGAAACTGCCGGGCGTAGGCCGACAGGGATTCCACGTAGCGGCGCTGACCTTCGGCGTAGATCGTGTCGAACGCCAGCGAGGACTTGCCTGAGCCGGATAGTCCGGTAATCACGATCAGCCGGTCGCGCGGCAGGTCGAGATCGATGTTCTTG
>Ga0302314_10006451_pt1 | contig 21225 bp, 18 predicted proteins | sample III_Palsa_N2_3_FD_200533 | JGI IMG/M metagenome (GOLD analysis project Ga0302314, IMG submission 200533) | Peat permafrost microbial communities from Stordalen Mire near Abisko, Sweden - III_Palsa_N2_3 | ecosystem: Environmental > Terrestrial > Soil > Palsa > Peat permafrost | place: Sweden...
TCAATGCCGCTGCCGACGCCGCCCTCGGGGCCGGGCCGGGAGCCGCTGCGGTCCGGGCGGGCGAACAGCAGGCCCACGCCCACGACATCAGCGGAAACCGGCGTGACGTAGGCCTCGGCCCCGGCCGTCCAGTACACCTCGACCAGGTCCGTCCACGGGACGACGCGGTAGTGCCGTCGAAGCCCGTAGCGAGGAGGCGCAGGATGGTCCCCGGCCCGGCGCCCCGGTGCGAGGTGGCCCAGGGCCGGGTGTTCCAGCGTCAGATGCCCCTGCGTCGGATAGCCCGGTGCCGGATTGTCTGCGCCCGGATCCGGCCGGTCGGCCGTGCCGCCGGGGCCGGGCAGCGCGTCCCGTTCCAGGGCGCGGCGGATGGGCGAGTGCAGCCCGTCGGCCGCCACCAGGTAGCGCGCCTCGACGCCGGCCGCGGTCACGTGCCCGCCGTGCTGGGTGAATCCGGTCACCCGGGCCGGCCGGAAGGCGACGCCGAGCGAGGCGGCGCGGGCGGCGAGAGCGGCGTGCAGCACGGTGCGACGGACGCCGCGGCCGTCTCCGTGCCGGAAGGGTGCGTCGGCCCGGTGGGCGGCGTCCAGGTAGCGGATGCCGCGCAGCGGGTAGCCGTCCGGTGTCACGCCAAGCGCCGCGAGCCGCCGCATCGCGGCGGGCATCACGCCCTCGCCGCAGGCCTTGTCGACGGGGGCCGCGCGCGGCTCGGCCACGGCGACCGACAGGCCCGCGAGCGCGCAGCCGATCGCCGTGGCCAGGCCCACCGGGCCCCCGCCGGCCACCAGGACGTCGATCACCGGGCGACGAGCTGCGGGGGAGCCGTGGCCAGGGCCCTGGACTCGCAGCGGATCCGCACGGTCAGCAGCACGGCGTTGGCGGCGGTGAACGCGCACGCCGTGATCCAGGCCGACCCGACCAGGGGCAGCGCGGCGCCCTCGACGATGACGGCGACGTAGTTCGGGTGCGCGAACCAGCGGTACGGACCCGACCGGACCAGGGGCATGCCCGGCAGCACGATCACCCGCGCCGTCCACCGCTCGCCCAGGGTGGCGATGCACCACCAGCGCAGCGCGTTCGCCGCCACGGTCAGCGCCAGCATGGGCCAGCCGAGCGCCGGGATGAAGGTGCGGTGCGCGAGCAGCGGCTCGAGGACGCAGCCGGCGATCAGCCCGGTGTGCAGTGCGATCATCACGGGGAAGTGGCTAAAGCCGTACTCGGTGCCGCCGCGCCGCAGCAGCCCCGCCGCGTGCCGCGCCGACACGACGAGCTCGGCGACCCGCTCGCACGCGATGACGCACAGCAGCGCCCAGTAGACGGTCACGTCTCACCACCTCAGCAGCACGAGCTCGGCGCTCACGCCGGGCCCGAGCCCGATCATCAGCCCGAACGATCCCGGCTCGGGCGGGTCATCCCCGATGGTCAGCTCCAGGATGTGCAGCACCGAGACCGACGACATGTTACCGGCCTGCGACAGGGACCGTCGGCTGGCGGCGAGCGCGCTGTCGGGCAGCTTCAGCGCGTGCTGCGCGGCGTCGAGCACCTTCGGGCCGCCCGGGTGGCAGATCCAGGTCCCGACGTCGTCCACGGTGAGGCCGTGGGCGCCGAGAAAGGCCGTGACGCTGCCGTTCAGCCTGCGCTCGACCACGTCGGCCAGGTCGGCCGTCAGCACGATGCGGAAGCCGTCCGCGCCGAGCCGCCAGCCGAGCGTGTCCGTGCTGTCCGGGTAGACCTCGCTGCGGGTGGCAAGCACCCGCGGCGTCCGGCGCGGCCGCGCCCCCCGGGGCGGCGGGGCCGCCTTCTCGCCCGTCGCCACCAGCCCCGCCGCACCGTCCCCGAACAGCGCGCTCGCCACCAGGTCGGCCGTGGTCACCGCGGTCCTGGGCAAGGTCAGCGAGCACAGCTCGACGGCCAGCAGCGCGGCGGCGTGACCGGGCCAGGCGAGCAGGTAATCGTGCAGCCGCGCCAGGCCCGCCGCGCCGGCCACGCACCCGAGCCCGAAGATCGGCAGCCGCTTGATGTCGGGCCGCAGCCCGAGCCGGGGCATGAGCCGCGCGTCCAGCGACGGCACGGCCACGCCCGTCACCGACGTGACGATCAGCAGGTCGAGGTCGGCGGCCGCGAGGCCCGAGGCGTCCAGGGCGGCGCGCAGCGCCCGCTCGCCGAGCGCGGTCGCCTCCTTGATGTAGACGTCGTTGGCCTGCGCCGCGCCCAGGGCCGGCTCGGCCGGGCTCCGGAGCCGCCCGCCCGGCTCGTACTCGCCGATCGGCAGCACGGTGTGCCTGGTGGCCACGCCCGCGTTGGCGTACAGCCGCTCGAGCAGCATCCGCTGGGCGGGCCGCAGGTCCCAGGCCGCGTCCGCGGTGGCGGTGGTGGCCCGGGCCAGTTCGTGCTGCGGGTAGCGGTAGGCGGGGAACGCCGACCGAACCGCCAGGATCCGCGACATCAGCCCGCCGCGACCGTGGCGGCCACGGCGGTGATGGCGAGGCGTGGACCTGGGTGACTGGCGATGACCAATGCGCGCACGCGGACCATAGGCCCCCTGTCGGTGTAGATCAACTGTCTTCAGTGTGCGGCTTGCGCTCCAGTGGTGCCAGCCCTGCCGGGTGACCGGCAGCGCGCGGGGCTGGTGCCTGCGCTACTGCTCGCCGCTGAAACCGGGGCGGTGGTTTCCGCCCGCACCGTCGGCCGTGCCCACCGGGCCCGCCGACGAGCCGTCGGCGGAGCCGCCTGAGGCGGGGGCGGAACCGGGGGCGGCGGGAGTGGGGGCGTAGCCGGCCGCCGGTGCCGGGGTGGGCCACACCAGCGGGGGCGGCACGGGAGGGACAGGCGGGTAGGCGCCCGCTGGGAGCGGGCCGACGACCGCGTTGAGTACCTGGGAATTGGGGATGGAAATCGGACCGTTGCTGGTCGACATCCGCAGGTAGGTGATGCCGATCTCGGTCACCGTCCCGTCGATCTCGCCCGACAGGGCGCCGGCCCGCATCCGGATCGCGTCCCCGACGTTGAACGGGCGGGCCAGCAGCAGCACGATGCCGGAGAAGACGTTGCCCAGTGCCTGCTGGGCCGCGATGCTGACGAATACGGTGGTCAGCGCACCGCCGAGGATCAGCTGCCCGACTGGTATCCCGAACAGCAAGAGCGTGAACACCAGGACCACGAGCTCCCCGACGAGGACGAGCGTGTAGCGGACGACCGCGGCGTGCCCGATACCGATCACGGGCTCGAGTACCGACCGTGCCTTGCTGGACAGGCCGACGACGGCCACGCTGGCGAACAGGCAGAACCCGACGGCGGTGGCCGCGGCGATGAGCTCGTTGATGTCGTCGCCGGTGAAGTAATGGCGGAAGTGGCTGTGGGCCCACCCGGACGCGCCGGCCGCGAGGATCGCGAGCACCAGCGCGATGATCGACTTCCACGGTCTGGTCTTCGCCTTCACGAGCGCCACCTGCACTTGCAGATCGTGCATGTCCGGAACGCCCGCTTTGTCACTGATCGCGCTCCGGAGGGTCCGGGGATGCTGGTCGTCGTGAGAAAGCTGTCGGCCGTCATGCGCCTGCATACGGCAAATCCTCCCGTCGCACCGGAATCGAAGCCTCTGACTGGCCTTACGGTACCGGTGCGGACGGAGCGGGCGGTAAGTCGGACCCGGGACGGCCCGGGCCGCGCGGGGCCCGGTGCGGGACGGGCCCGGCCGCGAATCCGCGGCCGGGCCCGTCCCGTCGAGGCTGCGGGCGGCTGGGGTCCGTCCCGCGGGTTTTGTGCTGGAACAGCTAGATCAACGGCCTGCCGACCGGGATCCTGATCCGGCCGTTGAGTCCGGCGGCCAGGCCGGCCGCCGAGGTGTACCAGGCGACGAGCGCGGTGACCAGGCCGATGTAGCCGCCGAACTGGGTAATGCCGATGCTGCTGGTGAAGTTGCCGATGATCAGGATGACCAGGGTGGCCTCCAGGAAGAGGAACACACCGAACACCGCCAGGTTCACCTGGGTGCTAAAGAGCAGCAGGTAGGCGTTGACGATGGCGAACGCGACGAGGATCCAGCCGAGGTCGTGGCCACTCGCGGCCGGCGAGTTCTTGAGCCAGATGAACAGGCCGATCCAGAAAGCGCCCCACGTGGAGAACGCGGTCGCGCCGAACACGTTCCTGTTCCTGAACTCCCACATCCCGGCGATGAACTGGGCGCCGCCGCCGTACGCGAGCGCGTAGCCGATGAAGGCGGTGCCCGCCGAGTTCCCGACGGTCCAGCGGGTGTTCACGGTCATGAGTAGGAACGTCGTGGTGGCGAACGCCGCCAGGCCCAGCGGGCCCGGGTCGGCGATGGGTGCGGCCGCTGTCACGGCCGCGGGCTGTACTGCCGGTGCTACATCCTCGCGGTCTTCGCTGACGCTCATATGCTTGCCTCCGAGCTTGACCAGCTCCCTGGCCCATGGATGCCAGGTGCGGACTAGATTCCGCTCATAGCGTAACCCTCTGGTAACCCAGCCGCGATAGGGTAACGCGCCTGAAAAAATTGAGGTTCAAGTGCACAACGGGACGCGTGCATTTTTGTGGGCTGGTCACAATGGATTCTTTGCATCCGGCCAGAAGCCCAGGCCACAGCTGTCCCGGTATTTATCGAAATAATTATTCTTATGGTCAGGTGGTAGCCACCGGCGGCCGGTTGCCGGCCAGGAACGTGGAAAGCCCGGCCTGGGTGGCGAGCACGATCAGCCGGTCGCCCGCGATCAGGCGGCGGTCGCGCCGGGGCGACCAGCCGTACCGCGGCGTCCCGTGCTCGGCCAGGGCGAGCACCCGGGAGAGCCCGTCGCGTTCCAGGTCGGCCAGCGGCCGCCCGGCGATGTCGGCCCCCGGCTCCACCCGGACGTCCGCGATGACGAGCACGTGCCGGCCGACCGCGATGGTGCGCAGCACCTTGTGCTCGAGCATGGCCACCGCGAACGCGGGCGCGGCCAGGTAGGAGACCGACCGGGAGACGACGTTGCCCAGGGTGCGGCTGACCCGGTAGGCGAGATCGTCGTCGAACAGCCGCAGCACGATCCGCAGGTCCTCTCCGCGCATCGACCTGGCCTGCAGCGCGGTCTCCAGGTTCACCATGTCGCTGCTGGCCGCCGAGACCAGCGCGATCGCGCTGTCCAGGCCGGCCCGGCGCAGCGTGCGCTCGCTCGGCGCGTCGCCGATCACCACGGGCATGCCCTTGCTGCGGGCGAACGCGACGCCCCGGGCGTCGGCGTGCTGGTCGATGAGGACCACGTCGAAGCCGAGGTCGTACAGGCCGCCGGCCACCCGGGTGCCGATATCGCCGCCGCCGACGACGATGACGTGCCCGCCCCGGGGGCGCGGCTCGCCGCGAACCTTCCCGGTGAGCCGGGCGCCGACGATGATCGCGGTCACCAGCGGGAGCAGCGCCATCCCGTCGGCGGTGAGCAGCACCTGCGCGAGCTTCTCCGGGCCGGCGTCCGCCGTGCTGGTGAGCGCGGACCCGGTCATGTCCATGATCCCCAGGTAAATGACGTCGCCGGGGGAGTGGCCGGCGGCGGCGAGCAGGCTGAAGCCGGCCAGCGCGACGGCGAGCAGCACCGCGAAGATCACGCCGTACTTGTTCCACAGCAGCTTCCCGCCCATCCGCAGCGCGCCGCGCAGCGGGTGGCGCTGCCGGGCCTGCGGGTCGCGCGGCGTGCCGTCCGCCACGGCGAGGACCAGGTCGGCCATGTTGCTGCTTCTCAGGTTGCGCGGGGCGACCAGGTCCTGCGGGGCGACCAGCTCGATGCTCTCGCCCGGATCTGGGGGGACCGCGATCCCGCACAGTACCTGGCTCCCCAGGGCGTCACCGCGTCTGGTCACGTACAGGGTCTGGCCCGACAGGCGGACATGGCTCGGCGCGATCTCGCCGAGCGCCGCGGCCACCAGCGCGGGCGCGGCGAGCTGGCCGCGCGACAGCACCGTGCAGTCCCGGAAGAACCCGGAGATGTGGTCGCCGAGGCGCCGGTTGTAGGCGGCGACGACCAGCCGCAGGTCGGGGTTGAGCTCCTGGGCGCGCAGCGCGCCGTGGAAGTTGGCCAGGTCGTCCGACCCGACCAGGGCCATCGCCCGGGCGGTCGCGACGCCCGCGTCGGCGAACGCCTCGCCGGTCAGCCCGGGGTGCTCGCAGACGGTGACGCCGGACAGGGCCGCGATCTGAGGTCCGTGGTTCCTGGACCTGTCGGCGAGCAGGACGACGACGTCCTCGCCGTAGCGCCGGGTGAGTTCCCGGGCGATGCGGTAGGCGAGCGGGTTGTCGCCGCAGACAACGAAGTGGTTCCCGGTCACGGGGGGCGGGGGCATGGCCCAGATTTTATTGACCCGGGAGCTTTTGTCCCCCAGCGGGCCGGATGGCCGCTTGTCCTCCCGCGGGCCACTGTCCACCCGATGCCCGGCCCCGTCAGCGCGGGCGGGACTCCGATGCCCGGGAGCCGGCAATGTAGCATAGAAAAGGCCTGCCTCCCGAGGAGAAGAACTGCCCATGGCCACCGATGACACCATTCGAGCCTCGGACGCTGACCGGGAGGTCGTGGTGGGCGCGCTCCGGGACGCTTACACGGCCGGTCGGCTGACCCTGGACGAGTTCGACGAGCGGGTGACGGCCGCCTACGGGGGCAGGACGTGGGGCGACCTGCGCGGGCTGACCGTTGACCTGCCGATTCAGCCGGTCCTCGGCGCCGACGTTCCCGGCCGCGAGCAGCCCCAGTCCGAGCCGGGGGGCCCGCCTGCCATTCCGCTCGGTCAGGAAACCGAGCCCGAGGACGAGATGCAGCCGCCGGACATGCGGCGGCGGCGTCACCCCCTGGGCGTCCTCGTCCCGCTGGCGGTGTGGATTCTCCTGGTGGCGCACGGCACCATCGCGCCCGGGCTGATATTTCTGTTCATCGTCGTGTGCGTGCTCGTGTCGGTCGCGGCCTCGATCCGCCGCCGCTGAGCGCCGCCTCGCCGGCCGGCGACAGGGGCGCGCCCCTGGCTAGGCCGGGAGCTTGGCCGCGGCCGCCTGGTCGATCAGGAACAGGGTGCGCTCGCGGCCCCGGGCGCCGGCCGCGGGCAGCTTGTCCTCGCTGACGCCGGACAGGGCCTCGGCGACCGCGTCGGCCTTCTCCTGGCCGCTGGCCAGGATCCAGACCTCGCGCGCCGCCTGCAGGGCGCTGAACGTCAGGGAGAGCCGGGTGGGCGGCGGCTTGGGGGAGTTGCGGACGGCGACGACCGTGCCCGTGGCGTAGGCGGCGGGGGAGTCGGGGAAGATCGAGGCGACGTGCCCCTCCGGGCCGATGCCGAGCATCAGCACGTCGAAGACCGGGACGCCCGTACCTTCCGCGCCAGTACTGCTCGCGGCGGCGAGTTCGCCCGCGTAGCGGGCGGCGGCCGCGTCTGGGTCGTCGCCGTCAGGGCCGTCGGGCCCGCGCATCACGTGCACCCGGTCCGGGTCGGCGGCGATGTGGTCGAGCAGCGCCGACCGGGCGCCCGTCTCGTTCCGTTCCGGGTCGCCGGCCGGCTCGAACCGCTCGTCGCCCCACCAGAAGTCCACCAGCCCCCAGTCGACCGCGTCCACCGCGGGCGAGGCGGCGATCGCGGCCATGACCTTGGTGCCGATCCCGCCGCCGGTCAGTACGAGGTGGGCGTGCCCCCGGGCGCCGATCGCGTCGGCGAGAGCGGTGACCGTGCGCGCCGCGGCGGCGCTGGCCAGCAGGTCGCCGCTGGCGTGGACGAAAACCTCAGGCGTGCTCATGAGCCCTCCTCGCTGGCGCTCGTCGGCCGCATTCGCGGGCGCACTGTGCTTACCGACTCGCTCGCAAGCTCGCTCATGAGCCCTCCTCGCTGGCGCTCGTCGGCCGCATTCGCGGTTGCACTGTGCTTACTGATTCGCTCGCAAGCTCGCTCATGGGCCCTCCTATTAGAAGTCTTCTTCTCCGCGGTCTTCGCTCGCGGCGAGTAGCTGGTCGGGCGGGGACACGCGGACGTGGCTGAGTGTCTCGGCGTAGACCTCGTCCGGGTCGAGACGGCGCAGCTCCTCCGCCAGCAGTTCGGCGGTGTCCCGGCGGTGCAGCGCGACCGTCCGGTCGGTCTTGCCCGGCCAGGACAGCGTGGCCGTGCGGCCGTCGGTGCGGGTGATCGTGATGTCGCCGTCCAGCGTGGAGAAAGCGGTCTCGGTGATCCCCGGGCCGCCGGACACGGTCCGGGCGACCGGCACGTTCAGCCGCAGCGAGAGCCAGGCCGCGATCAGGTCGGCGGTCGGGTTGTCCGCCTCGGCCGCGACCTGGCCGGCGGTGACCCGCGGGTGCGGCTGGTCCAGCGTCGCGGCGAGCAGCGAGCGCCACGGCGTGGCCCGCGTCCAGGCGAAGTCCGTGTCGCCCGGCTGGTACCCCTCGGCCAGGGCGCTGAGCACCTCCCGCGGCTCGTCGGCGGCCGCGGTGTCGGTGACCCGCCGCTGGGCGAGCGCGCCGAGCGGGTCCTTGGCCGGGATCTGCGGTGCCTCGTCTGGCCACCAGGTCACCACGGGGACGTCCGGCACGAGCAGCGGCGCGGTGACCGAGTCCGCGTGCTGCCCCAGCGGGCCGTACATGCGCAGCACGATCGTCTCGCCCGGGGAGGACTCGCCCACCCGGATCTCGGCGTCTAGCCGCGAGTCGGCCTTGGGCTTGCGGGCGATGACGGCCAGGATGCGGCACGGGTGCTCCCGCGCTGCCTGGTTGGCGGCCCGGATGGCGTCGTACTGCGCCGCCTCGTCGGTCACGATGATGAGCGTGAGCACCATACCGAGCGTCATGCCGCCGAGCCGGCGCCGCGCCTCGGTCAGCGCCTGGTCGATGGCGCCGGTGGTGGTATCGGTCAGGTCGATCGTCATTGGTTCGTTCTCTTCCCTCGCAGGGCCGCAGACCTACAGCCGGCGCCAGGCGCGGCCGTCGCGGGCCATCAGCGCGTCGGCCGACGCGGGCCCGGCCGACCCGGACCGGTACTGCTCCGGCTTGGTGTTCTCGGCCCAGAACTGCTCGATCGGGTCCAGGATGCGCCAGGACAGCTCGACCTCCTCCTGGCGGGGGAACAGCGGCGGGTCGCCGATGAGCACGTCGAGGATGAGCCGCTCGTAGGCCTCGGGGGAGGACTCGGTGAAGGACTCGCCGTAGGCGAAGTCCATGTTCACGTCGCGGACCTCCATCGCCGACCCCGGTACCTTCGAGCCGAACCGCACGGTGACGCCCTCGTCCGGCTGGACGCGGATCACCAGGGCGTTCTGGCTCAGCTCCTTGGTGTCGGTGGCGGCGAACGGCAGGTGCGGGGCGCGCTGGAAGAGCAGCGCGATTTCCGTCATCCGCCTGGTCAGCCGCTTGCCCGTGCGCAGGTAGAACGGGACGCCGGCCCAGCGCCTGGTGTCCACCGAGAGCCGGACGGCGGCGTAGGTCTCGGTCTTGGAGTCGGCCGGGATGCCGTCCTCCTCGAGGAAGCCGATCACCCGGCGGCCGCCCTGCCAGCCGGCCGCGTACTGGCCGCGGGCCGTTCCCTCGGCGATGTCGCCGGGCAGCCGGACGGCCGACAGCACCTTCTCCTTCTCCTGGCGCAGCGAGTCGGCGTCGAACGACACCGGCTCCTCCATCGCCGTCAGGGCCAGCAGCTGCAGGAGGTGGTTCTGGATGACGTCGCGCGCGGCGCCGATCCCGTCGTAGTAGCCGGCCCGGCCGCCGACTCCGATGTCCTCCGACATGGTGATCTGCACGTGGTCGACGTAGGAGCGGTTCCAGATCGGCTCGTACAGGGTGTTGGCGAAGCGGAGCGCCAGGATGTTCTGGACGGTCTCCTTGCCCAGGTAGTGGTCGATGCGGAACACCGACTCGGCCGGGAACACCGCGTCGACGATGGCGTTGAGCTCCTGCGCCGTCTCCAGGTCGCGCCCGAACGGCTTCTCGATCACCACCCGCCGCCACGGCCGGTGCCCGTCGGGTCCGACCGGACCCGGGTCGGACAGCCCCGACCGCTTCAGCTGCTGCACCACGACGGGGAAGGACCGCGGCGGGATCGACAGGTAGAACGCGTAGTTGCCGCCGGTGCCGCGTTCGGCGTCCAGCTGGCGGACGCAGTCGGCCAGCGTGTCGAACGCCGCGTCGTCGTCGAACTCGCCCGACACGAACCGGACGCCCTCCGACAGCTGCTGCCAGACCGTCTCCCGGAACGGGGTGCGGGCATGCTCCTTGACCGCCTCGTAGGCGATCTGCGCGAAGTCCTCGTGCTCCCAGTTGCGCCGGGCGAAGCCGACGAACGAGAAGCCGGGCGGCAGCAGGCCCCGGTTGGCCAGGTCGTACAGGGCAGGCATCAGCTTCTTGCGGGCCAGGTCACCGGTGACACCGAACATCACCATGACGCAGGGGCCGGCGACCCGCGGGATCCGGCGGTCTCGCGGGTCGCGCAGCGAGTTGACCGGGTCGAGTTCGGCCGCGATCACCCCCGGGTTCGCCGGCGCCGGACCGGTTTCGCCGGCGTTCGGCTCGTCCATGACGGGAACCTCCAGTTCCTCTGTCCTGCGGTTACGACTTGAGGTTGAGCTCGTCGCCGATGGTCTGCAGCAGTTCGCCCCAGGACACCTCGAACTTCGACACACCCTCGTCCTCGAGCACCTTGACGACATCGTCGTAGCTGATGCCCAGCGTCTCGAGCTTGGCGAACAGCGCGCGGGAGGCGTCGTAGGTGCCGTGCACCTGGTCGCCCTTGAGCACGCCGTGGTCGGCGGTCGCGCGCAGCGTGGCCTCCGGCATCGTGTTCACGGTGTCGGCCACCACCAGGTCGACGACGTACAGCGTGTCCGGGTAAGACGGGTCCTTGGTCGAGGTCGACGCCCACAGCGGCCGCTGCACCTTGGCGCCCTTCGCCGCCAGCGCCTGCCAGCGCGGGGTGGCGAGCCGCTGCTCGTACAGCTCGTAGGCGAGCCGGGCGTTGGCCACGGCGGCCTTGCCCTTGAGGGCGAGGGCCTCGGGGGTGCCGATCGCGTTCAGCCGCTTGTCGACCTCGGTGTCCACCCGGGACACGAAGAACGACGCCACCGAGGCGATCGTGGAGATGTCGTGCCCGTTGGCCACGGCCTTCTCCAGGCCCTCGAAGTAGGCGTCGATGACCTCGCCGTACCGCTCGAGCGAGAAGATCAGCGTGACGTTCACCGAGATGCCCTCGGCCAGCACCGCGGAGATCGCGGGGATGCCCTGCTCGGTGGCCGGGATCTTGATGTACATGTTGGGCCGGTCCACCAGCCACCACAGCTGCTTGGCCTCGGCGATGGTCGGCGTCGTGTCCCGGGCCAGCCGCGGGTCGACCTCGAGCGACACCCGCCCGTCCACGCCCGCGGACTCGTCGTACACCGGGCGCAGCACGTCCGCCGCCCAGCGGATGTCGTACGACGTGATCATCCGGGACGCCTCGTCGACGGACACCTTGCGGGCCGCCAGGTCCTTGATCTGCTCGTCGTAGGCGTCGCCCTTGGCCAGCGCGCTGGCGAAGATCGTCGGGTTCGACGTCACGCCCCGCACGTGGAAGTCCTTGATCAGGGTGGCCAGGTTGCCGGTGCGCAGCCGCTCGCGGCTGATGTCGTCCAGCCAGACCGATACGCCGTCCTGGGTCAGTTCCTCGAGTACGTCAGTCATTTTGCCGCGTTCCTTCCGTCTTAAGCTTTGCTGCCGTCGCGGGCGGCCTTAGCCGCGCGCCTTGGCGATGGAGGCCTTCGCGGCGGCGGCGACCGCCTCGGCCGTGACGCCGAACTCCTGGTAGAGCACGGCCTCGGAGGCGGATGCGCCGAAGTGGTCCACACCGACCGACTCCCCGGCGTCGCCGACGAAGATCTTCCACGGGGGGGTGATGCCCGCCTCGACCGATACCCGCGCCCGTACCGCCGCCGGGAGCACCTCCTCCTGGTAGGAAGCGTCCTGCTCGGTGAACCATTCCACCGAGGGCATGGACACCACCCGGGCCGAGATGCCGTCCGCGGCGAGCAGTTCGCGGGCCGCCACGGCGATCTGCACCTCCGATCCGGTTCCGATCAGGATCACGTCGGTGCCGTCCGCCATCACGTAGGCACCGCGCGCGGTGAGCTCCGCCGGAGCGAAGATGGCACGGTCGAACGTGGGCACGTTCTGCCGGGACAGGATGATCCCGGCCGGACGGTCCGTGTTCTCCAGGATCTTTTTCCACGCGAACACGGTTTCATTCGCGTCGGCGGGACGGACGACGTCCAGGTGGGGGATATTCCGCAGCGACCACAGGTGCTCGACCGGCTGGTGCGTCGGTCCGTCCTCGCCCAGGCCGATCGAGTCGTGCGTCCAGACGAACGTCGTCGGGATCTCCATCAGCGCCGACAGTCGGACGGCGCCGCGCATGTAGTCGCTGAACTGGAGGAACGTCCCGCCGTAGGGCCGGGTGAGGCCGGACAGCACGATGCCGTTCAGGATGGCGCCCATGCCGTGCTCGCGGATGCCGAAGTGCAGCGTGCGCCCGTAGGGGTTGCCCGGCCACATCTCGGACTGCCGGTTGACGGGCAGGAAGGACGGCTCGCCCTCCATCGTGGTGTTGTTGGACTCGGCCAGGTCGGCCGACCCGCCCCACAGTTCGGGCAGCACCGGCGCGAGGGCGGTGAGGATCTTGCCGGACGTGCGCCGCGTGCCGGTGCCCTTGGCGTCGGCCGGGTAGGACGGCAGCGCGGCCTCCCAGCCGTCGGGGAGTTCGCGGGACGACAGCCGGGCGAAGAGCGCCGCCCGCTCCGGGTTCTCCTTCTCCCAGACCGCGAACGCCGAGTCCCATTCCGCGTGCAGGGCCTTGCCGCGGGCGCCGACCTCGCGGGCCCGGCTCAGCGCCTCCTGCTCGACGGGGAAGTTCACCGCCGGGTCGAAGCCGAGGATCTCCTTGGTCGCCGCGACCTCCGCGTCGCCCAGCGCGGAGCCGTGCGCGGCCCCGGTGTTCTGCTTGGTGGGCGCGGGCCAGCCGATGATGGTGCGCAGCACGATGAGCGACGGCTTGCCGGTGACGGCCTTGGCCGCCTCGATGGCGTCGTACACCGCCTGGACGTTCTCGTGGTAGCCGGTGTCGGTGACCCAGTCGACGTGCTGCACGTGCCAGCCGTAGGCCTCGTAGCGGGCGCCGGTGTCCTCGTCCTTGGCGATGACCGTGTTGTCTTCGATGGAGATCCGGTTGTCGTCGTAGATGACGACCAGGTTGCCGAGTTCCTGCACCCCGGCGATGGCGGAGGCCTCGTGGGTGATGCCCTCTTCGATGTCGCCGTCGGAGGCGATCGCGTAGACGAAGTGGTCGAACGGCGACTCGCCGGGCGCCGCGTCCGGGTCGAGCAGGCCGCGCTGGCGGCGGGCCGCCATCGCCATGCCGACCGCGTTGCCGAGGCCCTGGCCGAGCGGGCCGGTGGTGACCTCAACGCCCGGGGTGAGCCCGTACTCGGGGTGCCCGGGGGTGATCGAGCCCCAGGTGCGGAACGCCTTGAGGTCGTCGAGGGAGACGCCGTAGCCGGACAGGTAGAGCTGGATGTACTGGGTCAGCGAGGAGTGGCCGCAGGACAGCACGAACCGGTCCCGGCCCGGCCACTTCGGGTCAGCCGGGTCATGCCGCAGCACACGCTGGTAGAGCAGGTAGGCGGCGGGCGCGAGGGACATCGCGGTTCCCGGGTGGCCGTTTCCGACCTTTTGCACGGCGTCCATCGCCAGCACGCGCACGAGGTCGACGGCCCGCTTGTCGGCGGGCGTCCAGTCAAGGTCGTGGTTGCTCACCTTTACGTCACGGATCCCTTCTGAAGACTTCTCTGGCGTCCGCCGCGGCCGGCGGAAAGACTAAAAAGCGCGGCGGAGCGCAGGCAGGGGAAGTCCCCCGTGGCCACCTTGTCACTAGTCGAAAGCCTATCCCGGCGCGCAAGCGAAAGTACGCGCGGGGCAGCCCGTTTGCGTAAGGTTCACTATCGCGTTGGTCTAGACCAAAAAAGCCGTCGGTCTAGACCAATTTGGCGGCCGGCGCGCCCCCGGCGCGCGGCCCCGCGGGCCGGTCCGCGCACAGTAGGCTTCCGCCCATGACCGAGTCCACCCGGCGGCCCGCTGCGGGGGAGCCGTTCGACCCCCGGGCGGTCCTGGCCGGCCGCCCGCCCGGCCGGACGCCGGTGGCGTTCATTCTCGGCATCGCGGCCACCGCGTCCTGCGCGATCGTAGCGCTCGGCATCTACGCGGTGCAGTCGTTCGCCGCCGGGCACGGGGCGGCGCCGTTCGCGATCGCGCTGCCGCTCGCCCTGCTGCCCGTCCCGCTGCTCGTCACGGTCGTGCTCTGGGTGGACCGGCTCGAGCCGGAACCGCGCAGCAACCTGGTGTTCGCGTTCGGCTGGGGGGCGGGGATCGCCGCCCTCAGCGCGCTGGTCGTCAACACGGCCGACCTGGACTACGTCATCATGCCCGCGCTCGGCGCGACCGCCGGCCAGAACGTCGCGGCCACGTTCGTGGCCCCGGTCGTCGAGGAGACGCTCAAGGGCGCGGTGCTCATCGGCCTGCTGTGGCGGCGCCGGGCCGAGATCGACGGCCTGGCCGACGGCGTCGTCTACGCCGCCATGGTCGGTCTCGGCTTCGCGATGATCGAGAACGTCGGCTACTACATCAACGCGCTGATCACCCCCGACCAGGGCGGCATCGCGCTGCTCGGCTACACCTTCGTGCTGCGCGGCCTGGTGTCCCCGCTGCTGCACCCGATCTTCACCTCGATGACCGGCCTCGGCGTCGGCTACTCGGCCAGCCGTCGGCACAGTGCCCCCTGGGCGGTGGCGCTGGGCCTGCTGGCGGCCATGATCCTGCACGGCACCTGGAACGGCCTGTCCCTGTACGGCACGGCGGGCCTGGTCGGCGGGTACCTGATCATGTCCTGCGTGCTGGCCGTGCTGACCGCGATCCTGGTCGCCGACCGCCGCCGCATCGTCCGCCTCATCCACCAGTACCTGCCCGCCTACCGGGGCACCGGCCTGGTCACCGGGGACGACATCGACATGCTCGGCTCGCTGAGCGCCCGCCGCGCCGCGCGCGGCTGGGCCCGGGCCAACGGCGGCCACCCGGCCGCGGTCGCGATGTCGGACTACCAGCTGGCCGCGACCGAGCTGGCCCTGGCCGGGGACAAGGCCCGCCGCGGACTCCTGGACCGCCGCGCGTTCGCCGCCCGTGAGCACGCCCTGCTGCAGCTCATGGCCGTCGCCCGGCACGCCTTCACCCAGCACGTCCCCGGCGGCTCGGAGCTCACGCCCGCCCCGTGGGCGGCCTCCGCCTCGGCCCTCACCCGGGCCGCCGCCCCTGGTCATCCGTTGCCGCCCGCGGGGGGCCGGCACCGCCGGACCGCCCCCTGAGGAAGGCAACTGTGTGAGAATCGGCGGATGACGGAGCGACTGGAAGTGCAGCGGGCGGTACCCGCGACCGCAGGCGAGATCTTCGCCCTGCTGACCGATCCCCGGGGACACGTGGCGATCGACAGCTCGGGCATGCTGATGGCGGCCAGCGGGGAACCGGTCTCGCAGGCGGGGGACACCTTCGTCGTGCACATGGACCGGGAGGCGCTGAGTGACCTCCCGCTCGGCCTCTACGACGTGACCATCGAAATCGTCACGTTCGAGCAGGACCGGGAGATCGCCTGGACCGTCCGCGGCCGGTACAACCTGGGCCACGTCTACGGGTACCGGCTCGAGCCGCTCGCGGAGGGCACGCTGGTGACTTCCTACTACGACTGGTCCGCGATCGAGCAGCGGTACAAGGACTCCGCCCTGTTCCCGGTGATCCCGGAGAGCGCGCTGCGGGCCACGCTCGGGATCCTGGCCCGCACCGTGGCCCCGGGCAAGCCGCGGCCCGCCGTCCCGGCCGCCTGAGGCGCCGTCGCCGCTGAGCGAGCGCGACCAGCCCGCTGCCGGTTGCGCTCGGGTCTCGGCTGGTAACCGCCGGCGACTATTTAATTTCCTACCTGATTGATTGTATTAGCCGGCGGGTATGCCGTCTCTGGCATGGCGGCGAAGGGAAATGCATCGGCGATCATCCAGAACGGTGCGTGCTCCGCCTCCATCGCACCGATATCCTCATTTTCCGCCGTAAGGGCCCGGCGGGTTTACGCCGCGCCTACTCCGGTTCTGGACTGCGGCCGACGGAATCGGCGTCACCCCGCCGCCGCTTCGGGGCGCCGCCTTGTCTCCCGGACTTGCCCGGGGCGGGAAAACGCCGAGGTTGAAGTGCATTCAGGGGAGGCTGGGGGCGGGGAGCACGGATTTCCTCCGGTCAGAAGCGGCCGGGAATGGGGACCTCTTTCGCATTCACCGGGGCGCGGCTTATTCTCAGCGCGCGAGGATACGTGGCTGCGAGGAGCGATCATGGTGCGCGTTAGCCCCCCGGCGGGATCGCTTTCAATGGTTGACTTCGGGGCGCCCGCGGCCGAGCGCGATATCGAGCGGGGCCTTGAGGAGTATTTTGTTGAATCAGAGGCGTACAACCGGATTAAGTCGGGGGCCAAGCGGATACTGATCGGCGGCCGCGGCATCGGGAAGAGCGCGATCTTCCAGATGCTGGCCCGGCGGGAACGGGACGCCGGGAGCTTCGTCATCGAACTGACCCCGGAGGACTACTCCTACGAGCTGCTGACCCAGACGATGGCGTCGCAGTCCGGCGGTTCGTGGGCCAAATACGGCGCCTACGCCGCCGCCTGGAAGTACCTGATCTACGTGCTGATCATGAAAGAGGTCGCCGCCCGGCGGGTCGCACTGCCCAAGGGGACGGGCGGGGAGATCTACCGCTACATCCGCGACAACCACGTCAACCACGAGGCCAGCAGGCTCGCCGCGCTCGTGTCCTACCTCAAGCGCATGGAGGGCATCAAGGTCGGGATCGGCCCGTACGAGGCATCGATGCGCACCCGGGAACTGGAGAAGCTGTACAAGCTCGAGGAGATCCACCATCTGCTGCCGGCGCTCCGCCAGGTCGCCGCGAGCCGCCGGATGATCGTGCTGGTCGACGAGCTGGACCGGGGATGGGATTCGTCGGAGGATGCCCGGGCGTTCGTCGCCGGCCTGTTCCAGGCCTGCATCTCGGTCAACGCCGTGCATAACAACCTGCGCGTGTACATGTCGCTGCGGCAGGAGCTGTACGAGGAAATCCCGGAGCTGTACGACGACGCGCAGAAGTACCGGGACCTGATCGAGAACGTCCGGTGGAGCAGCGGCTCGCTGCTCACCCTCGTCGCCAACCGGATCAGGCACTCCATTCCCGCGCTCGCCCGCCAGGACGACCAGGCGTGCTGGGGCGTGCTGTTCGGCGCCGCCGGGGAGTCGTTCCCGTACATGATCGACCGCACGCTGTACCGCCCGCGGGAGATCATCCAGTTCTGCGTTCACGCCCTGGAGCACGCCCGCGACTCGCAGGCCCCCGTGCCGCTCGCCACCGCGGCGCTGCGGGAAGCCGAGGACGCCTACTCCAGCGAGCGGGCCCGGGATATCGCCGCCGAGTACCGTTTCCAGTATCCCGGCCTGCTCAGCGTCCTGGAGGCGTTCCGGGGCCGCGGCAGCGTCCTGACCCGCGACGACCTCGACCTCGCGTGCCTGGAGCTGATCACTGGTGAGGTCCCCACCCGCGGCGCGCTGCCCTGGCTGGAGGAGTGCACGCCCGAGTCGCTGACGGAGATTCTGTGGTCGACCGGCTTCCTGCGGGCCGAGATACCGAAGTCCGCCGCATCCGGGTCCGCTCGCGCGGCCGGCTTCCTCGGTCCGCACCAGGGTCCGCACCACATGGTGCACGCGGCCCGCCGTTTCCAGATCCATCCCATGTTCTGGGCCTACCTCAGCACGCCGGCCGCCGACCGCCCGGGCGTCCCCCGGCGTCGCCCAGCCGTCCAGCCCGCCGGCGGCGTCCCCCCTTCTTTCGGCGAGGGCGGCCAGCAAGTGCCGCGGGGGCCGGCGGCGGCCGCGCGCGAGACGGCCGGGCCCGGCGGGCGGGGGAACGTCAGGGCAACGCGGCGACGCGGCGCAGCGCCTCCGGGGTGAGGCTGGCCAGGGTCGGATAGCCGTCGACGGCCATGATGAGGTCGGCCTCGGCGAGCAGGGTGCGCAGGACGTGCTCGATGCCCCGGGCGCCGCCGAGTGCGAGTCCGTAGGCGTAGGGGCGGCCGATGCCGACGGCGGTCGCGCCGAGGGCGAGCGCCTTGACGATGTCGGCGCCCGAGCGGATGCCCGAGTCGAACAGGACCGGCCGGCCCGCCGCGGCCTCGACGACGCCGGGCAGGCAGTCGAGCGCGGGCAGGCCGCCGTTGGCCTGGCGGCCGCCGTGGTTGGAGACGTAGACGGCGTCAGCGCCCGCGTCGAGGGCGCGGCGCGCGTCGTCGGGATGGCAGATGCCTTTGAGGATCAGCGGCAGGCTGGTCAGCGAGCGCAGCCAGGGAAGGTCGTCCCAGGTGAGCGGGTTGCCGAAAATGCCCGCCCAGAGCGAGACGGCGGCCATCGGGTTTTCCTCCGGCGGCTGGGCCAGCCGGGCCCGGAAGACCGGGTCGGAGGTGTAGTTGGCCAGGCACAGGCCGCGCAGCTGGGGGAAGTTGCTGGTGGCCAGGTCGCGGGGGCGCCAGCCGGTGATCCAGGTGTCGAGGGTGACCACGATGGCCGTAAAGCCGGCCTGCTCGGCCCGCCGCACCAGGCTCTCGGCGAGTTCCCGGTCGGTGGGCGTGTACAGCTGGAAGAAGCCCGGCGCGGCGCCGAGCCGGCGGGCGACATCCTCCAGCGGGTCCTCGGACAGGGTGGAGGCGATCATCGGCACCCCGAGGCCGGCCGCCGCCTCGGCGGTGGCCAGGTCACCGTGCCCGTCCTGACAGCACAGGCCGATGACACCGATCGGGGCGAGGAACACCGGGGACGGCAGGCGCAGGCCGAACAGGTCCACCGACAGGTCCCGCCTGGTCGCCCCGACCAGCATCCGCGGCATCAGCCCCCACTGGCGGAACGCGGCCACGTTGGCGCGCTGGGTGTGCTCGTCGCCGGCGCCGCCCGCGACGTAGGACAGCACGGAGGGCGGCAGCGCGTGCGCGGCGCGGGACTCAAGCTCGGCGAACGACACCGGCAGGCTGGGCACCGTCCCGCCCAGCCCGGCGAGGTAGATCTCGAGCTGGAAGTCGCCGTAGGGCGCCGCTGGCCGGGGGCCTGGTTCGGTCATCGCAGGGGCCTCCTCGTGGTCGGGGCCGCCGGCTCCGGTACCGCGGCACCTGGCCGTGATCGTATGCCCGGCCGGGATCGCGGGCCATCGCGGTGCTTGCCGCCGCGGGGGCGGAATGCCACGCGCGGCGAAGGCGGCGGCCGCAATGCGCGGCCGCCGCCTTCGCCGTCAACCCGCAGGCGGCCCCCTGGTGTTATTTACGCGGGTAAATCCAGGCCGGGTCTGCTGCGGTGAAGGCGATTAGTTGACCGTGTAGAGGAAGCCGGCGATCGTGTTCTCTTCGTTGGCCCCCGTGCCCTGCAGGGCGTAACCGACCGCATTGGGGGTGAATGACCCGGTGTTAAATGGTTCCGTCAGCGGGCTGGCGGACCCCTGGGAGAAATTGACCGTTATTTAATGGAATTGCCGGGGAGTGGCGGCCCGGAAGGGACCCGGGGACACGGCAACGTCGTTAAATGAGGCTATGGCCTGCGATATCGTACTAGCGGGGAAGTAGACAGTCCGCGATCGGGCTGCCCGGTCAATGCCGCGGTCGAGGCCCTCGGTGACCGCTGGACCCTCCTCGTCCTGCGCGATGTGATGTTCGGCGATCGACGCCACTTCCGTGAGCTGCAAGCCCAGTCCGAGGAGGGCATTGCCTCCAACATCCTCGCCGACCGGCTGCGGCGCCTGGTCGAGGGCGGACTGCTCACCCGCGACGACGCCGGCCGCGGACGACGGGCCACGTACAGCCTGACCGAAAGCGCAATCCAACTCGTCCCCGTATTCGCACATCTAGGAGCCTGGGGTCTGGAGCACCGTCCGACGGACCCCGTGCTGCGCGCTCGCGCTGAAGAGCTGTACGCCGGCGGTCCCGGCTTTTGGAACGACTACATGAACCAGCTACGCACCCGACACCTCACCTCCGCCCCGGCATATCCGGTCTGAGTGGTCGGCCCTGCCCGCCACCCGCGGACAAGACCGCCGGCCGGAGCGTCGTCGGTCGGCGGGTCAGCGGTGCCCGTGGGACCGCGTGAGCCTAGACTCGCGACATGGCCAGGTACTTTGACGTCCATCCGGAGAATCCGCAGCGCCGCGCGATCGCTCAGATCGCGGACATCGTGCGCGGCGGCGGCTTGATCGCCTACCCGACGGACTCGTGCTACGCGCTCGGCTGCCAGATGGGCAACAAGGCCGGCATCGAGCGGATCAGGTCGGTCCGCGGTCTGGACGAGAAGCACCATCTCACGCTGGTGTGCCAGGACTTCTCCCAGCTGGGCCAGTTCGTGCACGTGCCCAACGGCATCTTCCGCGCGATCAAGGCGGCGACGCCGGGCAGCTACACGTTCATCCTGCCCGCGACCAAAGAGGTGCCGCGGCGGCTCCAGCACCCGGGGAAGAAGACCGTCGGCGCGCGGATCCCGCGCCACCTGGTCACCCACGCGCTGCTGGCCGAGCTGGGCGAGCCCCTCGTCTCGAGCACCCTGCTGCTGCCGGGCCAGGACGACCCGATGACGCAGGGCTGGGAGATCAACGAGGAACTCGGCCATGTCCTGGACGCGGTGATCGACTCGGGCGACTGCGGCACCGAGCCGACCACGGTGATCGACTTCTCCGGCGACGAACCCGAGATCATCCGGTACGGCGCAGGCGACCCGTCCGCCTTCGAGTGACCGGGTTCGCCTTCGGGTGACCGGTAACGGGGCGCGAGTCCCGTCCTTCACTCCGAAGCGGGGCGGGTGTCAGGATGGACCCGCGATGCGCAGCACCAGTTCCTCCAGCAGGTCCAGTTCGGCCGGGCTGAGGCGGGCGAATCCCGGCGGCGGCTCGCGCCTGACCCGCAGGGCGCGCTGTGCCGCCTGCCTGCCCTCGGGGGTGAGCGCGACGAGCTTGCGCCGCCGGTCGGCCGGGTCGGGGCCGCGTTGCACCAGGTTCCGCTCCTCGAGGTTGTCCACGATAAGGGTGGCATAGGGGGCATCGACGCTCACCGCCTCGGCCAGCGCGCTCAGCGACAGCGGTCCCTCGGCCAGGCACAGCAGCGCCTTGACCCGGC